>Ga0206116_1000200_pt1 | contig 89706 bp, 76 predicted proteins | sample 3A1Ametagenome_FD_178000 | JGI IMG/M metagenome (GOLD analysis project Ga0206116, IMG submission 178000) | Enriched microbial communities from leaf-cutter ant dump, University of Wisconsin, Madison, United States - 3A1A | ecosystem: Environmental > Terrestrial > Nest > Insects nest > Nest dump...
TGACGTTCGGCGGCGGGATCATGATGGTGTACGACTCGCCCGCGCCTTGCGGGGCGAAGTAATTCTCGGACTCCCAGGTGTTGTACCAGGAAGTTTCGATGGCGTGCGGCTGGTAGGTCTTATCCATGCGCGGGGGGACCCTATGGCATTTATTCGGGAAAGCCGGGAAGTATAACGGAGGCGGGGGGTTGAGGCGATAAGCAGGGCAATGGCAACACATAACCCTGTGGGAGCTGGCTTGCCAGCGATGAGGCCCGCACTGACAAATGATGTTGTCTATTCGGACGCCATCGCTGGCAAGCCAGCTCCCACAGGGGTATGTGCAGGCCTACAGCCAGGAGGAATTCAGGACGACTGGTTGAGCAGTCGCTCGAGGCGCGCGTCGAGGCGGCGCTTGATCTCGTTCTCGATATGCGGGGCGAAGTCGTCGATCACGTCCTGCATGATCAGTTGCGCGGCGGCACGCAGTTCGGCGTCCAGGTGCAGCAGGGTGTCCTGGCGGCGGGCCTGTGGATCGGGCTCCACCGCCGGAGTGGCGGCAGGCGCTGGCGGCGCGAGTTCCTCGGCCGGTTCGAGCAGCAGCGGGATCTGTTCTTCCACGGTGTCGGTCAGCAGGGGTGGTTGCAGGGTTTCGTCGCCGAGCAACTGGCGGATCGACTCCAGGTCGTCCAGCAGGTGGGCGGATTGCGGCAGGGGCGGGCGTTTGTCCATCGTCGTCAGAATCGCGGTAAGCGGTGATCTTGCAGAGCATAGCCCTGTTCGCGGTAGAAGCGGAAACTCTCTCGGGTCGCCTGGCGTATCGCCGGGTCTTCCACCACGATCTCGGCGATCCGGGCGAAGCGCGCGGCGAACGGCGGCACCTTGAGGTCGAGGTTGACCAGCAGGTCCTGGTGCTCGCCGGGATCGGCGCCAATCCCCAGGGCAACTGCCGCCGCGGCATCCTCTTCGGCGTGGCTGTGGGGAACGAAGGCTTCGCCCTTGAAGGCCCAGAGACGGACGTCCAGTGCGTCGCGCTGGGCGGCATCGCTGCAGTTCAGATAGACCCGGTGGCCGAGGCGCCAGGCCTTTTCACAGAGCTTGCAGGCGAAGTCCAGGCGCGCCTCGGGCGAGGGCGTGGGCAGGATGTAGAAATCGACTTGGCTCATGGCGCAGTGGCCAGCCGGTCAGGGGACCGGCCGGCCTCCCGATCAGGCATTGGCGCGGTCGAGCAGGTACTGGGTCAGCAGCGGTACCGGACGGCCAGTGGCGCCCTTGTCCTTGCCGCCGCTGATCCAGGCGGTGCCGGCGATGTCCAGGTGTGCCCAGTTGTAGGCCTTGGCGAAGCGCGAGAGGAAGCAGCCGGCGGTGATGGTGCCGGCCTTCGGCCCGCCGATGTTGGCGATGTCGGCGAACGGGCTGTCCAGTTGCTCCTGGTACTCGTCGAACAGCGGCAGTTGCCAGGCACGGTCGTCGGCGCGCTTGCCGGCGCTGAGCAGTTGCTCCACCAGCTCGTCGTTGTTGCCCATCAGGCCCGAGGTGTGGCTGCCCAGGGCGACGATGCAGGCACCGGTCAGGGTGGCGATGTCGATCACCGCCTGCGGCTTGAAGCGCTCGGCGTAGGTCAGGGTGTCGCACAGCACCAGGCGGCCTTCGGCGTCGGTGTTGAGGATCTCCACGGTCTGCCCGCTCATGGTGGTGACGATGTCGCCCGGACGGGTAGCGCCGCCGCTCGGCATGTTCTCGGCACAGGCCAGCAGGCACACCAGGTTGATCGGCAGCTGCAGCTCCAGCACGGCGCGCAGGGTGCCGAAGACGCTGGCGGCGCCGCACATGTCGAACTTCATCTCGTCCATGCCGGCGCCCGGCTTCAGGCTGATGCCGCCGGTGTCGAAGGTGATGCCCTTGCCGACCAGGACGAACGGCTTGTCGCTCTTCTTCGCTCCCTGATACTGCATGACGATCAGGCGTGGCGGCTGGTCGCTGCCCTGGCCGACGGCGTAGAACGCGCCCATGCCCAGGTCCTTGATCTTCTTCTCGTCGAGGACCTCGACCTTGAGGCCCTTGAAGGCCTTGCCCAGGTTCTTCGCTTCTTCGGCGAGGAAGGTCGGGTGGCACAGGTTCGGCGGCAGGTTGCCCAGGTCGCGGGTGAAACGCATGCCGCTGGTGATGGCCACGGCATGCTTGACCGCGCGCTCGGTATCGGCCAGGCCGGCCTTGTCGGCGAGCAGGATGACTTTCTTCAGGGCACGGGGTTCGGCTTTCTGGCTCTTGAAGCGGTCGAAGACGTATTCGCCGTCGAGCAGGGTCTCGGCCAGCAGGCGCGCCTTGCCGTAGTGGGCGTCACGGCCATTGACCACGACGTCGTCCAGGGCCAGCACCGCATCGGCACCGTTCAGGCCCTTGAGCACGCCGAGGATGGCGTTGGCAACCTTGCGCCAGGCGCGATCGCCCAGGCTCTCGTCCTTGCCGGTGCCGACCAGCAGCACGCGCTCGGCCTTCAGGCCGGCGATGCCTTGCAGCAGCAGGGTCTGGCCGACCTTGCCGGCGATGTCGCCGCGCTTCAGTACGGCGCCCAGGGCACCCTTGCTGGCGTCATCGACGGCCTTGGCGGCGGCGCCCAGCTTGCGGCCTTCGCCCACGGTCAGGACCAGGGTGGCGGTTTTCAAGGATGCTGCGGCTACGCTTTTTACAACCAATTCCATGTCAGGGTCCCCGAATGAACTGTCAGTGGGCGCTGTCTGTGCGAGCGCTCGAAGCGACCTGGCCGTGTCTTGCGGGCCAGACGGAAAGCCGCCAGTTTGAGCCCGGTGCGGCGCCGCTGACAACCCCGTTTTCACGCATTGCGCGGTGCGAAGTGACAGGCACGGTCAATCACAGGATAATGCGCCGACTTCGAAGTCCGGATGCATTGACGCACCGGCAACTATCTTGTTGGTTGCAACGTTTTCCTTGTTCGGCTGTCCGAGCCTGACAACCCAGGAGTGTCTGGTTTGATCGTCTTCCGTTATCTGTCCCGTGAGGTCCTGGTGACCTTGAGTGCCGTCAGCGCCGTGCTGCTGGTCATCATCATGAGCGGGCGCTTCATCAAATACCTGGCCCAGGCCGCGCAGGGCATGCTCGACCCGGGCGTGCTGTTCATGATCATGGGCTATCGCCTGCCGGGCTTCCTGCAACTGATCCTGCCGCTGGGCCTGTTCCTCGGCATCCTGCTGTCCTACGGTCGCCTGTACCTGGAAAGCGAGATGACCGTGCTGTCCGCCACCGGCATGAGCCAGCAGCGCCTGCTGCGCATGACCATGGCCCCGGCCACGCTGGTGGCGCTGATCGTCGCCTGGCTGAGCCTGAGCCTGGCGCCCCAGGGCGTGGCCCATGTGGCGCAGATCATCAACCAGCAGGATGCCCTGACCGAGTTCGACACCCTGGTGCCGGGCCGTTTCCAGACCCTGCGCGACGGGACCCGGGTGACCTACACCGAGCAGCTCTCCGATGACCGCGTCAACCTGGGCGGGGTGTTCATTTCCGAGAAACGCTTCTCCAGCGACAAGTCCAAGGACCGCGGCATCAGCGTGCTGGTGGCCGAGAAGGGGCGCCAGGAAGTGCAGGCCGACGGCAACCGCTACCTGGTGCTGGAGAACGGCTATCGCTACGACGGCAACCCCGGCCAGGCCGACTACCGGGCGATCAAGTACGACACCTACGGCGTGCTCCTGCCCAAGCCGGAGGTCAGCCAGGACATCACCGAGCGCGAGGCCATCCCGACTTCGGAACTGTTCAAGAGCGATGCCCTGCGTGAACGCGCCGAGCTGCAGTGGCGCCTGTCGCTGCCGCTGCTGGTGTTCATCGTGACCCTGATGGCGGTCCCGCTTTCGCGGGTCAACCCGCGCCAGGGCCGTTTCCTCAAGCTGCTGCCGGCGATTCTTCTGTATATGGCCTACCTGACTATTCTGATTGCCGCCCGCGGCGCCCTGGAGAAGGGCAAGATGCCGATCGCCCTCGGCCTGTGGCCGGTGCACGGCCTGTTCCTGGTGATCGGCGCAGCCTTGATGTACTGGGAGCCGCTGCGCCTGAAGCTGCGCGCGCGTCGTGCGGAGGTGGCCCGTGCGTAAGCTCGACGGTTACATCGGCAGCAGCGTGTTCATGGCGATCATCGCCGTGCTGGGGATCATCCTCGGCCTGGCCTCGCTGTTCGCCTTCATCGACGAAATGAGTGACATCAGCGATACCTACACGCTGTGGAACGCCAGTGAATTCGTGCTGCTGACCGCGCCGCGGCGGCTGTACGACATGCTGCCGATGGCGGCGCTGATCGGTTGCCTGATCGGTCTCGGCAGCCTGGCCAGCAACAGCGAGCTGACCATCATGCGTGCCGCCGGCGTCTCCATCGGCCGCATCGTCTGGGCGGTGATGAAGCCGATGCTGGTGCTGATGCTGGCCGGCGTGCTGATCGGCGAATACGTGGCCCCGGTGACCGAGAACAAGGCCCAGGCCGACCGGTCCCTGGCCCAGGGTGGTGGCGAGGCACAGAGTTCCAAGCGCGGCCTGTGGCACCGCCAGGGCGAGGAGTTCGTGCATATCAACACCGTGCAGCCCAACGGCCTGCTGCTCGGGGTCACCCGTTATCGTTTCGATAACGAACGGCACATGCTGTCGTCCAGCTTTGCCCGTCGCGCGCAGTACCAGGATGATCACTGGCAACTGACCGAAGTCACCAGCACCCTGTTCCGTGGCGACCACACCGAAGTGGTGCAGACCCCGGAGGAGCGCTGGGACGTCGCCCTGACCCCGCAACTGCTCAATACCGTGGTGATGGCGCCGGAATCGCTGTCGATCACCGGGCTGTGGGACTACATCCACTACCTGTCCGACCAGGGCTTGAACAACGACCGCTACTGGCTGGCGTTCTGGACCAAGGTGCTGCAGCCGCTGGTCACGGCCGCGCTGGTGCTGATGGCGATCTCGTTCATCTTCGGCCCGCTGCGCTCGGTCACCCTCGGTCAGCGTGTGTTCACCGGCGTGCTGGTGGGCTTCGTGTTCCGCATCGCCCAGGACCTGCTGGGGCCGTCCAGCCAGGTGTTCGGCTTCCCGCCCCTGCTGGCGGTACTGTTGCCGGCGGGGATCTGCGCCCTCGCCGGGCTGTGGTTGTTGCGCCGGGCGGGCTGATCCGTCTGCCGGACATGAAAAAGCCGACCCTGGGTCGGCTTTTTCATGTCCGCGGCGGGCTTACTTCTTCGGCTTCGGAATCCGTACCACCTGGGTCTCCGAGTACATGTCGTGCCAGCTGCGCTTGTGCTTGTCGATCAGCACCCAGAAGAACCCCAGCCCCAGGCACAGCCACGAGCCGATCGAGATGACGAAGCGCAGCAGTGCCTGCCACAGGCTGATGGCACTGCCGTCGGGGTTCTGGACCCGCACGCCCCAGACCTGCATGCCCAGGGTCTGGCCGCCGTGGGTCCAGAACTTGGCGAAGAAGCCGAACAGGGCGAACACCAGGACGGTGGAGAGCAGGGGATCGCGGTCGAGCAGGCCGGCGTCGGTCATGGCGCGCATCTGCGCCTCGCCGAGGATCGCGCCCTGGATCGCCTTGTAGATCATGGTGGTGACCATCAGCAGGGCGACGCACAGGAGGAAGTCGTAGAACATCGCGGCCAGTCGGCGAGGGAGCCCGGCGGCGGGGAATGAACCCTGGGGAACCAGCAGGGGCTTGGTCTTGGACATGCAGACAACTCCGGAAGGCGAGGCGGCCATTCTACGGTTGTCGGCAAAAAAAAGCCCCCGCAGATGGCGGGGGCTTTTTTCAAAGGTCTGGAATCAGCCTTCAGCGCGGACTTTGTCAGCCTGCATGCCTTTCTGGCCTTGAACGGCTTCGAAGGAAACCTTCTGGCCTTCTTTCAGGCTCTTGAAGCCGTTGCCTTCGATAGCGCGGAAATGCACGAACAGATCCGGGCCGCTCTCTGGAGTGATGAAACCGAAACCTTTCTCGTCGTTAAACCACTTGACGGTACCGTTCTGACGCTCAGCCATTGTCTTATTTCCTTTGGAACTTGAATATTGTGATGACAGTTTCTTTCATCGGAATGTAATGAAAGGTACTGGGCTGGGTTGCAGGAAAGTAAGAGACGTCGAACGTTGTGTAGCGAATCTCAGGCTACTGTCCAGGCCACGAACTATAGCGACCCATGCAAACACAGTTCGCTGACTCTACGCTAACTCTCCCGGGAAAAACAAGCCCCGCAGACCGCTGGTTTTGTGCCTTCGGAGCGATTTCCGGCGGTTTTTTACGTGGTTTTTTCGGCGCTTGCGCACGCTCATGTTCGAAAGTTTGATAGGGCGTTCGAAATCGAATATCCCGAACGCACCATGACACCTTTTGTCGTGCGATCAACCGCGGTAATAACGCTGCGCAACGAACGGCATCTTGCTGACTTTCATGGCCACGCGCTTGCCGCGCACGATGGCCCAGACCTGGGTGTCGAGCGCGCTGTGCGCCGTGTCGACATAGCCCATGGCCACAGGCCCGCCCAGGGTCGGACCGAAGCCGCCGCTGCACACCCGGCCGACGATGTTGCCGGCTTCGTCGACGATCTCTGCGTCCTCACGCACCGGCGTGCGCTCCTGTGGCAGCAGGCCGACGCGCTTGCGCGCCACGCCGTCCTGCTGCTGGGCGAATACCCGGGCAGCGCCGGGGAAGCCACCGGCGCGCGCGCCATCGGCACGCCGTGGCTTGGACACGGCCCACAGCAGGCTGGCTTCGACCGGGGTGGTCTCGCTGTTCATGTCGTGGCCGTACAGGCACAGGCCGGCTTCCAGGCGCAGCGAATCGCGGGCGCCGAGGCCGATGGCGGCGACCTCCGGTTCTGCCAGCAGGCGGCGGGCCAGGGCCTCGGCCTTGTGTGCCGGCACGGAGATCTCGTAGCCGTCTTCGCCGGTGTAGCCGGAGCGGCTGACGTAGCAGTCCTCGCCCAGCAGTTGCACGGCAGCGAACTGCATGAAGGTCATCGTCGCCACCTGTGGCGCCAGGCGTTCCAGCACCTTGACCGCGGCCGGGCCCTGCAGGGCCAGCAGGGCGCGTTCCTCGAACAGCGCTTCGATCTCGCACTGGTTGCCGATGTGCTGGCGCAGGTGGGCCAGGTCCTGCTCCTTGCAGGCGGCGTTGACCACCAGGAACAGCTCGCCGTCACCAAGGTTGGCGACCATCAGGTCGTCGAGGATGCCGCCCTGTTCGTTGGTGAACATGGCGTAGCGCTGCATGCCTACCGGCAGGTCGATGATGTCCACCGGCACCAGGCTTTCCAGGGCCTGGGCGGCCGCGGCGCCGCGCAGGCGGATCTGGCCCATGTGCGAGACGTCGAACAGGCCGGCCTGCTCGCGGGTATGCAGGTGTTCCTTCATCACGCCCAGCGGGTACTGGACCGGCATGTCGTAGCCGGCGAAGGGCACCATGCGCGCGCCCAGTTCCAGGTGCAGGGCGTGCAGCGGGGTTTTCAGCAGTGTTTCGGTGGACATGTGGGACTCCTGGTTGAAAGGGGTGTCAGCATTCGATGATGTTGACGGCCAGACCGCCGCGGGCGGTCTCCTTGTACTTGCTTTTCATGTCGGCGCCGGTCTGGCGCATGGTGCGGATGACCTTGTCGAGGGACACGAAATGCTGCCCGTCGCCGCGCAGGGCCATGCGCACCGCGTTGATCGCCTTTACCGAGCCCATGGCGTTGCGCTCGATGCAGGGCACCTGGACCAGGCCGCCGATGGGGTCGCAGGTCAGGCCCAGGTTGTGTTCCATGCCGATTTCCGCGGCGTTCTCCACTTGCTGCACGCTGCCGCCCATGACTTCGCAGAGGGCACCGGCGGCCATGGAGCAGGCCACGCCGACCTCGCCCTGGCAGCCGACTTCGGCACCGGAGATCGAGGCGTTTTCCTTGTACAGGATGCCGATGGCGGCGGCGGTGAGCAGGAAGCGCACCACGCCGTCGTCGTTGGCCCCGGGAATGAAGCGCATGTAGTAGTGCAGGACCGCCGGGATGATCCCGGCGGCGCCGTTGGTCGGTGCGGTGACCACCCGTCCGCCGAAGGCGTTTTCCTCGTTCACCGCCAGGGCGTAGAGGTTGACCCAGTCCAGCACCGAGAGGGCATCGCGCAGGCTGGCTTCCGGGCTGGCGCAGAGCTGGCGGTACAGCGCCGGGGCGCGCCGCTTGACCTTGAGCCCGCCGGGGAGGATGCCCTCGTGGCGACAACCGGCGCTGACGCAGTCCTGCATCACCTGCCAGATCTTCAGCAGGCCTGCGCGGGTCTCGTCTTCGCCGCGCCAGGCGGCTTCGTTGGCGAGCATCACCTGGCTGATCGACAGGTGCTGCGCGGCGCAGTGGGCCAGCAGCTCTTTCGCGGTCTTGAACGGGTAGGCCAGGGGCGTCCTGTCCTCGACGATGCGGTTGGCCCCGGCAGCGTCCTCGTCGACCACGAACCCGCCGCCCACCGAGTAGTACTCGCGGCTGCGGATCTGCAGGCCGGCACTGTCGAAGGCGCGGAAGATCATGCCGTTGGGATGGTAGTCCAGCGGCTTGCGGATCATCGCCAGGTGCTGTTTCTCGTGGAATTCGATGGGGTGTTCGCCCAGCAGTTCGAGCCGGCCGCTGTCGCGGATGGCCTGCAGGCGGGCGGGAATGCCGTCGGTGTCGACGCTGTCCGGGTGCTCGCCTTCAAGGCCCAGGAGCACGGCCTTGTCGCTGCCGTGGCCCTTGCCGGTGGCGCCGAGCGAGCCGTACAGCTCGACCTTGACGCCGTGGGTGGCGGCCAGCAGGCCGTCACGCCGCAGGCCTTCGGCGAAGCGCGCGGCGGCGCGCATCGGCCCGACGGTGTGGGAGCTGGAGGGGCCGATGCCGATCTTGAACAGGTCGAAGACGCTAAGTGACATGGCTTGATCCTCCAGCGAGTGTCTTATGCCCCGATCGCTGGCAAGCCAGCTCCCACAGGGTCGGTGTGCATCGGACCTTGTGGGAGCCGGCTTGCCGGCGATGAGGCCGTCAAGTGGACTCAGGCGTCCTGGTAGCTCTCGATCGACGGGCAGGCGCACACCAGGTTGCGGTCACCGAACACGTTGTCGACCCGACCCACCGGCGGCCAGTACTTGCCTTCCACCAGCGACGGCAGCGGGTACACCGCTTGCTCGCGGCTGTAGCCGTGCGGCCATTCGCCGGCCAGTTCGGCGGCGGTGTGCGGGGCGTTCTTCAGCGGGTTGTCGTCCTTGTCCAGGCTGCCGTTCTCCACCGCGCGGATCTCTTCGCGGATGCGGATCATCGCCTCGCAGAAGCGGTCCAGTTCTTCCTTGGACTCGCTTTCGGTCGGTTCGATCATCAGCGTGCCCGCCACCGGGAAGGACATGGTCGGGGCATGGAAACCGAAGTCGATCAGGCGCTTGGCCACGTCGTCGACGCTGATGCCGCTGGTGTCCTTGAGCGGGCGCAGGTCGAGGATGCATTCGTGCGCGACCAGGCCGTTGCTGCCGGTGTAGAGGACAGGATAGTGCTCTTCCAGGCGACGGGCGATGTAGTTGGCGTTGAGGATCGCCATCTGCGACGCGCGCTTGAGGCCGGCGCCGCCCATCATGCGGATGTACATCCAGGTGATCGGCAGGATGCTGGCGCTGCCGAACGGCGCCGCGCAGACCGCGCCCTGCTTGCTCTCCAGGTGCGCGTGGCCCGGCAGGAACGGCGCCAGGTGCGACTTGACGCCGATCGGGCCGACGCCCGGACCGCCACCGCCGTGGGGGATGCAGAAGGTCTTGTGCAGGTTGAGGTGCGAGACGTCGCCGCCGAACTTGCCCGGCGCGCAGAGGCCGACCATGGCGTTCATGTTGGCGCCGTCGATGTACACCTGGCCGCCGTTGTCGTGAATGATCGCGCAGATCTCGCCGATGGCTTCCTCGAACACGCCATGGGTCGACGGGTAGGTGATCATCAGCGCGGCGAGGTGCTCGCGGTGCTCGATGGCCTTGGCCCGCAGGTCGTCGATGTCGACGTTGCCGCGGGCGTCACAGGCGGTCACCACCACGCGCATGCCGGCCATGTGCGCGGTGGCCGGGTTGGTGCCGTGGGCCGAGGACGGGATCAGGCAGATGTCGCGACGGTCGTCGCCACGGCTCTGGTGGTAGGCGCGGATCGCCAGCAGGCCGGCGTATTCGCCCTGGGAGCCGGCGTTCGGCTGCAGCGACACGGCGTCGTAGCCGGTGGCGGCGCAGAGCATGGCTTCCAGCTCGGAGGTCAACTGCTTGTAGCCCTGGCTCTGTTCGGCCGGGGCGAACGGGTGCAGGTTGCCGAATTCGGCCCAGGTCACCGGGATCATTTCGCTGGCGGCGTTGAGCTTCATGGTGCACGAGCCGAGCGGGATCATGGTGCGGTCCAGCGCCAGGTCCTTGTCGGCCAGACGGCGCAGGTAGCGCATCAGCTCGGTTTCGCTGTGGTAGCGGTTGAACACCGGGTGCTCGAGGATCGCCGACTGGCGCAGCAGGGCCACCGGCAGCTGCGCGGCGGTGCTGGCGGCGAGGGCGGCGAAGTCCGGCAGTGCCTGGCCGTTGGCGAACAGGCTCCACAGGGCCTCGACATCGGCCTGGGTGCTGGTTTCGTCGAGGGACAGGCCGAGGCGCTGCTCATCGATCTGGCGCAGGTTGAGACCGGCGGCGCGTGCCTGGGCATGCCGTTCGGCGGTCGCCGCACCGGTGGCCAGGGTCAGGGTGTCGAAGAACGCCGTGGTCTCCAGGGTGACGCCCAGGCCACTCAGGCCGGCAGCGAGGATCGCGGTCAGCTGGTGGGTGCGCGCGGCGATCTGCTTGAGGCCCTGCGGGCCGTGGTAGACGGCGTACATGCTGGCGATGTTGGCCAGCAGCACCTGCGCGGTGCAGATGTTGCTGGTGGCCTTCTCGCGGCGGATGTGCTGCTCGCGGGTCTGCATGGCCAGGCGCAGCGCGGTCTTGCCGAAGCGGTCGATGGACACGCCGACCAGGCGGCCCGGCATGTCGCGCTTGAACGCATCGCGGGTGGAGAAGTAGGCGGCGTGCGGACCGCCGAAGCCCAGCGGAACACCGAAGCGCTGGGCGCTGCCGATGGCCACGTCGGCCCCGAACTCGCCCGGCGGGGTCAGCAGGGTCAGGGCCAACAGGTCGGCGGCCACGGCCACCAGGGCGTTGGCGGCGTGGAAGCGCTCCACCAGCTCGCGGTAGTCGAAGACCTGGCCGCTGCTGGCCGGGTACTGCAGCACGGCGCCGAAGAAGCGGCTGACGTCGCTCAGTTCACGCTCGTCGCCCACCACCACTTCGATGCCCAGGGGTTCGGCACGGGTGCGCAGCACGTCGAGGGTCTGCGGATGGCAGTGCTTCGAGGCGAAGAAGGCGTGGCTGCCCTTGTTCTTGCTCAGGCGCTTGCAGAAGGTCATGGCCTCGGCGACGGCGGTGGCTTCGTCGAGCAGGGAGGCGTTGGCGATCGGCAGGCCGGTGAGGTCGCTGATCAGGGTCTGGAAGTTCAGCAGGGCTTCCAGGCGACCCTGGGAGATCTCTGGCTGGTACGGGGTGTAGGCGGTGTACCAGGCCGGGTTTTCCAGGAGGTTGCGCAGGATCGGCGCCGGGGTGTGGCAGTTGTAGTAGCCCTGGCCGATGTAGCTCTTGAGCAGCTGGTTCTGGCCGGCGATGGCCTTCAGCGCGGCGAGGGCGTCGGCCTCGCTCTGACCGGCGCCCAGCTCGAGGACGCTGGTGCCCTTGATGCTGTCGGGGATGACCGCGGCGCTCATGGCGTCCAGCGAGTCGAAGCCGAGGGTGGCGAGCATGGCCTGCTCATCGGCCTGGCGTGGGCCGATATGGCGGGCGATGAATTCGTTGGCGGTGCCGAGATTGATGGTCATGGCGGGCTCCTCAGGCGTCGGCGCTGGCGTTGAGCAGGCGGTCGTAGGCGTCCTGGTCGAGCAGTTGCGCGACCGCGCCGGCGTCGGCGGGGATGAAGCGGAAGAACCAGCCTTCGCCCAGCGGGTCTTCGTTGACCAGCTCGGGGCTGTCTTCCAGTTGCTGGTTGACCGCGACCACTTCGCCGTCCAGCGGCATGTACACGCCGCTGGCGGCTTTCACCGACTCCACGGTGGAGGCTTCGGCGCCCTTGGCGTACTGCTGCAGCTCTGGCAGTTGCACATAGACCACGTCGCCCAGGGCGTTCTGGGCGAAGGCGGTGATACCCACGGTCACGCTGCCGTCGGCTTCGGCACGCAGCCACTCGTGATCTTCGGTGAAACGCAACTCGCTCATGGAAACTCCTCGAAGGCCGTCGTCGCGGCCGGATGCGGTAGGGCCCGCTGCTGGGCAGGGGCCGGGGCTGGAGTTCCCTTAGCAAATATGCGGCCATGTTCGTGGAAGCCTTGTGGACGAAGGCTTTTGCCGATTTTTCCTGACCGTTTTCGTGAATGGCTGTAATGAAATCGCTACAGTTGGCGGGTCGAGAAAAACCGCAAGGGGATCAAGGCCTTGCTACAGCGGTGTTACAGCGGTCTGTAGCGATATCGTTCCGTTGTAGCGATTTCGATACGGTCGCTCAGGCCTTGCCGGAAATGCCGTACTTGCGCAGGCGGTGGGCGATGGCGGTGTGGGAGGTCTGCAGCCGGCTGGCCAGTTGTCGGGTCGAGGGGTAGCTGGCGTAGAGCTTTTCCAGCAGGTCCTTCTCGAAGTCTTCCACCGCCTGTTCCAGGCTGGCGACGTCGCCGTCGTGCTCGCGGGCCACGGCGGTGCCGGCGATATCCAGGTCGCCGATGTCCACCAGGCTGCTTTCGCTGATGGCGGCGGCGCGGAAGATCACGTTCTGCAACTGGCGCACGTTGCCTGGCCAGCGGTTGCCGAGCAGGGCGGGGTGGGTGTCCGGGGCCAGCCGGCAGAGCGGGCGCTGGATCTGCGTGCAGGCCTGCTGCATGAAGTAGCGCGCCAGCAGGAGGATGTCCTGGCCGCGCTCGCGCAGCGGCGGCACTTCCAGGTTGAGCACGTTGAGGCGGTAGAACAGGTCTTCGCGGAAGGTCCCTTCGGCGACCATCTTTTCCAGGTCGCGGTGGGTGGCGCTGAGAATCCGCACGTTGACCCGCACCTCGCGATCGCCGCCGACCCGACGGAAGCTGCCGTCGTTGAGGAAGCGCAGCAGCTTGGCCTGCAGGTAGGGCGACATCTCGCCGATCTCGTCGAGAAACACCGTGCCCTGGTTGGCCAGTTCCATCAGGCCGGGCTTGCCGCCCCGTTGCGCGCCGGTGAAGGCGCCGGGGGCATAGCCGAACAGCTCGCTCTCGGCGAGGTTCTCCGGCAAGGCCGCGCAGTTCAGGGCGAGGAAGGGCGCGGCGTGGCGGCTGCTGATGGCATGGCAGGCGCGGGCCACCAGCTCCTTGCCGGTGCCGGTCTCGCCGTGGATCAGCAGCGGTGCGTCGAGGGCCGCGACCCGCAGGGCGCGGCTTTTCAGGGTACGGATCGCCGGCGACTCGCCGAGCAGGGCGTCGAAGCCTTCGGCGTGGTCGTGGTGCAGGGCCGAGAGGCGTTCACCGATGCGGTTGGGCGGATACAGGGTGACCAGCGCGCCGGCATCGGTGATCGGCGTGGCGTCGAGCAGCAGGGTCTGGCCGTTGAGCACCACTTCGCGCATCGGCAGGTGGAAACCCTGTTCGATCAGGGTCGCGAGCAGCCCGGGGGCGTCGAACAGTTCGGCGATGCTGCGTCCCGCCGGCTCCTGGCCGCACAGCGCAATCAGCGCGGGGTTGGCCAGCAGCACGTTGCCGGCGCTGTCCAGGGCCAGCACCGGATCGCTCATTGCCGCCAGCAGGGCGTCGAGCTGCAGGTGGCGGCGCTGGCCGGGGAGTATGTCGACCACGCGCACGGTCTGTACGCCGCGGACGTTGAGCAGGGCGTCGTGGAGCTCCTCGAGGACGAAGGGGTTGAGCGTCGGCGCGTCGATGTAGACGTTCGGCGGCACCATCTCCACCGCATCCAGGTTGAGGTTGCGGGCACCGAGCAGGGCGAGCACTTCCTGGGTGATGCCGACGCGGTCGATGAAGCTGACGTGGATGCGCATGGGGAGCTTGGAGGTTCACGGCTGGCGAAGCGTGCAAGTATGCCTTGCGCCCGCCTGGCGGTCGAATGGCTTGCCAGCGGTGAGCCGCGGGGATTACTCCAGGTGCTGCGGGTTGATCGGGTCGCCGGACTTCACGTCGAGCTTGCCGCGGATGTCCTCGAACATGGCGTCGTAGTACATGTCATGGGCGGAGGTGACCACTGCCTTTGGCGGCACGCCGTACTGCTTGGCGATGCGGTCGATCGAGCGGGCGAAGTCGAAGGCCTGGTCCTTGGCGAGGAAGAATTTCTCGTCCACCGTCTTGTCCTGAATGGTGCCGTGCATGCGGAACTGCATGCCCTTGCCATCCTTGGGATCCTGGGTGACTTCGTAATCGACGCAGATGTTGTAGCTGTGGTCGGCCTTGTTCAGCGCGTGGCGCTCGATATGCAGGTGACCGGGGGTGAACTGTGCCATGACAGGCGCTCCTTGTACGGTTGAAACAGGCGGACCCGCCAGCAGGCCCGCCCCAGGGTTTCAACGATAGCTGATGCCTGGCGAGGCCGTGCTGACCCGGGTGCCGGCGGTGCCTTTGACGATATCCTCGATATCGCTCAGCGAGCCGATCACCGCGACTTTGCCTGTGTGACGGGCGAAATCGCAAGCTGCCTGCACTTTCGGCCCCATGGAGCCGGCGGCGAAGCCCAGGCGCTCCAGTTCATCCGGATGGGCCTGGGCGATGGCTTTCTGCGTCGGCTTGTTGAAGTCGATGTAGGCGGCGTTGACATCGGTGGCGATCACCAGCAGATCGGCGTCCAGTTGCTCGGCGAGGAGTGCCGAGCACAGGTCCTTGTCGATCACCGCCTCGATGCCCTGCAGCTTGCCGTCGGCACCATACATCGTCGGGATGCCGCCACCACCGGCACAGATCACGATACTGCTCTTTTCCAGCAGCCACTTGATCGGACGGATCTCGAAGATGCGCTTGGGTTTCGGGCTGGCCACCACGCGGCGGAACTTGTCGCCGTCGGGGGCGATGGCCCAGCCTTTTTCCTTGGCCAGGCGCTCGGCTTCTTCCTTGGAATAGACCGGGCCGATGGGCTTGGTCGGGTTCTGGAAGGCCGGGTCCCTGGCGTCCACTTCGACCTGGGTGAGCAGGGTGGCGAAGGGCACCTCGAAGTCCAGCAGGTTGCCCAGCTCCTGTTCGATCATGTAGCCGATCATGCCTTCGGTCTCGGCGCCGAGGACGTCCAGCGGGTAGGGGGTGACCGAGGTGTAGGCCGCCGCCTGCAGCGACAGCAGGCCGACCTGCGGGCCGTTGCCGTGGGCGATGACCAGCTGGTTGCCGGGGTGGATCCTGGCGATCTGCTCGGTGGCGATGCGGATGTTGGCGCGCTGGTTGTCGGCCGTCATGGGCTCGCCACGGCGCAGCAGCGCGTTACCGCCTAGTGCAACAACGATACGCATGGGGAATGTCCTTCAGGTTTCGGTGAGCCCTGTGGGAGCGGCTTCAGCCGCGATTGCGATGGTGGGCCAACCGGCCTCATCGCGGGTGAACCCGCTCCCACAGGGACCGCAGTGTGATTACAGATCGGCCAGGGTCGAGACCAGGATCGCCTTGATCGTGTGCATGCGGTTTTCCGCCTGCTCGAAGGCGATGCAGGCCGGCGACTCGAAGACGTCGTCGGTCACCTCGATGCCGTTGGCCAGGTGCGGATACTGCTCGGCGATCTGCTTGCCGACCTTGGTCTCCGAGTTGTGGAACGCCGGCAGGCAGTGCATGAACTTGGCCCGCGGGTTGCCCGTGGCCTTCATCAGTTCGGCGTTGACCTGGTACGGCAGCAGTTGCTGGATGCGCTCGCCCCAGGCTTCCACCGGTTCGCCCATGGACACCCAGACGTCGGTGTGGACGAAGTCCACGCCCTTGACCGCGGCTTTCGGGTCTTCGGTGAGGGTGATGCGGGCGCCGCTGGATTCGGCGTACTGCTTGCAACGGGCGACCAAGTCGTCATGCGGCCACAGCGCCTTCGGCGCGGCGATGCGCACGTCCATGCCGAGCTTGGCGCCGATCAGCAGCAGCGAGTTGCCCATGTTGTTGCGCGCGTCGCCCAGGTAGGCGTAGCTGATCTCGTGCAGCGGCTTGTCGGCATGCTCGCGCATGGTCAGCACGTCGGCGATCATCTGGGTCGGGTGGTACTCGTCGGTCAGGCCGTTGAACACCGGTACCCCGGCGAACTTGGCCAGCTCTTCCACCACTTCCTGCTTGAAGCCGCGGTACTCGATGGCGTCGTACATGCGCCCGAGCACGCGGGCGGTGTCCTTCATGCTTTCCTTGTGGCCGATCTGCGACGAGTTCGGGTCGATGTAGGTGACGTTGGCGCCCTGGTCATAGGCGGCCACCTCGAAGGCGCAGCGGGTGCGGGTCGAGGTCTTTTCGAAGATCAGGGCGATGTTGTTGCCCTTCAGGTGCTGCTGCTCGGTACCGGTGTACTTGGCGCGCTTGAGGTCGCGGGACAGGTCGAGCAGGTAGCGCAACTCGCGTTCGCTGTGGTGTTCGAGGCTGAGCAGGTTGCGGTTGTGGATGTTGAACGCCATTTCGGTTCTCCTTGGATTCGGTGAGCGACCCGGGCGCCGCCGGGTAGGGGCGCTCGGGGCGATGGGCGTTTAGTAGTCGATAGGGTCGCGGACGATCGGGCAGGTCATGCAGTGGCCGCCGCCGCGGCCACGGCCGAGTTCGCCGGCGCTGATGGTGATGACCTCCACGCCCGCCTTGCGCAGCAGGGTGTTGGTGTAGGTGTTGCGGTCGTAGCCGATGACCACGCCGGGCTCCAGGGCCACCACGTTGTTGCCGTCATCCCATTGCTCGCGCTCGGCGGCGAAGCTGTTGCCGCCGGTTTCCACCACGCGCAGGGCCTTGAGCCCGAGCACGTCGGCGACCACCTCGATGAACGACTTGTTCTCGCGGCGCACGTCCATGCCGTAGGGCTTGCTGCTGTCCGGACGGATCACGAACGGCACGATTTCCTTGACCACTTCCGGGAAGACCGTGACCAGGTCGCGGTCGCAGAAGCTGAACACGGTGTCCAGGTGCATCGCCGCGCGGGATTTCGGCAGGCCGGCGACCACCACTTTCTCCACCGCGCCCTTGGCGAACAGCGATTGGGCAAGCTGGCCGATGGCCTGGCGCGAGGTGCGCTCGCCCATGCCGATCAGCACCACGCCATTGCCGATCGGCATGACGTCGCCGCCTTCCAGGGTGGCCTGGCCGTGGTCCTTGTCCGGGTCGCCGTACCAGACTTCGAAGTCGGCGTGGGCGAACTCCGGGTGGAACTTGTAGATGGCGCTGGCGAGCAGGGTTTCCTGGCGTCGCGCCGGCCAGTACATCGGGTTCAGCGTCACGCCGCCGTAGATCCAGCAGGTGGTGTCGCGGGTGAACTGGGTGTTGGGCAGCGGCGGCAGGAGGAAGCTGGAGTGGCCCAGGTAGTCGCGGTACATCTTGATCACGCTGGCGCCTTCGCTGTCCGGCAGGTCCTCGCCGGCCACGCCGCCAATCAGGAATTCGGCCAGGTGGCGCGGCTCCAGGCCTTCGAGCCAGCTGCGCACTTCGTTGGTCAGGCCGACGCCGACGGTGTCGGGGGTGATCTTGCGATCGAGGATCCACTTCAGGGCTTCGGGATTCTGGATGGTCTCGGTCAGCAGGTTGTGCATTTCCAGGACTTCGACCCCGCGCTCGCGCATCTTGGTGACGAAGTCGAAATGGTCGCGCTTGGCCTGGTTGACCCAGATGACGTCATCGAACAGCAGCTCGTCGCAGTTGGTCGGGGTCAGGCGCTGGTGAGCGAGGCCAGGGGAGCAAACCATCACTTTGCGCAGCTTGCCCGCCTCGGAATGGACGCCGTACTTTACTTTTTCCGTGGACATGATCATTTCCTCCAAAGGTGTGAAATACGGGGGTTACAGCGTAAGGAAGCCGTCATACAGGCCGTAGGCTGCCACCAGGGCGCCAACGACCACGGCGGCGAATATCAACTTCTCCACGTTGCTGAAAATCGGTTGGCCGAGCTCGCGCTTGGCCTTGGCGAACAGGATCGCGCCAGGGGCGTAGAGCAGGGCGGACAGCAGCAGGTACTTGACCCCGCCGGCGTACAGCAGCCAGATCGCGTAGATCAGCGCGATGCCGCCGATGACCAGGTCTTTCTTGCGCTCGGCCAGGGCGTTCTCGTAGGTCTCGCTGCGCACGGCGAGGAGTACCGCATAGGCCGCCGACCACAGGTAAGGCACCAGGATCATCGAGGTGGCGAGGTAGATCAGCGACAGGTAGGTACTGGCCGAGAACAGGGTGATGACCAGGAAGATCTGCACCATGGCGTTGGTCAGCCACAGGGCATTGGCCGGCACATGGTTGGCGTTCTCGCGACGCAGGAACTCCGGCATGGTGTGGTCCTTGGCCGCGGCGAACATGATCTCGGCACACAGCAGCACCCAGGACAGCAGGGCACCGAGCAGCGAGATGATCAGGCCGACGCTGATCAGCACCGCGCCCCAGTGGCCGACCACGTGTTCGAGTACGGCGGCCATCGACGGGTTCTGCAGCTTGGCCAGTTCCGGCTGGGTCATGATGCCCAGGGACAGCACGTTGACCAGGACCAGGAACAGCAGCACGGTGATGAAGCCGATGACCGTGGCCTTGCCCACGTCCGAGCGTTTTTCCGCCCGGGCCGAGAAGATGCTCGCGCCTTCGATGCCGATGAACACCCAGACGGTAACCAGCATCATGTTGCGCACCTGGTTCATCACGCTGCCCAGGTCCGGGTTCAGGCTGCCCCAGATGTCAGCGGTGAAGATCTCCAGCTTGAAGGCGAACAGGGCGATGAGCACGAACAGGGCCAGCGGCACCACCTTGGCCACCGTGGTCACCAGGTTGATGAAGGCGGCTTCCTTGATCCCGCGCAGCACGAGGAAATGCACCGCCCACAGCAGCAGCGAGGCGCCGATGATCGCGGCCGGGGTGTTGCCCTCGCCGAAGATCGGGAAGAAGTAGCCGAGGGTACTGAACAGCAGGACGAAGTAACCGACGTTGCCCAGCCAGGCACTGATCCAGTAGCCCCAGGCCGAGGAGAACCCCATGTAGTCGCCGAAACCGGCCTTGGCGTAGGCATACACCCCGCCATCCAGATCGGGTTTGCGGTTGGCCAGGGTCTGGAACACGAACGCCAGGGTCAGCATGCCGACCGCGGTGATCGCCCAACCAATGAGGACTGCGCCGACATCGGCACTTGCCGCCATGTTTTGCGGGAGGGAAAAGATCCCGCCACCAATCATCGAGCCAACTACGAGTGCGACCAGCGCACCGAGTCGAAGTTTTCCGGATGCCTCTGACATGGCTTGGCTCCATTGCGGAAAAGAGAGTCTTTAGGGTAGGGCGCATGCAAATAGCGGAAGATGATTCAGGTCAGTTCATTGGCACATTCCATTGTTTTCGAATGACTGAAAGAGCATGCGTTAGATACTCTTGCCTGCCTTGGAAGCCTTTAACGGCGGTGCCTGCGTCAAGGGTGAGAATCGCTCGCAAGACGCCGGGAACTTTGAAGCTAGTCCGTTTCGAGGGAATGGCAAATTTTTAATGGGAAAATATTAATCAGACTTGCCGAGGCGGAATTAGTGCACAAAACTCTGTGCGGATTGTCGGACGATTAGATAACTTTGTTATTAGATCGGGGCGCTTATAACCTGGATTTTTTACAAAATCGTGATCAGGTCAATTAACTGAAAAGTGACGGATAAAAAGGGGAAATTCATGTCCGAGCCGGGTCAGAAACTGCGCCTGGGCGCGTTGATCGCGCTGGTGGTCGGCTCGATGATCGGTGGCGGGATCTTTTCCCTGCCCCAGAACATGGCTGCACGTGCCGACGTGGGTGCGGTGCTGATCGGCTGGGGAATCACCGCGATCGGCATGCTGGCCCTGGCCTTCGTGTTCCAGAGCCTGGCCAATCGCAAGCCGCAACTGGACTCCGGGGTGTACGCCTACGCCAAGGCGGGTTTCGGCGAGTACATGGGCTTCTCTTCGGCGTGGGGTTACTGGATCAGTGCCTGGCTGGGCAACGTCGGTTACTTCGTCCTGCTGTTCAGCACCCTCGGCCTGTACTTCCCGGCCTTCGGCGAGGGCAATACGCCGCTGGCCATCGGTTGTGCCTCGCTGCTGCTGTGGTCGGTGCATTTCCTCGTGCTGCGCGGGATCAAGGAAGCCGCGTTCATCAACCAGGTGACCACGGTGGCCAAGGTGGTGCCGCTGGTGCTGTTCATCGTCATCGCCGCCGCGGCCTTTCGCCTCGACATCTTCACCCGGGATATCTGGGGCCTGGCCAACCCCAGCTTCGGCAGCGTGCTCGACCAGGTGCGCAACATGATGCTGGTGACGGTGTTCGTGTTCATCGGCATCGAGGGCGCGAGCATCTATTCGGGGCGGGCACAGCGCCGCTCGGACGTGGGCAAGGCCACGGTGATCGGTTTCGTCGGGGTGCTGGCCTTGCTGGTGCTGGTCAACGTGCTGTCGCTGGGGGTGATGACCCAGCCGGAACTGGCGGCGTTGCACAACCCGTCGCTGGCCTCGGTGCTGGAGCATATCGTCGGGCCCTGGGGTGCGTTGCTGATCAGCGTCGGCCTGGCGGTGTCGCTGATCGGTGCGCTGCTCTCTTGGGCGCTGCTGTGCGCGGAGATCCTCTATGCCACGGCGCGGGACAGGACCATGCCGCGTTTCCTCGCCCGGGAAAACGCCAACCAGGTGCCGGCCAATGCGCTGTGGCTGACCAACTGCATGATCCAGTTGTTCCTGCTGATCACCCTGGTGTCTGCGGGGACCTACACCAGCCTGATCTACCTGGCGTCGTCGATGATCCTGGTGCCGTACCTGTGGTCGGCCGCCTATGCGCTGCTGCTGGCGGTGCGCGGGGAGACCTACGAGGGATTCGCCGCGACCCGGCGCAAGGACCTGCTGGTGGCGTTGCTGGCGCTGATCTACGCGATCTGGCTGCTGTACGCGGGCGGGCTGAAGTACCTGCTGCTGTCGGCGCTGCTGTACGCGCCGGGGGTGATCCTGTTCGCGCGGGCGAAGCAGGAGCAGGGGCAGCCGCTGTTCACCGGGTGGGAGAAGCTGATCTTCGCGGCGGTGCTGGCGGGGGCGGGGTTGGCGGCGTTCAGCCTGTATAGCGGGGTGTTGACCCTGTAACCACTCATCTGGATCTCACTGTGGGAGCGAGCTTGCTCGCGAACGGCGGCGAGGCCGTCGTAAAACCTGAGTCCGAAGTCTTCCTGGCACTACGCGGATACAGGTTTTGGGGCCGCTTCGCGAGCAAGCTCGCTCCCACAGATTTGCTCCACAAGGCGTTATGTGAACGCCGGTTTTACCATCAGATATCCCACACCACATTGATCGCGAAGTTGCGACCCGGCATGGTCAGGCGATCGAGGTTGGCCGGTGCGGTCGCACCCGCTTCGCCGATGCCGTCGTAGCCGCGCACGTCATCCCACTGCCAGTACTTCTTGTCGGTCAGGTTGTACAGGCCGGCATTGACGGTGACGTCGTCGGTGACCTTGTAGAAGCCGGTCAGGTCGAGCACGCCGTAGCCCGGGGTGCGGAACTGCTTGCTGGTGCCGTCCGGCGCATAGAAGGTGGTGTCGTCGACGCGGTTCTTGCGCTTGACCAGGGTCCAGCTCAGCAGGCCACCGTAGTTGTCCTGGTCGTAGCCCAGGCCGAGTACCGCGGTGAGCGGGTTGACGCTGTTGATCGGTGCCCCGGTGTCCTCGTTCTTGCCCCAGGCATAGGCCAGCGAGCCCTGGCTGTACAGCCCGGTTGGCGCGCCGAAGTGATCGAGGTTCAGGCGACCCTTGAACTCGGCACCCTTGATGGTGGCGTGCTTGATGTTGTTGGCCTCGAAGTTCTTGCCGATGTTGGTGCCTTGCACGGCGTCTTCGTTGATGAAGTCGCGGTACTTGTTATAGAACACCGCCACGTCGAAGTTGCCGGCATCGAAGTTGCCGCGCAGGCCGGTCTCGTAGCTCTTGCTGGTCTCGGGTTCCAGGTTCGGGTTGCCGGTGACGCTGTAGCCCACGCCCGGGTTTTCGAAGCGTCCGTACAGGGCCTTGGCGGTCGGGGTGCGGAAGCCCTCGGCGTACTGGCCGTACCAGGTGTAGTGGTCGTTGAAGGCATAGGTCACGCCGAACTTCGGCGAGACGCGGTGCCATTTCTTCTCGTCGAGGTTGATCGGGTCGGTGGTGCCGCCGATCGCGCGCAGGAACTCGTCGGTCGCATGGGGTTCCAGGCGGGTCTGGTCGTAGCGCAGGCCGGGCAGGAAGGTCCACTGGTTCCAGCGGATCTCGTCCTGGGCGAAGACGCTGTAGGTCTTCACGGTCGGATCGGGGAAGTCACTGACTTCGCGCAGCGTGCCGGAGGCGTTAGGCTGGCCGGTGACGCAGCCGAAGCCGGTGGTCAGGCAGGTGGCGGTGCCGCTGCGCGAGCCGGTCACTTCGTTGCGCTTGAAGGTGGCGCCGTAGGTCAGCAGGTGCTCGGTGTCGCCGATGCTGAAGGCCTTGTCGGCTTGGGCGTCGAGGATCCACTGGCGATCCTTGTAGGTGGTCTTGCGGGTGCGCTCGACGGTGTAGATCGGCCGGTAGATTTCCTCGACGCGCTGGTCGGTCTTGCCGATCTGGTAGTTCAGGCTCCACTTCACGTGGTCGGCCAGGACGCTGTCCAGACCGAATTCGTGGTTGATGCCGAAGCGCTCGCGGGTGACCACTTCGCTGCCGGTACGGGCCTGGTACATGTTCAACGGGTTCGGAGTGAACGGACCGCCCACGGAGCTTTTCTCGTTGAAGTCGCGGTCGTCCTTGTAGTGCTCGTAGGTCAGCGCGAGGCGTGCGTCGTCGGCGTAGTTCCAGCCGAGCTTGGCGAGGACGTTGTCGGTCTGCGCGTCCGCCGGGTTGGCCTCGGTACGGCCCAGTCCGGTACCGCCATGCTCGCCGTAGGATTCGGTTTCATGGCCGTCGCGGCGGCTCAGGTGCAGCAGGCCGTCGAACTCGCCCTGGCGGCCGGCGACGGTGGCGGACTTCAGCCAGCTGTCGTCGGCCGAGCTGTAGCCGGTCTTCAGGCGCGCGCCGACGTCCTGGCCGGGCTTGATGATGTCGTCCGGGTCGAGGGTGAAGTAGCTCACCGCGCCGCCGATGGCGTTGCTGCCATACAGCACCGAGGCCGGGCCGCGGAGGATTTCCACGCGCTTGACGATCTCCGGGTCGACGTAGTTGCGCTGGGTCTGCGCGTACGGGCCGAAGAAGTAGCTGTCGGGGATGGCCACGCCGTCGACCTGGGTCAGCACCCGCTCGCCGTCGATGCCGCGGATGTTGTAGCCGGTCAGGCCGCTGCGCAGGCCGGTGCCGCTGACCGACACGCCTGGCTCGTAGCGCACCAGGTCCTTGATGTTCTTCACGTTCTGCCGGTCGAGCTGTTCCCGCGTCTGCACGCTGACGGTGCTGGGCACCTGGTTGATGTCCTGGGCGCCGCGGGTCGCGGTGATCGTCACCTGCTGCAGGGCGATGGCCTGGGACTGGCTGCGCTCGATCGCCACGTTGTTGCTGCCCAGCTTGCGGTAGGTCAGGCCGGTGCCCAGCAGCAGGCGCTGCAGGGCCTGCTCCGGCGGCAACGAACCACGCACGCCTGGCGAAGTCACGCCGTCGGCCAGTTCGGCGGACAGGCCGACCTGCCAGCCGGTCACCGCGGTGAAGGCGTTGAGGGCCGACACCAGCGGCTGCTGGTTGATCGCGAAGCGGTAGTCACCCATGCGCTGGGCGGGCACCTGCGCCGGCTCGGCGGCCAGGGCCGGCAGGCTGACGGCGCCGCTGGCGAGCATGGCCAGGGTCAACAGGGAGAGCGTGCAACGCTGCAGGCCCGGTTTGCGTACGGAGATGGTGGATCCGGTAGACATCGAAAGGCGCTCCCTGTCGCGCGTTGTTATAGGTCACGTCTGACTCAAAAATAAGAATCAGTTGCATTGGCTATAACGAGACGTATGGCGTCAGGGGATCGCGTAAAAAAACTTTCGATTCAGTTGAGAATCACCACCGCGGGGAACTCGCGAACCTGCGCCGAGGTGATGTGGGCCAGGGAGCGCACGGCCTCCAGCGGCTGGTCGAGGCGGTAGTTGCCGGTCACCGCGACCTGCTCCAGCTTGTCGTTGGTGTTGATGATCCAGCCCGGGTAGTAGCGGCGCAGTTCGGCCAGCACTTCGCTGAGCGGGCAGTTCTCGAAGATCAGCCGGCCCTTGACCCAGGCCAGTTCCTTCTGCAGGTCGCCGCGCTCGCGCTGGCCGAGGCCGTTGGGGCCGACGCGGATGCTGTCGCCAGTGCTCAGGCGGATGCGCTGGTCGCTGCTGGCGACCACGTCGATATCGCCGCGCTGCACGCGGACCTGGGCTTCGCCGTCGAGGTAGCGCACGGCGAAATCGCTGTCGCGCACGCTGGCGCGCAGCGGTCCGGCCTGCAGTTCCAGCGGCTGGGTGTGGCCGCCGGGGACTTCGAAATAGGCCTCGCCCTGGTACAGGCGGGCGACCCGCTGGCGGGTGTCGATATCGCTGGAGAACGCCGAGTTGGTGTTGAGCAGCACCCGCGAGCCGTCGTTGAGTTCCACGCGCTGGCGTTCGCCGACCACGGTCAGGTGGTCGGCCTGCAGGCGCAGCGGCAGGTTGCCCACGGTGAAGATCCCCAGCAGCACCGCGGCGGCGGCGCTCAGCGGCTTCCAGTGCGGGCGCAGGCGTTGCAGGCGCGAGGGCTTGCGCTGGTCGTGCAGTGCATCGGCGGCCTGGCGCATGAGGTTGCCGTTCCACAGCGCCTCGGCATCGACGTAGGCCTGGGCATTGGCCGGGTCGGCTTCCAGCCAGGCTTCGAAGGCGCGGGTATCGTCGTCGCTGGGGCATTGCAGGCGGATCAGCCAGTCCAGCGCCTCGTCCATGGCCTGGTCGCGGGCAGACGGGTCCGGCGCGGGGCGATGAGGGGCGGGCTCTGTCACGGGAGGTCCTTGCGGCGCTGCGGTCTTGTGATGGGGCGACATGATCGGGGCAATCGGCGGATCAGGCAAGCGCCCCTCAGTTGCCGTTGAGCCGATCGGCCACGCCCATGCAGATCGCCATGATCAGTTTCAGTTCCTTCTGCACCGTGCTGGCGGAGACGTCCAGTTGCTCGGCGATCTCCAGGTAGCTGGCGCCGTGCAGGCGGCTGAGGATGAAGATGCGCTGCTGGCGCGGGGTCAGTTGCGACAGCGAGCTGCTCAGGCGCTTGAGCAGTTTTTCCGCGTGCGCGGCGTCCTCGGCGCTGCTGGTCGGCGCGGCGACGTTGTGCACGACCTGTTCGGGGACATCGTCGAGCATCGTCCGTGCCTGCACCCGGCGCGCGCGCAGGTGGTCGAGGGCGAGGTTGCGCGCGGTCTGGAAGACGAACGGCTCGAGGTGCTCGATGGACCGCTCGCCCAGGGCCCGGTTGACCCGCAGGTAGGTTTCCTGGAGCAGGTCCTCGGCGGTGCTGGGGTTGTCCACCATGCGCTGCAGCGTACGCAGCAGGGTGACCCGCTGGGCGAGGAAAACGGAATTGAATCGGGAGTGGCTCACGACGGTGCTCGACCGGAATTTGTTAATGATAATGCTTATCATCAACCCTGTTGGTCAAGCGCGCATTCATTAAGAAAGGTTGAACACCTTGTTCGGAAACGGCGAAAAGCCCTGTGGGAACTGGCTTGCCAGCTCCCACAGGGGCGCATGCAGAGAGGGTGCTTACCTGGCGTTCCACAGGGCCAGGGTGTTATCCAGCATGCGATTGGAAAAGCCCCACTCGTTGTCATACCAGGCCATCACCTTGAGCAGGCGGCCCTGGGCCTTGGTGTGGTTGGCATCGAAGATCGACGACAGCGGGTTGTGGTTGAAGTCGCAGGACACCAGCGGCAGGTCGTTGTAGCCGAGGACCCGGGAGCCGCGGCTGGCTTCCTTGAACAGTGCATTGACCTCGTCCGCCGTGGTCTCGCGGCCGAGGGTCACGGTCAGGTCCACCAGCGACACGTTGATCACCGGCACCCGCACCGCCATGCCGGTGAGCTTGCCGGCCAGTTCCGGCAGCACCAGGCCTACCGCTTCGGCGGCGCCGGTCTTGCTCGGGATCATCGACTGGGTCGCGGCGCGGGCGCGGAACGGATCGCTGTGCTGGACGTCGGTCAGCACCTGGTCGTTGGTGTAGGCGTGGATGGTGGTCATCAGACCCTGCTCGATGCCGAACGCGCGGTGCAGCACCTGGGCCACCGGGGCCAGGCAGTTGGTGGTGCAGGAGGCGTTGGAAATGATCTGGTGCGACGCCCGCAGGATGTCGTGATTGACGCCATGGACTACAGTGGCATCCGCACCCTTGGCCGGCGCCGAGATGATCACCTTGCGCGCCCCGGCGGCAAGGTGCGCCGCCGCCTTGGCGCGATCGGTGAACAGCCCGGTGCATTCCAGCACCACGTCGATGCCTTCCGCCTGCCACGGCAGGTCCGCCGGGTTGCGGATGGCACTGACCGCGATGCGGTCGCCGTTGACGGTCAGGCTTTCATGGTCGTGCGCGACCGTTGCCGCAAAATGGCCATGGACGCTGTCGTACTGGAGCAGGTGCGCGTTGATCGCGCTGTCGCCGAGATCGTTGATGGCGACGACCTGCAGGTCCTGACGGTAGCCTTGGGTATAGAGTGCGCGCAGCAGGTTGCGGCCGATGCGGCCGAAGCCGTTGATTGCGATACGGATAGTCATGGGGCCACCTCGTGTGCTGTCCTGACTTTTGTTGTTTTAATTACAAGATTAATCGGAAATAAATAGAAAACAAGCGATGCTGCTGGCAGTATTTTGTGCGAATCACCACCTAGAAGTGAGTCGGACCTTTCCGCGCCCCCTGACCTTTGAGCGTAGGCGCAATCGTTTGGAAGGGACAGCCGCCAGAGCGTCGCCACCCCCGTTTAGCCTGGAGTCCAGTTCATGCATCCGCGCATTCTTGAGGTCACCGAACGGTTGATCGCCCGCAGTCGCCCCACCCGCGAACGCTACCTGCAACTGATCCGCGGGGCCGCCAGCGACGGGCCGATGCGCGCCCGCCTGCAATGCGCCAACTTCGCCCACGCGGTCGCCGGTTGCGGCAGCGACGACAAGCAGGCGCTGCGCCTGACCAACGCCGCCAACGTGGCCATCGTCTCCGCCTACAACGACCTGCTGTCGGCGCACCAGCCCTATGAGCACTTCCCCGAGCGGATCAAGCAGGCGCTGCGCGAGATCGGTTCGGTCGGCCAGTTCGCCGGCGGCGTGCCGGCCATGTGCGACGGCGTCACCCAGGGCGAGCCGGGCATGGAGCTGGGGATCGCCAGCCGCGAAGTGATCGCCATGTCCACCGCCATCGCCCTGTCGCACAACCTGTTCGACGCGGCGCTGATGCTCGGCATCTGCGACAAGATCGTTCCTGGCCTGCTGATGGGCGCGCTGCGCTTCGGTCACCTGCCGATCCTGTTCGTGCCCGGCGGGCCGATGCCCTCGGGCATTTCCAACAAGGAAAAGGCCGACGTGCGCCAGCGCTACGCCGAGGGCAAGGCCAGCCGCGAGGAGCTGCTGGAGTCGGAAATGAAGTCCTACCACAGCCCCGGCACCTGCACCTTCTACGGCACCGCCAACACCAACCAGCTGCTCATGGAGGTGATGGGCCTGCACCTGCCGGGCGCGTCGTTCGTCAATCCGTACACGCCGCTGCGCGATGCCCTGACCGACGAGGCGGCACGCCAGGTGACCCGCCTGACCAGGGCCAATGGCGCCTTCATGCCGCTGGGCGAGATCGTCGACGAGAAGGTCCTGGTCAACTCGGTGGTGGCCCTGCACGCCACCGGCGGCTCGACCAACCACACCCTGCACATCCCGGCCATCGCCCAGGCCGCCGGCATCCAGCTGACCTGGCAGGACATGGCCGACCTCTCCGAGGTGGTACCGACCCTGTGCCACGTCTATCCCAACGGCAAGGCCGACATCAACCACTTCCAGGCGGCAGGCGGCATGGCCTTCCTGATTCGGCAACTGCTGGACGCCGGGCTGCTCCACGAGGACGTCAACACCATCGTCGGCCACGGCCTGCGACGCTACACCGAGGAGCCGTTCCTCGACGGCGACCGGCTGGTCTGGCGCGAGGGCCCGCGTGACAGCCTCGACGAGTCGATCCTGCGGCCGGTGGCGCGGCCGTTCTCGCCGGAGGGCGGCCTGCGGGTGATGGAAGGCAACCTCGGGCGCGGGGTGATGAAGGTCTCGGCGGTGGCCCCCGAGCACCAGGTGGTGGAGGCGCCGGCGCGGGTCTTCCACGACCAGCAGGCACTGGCCGATGCGTTCAAGGCCGGCGAGCTGGAGCGTGATTTCGTCGCCGTGGTGCGCTTCCAGGGACCGCGCTGCAACGGCATGCCGGAACTGCACAAGATGACGCCGTTTCTCGGCGTGCTGCAGGACCGCGGCTTCAAGGTCGCGCTGGTCACCGACGGGCGCATGTCCGGCGCCTCGGGCAAGATCCCCGCGGCCATCCACGTGTGTCCCGAAGCCTACGACGGCGGGCCGCTGGCGCGGGTGCGCGACGGCGACATCGTGCGGGTCGACGGCAACGACGGTTCGCTGCTGGTGCGGGTGTCGGCGGAGGAACTGGCACGGCGCGAGCTGCCGTCCGCGCCGCTGGGCAACGACCTCGGCTGCGGTCGCGAGCTGTTCGGTTTCCTGCGCCAGGCCCTGAGCCCGGCGGAGAAGGGCGCGAGCGCCTTCACCCAGGCACTGGAGGGTTGCCAATGAAGGTCGCGCTGGTTGGCGATATCGGAGGTACCAACGCCCGTTTCGCCCTCTGGCGCGACGATGCCCTGCACGCGGTGCAGGTGTTCGCCACGGCGGACTACAGCAGCCCGGAGCAGGCGATCGGGGTCTACCTGCAAGCCCAGGGCATCGCTCGTGGCGAGCTGCAGGCCGTGTGCCTGGCGGTGGCCGGCCCGGTGTCCGGCGACGAATTCCGCTTCACCAACAGCCACTGGCGGATCAACCGCAGCAGCTTCTGCGCCGCCTTGCAGATCGAGCACCTGCTGCTGATCAACGACTTTTCCGCCATGGCCCTGGGCATGACCCGCCTGCGTCCGGAAGAGCGGGTCAGCGTTTGCGCCGGGGAGGCCGACCCGAGCCGTCCGGCGCTGGTCATCGGTCCCGGCACCGGGCTTGGCGTGGCCAGCCTGTTGCGCCTGGAGGAAGGCCGCTGGCTGGCGATGCCGGGGGAGGGCGGGCATGTCGACCTGCCGGTGAACGATGCCCGCGAGTCGGCGATCCGCCAGGTCATCTCGGCGCAGACCGGCCATGTCAGCGCCGAGACCGTGCTCAGTGGCGGCGGCCTGCTGCGCTTGTACCACGCGATCTGCGAACTCGACGGGCAGGCCCCGCGCCTGACCACGCCGGCGCAGATCACCGAGGCGGCGCTGGCCGGCGAGCCGCTGGCGCTGGCGGTGATCGAGCAGTTCTGCCGCTTCCTCGGCCGGGTCGCCGGCAACGACGTGCTGACCCTGGGCGGGCGCGGCGGCGTGTATATCGTCGGTGGCGTGGTGCCGCGCTTCAGCCGTCTGTTCCTGCGCAGCGGCTTTGCCGAGAGCTTCGCCGACAAGGGCTGCATGAGCGGCTATTTCCAGGGCATCCCGGTGTGGCTGGTCACCGCCGAATTCTCCGGCCTGCTCGGTGCCGGGGTGGCGCTGCAGCAGGCGCTGGGGGCTTGATCGACACCAACGACAAGGATTGCCGCACGTGAGCAAGTCGATACTGCTGGTCGACGACGACCAGGACATCCGTGAACTGCTGCAGGCCTACCTGAGCCGCTGCGGCTTCCAGGTCCGTGCCGTGGCCGATGGCGCGGGCTTTCGCCAGGCCCTGGACGCCGAGGGCTGCGACCTGGCGATCCTCGACGTGATGCTGCCCGACGAGGACGGCTTCAGCCTGTGCCGCTGGGTGCGCCAGCATCCGCGCCAGGCCCGGGTGCCGATCATCATGCTCACCGCCAGTTCCGACGAGGCCGACCGCGTCATCGGCCTGGAGCTGGGCGCCGACGATTACCTGGGCAAGCCGTTCAGCCCGCGCGAGCTGCAGGCGCGGATCAAGGCCCTGCTGCGCCGTGCCGGCTTCCAGGCACCGGGGGGCGAGGTGCTGGCGTTCGATGAATGGCGCCTGGATACCATCAGCCACCGCCTGTTCCACCGTGACGGCGAGGAGGTGATCCTCTCCGGTGCCGACTTCGCCCTGCTCAAGCTGTTCCTCGACCATCCGCAGCAGATCCTCGACCGCGACACCATCGGCAACGCCACCCGCGGGCGCGAGCCGATGCCACTGGACCGCATCGTCGACATGGCGGTCAGTCGCCTGCGCCAGCGCCTGCGCGATACCGACAAACCGCCGCGGCTGATCCGCACCGTGCGCGGCAGCGGCTACCTGCTGGCGGCCAGCGTTGCGCCTTCGCACTGAGCGCCGCTGGCGCCTGCCGCTGCCGCGCTCGCTGCTGGGGCGCATGCTCCTGCTGACCTTGCTGGTGGTGCTGGTCGCCCAGGGCCTGTCCAGCGTGATCTGGCTCTCGCAACTGCGGGCCAGCCAGCGCGAGGGTCTGGTGGCCAGTGCGCGCAGCCTGGCGCACTCGATGAGCGCCAGCGTCAGCTACTTCCGCTCGTTGCCGCTGGCCTATCGACCGCTGGCCCTGGACCAGCTGCGCAGCATGGGCGGCACGCGCTTCTTCGTCTCGCTCAACGACCGCCCGCTGGGCATGCAGGCGTTGCCGGCCACGCCGCGCAAGGAGGCGGTGGTCGCCGCGGTGAACGAGGTGCTGCGCCAGCGCCTGGGCGAGCAGATGCGCATTTCCGTGGAGTTCGTCAGCCCGCAGGACCTGCGCATCTTCAACAGCGGCCTGAAGCTCGATGAGCTGCCGCGTTCCTGGGCGCATTACGCGCTGACCCTGGAGCCGGTGGAACCGCCGGTGCTGGTGACGCAGATCCGCCTGGCCGAGGGCGAGTGGCTGTATATCGCCTCGCTGCTGCCGGAGCCCTACACCACGCTGGAAGACCAGGGCCTGCCGCGCCAGCAGTTGTGGTTCATCGGGTTCACCAGTTTCTTCCTGCTGCTGTTCATCGGCCTGCTGGTGCATTGGCAGACCCGGCCGCTCAAGCGCCTGGCCCTGGCCGCGCGGGAGATGTCGCTGGGGGCGGAGGTCGAGCCGGTGGTGGAGGGCGGCGGCAGCGAAGTGGCGGAGGTGGCGCGGGCCTTCAATGCCATGCGCGAGCGCATCAGTCGTTACCTGACCGAGCGCAGCCAGTTGTTCAGCGCCATTTCCCATGACCTGCGCACGCCGATCACCCGTCTGCGCCTGCGCGTCGAGCTGCTGGAGGACGAGCAGGTCCAGGCGAAGTTCAGCCGTGATCTCGACGAGCTGGAGATGCTGGTGAAGGGCGCGCTGCAATGCGTCAAGGACACCGATATCCACGAGAACATCGAGCCTGTCGATCTCAACCAGGTGCTGGAGCTGCTGGTCGAGCCGTACCTGGCCAACGGCCGGGTGACCCTCAGCGGGCGCGCCGAGGCGGACTATCCGGGCAAGTCGCTGGCCTTGCGCCGCTGCATCGGCAACCTGATCGACAACGCCCTGAAGTATGGCGAGCGCGCGCATTTGCGGGTCATCGATGGCGAGGCGTGTTTCGTCCTGCAGGTCGACGACGAGGGGCCGGGGGTGCCGGCGCAGCAGATGGAGCAGGTGTTCGAGCCGAACTTCCGCCTGGCGGGGAAACAGCAGGGCTACGGGCTGGGACTGGGGATCGCGCGGAACATCGCCCACAGCCATGGCGGCGAGGTGAGCCTGCGCAACCTGCGCGAGGGTGGGTTGCGGGTGACCTTGAGTCTGCCGCGGTATCTGGATTGATCTTTCGGGCGTCATCGCTGGCAAGCCAGCTCCCACAGGGATCGCGTCGACCCGAGAACATGGGCTGGCTTGTCGGAGCGCCGAAGCGCAGCGATGACGCCCAGGAAAGCGAGACTCGCCAGTCATTATTTCGCATGTTAAATAATAGCTTTGCATCTAATCCGCGAGCCCGCCATGAACAAGCACACCCACGCGATCACCTGCTCCGACGGCTTCGTCCTGCGCGCCAGCCTGTTCGGCGAGGCGAACCAGGCCAAGGCCCTGGTTCTGCTCAACCCGGCCACCGGCGTCACCGAGCGGATGTACGCCGCCTTCGCCAGCTACCTGGCCGAGCAGGGCTTCCTGGTCCTGACCTACAACTACCGCGGCGTTCAGGTCGGCACGCCGGCCAAGGCGGTGGACGCCGGTTTCAGCACCTGGGCCGATCTCGACGTGGAAGCGGTGACCCACTGGGCTGCCGAACGCTTCCCCGACCTGCCGCTGCTGGCCGTCGGCCACAGCTTCGGTGGCCACGCCCTCGGCCTGTGCCACAGCAGTCGCCTGCTCACCGCAGCGGTGACCATCGCGTCCCAGGCCGGCTGCCTGCGCTTTATCCGCCCGACCCGCGAGCGCTTGCGGGTCACCGCCCTGCTCAAGCTGATCGGTCCGCTCTGCGCACGGCTGCTGGGTTATGTGCCGGGCCGCCGCCTGGGCATCGGCGAGGACCTGCCGGCCAGGGTCATGCTGGAGTGGTGCCGCTGGACCTCGCTGCCCCGCTACTTTTTCGACGACCCGGGCATGCACGCCGTGGAGCGCTTTCGCCGGCCGTGCATGCCGCTGCTGGCCATCGGTTTCAGCGACGACCCCTGGGCGCCGGCCGAAGCCATCGACCTGATGAGCGGGCACTTCAGCAACTGCGTGGTCGAGCGCCGCGAATATGCTCCGGCGGACAGCGAGGGCCAGGCCATCGGGCATCTCGGCTTTTTCCGCGACCGTCACGCCCACACCCTGTGGCCGCAGGTCAGCGGCTGGCTGGCGCAGCAGGTGCAGGAGCGCAACTGATGACCTTCGAACGACGTTTTGTCTGGCTGCTGAACCGGGCGCAGAAACGCCTGCACCGTCATCTGGAACAGCGTGCCGAACAGCAGGCGGGCATCAGCGTGGTCCAGGCCGGCGCCTTGTTCGCCCTGCAGCGCCAGGACGGCGCGCTCAGCAGCGAGCTGGCCGAACAGCTGGATATCGCCCCGTCGGCCATGACCGGGCTGGCCGACCGCATGCTGCGGGCCGGTCTGCTGGAGCGCCGTGTCGATGCGCAGGACAAGCGCATCAACCGCCTGTGGCTGACCGCGCACGGTCGCCAGGTGGCCGGCATCGCCCAGGCCGAGCTGGCGCCGCTCAACCAGACCCTCGGCGAGGGCTTCAGTGCCGACGAGATGCAGGTGGTCTCGCGCTGGCTGACGGCGGTGGCCCGGCGCTTCGAGTGAGCGCAATGTCACCGCTCGGTGACATTCGCGCATCCCTTCGTTACGTCTACCTTGACGGTGGCTGTTTAGACTCCAGGAAAAACAACAAGAAGGCTTTTCCCGATGAATGCGCTTACCCGCCTCGCCACCGTCGTTTCCCTTGCCTCGCTGTTTCCCCTCAGCGCCCTGGCCGATAACCCCGGCACGGTCGAAGTCCTGCACTGGTGGACCTCCGGCGGCGAAGCGCGGGCCGTGGAAACCCTCAAGCAGCAGGTGCAGAAGGACGGTTTCGTCTGGAAGGACAACGCCGTCGCCGGCGGCGGTGGTGCCGCCGCCATGACCGTGCTGAAGACCCGCGCCATCTCCGGCAATCCGCCCGCCGCCGCGCAGATCAAGGGCCCGGACATCCAGGAGTGGGGCGCACTCGGGCTGCTCACCGAGCTGGACGAGGTCGCCGCGGCCAACCACTGGGACAGCCTGCTGCCGCAGAAGGTCGCGCAGATCATGAAGTACGACGGCCACTACGTCGCGGTGCCGGTGAACATCCACCGGGTCAACTGGCTGTGGATCAACCCGCAGGTCTTCGCCAAGGCCGGGGCCCAGGTGCCGACCACCCTCGACGAACTGTTCGCCGCCGCCGACAAGCTCAAGGCTGCCGGCTTCATCGCCCTGGCCCACGGTGGCCAGCCGTGGCAGGACAGCACGGTGTTCGAGGACATCGCCCTGAGCATCCTCGGGCCCCAGGGCTATCACGCCGCCTTCGTCGACCTCGACGAGCCGACCCTGACCGGGGCGAAGATGGTCGAGGTGTTCACCACCCTCAAGCGCCTCGGCACCTACATGGACCCCAACCGCGCCGGGCGCGACTGGAACATCGCCGCCGCCGAGGTGATCAGCGGCAAGGCCGGCATGCAGATCATGGGCGACTGGGCCAAGAGCGAGTGGACCGCCGCCGGCAAGGTGGCGGGCAAGGACTACCAGTGCGTGCCGTTCCCCGGAACCCAGGGCAGCTTCGCCTACAACATCGATTCGCTGGCGATGTTCAAGCTCAAGGACGCCAACGACATCAAGGCGCAGAACGACCTGGCCAAGGTCGCCCTGGAGCCGGAGTTCCAGACCGTGTTCAACCAGAACAAGGGCTCGCTGCCGGTGCGCCAGGACATGGACATGAGCCAGTTCGACGCCTGCACGCAGAAGTCCGCGGCGGACTTCAAGGAAGCGGCCCAGGGCGACGGCCTGCAACCGAGCATGGCGCACAACATGGCCACCACCCTGGCGGTGCAGGGGGCGATCTTCGATGTGGTGACCAACTTCCTCAATGACCCGGGGGCGGAGCCGGCGACCGCGGTGAAGCAGCTCAACGCGGCGATCAAGGCGGCGAGGTAGGCAGGTTCTGGGGCCGCTTCGCGGCCCTTCGCGAGCAAGCTCGCTCCCACAGGTAGAGCGTCGGCCTCTGGAAGCGTGATTGCCTGGAACCTTGTGGGAGCGAGCTTGCTCGCGAAGGGCTGCGCAGCAGCCCCCAACGACCCGGAGTCCGAATCATGACCACTGCAATCGCCCAACGGCGAGCCTCACCCCTGGACGCCCTCCAGCGCTGGCTGCCGAAACTGGTACTGGCCCCGAGCATGCTGATCGTGCTGGTGGGCTTCTACGGCTACATCCTCTGGACCCTGGTGCTGTCCTTCACCAACTCCAGTTTCATGCCCAGCTACAAGTGGGTCGGCCTGGCCCAGTACGCGCGGCTGATGGACAACGACCGCTGGTGGGTGGCGAGCAAGAACCTGCTGCTGTTCGGCGGCCTGTTCATCGCCATCAGCCTCGCCGTCGGCGTGCTCCTGGCAGTGCTGCTGGACCAGCGCATCCGCCGCGAAGGCTTCATCCGCACCATCTACCTGTACCCCATGGCGCTGTCGATGATCGTCACCGGCACCGCCTGGAAATGGCTGCTCAACCCCGGCCTGGGCCTCGACAAGCTGCTGCGCGACTGGGGCTGGGAAGGCGTTCGCTTCGATTGGCTGGTGGACCCGGACCGGGTCGTCTACTGCCTGGTGATCGCCGCCGTGTGGCAGGCCTCCGGGTTCGTCATGGCGCTGTTCCTCGCCGGCCTGCGCGGGGTGGATGCGTCCATCGTGCGTGCCGCCCAGGTGGATGGCGCGAGCCTGCCGACCATCTACCTGCGCATCGTCCTGCCGAGCCTGCGCCCGGTGTTCTTCAGTGCGCTGATGATCCTCGCCCACATCGCCATCAAGAGCTTCGACCTGGTGGCGGCGATGACTGCCGGCGGCCCCGGTTACGCCTCCGACCTGCCGGCGATGTTCATGTACTCCTTCACCTTCAGTCGCGGGCAGATGGGCATGGGCTCGGCCAGCGCGATCCTGATGCTCGGCGCGATCCTGGCGATCCTGGTGCCGTACCTGTATTCGGAACTGCGAGGCAAGCGCCATGACTAGTTCGCTACGCCTGAGTCGCATCGCCATCCACGCCACCCTGCTCGCGGCCTGCGCGGTGTACCTGATCCCCCTGCTGGTGATGCTGCTGACCAGCTTCAAGAGCCCCGACGACATCCGTACCGGCAACCTGCTGAGCTGGCCCGAGGTGGTCACCGGCATCGGCTGGCTCAAGGCCTGGGACACCGTCGGCGGCTATTTCTGGAACTCGGTGAAGATCACCGTGCCGGCGGTGGTGATCTCCACCCTGCTCGGCGCGCTCAACGGCTACGTGCTGTCGATGTGGCGCTTCCGTGGCTCGCAGCTGTTCTTCGGCCTGCTCCTGTTCGGCTGCTTCCTGCCGTTCCAGACCGTGCTGCTGCCGGCCTCGTTCACCCTCGGCAAGCTCGGCCTGGCCAGCACCACCACCGGCCTGGTGCTGGTGCACATCGTCTACGGCCTGGCCTTCACCACGCTGTTCTTCCGCAACTACTACTGCAGCGTGCCGGAGGCCCTGGTGCGCGCGGCGCGGCTGGACGGGGCGGGGTTCTTCACCATCTTCGGGCGGATCCTCCTGCCCATGTCGGTGCCGATCATCATGGTCTGCCTGATCTGGCAGTTCACCCAGATCTGGAACGACTTCCTGTTCGGCGTGGTGTTCGCCAGCGGCGACGCGCAACCGATCACCGTGGCCCTGAACAACCTGGTCAACACCAGCACCGGGGTCAAGGAATACAACGTCGACATGGCCGCGGCGATGATCGCCGGCCTGCCGACCCTGCTGGTCTACGTCCTTGCGGGCAAATACTTCCTGCGCGGGCTCACCGCCGGCGCGGTCAAGGGGTGAAGCATGGCAACGCTTGAACTGCGCAACGTCAACAAGAGCTACGGCAGCGGCCTGCCGGACACCTTGAAGAACATCGAGCTGAAGATCGACTCCGGCGAATTCCTGATCCTCGTCGGGCCGTCCGGCTGCGGCAAATCCACGCTGATGAACTGCATCGCCGGTCTTGAGCAGATCAGCGGCGGGGCGATCCTGGTGGACGACGCCGACATCAGTGGCATGAGCCCCAAGGACCGCGACATCGCCATGGTCTTTCAGTCCTATGCGCTGTACCCGACCATGAGCGTGCGCGACAACATCGCCTTCGGCCTGAAGATCCGCAGGATGCCGGCGGCGGCCATCGACGAGGAGGTGGCGCGGGTATCGCGGTTGCTGCAGATCGAGCACCTGCTGGGGCGCAAGCCCGGCCAGCTCTCCGGCGGCCAGCAGCAGCGCGTGGCCATGGGCCGGGCGCTGGCGCGGCGGCCGAAGATCTACCTGTTCGACGAGCCGCTGTCCAACCTCGACGCCAAGCTGCGGGTGGAGATGCGCACCGAGATCAAGCTGATGCACCAGCGCCTGAAGACCACCACGGTGTACGTCACCCACGACCAGATCGAGGCCATGACCCTGGGCGACAAGGTGGCGGTGATGAAGGACGGCCTGATCCAGCAGTTCGGCACGCCGCAGCAGATCTACAACGACCCGGCCAACCTGTTCGTCGCCAGCTTCATCGGTTCGCCACCGATGAACTTCATCCCGCTGCGCCTGCAGCGCCGCGAAGGGCGCCTGCTGGCCCTGCTCGACAGTGGCCAGGCGCGTTGCGAACTGCCCCTGGGCCTGAGCGACGCCGGGCTGGAGGAGCGCGACGTGATCCTCGGCATCCGCCCGGAGCAGATCGGCCTGGCCCCCACCGAGCCCAACGGCCTGCCGAGCATCCGTGCCGAGGTGCAGATCACCGAACCCACCGGGCCGGACCTGCTGCTGTTCGTCACCCTCAACCAGACCAAGGTCTGCTGCCGCCTGCCGCCGGATGTACCGGCGCGGGTCGGCGACAGCCTGACCCTGCAGTTCGATCCGGCCCGGGTGCTGCTGTTCGACGCCGCCAGCGGCGAACGCCTCGGCCGCATTGGCAGTCCACGCACGACGACGGGCAACGTGGCGCAGTTCAAGGGCCGCTAGCCACGTCGACAGCCGTGCATGAATCACCATCGATAACAAGAAAACGAGGAAAGAACGGATGGAGTACTTCAAGCGCATTTCAGCTCTGACCCCGCTGGCCGTGGTGCTTGCGGTCGGCAGCCACCCGGCGCTGGCCGCCGAAGCCTTCGCGTCGTCGTCGAAATGGATGAGTGGCGACTGGGGCGGCACCCGCACCGAGCTGTTGGAGAAGGGCTACGACTTCACCCTCGACTATGTCGGCGAGGCGGCGACCAACCTGCACGGCGGCTACGACCATGACCGCACCGCGCGCTACAGCGACCAGTTCGCCCTGGGCATGAAGCTCGACCTGCAGAAGATCCTCGGCTGGCAGGATGCCGAGTTCAAGCTGGCGATCACCGAGCGCAGCGGCCGCAACCTGTCCAACGACCGCATCAGCGACCCGCGTGCCGGGCAGTTCAGCTCGGTGCAGGAAGTCTGGGGCCGTGGCCAGACCTGGCGCCTGACGCAACTGTGGATCAAGCAGAAGTACTTCGATGGCGCGCTCGACGTGAAGGTCGGGCGCTTCGGCGAAGGCGAGGATTTCAACAGCTTCCCCTGCGACTTCCAGAACCTGGCGTTCTGCGGCTCGCAGGTGGGCAACTGGGTCGGCGGCATCTGGTACAACTGGCCGGTGAGCCAGTGGGCGATGCGCATCAAGTACAACCTCACCCCGGAGTTCTTCGCCCAGGTCGGGGTGTTCGAACAGAATCCGTCCAACCTGGAGACCGGCAACGGCTTCAAGCTCAGCGGCAGCGGGACCAAGGGCATGATCCTGCCGGTGGAGCTGGTCTGGTCACCACAGGTCAACGGGCTGCCGGGTGAGTACCGGTTGGGCTACTACTACAGCACGGCCAAGGCCGACGATGTCTACGATGCCAGCCAGACCCATTCGAGCAAGCACGGCTGGTGGGTGGTGGCGCAGCAGCAGGTCACCGCGCACAACGGCGATGCCCAGCGCGGCCTGAGCCTGTTCGCCAACTTCACCGTGCACGACAAGGCCACCAACGTGGTGGACAACTACCAGCAGGTCGGACTGGTCTACAAGGGCGCCTTCGAGGCTCGGCCCAAGGACGACATCGGTTTCGGCGTGGCACGCATCCACGTCAACGACGACGTGAAGAAACGCGCGGAGCTGCTCAATGCCGCCAGTGGCATCGACGACTACGACAACCCGGGGTTCGTGCCGATCCAGCGCGCCGAGTACAACGCCGAGCTGTACTACGGCTTCCATGTCACCGACTGGCTGACCGTGCGGCCGAACCTGCAGTACATCAGGAGCCCGGGTGGGGTGGATGAGGTGGACAACGCGCTGGTGGCGGGGATCAAGGTGCAGTCGTCGTTCTGACAGCGCCTTGTAGTAAGTTTACAAACCTCAAGGCCCTATCGCTGGCAAGCCAGCTCCCACAGGTACCCCACAGTGCTCAAGATATGTGCTGACCCTGTGGGAGCTGGCTTGCCAGCGATGAGGCCCTGGAGAGCCCTGCAGATTCCGGATCAGCCCAACTCATCATCCAGCGGATACCGGCTGGCATTCAGGCTTTCCTTGATCTTGCGCAGGTGCGGCTGGAAATCCGCGCCGCGGCGCAGGGTCATGCCGGTGGCGAGCACGTCCAGCACGGTCAGTTGGATGATCCGCGAGGTCATCGGCATGTAGATGTCGGTGTCTTCCGGCAGCGGAATGTTCAGGCTCAGGCTGCTGGCCCTGGCCAGGGGCGAGTTGGCCGCGGTCAGGGCCAGCACCGAGGCGCCGTTGTCCCGCGCCAGCTGGGCCACTTCCACCAGCTCGCGGGTGCGCCCGGTGTAGGAAATGATCACGAACAGGTCGCCGGTATGCGCCACCGAGGCCAGCATGCGCTGCATCAGCACGTCGGCATGGGCCGATACCGCAAGGTTGAAGCGGAAGAACTTGTGCTGCGCATCCAGCGCCACCGGTGCCGAGGCGCCGAGGCCGAAGAAATGGATCTGCCGGGCCTGGATCAGCATGTCCACCGCGCGGCTGATCAGGGCCGGGTCCAGTTGCTGGCAGGCGACGTCCAGCGAGGCGATGGTGCTGCCGAAGATCTTCTGCGTGTAGGCCGCCGGATCATCGTTGGCCTCCACCGCGCGGCTGACGTAGGCTGCGCCGCTGGCCAGGCTCTGCGCCAGTTGCAGCTTGAGCTCCGGATAGCCGCTGACGCCGAAGGAGCGGCAGAAGCGGTTGACCGTCGGCTCGCTGACCTTGGCCGCCTGGGCCAGTGCGGCGATGCTGAAGCGGGTGGCTTGCTGAGGGCTTTGCAGGATGACTTCGGCGACTTTGCGCTCGGCCTTGTTCAGCTCGTCGAGACGGCCCTGGATCTGTTCCAGGAGGTTTCGCACGCGATCCATTGAGGTTTCCTTGGGTCTGGGAGACAGCCTCCGGTCGGCGCCGGGCTGTTGTCACGAAGGCTTATCCTACTGGTGGCATGGTTACTGCACCACTTGAATATGGTGGCGGCTGCTAATGTTGTTGTTATTACTACATTTATTCTTGATTCCTGCGCGAGAAACCGGTATTTCTACAACCACTTGATAAAAGAACCTACATCATGTCTTCGATCAGTGTTGAGCCCTGCACCTTTGCCCTGTTCGGCGCCCTTGGCGACCTGGCGTTGCGCAAGCTGTTCCCGGCGCTCTACCAGCTCGACCGCGCCGGCCTGCTGCATCCGCAGACGCGCTTGCTGGCCCTGGCGCGCGAGCCCGGCAGCGTGCAGCAGCACCTGGCCTCGATCGAAGCGCACCTGCATGAGTTCGTCCCGTCCACCGACATCGACCCCGGCGTCCTGCAGGGCTTTCTGGCGCGACTGAGCCACCTGCACATGGACTTTCTCGATGCCCAGGCCTATCCGGCGCTGGCCGAGGCGGTCGCGCCGGAGGCCCCGCTGATCGCCTACTTCGCCACCCCGGCCGCGGTCTACGGCGGCATCTGCGAGAACCTGGCCAGGGTCGGCCTGGGCGAGCGCACCCGGGTGGTGCTGGAAAAGCCCATCGGCCACGACCTGGAGTCGTCGCGCCGGGTCAACGACGCGGTAGCGCAGTTCTTCCCGGAAAACCGCATCTATCGCATCGACCATTACCTGGGCAAGGAAACCGTCCAGAACCTGATCGCCCTGCGCTTCGCCAACAGCCTGTTCGAGACCCAGTGGAACCAGACCTCGATCTCCCACGTGGAGATCACCGTCGCCGAGAAGGTCGGCATCGAAGGCCGCTGGGGCTACTTCGACAAGGCCGGGCAACTGCGCGACATGATCCAGAACCACCTGCTGCAACTGCTCTGCCTGATCGCCATGGACCCGCCCAGCGACCTCTCCGCCGACAGCATTCGCGACGAGAAGGTCAAGGTGCTCAAGGCCCTGGCACCGATCAGTGGCGAGGGCCTGGGCACCCGTGTGGTGCGTGGCCAGTACATCGCCGGGCACAGCGACGGCCGCGCGCTGCCGGGTTACCTGGACGAGGACCACGCCAACACCCACAGCGACACCGAGACCTTCGTCGCCCTGCGCGCCGACATCCGCAACTGGCGCTGGGCCGGCGTGCCGTTCTACCTGCGCACGGGCAAGCGCATGCCGCAGAAGCTGTCGCAGATCGTGATCCACTTCAAGGAACCGCAGCACTACATCTTCGCGGCGGAACAGCGTTTGCAAATCGGCAACAAGCTGATCATCCGCCTGCAGCCGGACGAGGGCATCTCGCTGCGGGTGATGACCAAGGAGCAGGGCCTGGACAAGGGCATGCAACTGCGCAGCAGCCCGCTGCAACTGAACTTCTCCGACGGTACCTTTCGCAGCGCACGGATCCCCGATGCCTACGAACGGCTGCTGCTGGAGGTGATGCGTGGCAATCAGAACCTGTTTGTGCGCAAGGATGAAATCGAATACGCGTGGAAATGGTGCGACCAGCTGATCGCCGGCTGGAAGCAATCCGGCGAGGCGCCGCGGCCCTATGCGGCGGGCACTTGGGGGCCGGTGGCGGCGGTCGCACTGATAACCCGCGATGGGAGGTCCTGGTATGGCGATATCTGAAATGCAGTGGCCGGCGACGGTCACCGCCCATGAACTGAAGAACGCGGAACAGCTGGCGCAACGGCTGGCGGCGGACGTTGCCGAGCGCCTGCGCGCGGCGATCGCCGGGAAGGGCGGGGCGGTGCTGGTGGTGTCCGGTGGGCGCAGCCCGGTGGCGTTCTTCCAGGCGCTGGCGAAACAGGCGCTGGACTGGCCGAAGATCACCGTCAGCCTGGCCGACGAGCGCTGGGTGCCGGTCGAGCATGCCGACAGCAACGAAGGGCTGGTGGCGCGTTACCTGCTCCAGGGCCCTGCGGCGAAGGCGCGTTTCTTCGGCCTGTACCGCAACGCCGCCAACCTCGACGCCGCCGCTCTGGCCGCCGACCAGGCCCTGGCCGAACTGCCGCCGATCGACGTGCTGGTGCTGGGCATGGGCGACGATGGCCATACCGCCTCGCTGTTCCCGGACAGTCCCAACCTTGAGGAAGGGCTGAAGGCCGATGGCACGCGCCGCTGCCTGCCGATGCTGGCGCCGAGCGTGCCGCACCAGCGCCTGAGCCTGACCCGGCGCCTGCTGGCCACGGCCGGATTCACCGCCTTGTCCGTGCAAGGTGCCGGCAAACTCGCTACCCTGCGCGCCGCGCTGGCCGGCGACGATCTGGCGCAGATGCCGATTCGCGCCTTTCTTCACGACCCTTTGCGCATCTACTGGTGCCCATGAGCCAAGGACCCCTGTCATGACCACGCTCGAACGCCAAACGCCATTGCTGACCATGGCTGAAAAAATCGCCCGGATCGATGCGATCTGCGGCCAGGCGCGCATCCTGCCGGTGATCACCATCGCCCGTGAGGCCGATATCCTGCCGCTGGCCGATGCCCTGGCCGCCGGTGGCATCCGTACCCTGGAAGTGACCCTGCGCTCCGAGCACGGCCTCAAGGCCATCGAAGTCCTGCGCCAGCAGCGTCCGGAACTGTGCGTCGGTGCCGGCACGGTGCTCGATCGCCGCCAGTTCGACGCGGTGGCAGCGGCGGGGGCGCAGTTCGTGGTCACGCCCGGGGTGACCCAGGAAATTCTCCAGGCCGGTGTCGACAGCGACATCCCGCTGCTGCCGGGGATCTGCACGCCCTCGGAGATCATGATGGGCTACGCCATGGGCTACCGGCGCTTCAAGCTGTTCCCCGCGGAAATCAGCGGTGGCGTGGCGGCGATCAAGGCCTTCGCCGGGCCTTTCGCCGACGTGCGTTTCTGTCCCACCGGCGGGGTCAGGCCGGACAACCTGCACAGCTACATGAGCCTGCCCAACGTCATGTGCGTGGGCGGCACCTGGATGCTCGACAGTGGCTGGATCAGGAATGGCGACTGGGCGGCCGTGGAGAAATGCAGCGCCGAGGCGATGGCGATGTTCGACGAATAACCAGCAAGTTGTGTGCTTTACGGCTGTTCGGGGCGCTTGGTCGGCGCCCCTTTTTTATGGGTGAGGTTACTTGAGCGCTCGGCTGATGAGACCTTCAAGAATGCCCGGTTCGGCCTTGATGTCTTTGTAGCCGAATGATTTTGCGTGTTGGTATTTGCTGCTCAATATTTGCGCCCTCTTTTCGACACAGGGCTCGCGCAGGCTTGCAGTGTAATAGCGCTCACTGCTCAAGACCGTGTCGATTTCCTTTTATAGCGCCGGGGGTTAAAGCCATGTTGATTTCCGTTTCTGACGATGGGTTTGCTCAGAAGCTGTCCAGCACCGTGACCTTGCCCAGCTTGTCGGGGTTGAAGTTGCGCGGGGGGGTGGCGAAGCGGCTGTCGAAGAACTCGCGGTGATTGCCGGCCGGGCTGTTGCCCACGACCCGCTCGGCGATGCTGCCGTTGGCGTGCAGTTCGTCCTTCAACTTCTGGTATTCGGCCTGGGACACCTCGATGCCCTTCACTGGCAGCAGCTTGATCCGATCGTCTTCACTGAAGGGAAAGTTCACCGGCCGACCTTCGCTGTCGGTGGCCCGGATGAAGACGAAGTGGCTGATCTGCTGGCAGCCGTCCTCCTGCTTGCAGATCTCCACGCCGTGCTTGCCGTCGGCCAGTGCACTCAGGCTGAGGGTCAGCGCCGGGCCTGTGTAGTTGGCCTGGCCTTCGAACTCGTCCAGCACCTCATCGGCATAGCTGCCACCGATCGCCGCTGCGTTGGCGTAGAAGGTGAACCCCTGTTGTGCCCGCTGCCGGTCGGCATCCGATAGCGGCAATGCGTTGTAGCGGTCGCGCAATTGCTGGAAGCGGGCGAGGGCCTTCTCGTTTGCTGCAGGTTGCGTCATTGCTGCCGGGGGGGGACTTGCCGGCGCAGATACAGGGGGCTTGCGGTATGCGCCCTGCATCGACACCCCGAACCAGATGGCGCAGGCGAGCATGAACAGCACCCAGAAGCGGAACGCCGTGCTGATGACCAGGCGACCGAGGAAGCGCTGCCACAGGCTCATCGGCTGCGCTTCGAAGACCAGGCGCTGATTGAAGAACTCGCGCACACCCTGGTCGACCAGTTGGTCGTCGCATTCGATGCCCTGGCTCTTGTAGTAGGCGCGAATACGCTCGGCGACCTCGGCCTCGCGGCGCGGCAGGTCGAGGTGCTCCTCGACCTCCATCTGGCGGTGACGAAGCTCGTCGACGAGGGCCATCGCCCCCATCTGTTCGGAGATAAGCCCCTTGCTCATTCGGCGGCCTTGGTCAGCAGCGCGGCGAAGGCGCGCTTGGCGTCCTCGACCGCCACGGCGATGTCCCGCGCGGCATTGCTGGACTCGGTGCGGTAGTTGTCGGTGAGCGACTTCATGTCGTTCTGGAACGCCAGGGTGGCCTGGGCCAGGGCACGGACCGAGTCGACGCGGATGGTCGAGCCGTAGCCGGCCTTGAGCGCCTGGTCCAGCTGGTTGTTGACGCTGTTGCCCAGTGCCTCCAGGCCCTTGCTGATGCCGTCGGTGGTGGCATTGAGGGTGTGGGTCGCTTCGGCCATGCCCTGGTTGGCGGTGAAGGACACGGCCAGGCTGGTCAGGACGATTTCGTTGGTGGAGAAGAACGACACCATGCGCTGGTACTGGCGCTCCTTGACCACGTGGACCTGGCTGATGCGGGCGAAGACCATCTCCGCGGTGTTGTAGCCGACCCGCAGGTCATCGGCGATGTCCTTGATGATCTGGTAGCGCTTGTCTTCGTTCTGCAGCTCGCGAACCGCCATGTCGCGCTTGAGCTCCAGGGCCGAGCGCTCGGCAGCGGCCAGGGTTTCCCCGGCGCTCACCGCGTGGCTGGCTTCGTCGAGTTCGCGACCGCGCCGTGCCAGGACCTCGCCGGCCACGGCCAGCACTTCCTGGGCGCTGACCTCGGCGGTCTTCATGGCCAGGCGGAAGTCCATGTAGGACTCCAGGATGGTGTTTTCCCGGACGATCTGTTCGTTGGCCTGCTTGCAGGCCTGCAGGTAGTGCTTGCGGATGTCCTCGAAGCGGCTGGGGATCGAGCCGCGGCGCATGTTCATCCAGGTCAGCTTGAGGCGCTCCAGGGTATCCAGGCGGCCGTCCTCCATCCATGAGGCCATGGCGGCGGCATCCTCGCGGATGGAGGTGAAGCTGTTGGTGATGTCCATGAACAGGGTGGACATCTCCATGCCGGCGATCTGCTCGCGCACCATGCTGTTGAAGCTGGTGGACTGCTGCAGCACGGCGGCGATGGTGGTGACCTTGTCGTTGTCGTACTGCGCGACCTTGTCCAGCAGGGCCAGGACCGGGGCATTCTGGACCGGGCGGCCGAGGTCGATGCCGATGGTGCGCAGGCCGGTGATGGCGCGTTCGAGGTATTGGCTCATGGGCTGTCCTTACGAATGAGTGTGGTTGCGGGTGGCTTCAACCGCTGTCGGGGTCTGCGCAGGCACATCGTCGGCGAAAGTCTGGCGCTGGTTGTCGAACAGGTCCTTCAGGTCGTCCACCGTCAGGTTGCGTTTCATGTAGCTGCTGATCAGCCCGGCGCAGTCCAGGCTGGCCGGGTAGCTGTAGTAGCGTTCGTCGTTGTACAGGCACGGGCACTGGCCTTCGCGCCCTTCGGGATCGTGGCAGGCGCAGGTGCAGGTTGCCTCGCAGGTGGCCTCCGCGGCGCGCAGCTCGCGCAGGCCCCATTCCAGTTCCTTGGCGTGCAGGTAGTCGTCCATGGCCTGTTCGGCGCTTTCGTCGAGGCTGTCGAGTTGCTCGTTGATCGCGTTCAGCGCTTCCCAATGGCGATCGAAGCCGTCGCGGTCGTCCGGGTGCTGCTCGATCAGTTTTTCCAGGACGTCGTACAGGTCGCGCTGGCGCAACTGGGTGCCCAGCCATTGGTCGATGTCGTGGGCATACTCGTCCTCGCCATCGATGAAGGCCTCGAGTTCCTCGTAGGCGCTGTTGGCGCGCAGCTTGGCGGCGATGATCTGCTTGGCCAGCAGTGATTTGCGCAGGACACTGGCATCGCCGCGCAACAGACCGATGGCCGCCTCCCAGTTCGCGTTGTTCTGCTCTTCGAGGGCCTGGATCCTGGCGGTATAACCGTCGAGCAGCCTGCCCACGCTGTCCGGCATGGAGCGCAGGATCAGTTCGTTGCGACGGTTCTCGCGGTAGTTGACCTTGCGTGCCAGCCAGTCGTCGAACTGGCGCAGCAGGCCGCGGCGGGCGTAGTCGTCGGTGGCATAGCGCCGGGTGCGCAGGTGCACGTAGAACGGATTGCCTTCGTAGGCCGGCATCTTCCGGTCGCGCTCTTCGGCGATCCGGGTCAGCGAGTCGTTCAGGCGGGCGTGCGACTCGGCCAGTTCCTCGCGCTGCTGTATCAGTTCGGCGAATACCGGTTGCTGCAGATGGTCACGCCAGGTCTGGGCCAGTCGCTGCTCGCGCTGCCGGACCAGCGCGCGGAATTCGTCGAGCAGTTGCCCGATCTCCTGCTCCACGGCGTCCAGTTGGCGCTGTGCTTTCGTCAGGGCGTTCTGGCGTTCGGCCAGGGCATGACGCACCTGGGATTCCAGCTCGATTTGCCGGATCGGGGTGTTCGGCAGTTCGCCGAGGCTGCAGATGATGTCCTGCATCAGTGCCAGCTTTCGCCCGTAGGCGCGCAGGTCCGAGGCCTGGTAGCCACTCAGGATGTTTTCGTGATGGCGAACGTTGTCTTCGACCATCGCCACCAGGGTGCCCGGGGTGATGGATTTGATGCCGGAAATGGAACTCACGTCGTCCATGACCTCGATAAGGTACGGGTGAATACAGAGACGGCAGTATACCGAGCGACGCGGGCAAAATAATGGCGTCTTCATATCCTATTTAGGGGAGAGGAGGATGCGGTTAACAATCAATCGCATTTGTCGTAGCATCCCCTGGCTGAATGGATTCGAGTTCTGTCATCGAGCGACCAGGGCGGTTCAACATGGACACCGTGTCAACGACAAGCGCACCACCTCTTCTTTCCGCCGTTCCCTCCACGCTGCGCATTCCTCTGGCGGCACGTGCACTGGGCGGCAGGTTGTTCCCGCAGATGGCCGTGGATGATCGCTACGCCGCCGGCGCACTGGCCCGCATGGGGGATGACGGCCAGCAATGGCTGCGCGATCGCCAGAGCGTCTACGGGACCCTGGGGCGGACGCGGCGCTTGCGCGACCAGGCACGTGGGTTCGTGGCGCGCTATCCCGATGCCCATGTCTGCAACCTCGGCTGTGGCCTGAGCGACTACCTGCAATGGCTCGACAACGGCCGGATGCGCATGACCGATGCGGACCTGCCGGAGGTCATGGCCATCCGCCGGGAAATCCAGCCGTCGCGACACGCACGCCACGTGCTGACGGAACTCGACCTGACCGCTGCGGACTGGTGGGAGCGGCTGGGTTTGCCCGCGAGTCGGGACGCGGCGCCGGTGTTGCTGATGTGCGAAGGCGTGTTCATGTATCTCGAGCCGGCCACGGTGAACAGGCTGCTGGCCACGTTTGGCGAGCGTGCGCCGGCGGGTTCGCGCTTCGCGTTCGATGTGATGTGCTGGCTGGTGGTGGGGCGTGCCCGGCACCACAGTTCGGTCAAGCACACCGATGCCGAATTCCACTGGGGCCCGCGCAAGCTCGCCGAGCTCACTGCACCGCACCCGCGCCTTGCGCTACAGGCCGTGGAGCAGGTCATGGGCGGCTACAGCCTGTTCTATCGAGTGCTGCAGCCCGTCTTCAAGGCTGCCATGGGGGTGCCGTTCTATGCCGTGTATACCTTGGGCACGACATGATCGCGCCGCAATGAAAAAGCCCGCATCCTGCGATGCGGGCCTGGCCATTCGGCGTTGGCTCATCTGGCCTTCGCGGCCGACAGAACGCCTCAGGCCACCTTGAAGCGGCTGACCAGTTGCTGCTGATGCTCGGCCAGACGCGCCAGCTCCTGGCTGGTCACCGCCGTCTGTTGGGCGCCGGCGCTGACCTGGATGACCAGGTCGTTGATCTCGGTGACGTTGCGATTGATGTCCTCGGACACCGCGCTCTGCTCTTCGACGGCAGAGGCGATCTGCAGGGTGCGGTCGCTGATGCTGGCTATCCCTTCGGTAATTTGCCCGAGCAGGTCGCCGGCCCGGTCGATGCGTTGTGCGCCGTCCTGGGCCTTGGCCAGGGTTTCCAGCATGGAGGCATTGGCGCGATCGGAGCCGGCCTGGAGGTTGCTGATCATCTGCTGGATGCTGCCGGTGGATTCCTGGGTGCGCTGGGCCAGGGTCCGCACCTCGGTGGCGACCACGGCGAAGCCGCGGCCATGCTCACCGGCCCGGGCCGCTTCGATGGCGGCATTCAAGGCCAGCAGGTTGGTCTGGTCAGCGATGTCGCGGATCACGTCGAGCACCGAGGTAATGGCGTCGCTCTCGTTCTTCAGGTTCTCGATGATGTCTGCGGTCTGCTCGGCCTGGCCCGACAGTTCGCGGATCAACTCGATGGTGCCTTCGATTTCCTCGCGGCCCTTGGCCGTGCTGGCGTGGATCTGTCGCGACAGGTCGGCGGCGTCACTGGTGCTGTGGGCGACGTCGCGTACGGTGGTGCTCATTTCGTTGATCGCGGTGGCCACCGACTCGGTGCTCATGCGCTGCTGCTCGACACTGCGGCTGGTTTGCAGGGTGACTGCGGACGACTCCTCGGCGGCGGTGGCGACCTGGGTGGTGGCGTTGCCGATTTCCTCGATGATGCTGGTCATTTCCCCGGCCATGCGGTCGAGGTTGTCGGCGATCTGGCCGAACTCGTCCTGGCTGCGGTATTGAGTGCGTACGGTCAGGTCGCGGCCAGCCAGGCCGTTGAGGGCGCCGTTGATATCGTGCACGGCGCTGCCGATGCGGCGAATGATGATCCACGACAGCAGGGCAACCACCAGTAGCGCCGCCAGTGCGCCGAGGAGGGTCAGCCACAGGGCCAGACGGGCCTGCGCGAAGGCTTCTTCGGCGAGGGCGCTGACGTTTTTCGCCAGGCTCTTTTCCACCTCGCTCATCTGGTCGATGCGCTGGGTAGCGGTTTCGAACCAGGCTTCCGGACTGATGCCGAGAGGCTGTCCGAGGGGGATTTCGACGGCCAGGCGTTGCAGCCGGGAGACGTCGCTGGCGGCATTGGTCTGCAGGTGGGCATCGTACTGGCTGAGCGTCGCGGCGGCAGCCTTGAGGCGGAAACCTTCCGAATAGGCGGAATACTCACCCAGGTTGCGGCTGAAGCGGGACAGCAGATTGGCATCGAAAGCGTTCTGGCTGAACACCAGTCCCAACAATACTCGCTCGCGCCCGGCGCGCTCCTTCAGTTCGATGAACTGATTGAGGGCGCTCAATGCACGGATGATCGCAGGGTCGCCGACATGATTTTCCAGTTCGTGGGTATAACCGATCAAGGTCTGGATGATCGCGGTATAGCGCTCTCCGGAGACGGTACTGCTGATTGCCAGCTTGTCGACTTGCGAACGCAGTTGGCCGAGGTCTTCCAGGGTCGCGAGCAACTTCTTCGTTTCGCTGTTCTGCGTCGTGTTCAATGCCCTTGCGTCAGCGTCCGTGTCCTGGCGCATCTGGCTCAAGCGATTGCCCATGGTCTTGCCGGCGCTGCCGATGAATACGCCGCTGGCGCCGCGTTCGCGCTGCAGTGTGGTGATCAGTTGGCTGAGTGTCTGCGCCGTGGCGCTGGCATCGACAGTGCCACGCATATCGCCAAGTGTCTTGAAATTGCTTGAGACGAACAGGGCGGAAAGTATCAGGAACCCACTCAGGGGCAGTATCAGGATCAGTAGCAATTTAAAGCGCAACGGCAGGTTGGTCAGCATACTGCTGTCCTCTAGACAATAATTGATATCACATTGCCATTATTGTGCGTCCGTCGATGAGTGGCGTGGAAGACGAGAAGACTCGGAAGTGTGATTGAGTTTGTATTCGAAGATGTAAGTGAATGAAACAGATGATTCATATCAAGGAAGGATCATTCGACTTTTTCGCGGGCAAGAAAAAGCCCGCCTGAAGAGGCGGGCTTTTTGACCTGTAGCGTCGGTCAGCGCATCACGCGGCCTTGTTGGCAGCCTGCTGGCTCAGGGAACGGTTCAGTGCGCTGAACAGTGCCTTGAAGCTGGCGGTGGTGATGTTTTCATCGATGCCCACGCCGTGCACCGGACGGCCACCGGCGACGCGCAGTTCGATGTAGGCCGCGGCCTTGGCATTGGTGCCGGCGCCGATGGCGTGTTCGTTGTAGTCCATGATCTCCACGGCCACCGGCAGGCCGGCCACCAGGGCTTCCAGGGCGCCGTTGCCCTTGCCGCGCCAATGCAGGGTGGTCTCGCCTTCACCGGCGACTTCCACTTCCACGGCGCTGTGGCCGTTCTCTTCCTGCAGGCGATGGCTGACCAACGCATACGGCGAGTTGGCTTGCAGGTACTCGCGGTGCAGCAGGTTGTAGATCTGCTGCGCGGTCATCTCCAGGCCCAGGCGATCGGTCTCGCCCTGGACCACCTGGCTGAACTCGATCTGCATGCGGCGCGGCAGGCTGATGCCGTATTCCTGTTCCAGCAGGTAGGTGATGCCACCCTTGCCGGACTGGCTGTTGACGCGGATCACCGCCTCGTAGCTGCGGCCGATGTCGGCCGGGTCGATCGGCAGGTACGGCACCTCCCACAGGGTGTCTTCCTTCTGCTGGGCGAAGCCCTTGCGGATGGCGTCCTGGTGCGAGCCGGAGAACGCGGTGTGGACCAGGTCGCCGACATACGGGTGACGTGGGTGCACCGGCAGCTGGTTGCACTCCTCGACCACCTTGCGCACGCCGTCGATGTCGGAGAAGTCCAGCTCGGGGTCGATGCCCTGGGTGTAGAGGTTCAGGGCCAGGGTCACCAGGTCGACGTTGCCGGTCCGCTCGCCGTTGCCGAACAGGCAGCCTTCGGCGCGGTCGGCGCCGGCCATCAGGCCCAGCTCGGTGGCGGCGATGCCTGTGCCGCGGTCGTTGTGGCAGTGCAGGCTGATGATCACGCTGTCGCGGCGGCTGACGTTACGGCAGAACCATTCGATCTGGTCGGCGTAGACGTTCGGCGTCGAGACTTCGACGGTGGCCGGCAGGTTGAGGATGATCTTGTGCTCGGGGGTCGGGTTCCACACCTCGATGACCGCGTCGCAGACTTCCTTGGCGAACTCCATCTCGGTGGCGCTGAAGGTTTCCGGCGAGTACTGGAAGGTCCACTGGGTTTCCGGCTGCTGGGCGGCGTACTTGACGAACAGCTTGGCCGCGTTCACCGCGATGTCCTTCACGCCCTGCTTGTCCTGGTTGAAGACGATGCGGCGGAACGACGGGCTGGTGGCGTTGTACAGGTGGACGATGGCCTTCTTCGCGCCGCGCAGCGATTCGAAGGTGCGCGAGATCAGGTCTTCGCGGGCCTGGGTCAGCACCTGGATGGTGGTGTCGTCAGGGATGTGGCCGTCTTCGATCAGGGTGCGGACGAAGTCGAAGTCGGTCTGCGAGGCCGACGGGAACGCCGCTTCGATTTCCTTCACGCCCACGCCGACCAGGGTCTTCCAGAAGCGCAGTTTCTTTTCCGAGTCCATCGGCTCGATCAGCGACTGGTTGCCGTCGCGCAGGTCGGAGCTGCACCAGATCGGCGCCTGGGTGATGGTCTTCGACGGCCAGGTGCGGTCAGGCAAGTCGATGGTCGGGAACGCGCGGTACTTCTTCGAAGGGTCTTTGAGCATGGTCATGGAAGCAATCCTTTAATGCGGCCTGGAACGGGCCTGCCGAAACAAGAGAAATGTGGAACGGGCGAGGCGACGCGATTCAGCTTGGTAGTCGTGCACTGACCAGGCAAAGGCTGCGGTGTTGGCGAAGGCGGATAAGCATTTCAAAGGTTTTCATGCCCTCAACCCTACCCAGTGGGGTGAAAGATGGCAAGCACCTCGAAAAAATTGATAGAAATGTGCGGAAAGTGATTTTTATCGGCATTTAATCGCGTCCCTCAACGAAAAAGACCGCGTCGGTTGCGCGGTCTTTTTGATTGGCGCAAGGGCGCCGCCTGGCTTGTCGCTCAGGGCTGGAAGGCACCGATGAAAATCGCCGGGTCGACCCGCGCATCGTTGAGGCTGACGTTCCAGTGCATGTGCGGCCCGGTGGCACGGCCGGTGGAACCGACCTTGCCGACCACGGCACCGCGGGTCAGGACCTGGCCGGGCCTGACATCGATCTTCGACAGGTGGCAGAACATGCTGATGAAGCCCTGGCCGTGATCGACGAACACGGTGTTGCCGTTGAAGAAGTAGTTGCCGGTGAGAATCACCTTGCCGTTGGCCGGGGTCTTGATCGGCGTGCCGGCGGGCACGGCGAAGTCCAGGCCGGCGTGCGGGTTGCGTTCTTCGCCATTGAAGAAGCGGCGCACGCCGAAGCGGCTCGACAGCGGCCCGTTGACCGGCTTGTCGAGGATCAGGTTGCTCGGCGTGCCCGGGCTGAAGCTGCGGTAGGCCTTGATCTGCTCGGCCAGTTCGGCGTCGATGCGCTTGAGGTCGGCCGGATTCGGATTGACCTGGCGCTGGTTCTTCAGGGTGATGTGCTGTTCCTGGTACTTCTTGCTGCCGACGCTGAAGTTCAGGCTGCGGTTGCCCTGGGTGATGCTGGCGCTGCCGGGTTTCTGGGTCAGGGGGATGCCGACGATGGCCAGCCAGTTGTCCTGTTCCTTCACCACCAGCACCGGCTTGCCGTCGAAGCGCGCGGTCAGGGGTTGGGCCGACGGGCCGAGGTCGATCACCGCGACGCCGCCGGGCACCGGCTTGTTCAACTGGCGAGTGATGTAGCTGGCCTGGGCGCTGCTGGCGAAGGCCAGGCACAGCAGGAGAAACGCGGAGAGCAGTCGTGGCATGGATTCAGTCCAGGAGAGAGAGCGTGACCGGGGTCTGGTGGTTGTCCTCGACCCGCACCAGCAGTTCGCCTTCCCCGAGGCGGGCTTTCAGGCGCTGGCCATTCTGCGTCTGCGCGGCGCTGCGAATCGCCTGGCCGCGCTCGTCGAGCAGGATGCTGTAGCCGCGGCCCAGGGTCGCCAGCGGGCTGACCACGTCGAGCATCTGCACCTGGGCCTGCAGGCGTTGGCGACGGTCCTTGAGGGTCTCGCGCATGGCCCTCGGCAGGCGTTCGGCGAGGTTGTCCAGGCGCTGCTCGAGCAGGGCCAGGGTCCGCCCCGGGTGCTGCGCGGCGAGGCGCGTGTCGAGCCGTGCCAGGCGTTCGCGACGCTGGTTCAGGCGCTGCTCGAAGGCACGGCGCAGGCGCATGTCCAGGTCATCGAGGCGCTGGGCCTGCTGGCGCAGGCGCTCGCCGGGATGGCGCAGGCGCCGGCTCAGGCCGTCGAGGCGCAGGCGCTCGTGGGCGAGGCGGCTGTGCATGCGCAGCAGCAGACGGCGTTGCAGGCTTTCCAGGCGGCGTTGCAGGTCGCTGCTGTCCGGTGCCAGCAGTTCGGCGGCGGCGGACGGCGTGGGCGCGCGCACGTCGGCGACGAAGTCGCTGATCGACACATCGGTTTCATGCCCCACGGCGCTGACGATCGGCGTCACGCAGGCGGCGATGGCGCGGGCCACGGCTTCTTCGTTGAAGCACCAGAGGTCTTCCAACGAGCCACCGCCACGGGCCAGGATCAGCGCATCGAAGCCCTGGGCGTCGGCTTTCTGGAGCGCGCGGACGATCTGCCCGATGGCTTCGCGGCCCTGCACGGCAGTGGGCACCAGGTTCAGCTCGACCTGCGGCGCGCGGCGGCGGAACACGCTGATGATGTCGCGGATCACCGCGCCGGTGGGCGAACTGATGATGCCGATGCGCTGCGGGTGGGTGGGCAGGGTGCGCTTGCGCTCGGCGGCGAACAGCCCCTCGGCACCGAGTTTTTCCTTCAGCGCTTCGAACGCCAGGCGCAGGGCGCCATCGCCGGCCGGTTCGACGGTATCGAGGATCAACTGGTAGTCGCCACGTCCCTCGAACAGCGAGACCTTGCCACGCACCTTGACCGCCAGGCCGTCGCGCAGGGCCTGGCGGACCCGCGCGGCGTTGTTGCGGAACAGTGCGCAGCGCACCTGGGCGCCGCTGTCCTTGAGGGTGAAATAGACGTGGCCGGAAGCCGGGCGGGCGAGGTTGGATATCTCGCCCTCGACCCAGATGCTGCTGAAGACATCTTCCAGCAGCACGCGGGCGCGGCCGTTGAGTTGGCTGACGGTGAGCACTTCACGGTCGAGGCCGAGGCGTTCGAAAGGGTCTCTGATCATGGGGCGGCACTATAAAGGATCACGGGGTGGAGTGTCCCCTGTCCGAGCATCGATTCGGCGCGTCTACGGGCGGTTGCAGGCCTGGCGACCGCTCAGCCTGCCGTCGCGAATTCGTTGCACGTTGTCGTTGAGCGCCTTGTGGAAGACGTTGCGGTAGAGCCAGCCCTTCACCCCGTTCAGGTTGGTCCTGTGCTCACGGTAGAAATCGTCCGGCGCGTCATACAGGCCGAGTTCGCGGGCGATGCCGTCGCGCTGGATGTAGGTGTCGCGCCCGGTCCATTGCACGGCGGGCTCGGCCAGCGAGGGGGTCGCCACCGCATAGCCGAGGAAGGCGTGCCGGCAGTCGCTGAACCTGTCCTGCACCGCCTTCAGGTAGCGCTGGTCGAGGATCACGCCTTCGAGCACGACCCACTGGCCGTTCAGGCTGACCTCCACCCAGGTGTGCAGGATCTCGCGGGGTGCCATGAAGTAGACGAAGGCGGTCATGGCTCCTTTCTGCAAGCGCTTGTCGATGGTGAAGGCGCGCAGCCGGCAGGGGATGCCCAGGGCGCGAAGCAGGGCCATCAGCAGGTTCGACTTGGTATTGCAGTGGCCCAGGCCCTCTTCGAGGATCGCCGAGGCCGGCAGGTTGTCGGCGCCGGCGTTGTAGCCGAACGGGATCTGGTCGCGGCAGAACTCGTACACCGCGCGTGCCGCGTGCTCGGCCGGCAGGCGGCGCCAGCCGTGGCTGTCGATGAGGCGAGTGATGGCCGGGGCCTCGAAGTCGAGGATGGCGGTGGGTTGCAGATAGTCCTTGTGCCGTTGCGCATTCATGGCGAAGCCTCCGTGTTTTCGCCGAGGATGAACCCTGTAGTTACTTCAGGGTCAAGGCCGGTGTTAGCGCCTGTGCGGCGCAACGGCCCGCAGGGTTCGGTGATGGATGTATCCCTCTGTATCTGGCTGCGGGCCTGGCGGACTCCCTTACAAAGGCTTCTTCCGGTGGATACGTCCGGGATACACGCCTGGGGCCAAATGAACCTGCCCGGACGGCAAGGCCAGCAGGCCCCGTTCCCTGGCTCATCCGCCCTTGAGGCATGACCCGGCGCGCAAATGCGCCTCAGTACCTGGAGAAGCACCATGACCCGCCTTTCGAAAACCCAACTGGGCCTGTTCGCCGTGGCCCTCGCCGGCAGCCTGAACCTGGCTTCGGCCTTCGCCGCGCAAGCGCTGCCGCAAGGTTATCAACTGGCCGCCGCCGAGAAGGCCGGGGAAGGCAAGTGCGGCGAAGGCAAATGCGGTGCCGGCGGTGCCCAGGCCAAGGCCAGCGCTGCCGAGGGCAAGTGCGGTGAAGGCAAGTGTGGCGATGCGTCCTTCGCCCGTACCGACACCGACCACGACGGCCGCGTCTCCCGCGCCGAACTGCTGGCGGTGGCGCCCAAGGCCAACGCCGAGTTCGACGCCATCGACGCCAACCATGACGGTTTCCTCTCCGAAAGCGAGGTCTACGAGTTCCGCAAGCAGCAGTTCGACGCCAACGGCAAGCCGTTCCCGTCCGACCTCTACAGCAAACTGAGCCAGGCCGGGCACTGAGTCGCGCCGACAACCTCCCCGCGCCAGCGGCCGGGGAGGGCATTCAACCCCGAGGAGCCCCTCATGTCCCTTCCCGTATCCCTGCACGGCGCCGGCCTTGGTCTGCGCCGTGCGCTGCTGCCCGACCTGTTGAACATGCCCGACGATGCCGTGGACTTCCTCGAAGTCGCCCCGGACAACTGGATCGGCGTCGGCGGTTCCTATGGCCGCGACCTCGCCTGCCTGGCCGAGCGCTTCCCGCTGTCCTGCCACGGCCTGTCGTTGTCCCTCGGCGGCCCTGAGCCGCTGGACCTTGCGTTCCTGCGCCGCATTGGCGAATTCCTCGACCGGTACCAGGTGCCGCTGTTCAGCGAACACCTGAGCTACTGCTCCGACGAGGGCCACCTGTACGACCTGATCCCCATGCCGTTCACCGACGAAGCGGTGCGGCACATCGGCGGACGCATCCGCGACGTGCAGGATGCCCTTGGGCGCCGCATCGCCGTGGAGAACATCTCCTACTACGCCGCGCCGTACCAGGCGCTGAGCGAGATCGACTTCCTCCGCGCGGTGCTCGACGAGGCCGATTGCGATCTGCTGCTGGACGTCAACAACCTCTACGTCAACGCCCACAACCATGGCTACGACGCCGCCGGTTTCCTTGCCCGGGTCCCGGCCGAACGGGTCGCCTGCCTGCATGTGGCCGGCCACTACGACGACGCGCCGGACCTGAAGATCGATACCCACGGTGCCAGCGTGAAGCCCGATGTCTGGGGCTTGCTGGCCAGCGCCTACCAGCACCTGGGCAATGTGCCGACCCTGCTGGAGCGCGACTTCAACCTGCCGCCGCTGGCCGAACTGCTCGATGAAGTGGGCTGCATCCGCGAACTGCAGTACGCCGCGCGTCCGCTGGAGGTGCGCCATGGCTGAGACCCTGCGCGACCAGCAACTGCGCATGGCGCGTTTCATCCGCGATCCGCAGGCCAACCCAGCGCCGCCGGCCATCGAGGAACGGCGCCTGGCGGTGTACCGGCAACTGTTCTTCGGCAACCTGCAGTCGCTGCTGGCCAGCAACTTCCCGGTATTGCGCGCCAGCCTGGCGGACGATCGCTGGCAGTCGCTCATCGAGGGCTTCTACGCCACTCACCGTTGCCAGACGCCGCTGTTCACCGAGGTCGCCGGCGAGTTCGTCGACTACCTGGAGCGCCGCTCCGAACAGCCCGGCTGGGTGGCGGAGCTGGCCCACTATGAATGGATCGAGACCGCGCTGCTGCTCAGTGACCAGGCCGAGCCGGAGCACGATGCGGACGGCGACCTGCTGCACGGCGTGCCGCTGCTCTCGCGCCTCGCCGCACCGCTGGCCTATGCCTGGCCGGTCCATCAGATCGGCCCGGACAACCTCCCGCAGCCGCCGCTTGCACCCACGCTGCTGCTGGTCCGCCGTGGCGCCGACCTGAAGGTGCACTTCGCGCATCTCGCGCCCCTGGCCCATGCCCTGCTGGTGTCACTGCAACAGTCCCGGCAGAGCGGCCGCGAACACCTCGCGGCGCTGGCACGGAGCGCCGGCGTCGAACGGGCGGCCATCGAGGCGCCGGGCATCGCCTTGCTGCGCAGCCTCAAGGAACAAGGCGTGGTGCTCGGCGTGATCCCGTGAGCGTGTCCAGCACTGCCAGGCCCGCGCCCCTTCCGGGGGATGCGGGCCTTGTGCTGTGGGGTACCCGCCGACAATGAAAAACGCCCTCTGCACAGCAGAGGGCGTTGTCGGGAACGCAGCGATCAGCTCGAACGAGGTGGGCGCGTGAACCGCCGCACAAGGGCATCCACACTGAGCACCCCCGAGCCTTTCAGCAGCAGCGGCAGCAGCGCCACCAGGTAGATCAGCGGCAGCTTGTAGTTGCCAAACCCGTGGTCGCTGATGCTGTAGCCCTGGGCCAGCTCTGCCAGGGTCGACCACTGTGTCGGCCAGTGCACGGCGGCGATGGCGACGAGGGTCACGACGATCAGCGAGGCCGAGGCGAAGCGCGTCGCCAGCCCCAGGAGCAGCAGCACCGGTGCGATCAGTTCAGCCCACATCGACACCTGCCAGTCGAAGCCGGCGGAGAAGTGGTTGAAGGGGAACGGGAAGCTGGCATGGATCTGTTCGAACCAGTTGTCACCGTGCCATTTCTCCAGGCCCGATTCGAGAAACTCCCAGGCCAGGAACAGCCGCAGGGGCAGGTCCCAGCTCCAGGCGGCGAGGCGATCGAGTTGTGCGAAGGCAGGTTTCGTCCAGTTCAGGCTGGTCAGGCGGGTGCTTTCAACAGGATGGTGCATGGCAAGGCTCCGAGGGATGAACGCGGCGTGCGGGATGCCGCCGCGATTCAGGGAGCCATGGTGTCAACGGGCCTTATCCGTGATGTGTCCGGCAACGCCCGTGATGTATCGCTTTGTACAGGGGGTCAGGCGCTGGGAGGGAGCTGCAGTTGCACGCACAGGCCGCCGCTGGCGCGGTTGCTCAGGCTCAGCTTGCCGCCCAGTGCCTGGCTCAGTTGCTGGGCGATCGCCAGGCCGAGGCCGGTGCCGCCGGTGCTGCGGTTGCGCGAACTCTCCACCCGGTAGAAGGGTTTCAGCACCTCGGCCAGTTCTTCCTCGGGAATGCCCGGCCCTTCGTCCAGTACACGCACACACACGCCGCCGTGGGCGTCGCGCTCGACCTGCACCAAGGCCGCGCCGGCAAACTTCAGCGCGTTGTCCACCAGGTTGGTCAGCACCCGGCGCAGCGCGATGGGGCGGGTGCCCAGCATGGCGCCGCTGCTGCCTTGCAGTGCCACGGCCTGGCCGCTGTCCTGGTAGTCGAGGACCAGGCTGTCGAGGAAGGCATCGAGGTCGACCCTGACGGTGGCCTCGCTGGCGCCGTCCATGCTGCGGGCATAGGCCACGCCTTCGCGCACCAGTTGCTGCATCTCTTCCAGGTCGCTCCACAGGCGTTCGCGCTCGGGGCAGTCGTCCATCTGCTCGACGCGCAGCTTCATCCGCGTGATGGGTGTCTGCAGGTCGTGGGAGATGGCAGCGAGCAGTTGCATGCGCTCCTTGAGGTACGCACCGATGCGCCCCTGCAGGGCATTGAAGGCGCGGGCGGCATAGCTGACTTCGCTGGGACCGCGTTCATCCAGCGCGGCGGCCGGGGCATCCGGGTCGAGCCGATCGACGGCCTGGGCGAGCCGCGTCAACGGGCGGATCGCCAGGCGCACCGCGAGCCAGGTGCACACCAGCAACAGCGCCAGTTGCACCATCAGCACCCACGGCAGCCACTGCGCCACGGGCACGCTCCTGGGCGTCACGTCGATGGTCAGCGGGCTGCCGTCGGCGAGCTGGAGGTGGACCTGGAAATGCGGCAGCGAACCGGGGATGTTGTCGAAGCGCAGTGCGTAGCGCGAGCCGATGACCTCGGCGATGGAGGTCGCGGCCACGGGCGCCCGGGCCATGTCCATCGGCTCGCCGGGTTGCCCTTCGCCGAGCAGGTAGCGGTAGTTGGGGCGCTGCACCTTCGGCAGCCAGCGTTCGCGCTCGTCGGCCGGCAGGCGGTCGAGCAGGGCGACGGCGGTGCTGACGTCGGCCTCCAGGTTGCCCAGCATCATGCTGCGCGCGCTCTGGTAGCGTTCGTAGAACTGCGAGCCGAACGACAGGCCGTAGGCGAGCACCAGCCCGACCAGGAAGATCAGCGCCAGGCGCGCGGCCAGGGTGCGTGGCCAGTGCCATACGGACTTCATGCATGGGGCTCGAGCAGTTCGACGGCCAGGGCGAAGACGTAGCCTTCGCTGCGCACCGTCTTGATGTAGGCCGGCTCACGGGCGTCATCCAGGAGGCGCTGGCGCAGGCGGCTGACCAGCAGGTCGATGGAGCGGTCGAAGATGTCCGCCTCGCGACCCTGGGTCAGGTTGAGCAACTGCTCGCGGCTGAGCACGCGCTGCGGATGGTCGACGAACACCCGCAGCAGGCGGTATTCGGCGCCGCTCAGGGCCACCAGGGTGCCGTTTTCGTCAAGCAGGTGGCGGGCCGTGGTGTCCAGCTTCCAGCGGCCGAAGCCGATCAGGCGGCTGGCCTCGCTGACCTGCAGGTTCGGCGGCAGCATGCGGGTGCGGCGCAGCACGGCGTTGATCCGTGCCAGCAGTTCGCGGGCGGAGAAGGGCTTGCTGAGGTAGTCGTCGGCGCCCATTTCCAGGCCGATGATGCGGTCGGTCTCGTCGCTGCGCGCCGTGAGCATCAGCACCGGGGTGGACTTGTGCTTGCCCACGCGCAGCTCGCGGCACAGCTTCAGGCCGTCGTCGCCGGGCATCATGACATCCAGCACGATCAGGTCCACCGTATTGCCGTCGAGGAAGGCGCGCATCTGCCGGCCATCCGCCGCCAGGCTCACGCGCAGGCCGTTCTTCTTCAGGTAGTTGCCGACCAGCTCGCGGATCTCGCGGTCGTCATCGACGATGAGTACGTGATCGACATGGTCCATGCCGGTTCCTCCTGGGTAGTGGTGGCGCACAGTGTATAGCGCCGCCGGGCGCTTGCCCCGCGCCCTTTGTATTGCACTGTATCCCGCGCCGCGAGCGGCATGTCCGTCGCGGCTATCGAGTGGTGTTCTGCATGTGCTGCAGAAATTGCCCGACCAGCGGGCCGGCATCGCGCCGGTGGGCGATCGCCACCGTGCTGACACACCCGGCGTCGACCAGGTCGATGAAGCGCAGCGCCGGCGGGGCGATGTCCTGCATGCTGCGTGGCAGCAGGGCGACGCCGAAGCCGGCCTGGATCAGCTGCAACTGGGTGGTCTTGCGCGACACCACCCGCGCCGGACGCGGAAAGAAACCGGCGGCCATGCACAACTCCGCCGACAGGTAGCTGAGGCCGCCGCGCTGGCGGTGGGGAATGGAAATGAAGGCTTCCTCGCGCAGCTCCGCCAGGGCTACGCGGTCGCGTTGCGCCAGGGGGTGGCTGTCCGCGACGGCGAGCAACAGCGGCTCCTCGAACAAGGGTTCCACCTGCAGTCCCTCATGCTGACGCAGTACCGGCAGGCGCAGCAGGCCGATATCCAGGCGCCCGTCGGCCAGTTCCTCGAGCTGGCCTTCGGAGGAAAGCTGGGCTATCTCCATGGAGACCCCGGCGTTGGCGTGCAGGTAGTCGCCGAGCCGCTGCAACAGCGCGCCGGTCAGCGGCACCGTGCTGGAATGGCTCAGGCGCAGGTTGCCGCGCAGGCCCTGGCCCACCGCGCGGGCCAGTTCGCCAGCCTTTTCCAGCTCCTGCAGCAGGTTGCGCGCCCGCTCCAGGAAGGCGCTGCCGGCGGCGGTCAGGCGTGGCAGGCGGGCGGTGCGTTCGAACAGCGGGGTGTCCAGCTGCTGCTCCAGCTCGCGGATCTGCCGGCTGAGGGCCGACTGGGCGATGTACAGGCGTTCGGCGGCGGCACTGAAACTGCCGCTCTCGGCAATTTCGACGAAGTAGCGCAACTGGCGAGTGGAGATCATGAGCTATGCCGTTTCGAGATGGCTTGTGGCGATATTGCCTATTGGTCGGCATGGCTGTCGACTGGCTAAGGTGCGTTGAAACCAACTGAAGGTGCCCCGCGCATGCTCTCGACCCTGTTCGCCCAACTGCCGTTTTCCCTGCTCGACTGGCTGCCGATCCTGCTGGGGGTGGCCGCCGCCTACGTGGTGTTCGGCATCGCCGGCTTCGGTACCGCGCTGGTGGCGGGGCCGGTGCTGATCAACTTCATGCCGCTTTCGCGGATCATTCCGTTGCTGGTGCTGCTGGATTTCGTCGCCGCCTTCGGCAACTGGCTGCCGGCGCGCAAGGCGGTGGCGAAGGACGAACTGTTGCGCCTGCTGCCGTTCATGGCCCTGGGCTGCACCCTGGGCGTGGTGTTCCTGCTCAACCTGCACGCCGACGTGCTGATGCTGCTGATGGGCCTGTTCGTCACCGCCTATTCGCTGTACAGCCTGGCGGTGAAGGTCAAGCCGGCCAACCTCGCGGCGACGTGGTCGGTGCCGACGGGGACCGTGGGCGGGTTGTTCGGTGCCCTGTTCGGCAGCGGCGGTTTCCTCTATGCGCTGTACCTGAACGCGCGGTTGCCCTCCAGCGAACAGGCACGAGCGACCCAGAGTGCGCTGATCAGTTGCAGCACGGTGGTGCGCCTGAGCCTGTTCCTGATCGCCGGGGTGTATGCCGACTGGCCGTTGCTGCTGCTTGCGCTGTGCCTGCTGCCGATGATGTTCCTCGGCCTGCGCATCGGCCGCCGCCTGACCCTGAACATGTCCCGCGAGGCGTTCGTGCGCCTGGTCACCTGGCTGGTGCTGGCCAGCGGCGTGGCGCTGATCGGGCGCTACCTGAGTCAGGTAGACTGGTGGCTTTGAACCGACCCGACCGCTGTCATGATCACCCAGAGCATCATCGTCCCGAAAATGTCCTCCATCCCCGTGCACGAAGCCCGTGCCCGGGCCATCCTGCGCTGGCTGGTGCGCGAGAAGATCGTCGAGGAACACCTCAGCACCTGCGGCGCTACCGGCAACCGCATGGGCCACGCCATCGCCGAGGGCGCGCGCAAGGTGGTCGAGCGGCCCGAGCTGCTGCCGTTCGGCAAGCGCATCAACGGCCTGGAGATCGTCACCAAGCGCTGCATCTATACGCCGACCCAGGGCTTTCTCGAGGAAGCAGGCTGTCCGGAGTGCCGCCAGGAGATCGGCGAGGCGCTGTTCGACAGTCTCGAAGAGTGGATGCCGGCGCAGACCGACAACTTCATCTGCCCCGAATGCGGCCATGAAGACGACATCAATGGCTTCCTGTTCCTGCAGCCGTGTGCCTTTTCCAACCTGGGCTTCATCTTCAATGGGTGGGCCGATGCCGGTTTCAGGCCGGCTTTCCTCGACGCCTTCGCCGACTGGCTGGACCAGCCGGTGGCGGTGGTGCGCGGGACGCTGTCGGGCAACTGACCGAAGGCCCATCTTTACATTGAGCGAAACGGCGCGCATGAGTATAATGGCGCGCTTCCATTTTTCCCGCCCGGGAGCCCCCGCGATGCTGCGTATCAGCCAAGAAGCCCTGACCTTCGACGACATTCTCCTTGTACCTGGCTACTCCGAGGTACTGCCCAACGAAGTCAGTCTCAAGACCCGTTTGACCCGTGGCATCGAGCTGAACATTCCGTTGGTCTCCGCCGCCATGGATACCGTGACCGAAGCCCGCCTGGCCATCGCCATGGCCCAGGAAGGCGGCATCGGCATCATCCACAAGAACATGACCATCGAGCAGCAGGCCGGCGAAGTCCGCAAGGTCAAGAAGTTCGAGGCCGGCGTGGTCAAGGACCCGATCACCATCGACGCCGACGCCACCGTGCGCGACCTGTTCGAGCTGACCCGCCTGAACAACATCTCCGGCGTGCCGGTGCTGCACAACGGTGACCTGGTCGGCATCGTCACCTCCCGTGACGTGCGTTTCGAATCCCGCCTGGAAGCCACCGTTCGCGAAGTGATGACCCCGAAAGAGCGTCTGGTCACCGTCCGCGAGGGCGCGAACAAGAACGAAGTCCGCGAGCTGCTGCACAAGCACCGTCTGGAAAAGGTCCTGATCGTCGACGCCGACTTCAACCTGAAGGGCATGATGACCGTCAAGGACATCGAGAAGGCCAAGGCCTACCCGCTGGCGAGCAAGGACGACCAGGGTCGCCTGCGCGTCGGCGCCGCGGTCGGCACCGGCAAGGACACCGGCGAGCGCGTTGCCGCCCTGGTTGCCGCCGGCGTCGACGTGGTGGTGGTGGACACCGCCCACGGTCACTCGAAAGGCGTGATCGACCGCGTTCGCTGGGTGAAGGAGAACTTCCCGCAGGTCCAGGTCATCGGCGGCAACATCGCCACCGGCGCCGCGGCCAAGGCCCTGGCCGAAGCCGGCGCCGACGCGGTCAAGGTCGGCATCGGCCCGGGCTCGATCTGCACCACCCGTATCGTCGCCGGTGTCGGCGTGCCGCAGATCAGCGCCATCGCCAACGTCGCCGAGGCCCTCGAAGGCACCGGCGTACCGCTGATCGCCGACGGCGGCATCCGCTTCTCCGGTGACCTGTCCAAGGCCATCGTCGCCGGTGCTTCCTGCGTCATGATGGGTTCGATGTTCGCCGGTACCGAAGAAGCCCCGGGTGAAGTCGAGCTGTTCCAGGGCCGTTCCTACAAGGCGTACCGCGGCATGGGTTCGCTGGGTGCCATGGCCCAGGCGCAAGGTTCCTCCGACCGTTACTTCCAGGACTCCTCGGCTGGCGCCGAGAAGCTGGTTCCGGAAGGCATCGAAGGCCGCGTACCGTACAAGGGCGCCCTGGCCGCGATCATCCACCAGCTGATGGGCGGCCTGCGTTCCTCGATGGGCTACACCGGTAGCGCCAACATCGAAGAGATGCGCACCCGGCCCGAGTTCGTGCGCATCACCGGTGCCGGCATGGCCGAGTCCCACGTGCATGACGTACAGATCACCAAGGAAGCGCCAAACTACCGGGTCGGCTGACGCCTTCAGCGGCACGTTTCAAGCTTTCAGCTTCAAGCGGTAGTTGCCCCGCAGCGGCTACCGCGTTCCCCCAGATCAACTTGCAGCTTGCGACTTGAAGCTTGCAGCTGCATCAGAGATTGAGTCATGGCCCTCGACATTCACGCTCACCGCATCCTGATTCTCGACTTCGGTTCCCAGTACACCCAGCTGATCGCCCGCCGCGTGCGCGAAATCGGCGTGTACTGCGAACTGCACCCGTTCGACATGGACGATGAAGCGATCCGTGCCTTCAACCCGCGCGGGATCATCCTCGCCGGCGGTCCTGAGTCGGTCCACGAAGCCAACAGCCCGCGCGCGCCACAGGCCGTGTTCGACCTGAACGTACCGGTGCTGGGCATCTGCTACGGCATGCAGACCATGGCCGAGCAGATGGGCGGCAAGGTCGAAGGTTCCGACCTGCGCGAGTTCGGCTACGCCCGCGTCGACGTGGTCGGCAAGAGCCGCCTGCTCGACGGCATCGAAGACCACGTCGATGACGACGGCGTACTCGGCCTCGACGTGTGGATGAGCCACGGCGACAAGGTCACCCGCATGCCAGAGGACTTCCACGTCCTGGCCAGCACCCCGAGCTGCCCGATCGCCGGCATGTTCAACGATGCCCGCGGCTACTACGGCGTGCAGTTCCACCCGGAAGTGACCCACACCAAGCAGGGCGGTCGCATCCTGTCCCGCTTCATCCTCGACATCTGCGGCTGCGAAGCCCTGTGGACCGCCTCGAACATCGTCGAGGACGCGATTGCCCAGGTACGCGAGCAAGTGGGTTCGGCCAACGTCCTGCTGGGCCTGTCCGGCGGCGTCGACTCCTCGGTGGTCGCTGCGCTGCTGCACCGCGCCATCGGCGACCAGCTGACCTGCGTGTTCGTCGACAACGGCCTGCTGCGCCTGCATGAAGGTGACCAGGTCATGGCCATGTTCAAGGAGAACATGGGTGTCAAGGTCATCCGTGCCGATGCCGAAGCGCAGTTCCTCGGCAACCTGGAAGGCGAGGCCGACCCGGAGAAGAAGCGCAAGATCATCGGCCGTACCTTCATCGACGTGTTCGATGCCGAGGCCAGCAAGCTGGAGAACATCCAGTTCCTCGCCCAGGGCACCATCTACCCGGACGTCATCGAGTCGGCCGGCGCCAAGAGCGGCAAGGCCCACGTGATCAAGTCGCACCACAACGTCGGTGGCCTGCCAGAGGAAATGAACCTCAAGCTGGTCGAGCCGCTGCGCGAACTGTTCAAGGACGAAGTGCGCAAGATCGGCCTGGAGCTGGGCCTGCCCTACGACATGGTCTACCGCCACCCGTTCCCGGGCCCGGGCCTGGGCGTGCGCATCCTCGGCGAAGTGAAGAAGGAATATGCCGACCTGCTGCGTCGTGCCGACCACATCTTCATCGAAGAGCTGCGCAAGGCCGACTGGTACCACAAGACCAGCCAGGCGTTCGTGGTGTTCCAGCCGGTGAAATCGGTGGGTGTGGTCGGTGACGGCCGTCGCTACGCCTGGGTCGTGGCCCTGCGTGCCGTCGAGACCGTGGACTTCATGACCGCGCGCTGGGCGCACCTGCCATACGAGCTGCTGGAAACCGTCAGCGGCCGGATCATCAACGAGATCGAAGGGATCTCGCGGGTGACCTACGACGTGTCGAGCAAGCCGCCGGCGACGATCGAGTGGGAATGACGGGGTGATCAGCCCCGATCAGCAATAGCAGAAGCCCGCTTGAATGCGGGCTTTTTGTTCCAAGAGGACGCTATTGACGCGACAGAAGACATAGTTGCACCCGCTCATGCAACGTTGTGAAAAAGCTCGAAAAGGCTCAGTTACATTTCCAGGGGCGATGGAGTCAGTGGCAGTGCTCAGATAAACAGTTTTTTAAATCTTTGTTGCTTGATTTCATCCTGGTTGACCTGGTCGTCATCGTCACCTTTGTCGTATTTCTTGTAATCTTCAACGACTTCCGACTTTCGCTTGTTGTTTTTTTGGGTTTTCCTTTCGCGTTTGTTGTTTTTTGGGGCTTTCCTTTCGTTTTTTTCGTCGCGTGAATTTTCTTGCAGTACCTTCATTTCCTCTTTATGGGCGTCGCAGGTAAAAAATGGAACAGAGTCGTCGTCGATACTTACGAGGAAGCCCTCTTTCTTACACCCATCATATTCACATAAAATTACCTTGGTCCTGGTGTTTTTTTCGCTATCTCTACGTACTGGTGCTTCAGTGGGGCAGTCTTTAATTATTCTTGTTCTTTGGAGATAGGCATTCATCGATTCGTCGAGCGTGCAATCGACCTTCTTTGAAAATGAAATATGCTTTTTTTCGGAGGTCAGGATGTTTAGTTTTTCGCGGATATTCGCCACGATTTTTGTATTGGCGTACAGGGAAAAGCCTATGTCCCCCCACTGCGGTTGCGCGCGACCGACCAGAACAGCCGGATTGTCGGAGAAAGCATCAATGAAATGATGCTGTGTCATGGCGATCCGCAAGTCGGGGTTGCGCGCACTGGATAGCAATTTCAGCCCAGGATGGCCATGGCCATATCCTGCCCCCATGATGACCCAGTACAAAGCCTGTTTGAGAGACGTGGTTTTTTGGTTGGCGCCATCCACGGCCGATCCATGATGGTCGAGCTTGACGATCGTTGCAGCCAGCGGTCCTGACTCTGAGTCGCCACCGGTGTAATAGGTCGTTTTGGTTATTTTTTTAGTGGGATCATTGAGTATCCACTGCAAGCTCGTGTAATTGGCTTGGTCGCAGACGGAGGGCCAGTAGGAAAAATTCTCGCTTTTTAGCTCGAGTACAAGGCCATTCTCGAACGTTACGTTGTAAGGGTCTTTAAAGGTTACGGGTGAAAGGCTATCGCTTTCTCGGAGTGTGTCTTCTTTCAACTTCCTGCATTTACTGGTAACGGTGCAGGAGTTCTCCATCCAATCGTATTTTTTGATCGTGTCTCTCCAGTCGTTCTCGTCGTTGAGTACATCCGCTTTTGCAGGGGTGATGACCTCTATTTCCTTGAAGTACTGGGTTTTCAGCGTGCCGGGATCATGGCACAGCTTCTTCACTGCTTGAAACAGCCCGAGATAATGGTCGGTGTCGAAGTGGCTGACGATAAAGGCGAGCGGCATGATGTCGTCGGCTATCAGTTTCCTCAGCAAGACCTCCAGTCGATCGCCGGTCGTGAGTTTTCCACCGTCAATCACGACGAACTGTTTTTTGGTGAACAGTACCGTGCAGTCTCCTCCGGCACCGCAGTCCAGGTGGATGATGCGGATCGCCGGCTCTTCTTCATCCTTTACGGTAAAGGGGGAAGTGAGGGGCAACGGCGTTGGTTGCGAGGAAGAATCGAACAAACTCTGCATGGTGTTCTACCGTCCCTGGGCTATGGGTACAAGTACATCGCGCGGTGCAGGGCGCGGTATGCAAACTGGAAATCACGATAGCGTGCTGCTCGACAGTGCTGATCGGGTCGCTTCATCCATTTCGCCGGTTTCCTCAAGTTGCTTGAATCGCTGAAACTCGCGAATAGCCATTTCGCTCCTTTCCCCCGGCTCATCGTCATCCTCTGCATAGTGATAGCCGAGAGCCTTCAGGCGGGCCTGCCAGCCCGAAGTCGTGTCTATGGGGTTGGCATGGCCAATGTTGAACAGGTGGGTTTCCGCCTGAGTGCCCGGGTTCAACACGACAGTGGCCTGGGTGGCGCTGGGTGGCACCGCCTGACTGACAAAGCCATTTTCATCTGTTTGGCCGGATATCTCGCCGACAGGTGCGCCTTGCAGTGTCTTCAGGCTGAGGAGATAGGGGATGTGGGCCTTGGGGCTTTCATCGTAGTCAAGAAAGCGAATGTTCAAAGACTCCGGAACACCTCGGCGTTCTATCGTGATCTGCTTGCCCGCCTCAGCGACTTCGCTCTTCTGACGCTTTTCAGGAATCACCACCTTGTCGTTTTCCAGAAGAATGTACATGTTGCCGTGGCGCAGTTCCTTCAGCGCTGCATTGGTTCCGTGATTCCAGAGGGTGGCTGGGAAAAAGCCATAATGCTCGGCGATTTTCCCAATGCATTCGCCTTGTTTGATGACGTGGACCTGCTGACTGTCGGGTGGCGCTTCAGGCGCAGATTGCCAGGCGGCCGTCACGCTGCAATTGGCGTCGGGCTCTGCCAGGTCCAGGGTGGTTTTCACTTGCCAGGCTTCTTCATCCAGCCTGGGCAGGCTCAGCTGATACGCGCCTGGCGGCAAGCCTTTGAAACGGTAGCCGCCAGCGGGGCTGGTCTTGCCAAGGAGTGCCTGGCCGTCATCACGGGTCACCCGTACTTCGACACCATCGATTCCTTCTCCATCCTCGCCGACCACTCTGATCTCAAGGACCTTGTTCACGGTTTGAGCCGACAGTGGGCAAGCAGCGGCGGTAGCTTCCACCGCCTGGGTGTCATTCTGGGCCAAAGCGGCTTGCTCCGCTTGTGCGAGGGCGGTGTGGTCAGTCGTCAACGAACGTCTCCTCGGCGCCGTACAGCGCGTCACTCAGGCGGTGGTCTGCCGGATTGGGTTTGAGCTCTGTCTGGGGGGAGATGGGCTCAGGCCGGACCATTTCGAAAGGCCAAGGCCCTGAATGATCCGCTGCCCCCTGAGGTTGCAATACGGTCGGAACGTCCGCGGGTACCAGGCCGAGTGCCCTGCGTTGTGCCAGATTGCGCGCCTCGATCCGTTGCCGGTGCAGGCAGCTTTCCACCAGGCGGTTCAGGCGCTCGCCAGGTTCGACCAGAGCGCCGTCGGTGAGTATGTCGTGCATCCAGAGCAGGTCCGGGTCGCTGTCGAAGGTCCAGCCATAGGTCGCGGCCAGATTGATGAATCGGCAGACTTGCTGGCGACTGGTCAATCCATAGCTCGCTGCGCGATCAAGCAGGTGCTCGACGTGGCTGCGCAGTTCGTCCCGGGTCAGCAGCCAGGCCTGCGTGGGGAAATATCTGTACAGGTGCTCCATCATCTCCGCGATGAACTGTCGGCGAGGTAATTGCGCCAGGGCCTGGATCTGCGTGGTACGAATAAGCAGCATGCTAGCCGGGCTCTTGTTCGCCAAGAAAACGACTGAAGATGCCGTGCCGTTCCGGTTCGCTGGCTGCCTGTCCCCAATAGTGATAGTGGCGGCCTTGGGGAGTGCCGGCCGGCTGGACTGGCAGACGCTGGTAGCCAAGTTTGTCCAGTACCCGAAGGGAGCTGGCGTTGTCCCGGTCTACCAGGCCGAACAGATGATGGATACCTCTGAGTTCGGCTAAATGGTGCAGGAGCTTCATGGCCTGAAGACCATGACCGTGATTCTGGTAGTCGTGTCCGATCCAGTAATGGAAACGCGCGCTTTGGCTACCTCCAGGTGCCGTGGCGCCAGGCGCATACGCCAGGGCGGCTACTCCGACAAGGCCAAGGTCCGGGTGCTGTATGCCTAATACGAGGTTGTGGTCGGACTGCTGTTTGCGCACCCAGTCACGAGCATGATCGATGCTCGACAGGCGCTCGACACCGGCGAGTCGGCAAAGCTGCGGGTCGCGCTGCAGGCGATACAGGGCTCGTGCCTGGTGAGGCCCGAGCAGAGTGGCGTAGACAGACGACGGTGAATCGGTCAGGCGCAGGGTCTGCGCACCCAACAGTCTTGCGCAACGGTCTTGCCAGTCGTTCAGGTCGGCGATGGTTCGCCGGATGGCGGCAGCGTCCTCTGCATTTCTCGCCTGGTCGCCACCCTCCAGTTCCAGCGCCTTGAGCAGGCAGGTTTCAGCCAGGCTGTAGTTGTCCGACTGCCAGTGGCAGATACCCAGGTTGAACCAGGTATTACTGAGGCGCTGCTCGTCATCCTGAGCCGGGGCAGGGCTTTCAAGAGACTGGCTGAACCATTGCGCGGCTGCACGCCAGCGATTGAGTTCGGTTGCCAGGCTGCCCAGATCGAACGCCAGGTTGTAGTCCTCGCCGATCGGCAGGTGAAAGCGCCACACTTCACCCAATGCTCGAAACCATTGCTCTTGTGTCGAGCCGGACAGCTGTGCCAGGACTGTACTGATGTGTGGGAAAAATAGGTAAAACACTTTGGTATCCCAGCGAGCAAGGCGTAAGAACGCCAGCATTTGCGCGGGATCAAGAGGTTGTCCTTCGACCTCCAGGGTCTGCTTGATGCGGTAGAAATCGTTGGGGTTGAACGCCTGCAATGCCTGTCGGGCTGCCGACGTGGTTTCGCGCCAGCTACCTGCGGCGGCCGCCCGGCGGCAGGCGGCCAGGATGCTGAGGTCGTTGCTGGGCGTGCTTGTCCAGCAAGTACCGCCATTGGCCTCGATGAGGTCCATCAGAACCGGGTAATTGACTGGCAGGGTGAAGCTGCCGTGACAGGCAATGCCGGGGGTCTGCTGTGAGGCGAGCTCTGTGACTGCCTGGCTACCCCTGTCGGCACTGAGCAGCAGCAGGTTTCCGTCGTGCAACTGAGCCAGGCGTTCCAGTGCATTCAACCCGCAGGCCGGAAAGAGCAGGGCACAAGGCGGCAGGCGCCGGGCATAGTCTTCGATCAAGCGATTCCACTGCTGGTCGGGATACCCTGGCCCCGTGATCCGGCGTTTCTGATAGTCAGGCGTCATCCCGGCGAAAGGTTGGTCGGGATCGCTTTCAGCGCCCGGCTCGACCTTCATCCAGCCTTCGTACAGGCGCTCCTTGTCGAGAAAAAACAGGTCCTGGCGAATACTGCCGAACACATAGTTGGCAATCACCACCGGCGGCAGCTCCAGGCTGCCCGGCGTCAGGGTGATGCCCTGGTTCTGCAGCGCCACCTGGCCGTCGGTTTCCACATCGAACAAGGCAAAGTCCAGGCGGCCTTGCTCGATGAAGGGGCCCAGCTTGCCATGCAGCCGTATGCGCCAGTGCTCCAGGGTCTTGGCACAAAAGTCGGTCATCACATAGCAGACCCGATCATCCGGCCCGCGAATGGCATCGAAGGCCTCGAAGAACTGCAGCAGGAAATGCCAGGCGAGTCGTCCGCAACCCGCGCCCAGTTCGATGATGTACAGCGGTTGGTCGCTGGCCAGTCCCTGGGCCTTGAGGTCGCGCCAGAAGCCCAGGACGATCTGCGCATAGGCCATGGCCATCACTGGATGGCTGGTCACATAGTGCGGCACCTGCGCTTCGGCCCAGGCCTCCAGTCCTTTTTCGCTGTAGTACTGGCGTTGCAGATCCCAGAGCGGGGATCTGGCGAAAGCGGTGTAGTCCGCTGCCTGGGAGGAAATGCCGCTATCTGACATCGATGAGAATCCCGCTGCGCCGGTATGCCAAGAGCGGACCAGTCTAGCCAGATCGTGGTTTCGGGCAAGGGAAAATATGGCCATTTGATATCGATTGTCGGGCTGCCTGCATCATGCTCGGCAGGCGCCTGAAACCCCGGAGTATCCAGCATGTGCCGGGCGATTCAAGGTCTGCAGGGTTGGGCGAAATTGCTAAGTTCACAGACCAAATTGTCGCTACACCTACATTTTGCAGTGCTAAGTTTGCCCGGCGATCGAGTACGGAATCACGCCAACGACCTCCTCTGACACTGAAAGGAATCACCATGTCGCAACATCCTCAATTCGGCTGTGCCTGCTGTACCCCCAACATGCTGCCGCGCTTCGAGCACGCTGCCGAAGCCTGGCAAGCCCTGCTCTCCGAGGCCAAGACACTGGCCCCCCATGGCGGCCAGCAGGCGGTGATCTTCTTTGGCGGCACCATCTACCCGGATCCCGAGCGGCCGGGACAGCAGGTCGAGGCCCTCGGTATCGCCGAAGGTGAGGTGAAGGCGAGCGGCGCACTGGACGATGTGCGCAAGGCGATGCAGCAGTACAAGCCGGTCGATCGCCCGCTGCAGCCGGAGGAAACCCTGCTGCCCGGCTTGATCGATGCCCATGCGCACCTGATGTCCACCGCCCTGATCACCGGGTGGACCGATCTGTCGCCCATCCAGGACCAGCGCCTCAACCGGGAGTACAGCATCGCCCACGTCGAGGCCGAGATCGTCAAGGCCGCCGAGGCGGTGAAAGACAAGCCCGAAGCTGAGCAGTGGGTGACCGGGTTCGGTGTCGATCCTTCGTTGATGAAAGAGTGGCAGGACATCGACGCGTCCACGCTCGATGGTCTCTACCCCGAGCTGCCTGAGCTGAAGATCTTCCTGCTCAACGCGTCCGGTCATATCAGCTATGCGAACACCAAGGCCCTGAAGCTGGCCGGTCTCGACAAGGACTACAAGAATGGCGTCCTCACCGAAACCCAATCGGCCCTGATGATCCCAAAGCTGCCCAAACCGGGACCGTTCCAGTTTTTCCGCAACCTGCTGCAGGTCTTCAAGGACGCGAACAAGCGCGGGATCACCACGGTGTTCGATGCCAGCGTCGGGTTGGTCGGCAAGGAATATGAAATTGGCCTGATGAGGCTGCTGGCCAAGACCCATGTGCTGACCCTGCGGGTAGGTGGAGCCCTGTACGGCAGCGACGCCGACGATCTGAAGATCTGGCTGAAGTCCTACCATCCCGAGCTGGACAGCAAGGGCAACGAGCTGTTCACGCTGCGCGCGATGAAACTGATCGCCGACGGCTCGAACCAGGGGCTCACCGGACTGCAGAGCGAACCCTACAAATGCTGCCATGAGCATCAGGTACCGGGCGTCGGCGCCTACGGCCTGTTCAACTACAACCCGGTGCGCGAACTGGCCAATGTCATGGCCGACGTCACCGCCAAGGGCTGGCCGATCCTGACCCACGCCAACGGCGACGAAGCCATCGACAACGTGCTGTCCGCCTATCAGCTGGCGCTCTGCACGGTGCCCACCGACAAGGAGCCGCTGCCCGAACCGCCGTTCAACAGCGTGCCGGCCTGGGCCGGGCAGCGTCATCGCATCGAGCACTGCTCGCTGCTGCATGACGATGCCATCGCCCTGATGAAGCGCATGGCGATCTCCCCCAGCTTCCTGATCGGTCACGTCGGTTACTGGGGCCGGGCGTTCCAGAAAACCATCCTCGGCCACGACCGGGCGCACATGCTCGACCGCTGCGCCTCGGCCCTGAAGGGTGGCTTGCGCATCAGCCTGCACAGCGACCGCTTCGTCACCCCGTTCGGCCCGCTGCGCTACATGGAGCAGGCGATTGGCCGGGTGATGGAGGCCGTTGTCGATGAGCAGGACGAGCACAAGCGGATTCTCAACAAGCATGAGCGTCTCGATGTCCACCAGGCGCTGCGCGCCGTGACCATCGATGCCGCCTGGCAATGCCACCTGGACCATCAGGTCGGTTCGCTGTTGCCGGGCAAGCAGGCCGACCTGGTGATCCTGGCCAAGGACCCGCTGCAATGGACGGCCGCCGATGCCGCCGGCATGCGTGATATCCAGGTGCAGGAAACCTGGGTGAGCGGGCGCAAGGTGCATTCGGCCTGACCAACGCTGACCCACCTGAAACCAGAAGCCCGCAATCATGCGGGCTTCTGGTTTTGCACGGGCTAGTTGGTGTAGGCGTTGCCCACGGCAATGGTGTAGCGAATACCGCCACTGTTGCGCCTGCTGTTGCAGGAGCGACACAGGTAGGCGTGATTGCTGGTGTCCTGGTACCAGGTCGCGCGTGCCAGCCTGCTGGTATTGCGCCCGGTCTGGTTCCAGTGTTGTGCCACGGGCACGACGTGATCGATGGTCACGTCGGCGACGGTCACCGAGTGCGTCGTGCGACCGATCCCGGGACACATCCAGGAACTGACATTGGTTCCCGGATGGTTGGTGACGTAGGTGTCCTTGGCCAGGGTGGCCGTGGTGTTCCAGGACGAGGGGTAGTTGCTCTGTCGGATGCGATCGAAGATGAACCCTTCGAGGTCGTCCGCGCGCTGGTTGTTGACCGGGCGAATGGCCGCCACGACCTGCGCGATGGTGGCCGCGGTATTGCTGGCGGGCTCGAACGAGTTGTAGGCGGTGTAGAGTGCCGCATAGCGCGGGTCACGGTCGTCGATCTGTTCCATCGTGAGATCCAGCATCAGTTCGATTGCTTGGGCATCTTCATGGCTCAAGAAGCGTGGCATGTATCCCTCGTGGGCACGTCGTGCGGGAGCAGCGGATTGAAGTGCCGCCACTGGTGTGGCGGCAGCAATTCATCTGAATCCTACGTGATTCTCAAGTTGTGGCACAACGCTACTAAGCATGCTTGACGCGGCACATGACCACGCCTGGATCCATCGCGCCGGCGCGGTCGTGATGAAACGGGAACAGACCCTGGAGGTCTGACAGAAGGTCCTTGAGTGTGTATCGATTGAGATACAAACTGGCGAAATCAAAATCCGGAGTTACCGCAATGGCCGCCCAGACTTCCATGCTCCATATTCGTATCGATGACAAATTGAAAGCCGATGCGACCGAGACACTGGCCAATGTTGGTTTGTCCGTTTCAGATGCGGTGCGGATCTTTCTGACCCGCGTTACCAAGGAAGGCGGGTTGCCAGCGGGGTTGGCCAGTGATCCGGAGGTTCATGACCAATGGTTTCGCGCCAAGGTTCAGGAGGCGCTGGAGGATAACCGTCCAGCGCTACCGCATCGACAGGTCATGGATGAGGCGCAAGCGTTGATCGACAGGAAGCGCCGTGCTCGGACTTGAATGGACAGACATTGCACGTGCCGATTTGCTGGCGATCATCGACTACATCTCGGATGACGATCCTGATGCAGCACAACGGCTGCACGATGAGGTCGAGTTCAAAACGATGAAGCTGCGAGAGCATCCGGGGCTCTACAAACCTGGCAGGGTTCGGGGCACTCGGGAAATGGTGGTCAGGCCCAACTACATCGTCGTTTACATGGAAGGTGCTTGCACCCTGCGGATCTTGCGTGTGTTGCATGCTGCGCAGCGCTGGCCGGTGCAGCAGGATCGTTGAGCACCCTGCTGTGCCGGCATACGCAGTCTCTTCCCTGAAAAGACATGCTCTTGCTGCATCCGGGGCTGTCCCGGCCTGAACGCGTCACCCGGAGATTCCGAATGGCGGGTATGAACCGTGTTCAGGCCAGGCCGCAGTCAGTTGCAGACGCATCCACGATCGCTGTCGTGTCGATGGCTCAGAAACGCCCGCTCAGCGTCAGCACATAGCGCCGCGGTTCACCGTAGAAGTTGGCGTAGTCCGAATACCCCACGGTGGAGTAGTAGCGCTTGTCGAACAGGTTCTCGGCGTTCAGGGCCAGGCTCCAGTGCTCGTCCACGTCGTAGTGGGCGAAGGCGTTCCACAGGCTGTAGCCGGCCTGGCCGAAGCTGTAGGCCTGGCTCTGCTGGGTGAGGTTGCCGTCGCTGTCACGCACCCGCGCGCTACCGCTGACGAAGCTGGCGCTTTGCGCGGTCACCCCGCCGCCCAGCTTGAACGCCGACCAGGCCCCCGGCAGTTGATAGGTGGCGAACAGCTTGGCCAGGTGCCTGGGCGTCAGCGAGGTGTAGTCGAGCGCGCTGGCATTCTTTTCGATGTGGTTGTAGGTGTAGCCGAAGGTGGCTTGCAGACGCTCCAGCACCTCACCACTGACCTCCAGGTCAATCCCCTTGCTGGTGACTTCGCCCTCGCGCAGGAAGCAGCAACTGGCACCGGTCTGCGGGTTGCTCGACGAGCCGCTGTTCGGGTCGCGCACCGCCTCACCCTCGCGCTTGACGTAGTAGAGCGCCAGGTAGGTGTTGACCTTGCCATCCCACAACGCGCCCTTCACGCCCAGTTCATAGTTGCGCCCCTCGATCGGATCGAGCGAGCTGCCGCCCGGCAGCGGTCCGGCCAGGCGATCCGCCTGGGACTTGTAGATTTCGCTGATGCTGCCGTAGGCGGTCCACTCTGGCGTCAGGGCGTAGGTCAGGCCGGTATAGGGCACCAGGACATTGCGGTCGTCGTAGCGTGACGGCGAGACATCCCCTGTGAGGGTATCGGTGTAGTCGTAGGCGTAGCGGTAGTTGGTCAGGCTGCCACCGACGAACCAGTGCAGCGGCTCCGCCAGTTGCAGGCGCAGGTTGGTGTAGAGGCCGTCGCTGCGTCTTTTCGTCTGGTTGCTGCCGTTCTGCACGGCTTGTGCCTTCAGGCTCGGGTAGTCCTTGGGGTCGAAGGCGAAGATGTTCGGCACGCTGACGAAACCGCCGGACAGCAAGGGCGTGTGGGTGTCGAAGTCGTGCCACATCCAGCCGGCGACCAGGCTGTGTTCCAGGCCGAAGGCGGCGAAGGTGCCACGCAGCGAAAGGTCTACCGAGCGCTCGTGCGCGCGGGCGTCCTGATAACCCCACTCCGCGCCACTGCCGCCACCGGTGGCAGGGTCGATCGCACCGTTGAAGTTGTAGTAGTCCCGTTGCGTGAGCAGGCGGGTGTAGAGGGTGTCGAGGTTCAGGCTCCAGTCTTCGCCCAGTTGTTGCTTGAGGGTGGCGAAGTAGCTGTTCTCGCGCTGCGTGAAGTAGTCGTCGGCCCCCGCCAGGAACAGGCTGCGCGACAGTTTCAGGTCTTCGCCGGTGCTGTAGCGCGGCAGTCCGTAGGTCTGGTCGCTGTCGCGGTAACGGCCGCGGGACAGGCCCACCAGCAGGTTGGTGCTGTCCGTCAGGTCGGCTTCCAGTACCCCGTAGAACAGGTCGTGGTTGGCGCTGGCGTCATCCATGAACGACTGCTTGTTCTGGCTGACCAGCACCGCTCGGCCGCGCAATTTGCCATCGGCTGCCAGCGGGCCGCTGACGTCCAGTTCACTGCGATAGTCATCCCAGCTGCCAGCCGAGGTGGTGAGGCTGACCTGGGGCTCGACGGTGGGGCGCTTGCGCACGAAATTCACGGTTCCGCCCGGTTCGCCAGAGCCGGCGAACAAACCGTCGGCGCCACGCAGGACCTCGATGTGATCGAAGATCGCCGTGTCGGAGTTCTTCCACACGCCATCGGCCATGGATGCACCGCCGTCGACGCGGAAGTTGGTGACTTCGAAGCCACGCGACAGGTAGCGGGTGGAGGTCAGGCTGCCCTCGAACAGGCTGATGCCCGTCGTCTGCGTCATCGCCTGGGCGACGGTGGTGAGTTTCTGGTCCTCCAGGCGCTGGCGGCTGATGACGCTGACGGTCTGCGGCGTGTCCTTGATGGACTGGGGCGTCTTGCCGACGGAGACCGAGCCGGTGGTGTAGGACCCGGTCGCTTCGGTGACCTCCCCCAGGCCCTGGGCGTTGATGGTGCTGGGGGCCAGTTCCAGGGCGCTGCCGTCAGGGCGCTGCACCAGGCCGTAGCGGCCGTCCGTCTCGCGCACGGCCTGCAAGCCGGTGCCCTGCAGCAGCAACGCCAATGCCTCGTCCACCGAGTAGTGCCCGTGCAGGCCAGGGGTACGCTGGCCGGCAGTCAGGCGGCTGTCGAACGACAACACCACGCCGGCCTGCGCGGCGAAGCGCGTCAGGGCTTCGCCCAGGTCGCCCCGGGTCAGTTCATAGTCGTGCGAGGGTGCGGCCAGTGCGCTGGCCGGTCCGGCAAGCAGCAGGGACAGCAGGACGCGGGTGCTCAGGTGGGGCAGGCAGCGAGGCGTAGCGGTCGATGTCATGGGGCTCTCTCAAGGGGTCTTCAGCCAGCAGGTGCCGGAATCACCTATGAGTCGGACGAGCGAACGAGAAGTGTTCAGGTGTGGCGCCATTCATGCGCTGACCACGGTCACCCAGTAACGCGTGCGCTGTTCCACCCGCACGGGCAGGGCGCTGCCGATGGCGCGCAGGACCTGTTCGGTATCGTTGAGCTTGAAGGTGCCGCTCAGTCTCAGTTGCGCCACGTCGGCCGCGCAGCGCAGCCAGCCCGGCCGATAGCGGGACAGCTCGGCAAGGAAGTGGCCCAGGGGTTGCTCGTTGGCGATGATCAGGCCGTTGTCCCAGGCGTCGGTGCCAGGGGCAATCGCCTCGAGGGTGCCGAACCGGCTTTCGTCGAACTGGCAGCTCTGCGCCTGGGCTATCGTCAGGGACTGGCCGGAGGGCAGGGCGACATGGGCCTGCTGCGCGTGGACGTTGAGGCGGCTGCCGCGCTCGAACACCCGCACCGAGAAGCGGCACTGCTGCGTATCGATGAGCCCGTGGGGCGTCCGTAGCTGGCAGTGTTGCCGGGCGGGCACGTCCACCATGACCTCGCCCCGGCGCAGGGACACCCGTGCCGGTCCATCGCTGTCGTCGACATCCAGCGCGGTGTCGGTGTTCAGGTGCAGGGTGGTGCCGTTGCGCAGGCGCAACCGGCGTTGCTCGCCCACCCCGCTGCGGTAGTCGGCCAGCCAGGCAAGGCGCGCGCGCTGTGGGTACGTGCCCGCGCCCAGCGCGGTAACCCCCAGCAACAGCACGCCCGCCTTGATCACGCGCCGCCGGCTGGTGCGCCGGTTCTCGGCGGTCAGGTGCAGTACGCGCCCGGCTGACGGATGGCCGGTGCCGGTCACCCGATTCTGCAGGCGCTCGGCCTGCAGCCAGGCCCAGGCGTTGTCGGGCGCTGCATCGTGCCAGCGTTGCCAGGCGGCGTAGTCGCTCTGTTGTGCCTCACCGCTGTTCAACTGGCACAGCCACTCGGCGGCCTGGCGCAGGGCCGCGCGTTGCCGGGGATCCAAGGTGGTGCTCAAAGGCCGTGGCTCAGGCTGTAGATCATGCAGTGCTCGGCGGCTTTGGTGATGTAGCGGCGCACGCTCATTTCAGAGATGCCCAGTTCGGCGGCGATGCGCTTGTAGGGCATGCCATCGACCTGCGACAGCAGGAACGCCTTGCGTACCGGGTCGCCCAGTGCCGCGAGCATGGCGTCGAGCTCGTACAGGGTTTCCAGCAGCGTCAGGTGCTGTTCGGGAGAGATGTGGACGGCTTCGGGTTGCTCGGCCAGGGCCTGCAGCCAGGCCTTTTCCAGGCTGGCGCGACGCAGGCGATCGATCATCAGGCGCCGCGCGATGGTTGCCAGGTAGCCCTTGGGCTCGCGCACCGCGTTCAACTTCGCTGCCGCGTCCACCGCCGTCAGCACACGGATGAACACATCCTGGACCAGGTCGGCGGCCAGGTGCTGGCAGTTGACCCGCGGCCTCAGCCAGCCATGCAGCCACTGGCTTTGAGAGCGGTAAAGATGGGTGACCTGGGTGTTCAGGGAGGCGTCCTGAGAGCTCATGGCAATAGGGCTACTGGCATAGGTTGCAAATGGGAATTGTTCGTATATTAGGCGTGACTTTTCCGCCTTTGCAACTGGCGTGCTGGCTACCTGATGGCTGTTGCTGCCTCACCTGAACAGCGAATCGCCGCGCAACCGTTGCACCGCCATGTCCACGAAGGTCCTGACCTTGGCCGGTGCCTGGCGTCCATCTGGATACACCAGGTGGATCGGCAGCGGCGGTTCCTCGAACGCTTCCAGGACGATCTGCAACTCCCCCGCGAGCAATGCCGGCCCGACCTGGTACTGCAGGACCCGGGTCAGGCCCCAGCCCGCACGGGCGGCATCGATCACCGCCTGGTTGGTGTTGCACATCAGCACCGGGTCGATGCTCACCCGTTGCCCGCCGACGAAGCGCCATTCCGGCGAGGCCCAGGAGCTGTCGGAGGCGACGATGCGGTGGTCCTTCAGGTCGGCGGGGGTCTGTGGCACGCCGCGTTTTTCCAGGTAGGCCGGGGCTGCACAGAGCACATGGCGCACCGCGCCGACGCGTACCGCCGTCAAGCCGGAATCCGCCAGGTGGCCGATGCGCACGGCAAGGTCCAGGCCTTCCTCGACGATATTGACCTGGCGATCGATGAACAGCGTGCGCGCGTGCATGCTGGGGTAGGCGTCGAGGTAGTCGGTGACGATCGGCAGCACGTGCATCTGCCCGAACAGGATCGGCGCGGTGATCGCCAGGGTGCCGGACGGCTCGCGGTAATGCCCGGCCGCCGCCGCCTCGGCCTCGGCGATGTCGCCGAGGATGCGCCGGCAGTCGGCGAGGTAGCGGGCGCCGGCCTCGGTGGTCTTCACCGAACGGGTGGTGCGCACCAGCAGGCGCGCGCCGACCAGTTCCTCCAGCGCGGCGATGATCCGCGTCACCGCCGGTGCGCTCATGTGCAGCGCGCGAGCGGTCCTGGCGAAGCTTTCGGTCTCCGCGACCTTGACGAAGACCCGCATTGCCAGCCAACGGTCCATTGCCCTGTGTTTCCTTGCTTGCGGGGGATCTGGGGTGTCTCCGGTGAGGCCCGGGACACGTTCGGGGTGCCCGGGATTATGTGCCATTTTCGTCGTCCTTCCAGTGCCGGTTTCAGAAACCGAAGTGACTGAGGCCCGGATGCTCGTCCGGACGCCGCCCCAGTGGCCAGCGGAAGCGGCGTTCCTCCTCGCGGATCGGCTGTTCGTTGATGCTGGCGTGCCGCGCACGCATCAGGCCGTCCTCGGCGAACTCCCAGTTCTCGTTGCCATAGGCGCGGAACCACTGGCCGCTGTCGTCGCGGTACTCGTAGGCGTAGCGCACCGCGATGCGGTTGCCGGTGAAGGCCCACAGTTCCTTGATCAAGCGGTACTCCAGCTCGCGGTTCCACTTGCGGGTGAGGAAGGCCTCGGCTTCGCCGCGGTTGCTGACGAACTCGGCGCGGTTCCTCCAGCGCGTGTCCAGGGTGTAGGCGAGGGCGACCTTGGCCGGGTCGCGGCTGTTCCAGCCGTCTTCGGCCAGGCGTACCTTTTCGATGGCGCTTGCTTCGGTGAACGGGGGTAGCGGTGGACGGGACATGGCGGATCTCCTGAGTGGGATGAAGCATTCAAAGGGCAAGCTGGAGCGGGGCCTCGCCGGCGGGGACCGCGCAGCAGATCAGGACCTCTTCATCGCCAACCTTGGCGGCGGGTTCCTTGATGTAGCTGACCGCGCCCTTGAGCAGGCGGGTCTTGCAACTGCCGCAATGGCCTTCGCGGCAACTGAACGCTGGGTCCAGGCCGCGGGCTTCGGCCAGTTCCAGCAAGGTGCCGCTGCCGGGTTGCCAGCGGGCTTCCTTCAGCGAGTCGATGAAGGTCACCGGGATCGACGTGGTCGCCGGTGGCAGGGCGGCGGGGCTGCGTTGTACTTGATCGGTGGAGCGCTGCAACGAGGCCGGGCCGAACGCCTCGGCGTGGATCCGCTCGTCACTGACGCCGTAGCCGCGCAGCCCGTCATAGAGCGACTGACTGAACGACGGCGAGCCACACAGGTAGAACTCGTAATCGCCGAACGGCAGGTAGCGGCTCAGCAGCGCCATGTCGATCCGGCCCGCGGCGTCGTAGTCGCGGCCTTCCCGGGCATCGCGGGTATCGCTGAGTACCCGCACCACGGTGATGTCCAGTTCGCGCAGTTCCCGTAGGAAGGCCTGTTCCTGTTTCGTGCGGGCCGCATGGAACAGCACCAGCGGACGCCTGCGCTGGGTTCGCCGGCCTTCGAAGGCCAGGTGGCGGGCCATCGCCAGCATCGGGGTGATGCCCACGCCACCGGCCAGCAGCACCAGCGGGCGGGAGCTGCTGTCATCGAGGGTGAAGTCGCCGGCAGGTGCCCGGGCTTCCAGGGCATCGCCTTCGTGCAGGTGTTCGTGCAGCCAGGTCGAGACCTGTCCGTCGCGCTTGACGCTGATGCGGTAGTGGCCATCGGACGGTGCGGTCGACAGGGTGTAGGTGCGGATCAGCGGCTTGTCCGCTCCCGGGATCCGCACGCGAATCGGCAGGTACTGACCGGCAAGATGCGGCAGCACCCCCGCGCCATCTTCCGGCTCCAGGTAGAAGGACTGGATGGACGCGCTTTCCGGCACCACCCGCGCCACCTTGAAGCGGCGCCAACGGCTGGCCAGTTCGCTGGCGCGCAGGCGTTGCGCGGTCGCTTGCCAGTCACCGGTCATCAGCGAACTCTCCGCTTCGCCGTCTTCCTGGAAGGCCCAGCGCAGGGCGAGTCCGCCGGGACGACGGACGATGCGCCGGGCACGGAAGGTCCACAGCCGTTCCGCGCCCTGGAAGGCAGCGATTTCCGCTGACTCGAAAATGACCTCGGCATCGCCACTCAGTTGCAGGACGTCGCCGTTCTCGAAGTCGACGAACAGCAGTCCGGCCTTGCCGTTGAGATGAATGTTGCCCAGGGTGGAAAAGAACAGGTTGCCGTTGAAATCCGGGATGGTCAGGCTGCCGTCGTCGACGCGGACGAAGCCCGGCTTGCCACCGCGGTGGGACACGTCGACCTGGCGGCGATCATCGCGGTCGGCGTAGGTGGCGACGAAAAAGGTATCGGCGCGTTCGATCAGGGCGCGAGCGGCCGGATCGATCATCGCCAACGTTTCGATCTGTCCGGAGAACGCGACCTGTGGATCACGAGCGAAGGTAAAGTCGCGCAACTGGATGTAACGCGGGCAGTTGCCGAAGCTCTGGTCCACCTCGACCCGAAAGCCCTGGTCGAGGCTCGCCAGTACGCCGTTCATGCGGTTGCGCCGGCGGGTGTGCATCTCGATGCCGAGCAGCCCGACCGGAGCACCATCGAACATGCCGCGACCTGCCGGGTCCAGCGGATCCGGGCGGGCGGCGATATCCAGGGCGGTCGGCGAGGGCGAACTCATGAAGCCGGGTCGACCTTCGATAAAGGTCGCCCAGGCATCCCCTTCGCCGTCCACGCTGCCCAGCACCATGAACGGCAACTGGGCGTAGAACTCGCGATGCTGCTCGGGCATGAAATCGCGGATCACCCGCTGGCCGACCCCTTCCATGCGCTCGGCGACGCCGAGTTTTTCCTGGATGAATTTCTCGCCTTCATGCCAGATGGACTGTGGTTTCAGGTGGTCGGCCATGGTCGTCGCTCCCGTGGGGTCGGACAGGATGGGGTCAGGCGCTCAGGCCGGCACGGCTCTGGGCGAACGGCACGAAGCCCGGCAGTGCCTCGACGCGGCGCAGGAAGGCGTTGACGGCGGGGTAGTCGGCCAGGTCGACATTGCCCTCCGGGGCCCGGGCCACGTAGCTGTAGATCGCCACGTCGGCGAGGGTCGGATGCCCGGCGGCCAGCCACTCGCGGTCGGCCAGGTGCTGCTCCAGGCGGCCCAGCAGGACATGGGCGCGGGCAATCACTTCGTCGGCGTTGAAGCTGGCGTTGAACACGGTGATCAGGCGCGCGGCGCAGGCACCGTAGGCCAGTTCGCCAGCGGCCACCGACAGCCAGCGCTGGACCCGTGCGGCGCCTTCGGCGTCTTCCGGCAGCCAGTCGGTACGCCCGGCCTTCTTGGCGAGGTAGACGAGGATGGCGTTGGAGTCGGCGATGACGATATCGCCATCCTCCAGCACCGGAATCTGCCCGAACGGGTTGAGGGCGAGAAACGCCGGCGACTTGTGGGCGGCCGCGGCCAGGTCGACTTCGACCAGCTCATGGGGCACGCCGAGCAGCGAGGCGAACAGGACTGCGCGATGGGCATGGCCCGACAGAGGGTGGTGGTGAATCTTCATGGTCCGGCTCCTGACTGGATTGAGCGGAGCGGGTGAGTCCCGATCCGTGAAGCCAGTGTGGAACCGGATGCTTTTCGGCGGAATACACTTTGTTTGCAGTTCTTTATTGCTTCAGGCGGAATAATCCCGGCACGGCAACTGACCAACGTCATTGCTCCGGCCTGTCGCGAAATGGGATGATTCGCAATTGCAATCACTTTCCCTGCAGAGCCGCCTCCCGTGTCCCCCAGACTTCTCCTCGCCGAAGACGATCTCAACCTGCGCCAGGATCTCGAGCAGCACTTCCAGCACCGTGGCTTCCAGGTGCAGGCCTGCGCGCACGGCAGCGCGGCGCAGGAGGCCCTGGAGCAGGGCGGTTTCGACCTGATCCTGCTGGACATCATGCTGCCGGGCGTCGACGGGCTGAGCCTGCTCGACCGGTTGCGCCGCAGCCAGGCGGTGCCGGTGATGCTGATGTCCGCCCTCGGCGCCGAGCAGGACCGCATCAGTGGCTTCACCCGTGGAGCCGACGATTACCTGCCCAAGCCGTTCAGCCTCGCCGAGCTTGATGCCCGGGTCGATGCCCTGCTGCGGCGGGTGGCGCTGGACCGGCGCAGCGAGGCGGGCAGCGTCACCCTCGACCAGGAACTCCAGGATGTCGTGCACCAGGGCCGCAACGCCGGCCTCACCGGTTCCGAGTATCGCCTGCTGGCGACCCTGCGCGCCCATCCCGGCGAGGCCTTGAGCAAGGCATTCCTCTACCAGACCGTGCTGCACCGCGCCTACACCCGCCTCGATCGCGGTCTCGACGTGCACGTGTGCAACCTGCGGCGCAAGCTGGCCGCCATCGGTGCCGCCCACCTGCAGATCCAGTCGGTGCGCAGCCAGGGCTACATCCTGGTGCAGTCGGAGCCAGCCTGATGCGTCGCCATCCCCTGTTGTGGAAGCTGGCGCTGCTGCTGGTCGCGTTCTGCCTGCTGCTGACCTGGCTGATCTGGACCTGGGGCCTGTCGGTGGAGCGCAGTACCTACTTTCTCGGCGCGGCGGACCAGGCCTACCTGGCCCGCTATGCGCAACAGGCCGAGCAGGCCTGGCGCGAGGGCGGGGCGCAGGGCGCCGAGGCCTATCGACGCCAGCTCGCCCAGGAGGAAGACACCTGGGTCGCGCTGGTCGGTCCGTTGCTGCAGAGCCTCGGCACCACGCCGCTGAGCGCCGAGGACGCCAGCCACCTGACCTTCATGCGCAAGCTCGACTGGCCCATGAGTCGCCGCCTGCAGGACGAACTGCCGTACGTGAGCATCGCGTTTCCCGAGCACCCCGAGGACGGGCGCCTGGTGCTCCAGTTGCCGGAACGCCTGCTGCCCACCGGCCTGACCCCCTGGACCCACGTGGTCACCCATGGCGTGGCGCCGGCGATCCTTGCCCTGTTGCTCGGCCTGTTGCTGTATCGCCACCTGGTGGTGCCGCTCAACCGCCTGCGCGACCGCGCCGATGCCCTGCGCGCCGATGACCTGAACAGCCCCGGCCTGCCCCTGCAGGAGCGCCGCGACGAGCTCGGCGAGCTGGCCCAGGCCTTCGAGCACATGGCCGGGCGCCTGCGCCGCAGCCTGGAACAGCAACGCCTGCTGTTGCGCACCCTGTCCCATGAACTGCGCACGCCGCTGGCGCGCCTGCGCATCGCCCATGACAGCGGCCTGGCGCCGGAGCAACTGCGCCAGCGCCTGGACCGGGAAGTCGACGACATGCAGCGGCTGCTGGAGGACACCCTCGACCTCGCCTGGATGGACACCGAGCGACCGCAGTTGCCCAGCGCGCCGGTGCAGATGCTGTCGGTGTGGGAAGCGTTGTGCGAAGACAGTTGCTTCGAAAGCGGCTGGGCGCGTTCGCGCCTGCCCAGCGACCTGGGCACCGACTGCTGGGTGCTGGGCCATCTGGACAGCATCGCCCAGGCCCTGGAAAACCTGCTGCGCAATGCCATCCGCCATTCGCCCGAGGGCGGCGTCGTGCGTCTCAGTGGGCAGCGGCAGGGCGAACAGTGGCATTTCCAGCTGCGCGACCAGGGCACGGGCGTGCCCGAGGCCGACCTGCAGCGCATCTTCGAGCCCTATCAGCGCCTGGCCGGCAGCGGCGCCGGCTTCGGCCTGGGCCTGGCCATCGCCCGGCGGGCCGTCGAGTTGCAGGGCGGGCGCCTGTGGGCCAGCAATGCCGAACCGGGGCTGGTGGTGCACCTGGTGTTGCCGGCTGCCGCGGAATGTTTAGAAAGTTAATGAGCTTTACTCTCAATTAGCAGTCATTATCATTCGTGATCTCTCGCATTCAGCGCCCCCGCCCCGGAGATCGATGATGTTGTCTCGCCCTGTCCCTCGCATTCCTTTCCTGTTGCTGTCCAGTTGCCTGTTGTCGACCGCCGTGCAGGCCGCCGGCGAGTCGCGGGCCGTCGAGCTGGAATCGCAGAACGTGGTCGCCACCGCGCTGGAGGAGACCAAGCAGGCGCCGGGCGTGTCGGTGATCACCGCCGAAGACATCAAGAAGCGGCCACCGGTCAACGACCTGTCCGAGATCATCCGCACCATGCCGGGGGTCAACCTGACCGGCAACTCCACCAGCGGCCAGCGTGGCAACAATCGGCAGATCGATATCCGCGGCATGGGCCCGGAAAACACCCTGATCCTGGTCGATGGCAAGCCGGTGGCCAGCCGCAGTTCGGTGCGCTACGGCTGGCGCGGCGAGCGCGACTCCCGTGGCGATACCAACTGGGTGCCGGTCGACCAGGTCGAGCGCATCGAGGTCATCCGTGGCCCGGCCGCGGCCCGCTACGGTTCCGGTGCCATGGGCGGGGTGGTGAACATCATCACCAAGCAGCCCGGCCAGGACACCCACGGTAACGTCACGGTGTATCAGAACTTCCCGACCCACAGCGACGAAGGCACCAGCAAGCGCATGACCTTCGGCCTCAACGGCCCGCTGACCGACACCCTGAGCTACCGGGTCTATGGCAACGTGGCCAAGACCGACGCCGACGACTGGGACATCAATGCCGGCCATGAATCCACCCGCACCGGCAACCAGGTCGGCACCCTGCCGGCCGGCCGCGAAGGCGTGCGCAACAAGGACGTCAACGGCCAACTGAGCTGGCACCTGACCCCGGAGCAGACCCTGGAGCTGGAGGCGGGCTTCAGCCGCCAGGGCAACGTCTATTCCGGCGACACCCAGAACACCAACTCCAACGCCAACGTGAAGAGCATGCTCGGTCACGAGACCAACATCCTCTACCGCGAGAACTACGCGCTGACCCACCGTGGCGACTGGGACTTCGGCAGCACCATGGCCTACCTGCAATACGAGAAGACCCGCAACCAGCGGATCAACGAAGGCCTGGCCGGTGGCACCGAAGGCATCTTCAGCAACACCGATTTCTATACCTCGACCCTGCGCAACCTCAGCGCCCACGGCGAGGTCAACCTGCCGCTGCACCTGCTGCGCGACCAGACCCTGACCCTGGGCAGCGAGTGGAGCCAGCAGACGCTCGACGACCCGAGCGCCAACACCCAGACCACCAGCGAGGGCGGCGCGGTCAGCGGCCTGACCAGCACCGGGCGCGACACCGGCGCGCAGGCGCAGATCTTCTCGCTGTTCGCCGAGGACAACATCGAGCTGCTGCCGGGCACCATGCTGACCCCGGCCCTGCGTTTCGACCGGCACAGCATCGTTGGCGACAACTGGAGCCCGTCGCTCAACCTGTCCCATGCGCTGAGCGACAGCCTCACCCTGAAAGCCGGCATCGCCCGGGCCTACAAGGCGCCGAACCTGTACCAGCTGAACCCCGACTACCTGCTCTACAGCCGTGGCCAGGGCTGCTACGGGCAGAGCACCAGTTGCTACCTGCAGGGCAACGACAAGCTGGAAGCCGAAACCAGCGTCAACAAGGAACTGGGCATCGAGTTCCAGAAGGACGGCTGGATCGCCGGCCTGACGTACTTCCGCAACGACTACAAGAACAAGATCGAGTCCGGCATGAGCTCGCTGGGCAATGCCAGCGGCGGTACCGGCAGCTATGCCAACTCGTCGATCTTCCAGTGGGAGAACGTGCCGAAGGCGCTGGTCGAGGGCCTGGAAGGCACCCTGAGCATTCCACTGAGCGAACAGCTGAAGTGGAACAACAACTTCACCTACATGCTGCAATCGAAGAACAAGGAAACCGGCGAGGTGCTTTCGGTGACGCCGAAGTACACCCTCAACTCGATGCTCGACTGGCAGGCCACCGACGACCTGTCGCTGCAGGCCAGCGTCGCCTGGTACGGCAAGCAGACGCCGAAGAAGTATGACTACCACGGGGATCGGGTCACCGGTAATGCCAACAACCAGCTGTCGCCCTATGCGCTGGTCGGCTTGAGCGGTACCTATGCCTTCACCAGGCACCTCAGCCTGACCGCCGGCGTCGACAACCTGTTCGACAAGCGCCTGTTCCGCGAGGGCAATGCCCAGGGTGTGAACGGTATCGACGGGGCTGGCGCGGCGACCTACAACGAGCCGGGCCGCACCCTCTACACCAGCCTGACCGCGTCCTTCTGATGAGGCTGTCGGCGTTGATGCTCGGCCTGCTCCTGGTCACCGGCGGCGCTCTGGCGCAGCCGGTGACCGGGCAGAAGATGCAGGCTGCGGTGCTGCAGGCGCACAGCGCGGCCTACCGCTTTACCACCCTTGACCTCGACTCCAGCGATGGCCTGCGGCATTACCGCCTGTGGATCGGCAAGCCGGATCGCCCGGCGCCGGCCACCGGCTACCCGGTGCTGTGGATGCTCGACGGCAATGCCGCGCTCGCCGCGCTGGAGCCGGCCGCGCTGGAAACGCTCGCCACTGGCCAGGCGCCGCTGCTGGTGGCGGTGGGTTACCAGACCGACCAGCGCATCGAGCGCAATGCCCGCACCTACGACTACACGCCGGTGGTGCCGGGGCTTGCCCAGCAGGTCGATCCGCTGACCGGGCAGGCCAGTGGCGGGGTGGATGCCTTTCTCGACCTGCTGATCGGGCGCATGCGGCCACTGGTGGCCGCGGTGGCGCCCATCGACAACGCACGGCAGACGCTCTGGGGACATTCCTATGGCGGGCTGGCGGTGTTGCATGCCCTGTTCACCCGGCCGGGGGCCTTCCGCGACTACGCGGCGGCGAGTCCGTCGTTGTGGTGGCGGGATGGGGCGATCGTGCGCGAGGCGGCGGGCTTGGCGACGCGGCTTGAGGGCGCTCGGCCAAGGTTGCTGTTGATGCGCGGTACGGCCGAGCCGTCGCAGCCGCGCGGGCCGAGCGTGGGCGACGTGGAGGCTCCGGCGCGGGCGCTGGTGGCCGATCTGCAGAAGATTCCCGGATTGCAGGTCAGCTACCAGCGTTTCGAGGGGTTGAATCACGGGCCGATGTTGCCGGCGTCGCTGCAGCGGGTGATCGAAGGGATGTTGCGCTGACCTGACGGCCTCATCGCCCACAGGGTTCGCGGTGTACACAGAACCTGGACTGCCCCCAAGAAGTTGGACACCAATCCAACCCTTGGGGGAGTTATGAGCAAGTACAGCGAGCACTTCAAGCTCACAGCGGTCAGGGCCTATCTCGAAGGCAACGATGGCTTTCGGAAAG
>Ga0206116_1000201_pt1 | contig 89475 bp, 104 predicted proteins | sample 3A1Ametagenome_FD_178000 | JGI IMG/M metagenome (GOLD analysis project Ga0206116, IMG submission 178000) | Enriched microbial communities from leaf-cutter ant dump, University of Wisconsin, Madison, United States - 3A1A | ecosystem: Environmental > Terrestrial > Nest > Insects nest > Nest dump...
CCGCGTGGTGGACTTCCGTCGCAACAAGGACGGCATCCCCGCGAAGGTCGAGCGCATCGAGTACGACCCGAACCGTACGGCCCACATCGCCCTGGTGTGCTACGCCGACGGCGAGCGCCGCTACATCATCGCCCCCCGCAATCTGGAAGTCGGCGCCTCCATCGTGAGCGGCTCCGAGGCACCGATCCGCGTGGGCAACACGCTGCCGATCCGCAACATCCCCGTGGGTTCGACGATCCACTGCATCGAGCTCAAGCCCGGTGCCGGTGCCCAGATCGCGCGTTCCGCCGGTACGTCGGCCACGCTGCTGGCCCGCGAAGGCGTGTACGCCCAGGTGCGTGTGCGTTCGGGCGAAGTGCGCAAGATCCATATCGAGTGCCGCGCCACCATCGGTGAAGTGGCCAATGAAGAGCACAGCCTGCGCCAACTGGGCAAGGCCGGCGTGAAGCGCTGGATGGGCATCCGCCCGACCGTGCGCGGCGTGGCCATGAACCCGATCGACCACCCGCACGGTGGTGGTGAAGGCCGCACCGGCGAAGGCCGCCATGCAGTCGACCCATGGGGCAACCTGACCAAGGGCTACCGCACCCGCAACAACAAGCGCACGCAGGTCATGATCGTGTCGCGTCGCAAGAAGTAAGAGGTAGCAATGACTCGTTCTCTTAAAAAGGGTCCGTTTGTTGACCACCACTTGCTGGCCAAGGTCGAAAAGGCCGTCGCCACCAAGGACAAGAAACCCGTCAAGACCTGGTCGCGCCGCTCCATGGTTCTGCCCGAGTTCATCGGTCTGACCATTGCCGTGCACAACGGCAAGCAGCACGTGCCGGTCTATGTCACCGACCAGATGGTGGGCCACAAGCTGGGCGAATTCGCCCTGACGCGCACCTTCAAGGGTCACCCCGCTGATAAAAAAGCGAAGAAGTAAGGAGCCGACATGTCTGAAACACGTGCAGTCCTCCGTGGCGTTCGCCTGTCGGTCGACAAGGGCCGTCTGGTGGCCGACCTCATCCGCGGCAAGAAGGTGGATCAAGCCCTGAACATCCTGGCGTTCACGCAGAAAAAAGCTGCGGGCATCGTCAAGAAGGTGCTCGAATCCGCCATTGCCAATGCCGAGCACAACGACGGCGCCGATATTGACGAACTCCGCGTCAAGACCATCTACGTCGAACAAGGCACCACGCTCAAGCGCTTCACCGCGCGCGCCAAGGGCCGTGGCAACCGCATCAGCAAGCCCACGTGCCATGTGTACGTGACGGTGGGCAACTGAGGCCTAAGGAAGAATATGGGACAGAAAATCCATCCTACCGGCTTCCGCCTGGCCGTGAGCCGCAACTGGGCCAGCCGCTGGTATGCCAACAACCGTGACTTCGCCGGCATGCTGGCCGAAGACATCAAGGTGCGCGAGTACCTGAAGGCCAAGCTCAAGAACGCCGCCGTGGCGCGCATCCTGATTGAGCGTCCCGCCAAGAACGCCCGCATCACGATCTACTCGGCACGTCCGGGCGTCGTGATCGGCAAGAAGGGCGAGGACATCGAGAACCTGAAGAAGGAACTCGCGACCCGCCTGGGCGTGCCCGTCGCCGTCAACATCGAAGAAGTGCGCAAGCCCGAAATCGATGCCAAGCTGATCGCCGACAGCATCACCCAGCAGCTCGAAAAGCGCATCATGTTCCGCCGCGCCATGAAGCGCGCGATGCAGAACGCCATGCGCCTCGGTGCCCAGGGCATCAAGATCATGTCGTCGGGCCGTCTGAACGGTATCGAAATCGCACGTTGCGAGTGGTACCGCGAAGGCCGCGTGCCGCTCCACACCCTGCGCGCCGACATCGACTACGGCACCTCCGAAGCCAAGACCACCTACGGTGTGATCGGCGTGAAGGTGTGGGTCTACAAGGGTGACACGCTGGGCCGTAACGATCTGCCCGCCGCAGAGACGCCGCGTCCAGAAGAAGAGCGCCGCCCGCGCGGCCCCCGCCGTGATGGCCGTGGCGATGGCCGCCCTGGTGACCGCAACGGCGCAGGCCGTGGCGGCCGCCGTCCCGCAGGCACCAACGCCGCCCCCGCTGACGGCAGCGACAAGCCTGCTGGCGCTGGCGCGGATTCCGTTAAGCGCGTTCGCAAGACTGACGCGCCCGCTACAGCAGCGGACGGTAAAGGAGAATAAACATGCTGCAACCCGCTCGCCGCAAATACCGCAAAGAGCAGAAAGGCCGCAACACCGGCATCGCAACGCGGGGTAACTCCGTTGCTTTCGGTGACTTCGGCCTGAAGTCCACGGACCGCGGCCGCCTGACGGCCCGCCAGATCGAAGCGGCACGCCGTGCCATTTCCCGTCACGTGAAGCGTGGCGGCCGCATCTGGATCCGCGTGTTCCCCGACAAGCCGATCTCGACCAAGCCCGCCGAAGTCCGTATGGGTAACGGTAAGGGCAACCCTGAGTACTACGTGGCTGAGATCCAGCCCGGCAAGGTGCTCTACGAGATCGTCGGCGTGCCCGAAGAACTGGCCCGCGAAGCGTTCCGCCTGGCGGCAGCCAAGCTGCCGCTGCGCACCACGTTCGTCGCCCGTCAAATTGGCGCTTAAGGAGAAATCAACATGACGAAAGCTGCTGAACTCCGCCAAAAAGACGTGGCCGCGCTCGAAGCGGAAGTGAAGTCCCTGCAGAAGGCCCACTTCGGCCTGCGCATGCAGAAGGCCACGCAACAACTGGGCAACACGGCAACGCTCAAGGCCACGCGCCGCGACATTGCCCGCGCCAAGACCGTTCTTGCTGAAAAGCAAGCTGCCAAGTAAGGAGCCGACATGACGGAAGCTAAGAAATCCCTCAAGCGCACCTTGGTTGGCAAGGTGGTCAGCGACAAGCGCGCCAAGACCGTCACCGTGCTGGTCGAACGCCGCGTGAAGCACCCGATCTACGACAAGATCGTGATCAAGTCGAGCAAGTACCACGCCCACGACGAAAAGGGCGAATACAAGCTGGGCGATACCATCGAGATCACGGAAAGCCGCCCGCTTTCCAAGACCAAGAACTGGGTTGCCACGCGCCTGGTGCAAAAGGCGGCCCTGGTTTAAGCCCTTCCCGGCTCCAGGCTGCACAGCCCCGAGAAACGACCCACAATGTGGGTCGTTTTTCTTTTTGGAGGTTCCCATGATCAAGATCGGCGACGCGCTGCCCGCAACCACCCTGATGGAGTACGTGGAGGTCGAAGGCAACGGCTGCAGTATCGGCCCCAACCCCGTGGACGTGCAAAAGGCCGCCGCGGGCAAGACCATCGCGCTGTTCGCCGTGCCCGGCGCCTTCACGCCCACCTGCTCGGTCAAGCACGTGCCGGGCTATGTGGAGCAGGCCGATGCGCTCAAGGCCGCGGGCGTGGACGAAATCTGGTGCCTGTCCGTGAACGACGCCTTCGTGATGGGCGCCTGGGCGCGCGACCAGAAGACGGGCGCCAAGGTGCGCATGCTGGCCGATGGCGATGCCGCCTTCGCCAAGGCCACGGGCCTCACGCTGGACCTGAACGGCAAGGGCCTGGGCCTGCGCAGCAACCGCTACTCCATGCTCGTCAAGGACGGCAAGGTCGCCACGCTGAACGTGGAGGCCCCGGGCAAGTTCGAGGTCAGCGACGCAGCCACGCTGCTGGCGCAGGCCAAGGGCTAAATGTCCACCTTGAGGTAGTGCGCGCCTGCGACCGGGTTGTGGTAGTAGGGAGGAATCTCCTCGAACCCCAGCTCGCCGTAGAGGGCACGCGCAGACTCCATGTCGTCCAGCGTGTCCAGCAGCACGCAGGCGTAGCCCGCCTGGCGGGCCGCGTCCAGGATCGCCTCGGCCAGTTGCCGGCCCAGGCCGAAGCCCCGGAATGCCCGGCGCACGTACAGGCGCTTCATTTCGGCGGCGTTGGGGTAGTCCACCGTGTCGAGCGGGCGCAGCGCGCAGCAGCCCGCCACGGCGCCGTCCACCTCGGCCAGCAGCAGGTGGCCGCGCGGCGGCGCGTACTCGCCGGGCAGATCGGCCAGCTCGGCATCGAAATCCTGGAATGCCAGATCGACGTTCAGCGTGCTGGCGTACTCGCGGAAGATGTCGCGCACGGCGTCCATCTGGCCGGGCGCGGGGGGCAACAAGGTCACGGAAGGTTGCACGGGCAAATCAGCGTAGCCAAAAGCCCAGTGTAATCACAGCGGCGCAACGCTTAGCCCAGGGTGGAGACCCACCAGGCCAGGGCGCCGGCGCAACCCAGCACCGCGGCGGCGGCCAGGCGCGACAGCGCATCGTCGCGCGAGGCGGGGAAGGGCTCGGCCAGATGCTTGTCGCCGCTGACCATGGGCGCCACCAGCCGGTGCCGCCGCACGCGCACGTAGTAGGCGATGGCCGCTACGTGCAGCCCCACCAGCAGGTAGACGAGGTATTGGCCGATGTCGGCGTGGTAGCCCGAGGCCTGGCTGACCACCTCGCCCGGGGCAAAACGCGTGAGCGGCCCGGCGAACGCGATCTCGTCGTCGCTCAGCAGCCCGGTGCCCACCTGGGCCGCGAGCACCGCCAGCAGTGCGAACACCGAAAGCGCGCCCAGCGGGCTGTGGCCCACGCTGTCCTGGGCCCGGCCCTGGCCGCGCAGGTAGCGCAGCAGCCGCGCAGGCGAGTACAGGAATGCCGAGAAGCGCGACCAGCGCCCGCCCACCAGCCCCCAGACCAGGCGGAACAGCAGCAGCGCCAGCACCGCGTACCCCAGGCGGAAGTGCCAGACCATGGCGTTGCCGCCCATCTTGGCGCTGACGACGAGGCCCACCACGCAGGCGGCAAGGCTCCAGTGGAACAGGCGGGTGGGCAGATCCCAGATGCGGATGGTGTGTGGCATGGGCGCCATGCTGCCATACTGGGTGTTCCCACACCACAGAAAGGAAGCGCCACGATGAAACGCCTCGCCCCATTCGCCCTTGCCGCCGCCGCCATGGCGGCCAGCCTTCCCGCGGCGGCCCAGTTCGCCAAGCCGGAAGACGCCATCAAGTACCGCCAGAGCGCCCTGTTCGTGATGGGCCAGCACTTCGCGCGCCTGGGCGCCATGGCCAACGGCAAGGTTCCGTTCGACGCCAAGGCCGCGCAGGACAATGCCGACGTGGTGGCCGAGGTGGCCAAGCTGCCCTGGGCCGGTTTTGGCGCGGGCACGGAGGGCGGCAAGGCCAAGCCCGAGGTCTGGAAGGAACAGGCCAAGTTCAAGGACCATTCCGACAAGCTCCAGGCCGAAACCGTGAAGCTGGCCACCGCCGCCAAGACCGGCAGCATCGACAACCTCAAGACCGCATTTGGTGCGACGGCCAACGCCTGCAAGTCCTGCCACGACGCCTTCCGCAACAAGTGAAGCTATGGATTTGATAGCTGCCAGCGCTCGCCCATAAAGCGCCAGGGGCCTGTTTCATGCCGAAACAGGCCCCTGGGCGTGGATGAAAGCAGGCGCTCAGGTTTCCGCGAGCAGCTTCTCGATGAGCTGGTGCAGCTCGGGGAAGTTGGGCGCGCCCACGTAGCTCTTCACGATCTCGCCGCGCTTGTTCACGATAAAGGTGGAGGGCGTGAGCTTCACGTCGCCCCAGGCCTGGGCCACGGCACCCGTGTTGTCGATGGCCACCTTGAAGGGCAGCTTGCGCGTCTCGGTGTAGTTCACCACGTAGGCGGGCGGGTCGTAGCTCATGGCCACGGCCAGGGTGTCGAAGCCCTTGGGGTGGTACTTGTTGTAGGTGGCGATGATCTCGGGCATCTCGGCCACGCAGGTGGTGCAGCTCGTGGCCCAGAAGTTCACCAGGGTGACCTTGCCGCGCAGGTCGGCCGTGGTCTGGCGCGAGCCGTCGAGCAGCACGAAGGTCGATGGCGGCGCGGCGGACTGGCCTGCGCCCAGGTAGACATACGCGCCCACGGCGGCAACGGCGGCGAGCGCCACGCCCGCGATCCAAGGTTTCTTGATGGCCATAGGGTGTCTGAATGAACTGGCGGCGAGAAGTTCAGCATTGTCCCGCCAAACCATAATCCCCGCATGAACCGGTTTTGGATCGCCGCCCTGGCCCTGTCTGCCGCCGCGTGCAGCCCCGCGCTCAACTGGCGCAGCGTGCGGGTGGAGGGCACGCCTCTCACCGCGCTGCTGCCCTGCAAGCCCGAGCAGGCCACGCGGCCCGTGGACCTGGGGTCGGGCAGTGTGGAGCTGTCGCTCACGGGCTGCGAGGCCGATGGCGCCACGTTCGCCGTCTCCCACCTGCGGCTGGCCGATGCGTCGCAGGCCGGCGCCGTGCTCGCGCAGTGGCGCGCGGCCGTGCTGGCGCGCATGCAGGCGGGTGCCGGTACGGCCGTGGACCAGCCCTTCGTGCTCGCGGGCGCGCTCGCGCTGCCCCAGTCGGTGCGCACCGCCGCACAGGGCCAGCGGCCCGGCGGCGGCCCGGTGGCCGCGCAGGCCGTGTGGTTCGCGCGGCTCGAAGATGGGCAGATGCACCTGTACCACGCCGTGGTCTATGCCGACCGCGACCGGCCCGCCGTAGCCGACGCCTTCTTCGCGGGGCTCGCGCTGCAATGAAACGCCACCAGGGGCTTGCATGAGCGGCGTGCTGCCGCGCCGCGCGGCGGTTGCCGCCTTCCTGGCCTTCGCGGTGGCCTACTTCTTCGCGGCGCTGCTGCGCGCGATCACGGGCACGCTGGCCCCCACGCTGGCGCAGGAATTCGCGCTGCAGGCCGGCGACCTGGGCCTGCTCGCGGGCGGCTACTTCTTCGGGTTCGCGGCGACGCAGCTCCCGCTGGGCCGGTGGCTCGACCGCCACGGCCCGCGCGCGGTGTCGCTGGGCTTCCTGGGCGTGGCCGTGGCGGGCTGCCTGGTGTTCTCGGCCGCCACGGGATTCGCGGGGCTGCTCGCGGGGCGCGTGCTCTTCGGCGCGGGCGTGGGCGCCTGCCTCATGGCGCCGCTCATGGGCTTTCGGCGCTGGCTCGGGCCCACGGCGCAGCTGCGCGCGAATGCATGGATGCTCATGACCGGGTCGCTGGGCATGGTGGCCGCCACGCTGCCCGTGCAGTGGCTGGTGCCGGTGGTGGGCTGGCGGCCGCTGTTCTGGGGGCTGGCCGCGCTGCTGGTGCTTTCGATGGGGCTGCTGGCCGTGGGCGTGCCGCGCTGGCCCGCGCAGGCGGTGCCGGAGGGCCAGGACGCGGGCTATGGGCCCGTGTGGCGCCACCCGTACTTCCAGCGCCTTGCGCCGCTGGGCTTCGTCGTCTATGGCGGCATGATCGCCGTGCAGACACTCTGGGCCGGGCCGTGGATGCTGCGCGTGGCGGGCCGCACGCCGCTGGAGGCGGCCACGGGCCTGTTCTGGATCAACGTGTCCATGCTCGGCGCCTTCTGGGTCTGGGGGCTGGCCAGCCCCTGGCTGCTGCGCCGCTACGGCAGCGCTGACCCCATCATGGCCGCGGGCCTGCCGTGGCACCTCGCGGTGCTGGCGGGCATCGTGCTCGCGGGCGGGCATGCGGGCGGCGGCGCGTGGGCGCTGTACTGCGTGGCGAGCACCTTCGTCTCGCTGACGCTGCCCGCTGTGGCGCAGGCCTTTCCGCAGGCGCTCGCGGGGCGGGCGCTGTCGGCGTTCAACCTCGTGGTCTTCGGCGGGGTGTTCGCCGTGCAGTGGGGCATCGGCCTGGCGGTGGATGCGGCGCTGGCGCTGGGCCTGGGCACCGAGGCGGCGTTCCAGGCCGCCATGGCGCTCTACTGGGCGTGCAGCGCGGCGGCCTATGCGTGGTTCCTGCGGGGGATGCGGGGGCAGGGGCGGCGCCATAATGCACAGGTCCCATGAGCACGCGCATCCTTCTCATCGCCCACGCCCCGCTGGCCCATGCGCTGCGCGAATGCGCGCTGCATGTCTTTCCCGATTGCGGCGGCGACGTGCGCGCGCTCGACGTGCCGCCCAACGCCCCGCCCGAAGAATCCCTGGCCGCCGCGCGCGTCCTGCTCCAGCAGGGCGGCGGCGATGCCGTGGCCACCCTCGTGCTCACCGACGTGTTCGGCGCCACGCCGTGCAACGTGGCCCAGCGCCTGGTGGACGGCGTGCGCCAGCGCCTCGTCACCGGCGTGAACCTGCCCATGCTGCTGCGCGCCGTGAGCTACCGCAACGAGCCGCTCGATGCCCTCGTCTCGCGCGCCGTGGTCGGCGGCACGCAAGGGGTGATGCAGGTGGCCGTCTCGGCGCCGCAGAACCAGACCCGAAGACCCCATGATCAAGACCACCACGACCATCAGCAATAAATTGGGCCTGCACGCCCGCGCCTCGGCCAAGTTCACCAAGCTCGCGGGCAGCTTTCCGTGCGACGTGTTTATGAGCAAGGGCGACCGCCGCATCAACGCCAAGAGCATCATGGGCGTGATGATGCTGGCCGCGGGCGTGGGCAGCGTGGTCGAGGTGGAGACCGACGGCCCGCAGGAGCAGGAGGCCATGGACGCCCTGCTGGCCATGATCGCCGACAAGTTCGGCGAAGGTGAATAAAAAAGGGTTGCGCTCATGACCTTCGCCGTCCACGGTCTCGCCGTCGCCCGGGGCATCGCCATCGGGCGGGCCGTGCTGGTTGCGTCGAGCCGCGTGGACGTGGCGCACTACTTCATCCAGCCCGGGCAGATTCCCGCCGAGATCGAGCGCGTGCGCCGCGGCCGCAACGCCGTGGTGCAGGAGCTGCAGCGCCTGCAGGCCGAGATGCCGCACGACGCGCCGCATGAGCTCGCCGCGCTGCTCGACGTGCACCTGATGCTGCTGCAGGACGAGGCGCTCACCACGGGCGTCAAGCACTGGATCACTGAGCGCCTGTACAACGCCGAGTGGGCGCTCACCACGCAGCTCGAGGTGATCGCGCGCCAGTTCGACGAGATGGAGGACGACTACCTGCGCGAGCGCAAGGCCGACCTCGAGCAGGTGGTGGAGCGCATCCTGCGCTACATGAAGGGCGTGGCCAGCCCCGTGGCGCCGCCGGCCGAGCCGCGCCGCAAGACGCAGCAGGACCTGCTGCTCGACGACACGGTGGACGTGCCCCTGGTGCTCGTGGCGCACGACCTTTCCCCGGCCGACCTGCTGCAGTTCAAGCAGAGCGTGTTCGCGGGCTTCGTGACCGACGTGGGCGGCAAGACCAGCCACACGGCCATCGTGGCGCGCAGCATGGACATCCCGGCCGTGGTGGGCGCGCGCGCTGCCAGCCAGCTCGTGCGTCAGGACGACTGGGTCATCATCGACGGCGACGCGGGCGTGCTCATCGTCGATCCGTCGCCCATCATCCTGGCCGAGTACGGTTTCCGCCAGCGCCAGATCGAGCTGGAGCGCGAGCGCCTCATCCGCCTGCGCCACACGCCCGCCGTCACCATCGACGGCCACCGCATCGAGCTGCTGGCCAACATCGAGCAGCCCGGCGACACCGAGGCCGCCGTGCGCGCGGGCGCCGTGGGCGTGGGGCTGTTCCGCACCGAGTTCCTGTTCATGGGCAAGGGCGAGCACCTGCCTGGCGAGGAGGCGCAGTACGCCGCCTACCGCCAGGTGATCGAGGGCATGCAGGGCCTGCCCGTCACCATCCGCACCATCGACGTGGGCGCCGACAAGCCGCTCGACAAGGGGCACAAGGACAGCTACCTCAACCCCGCGCTGGGCCTGCGCGCCATCCGCTGGAGCTTGGCCGACCCGGCCATGTTCCGCACCCAGCTGCGCGCTGTGTTGCGCGCCGCCGCGCACGGCCGCGTGAACCTGCTGTTCCCCATGCTCGCGCACACGAGCGAGATCCGCCAGACCCTGGCCCAGGTGGACCTCGCGCGCGCCGAGCTGGACGCGCGCGGCGCGGTCTACGGGCCGGTGCAGCTCGGCGCCATGATCGAGATACCCGCCGCCGCACTCATGGTGCGCACCTTCCTGCGCTACTTCGACTTCCTCTCCATCGGCACCAACGACCTGATCCAGTACGCCCTGGCCATCGACCGCGCCGACGAGACCGTGGCCCACCTCTACGACCCGCTGCACCCCGCCGTGCTGCGCCTCGTGGCCGACGTGATCGCCGAGGGCGCGGCCCAGGGCAAGAGCGTGTGCGTGTGCGGCGAAACGGCGGGCGACGTGGGCATGACGCGCCTGCTGCTCGGCCTGGGCCTGCGCAGCTTCTCCATGCACCCCGCGCAGATCCTCGCCGTGAAGCAGGAGGTGCTGCGCGCCGACACGCGCAAGCTCGTGCCCTGGGCGCAGGGCGTGATCGAGGCCGACGACCCCGCCGCCGCCATGGCGGCCTGACGCTCCGCTTTCAGGAGCTGCTTGCGCGCTCTGGCATTGGGTTAGAGGCCAAAATGGCTTGAAGTCCTACAGCGGCACGGGCACAACCCTTACGCACGATTACATGCCGGCGCACGCGCCGCGGGCCGGTGCGCAGTTACCGTGCGGGCATTCCCAGGATCCGCACCATGAACCACCCGATCACCCCGCTTCCCTCTTCCGCCCCGTCCGCCCGCGTGCCCGCCAAATGGCTGTGGGTGGCCATCGGCACGCTGGCCGTGGCGGTGGCCGCGCTCGGCACCACCGTGGCCGTGCAATCGGCGCGCCAGAGCGCCCCGCCGCCCGGTGCCGCGCTGAACGGCCAGGCGCCGGCCGAGGGCGGCAATGCGCCCCAGGCCATTGCCGCGCAGCCCGCCGGCAAGTCCATGCCCGCCCCTTCCCCGCAGCCGCAGGCCCTGGCCGCCGCGCCCGTTGCGGTGCCGCAGCCGGCCGCGTCCGTGTGCGCCGCCTGCGGCCGCGTGGAATCGGTGGCGGCCGTGCAGCAGGCCGCACCCGCCACCGGCGTGGGCGCCGTGGCGGGCGGCGTGCTCGGCGGCGTGCTGGGCAACCAGATCGGCCGGGGCAACGGCCGCGCCGCGGCCACCGTGCTGGGCGCCGTGGGCGGCGGCTACGTGGGCCACCAGGTCGAGAAGAACGCGCGCACGCACACCGTCTACCAGATCCACGTGCGCATGGACGACGGCTCGCTGCGCCGCTTCACGCGCGCGCAGCCCGTGGCGGTGGGCACGCCCATCGTGCTGGAGGGCAAGGGCTTTCGCATCGCGGCCGAGCCGCCCGCCACGGCTGCGGTACCGGTCCGCAACGGGGTTTGACCCCTTGCAAAGCAAAACGGCCTGGCAATGCCAGGCCGTTTTCGTTGGGCGGCGCCGCGTTATTTTTCGACGAAGGCGCGCTCGACCACGAAGTCGCCGGGCTTGCTGGTGTTGCCTTCCTCAAAGTCGCGCTTTTCCAGCATCGCCTTCAGGTCGGCCAGCATGGCGGGGCTGCCGCACAGCATCACGCGGTCGTTGATGGGGTCGAGCGGCGGCAGGCCGATGTTGGCGGGGAAGGTGCCGTCCGCGATCAGGTCGGTGATGCGGCCCTGGTTGCGGAAGGGCTCGCGCGTCACCGTGGGGTAGTAGATGAGCTTGTCGCGCACGATCTCGCCCAGCAGCTCGTGGTTGGGCAGTTCCTTCTCGAACAGGTCCTTGTAGGCCAGCTCGTTCACCTCGCGCACGCCGTGCACCACCACCACCTTCTCGAAGCGCTCGTAGGTCTCGGGGTCGCGCGCCACCGACAGCCAGGGCGCCAAGCCCGTGCCCGTGCCGATCAGGTACAGGTTCTTGCCGGGCAGCAGGTAGTCGATCAGCAGCGTGCCCGTGGGCTTCTTGCCCACGATGATGGTGTCGCCCACCTGGATGTTCTGCAGCTTGGAGGTCAGCGGGCCGTCGGGCACCTTGATCGAGAGGAATTCGAGGTGCTCCTCCCAGTTCGGGCTCGCGATCGAGTAGGCGCGCAGCAGCGGCTTGCCGTTCACCTGCAGGCCGATCATCGTGAAGTGGCCGTTGGAGAAGCGCAGGGCGGGGTCGCGCGTGGTGGTGAAGGAGAACAGGCGGTCGGTCCAGTGGTGCACCGAAAGAACTCGCTCTTCGAGGAATGCGCTCATGGCTGGAGGGGCTGGAAAAGGTGGAATGGGGGGCGGTGAATACCGAGGATGCGTAGTTTCGCCGTTTTGATATTCACCGTGGATATAAGCTGAAATGCGGCGGGCCCCTGGGTAAACCCCCGCATTGTCGGGCAAACTGGCCGCCCGGGTACATTCGGTGCCCTGCCACCGCACGGCGCATTTGACCCGCAGCAAAGGATTTCCCATGCAAAAGCCTTTCGTCTCCCTCTTCCTGGCAACGCTCGTGGGCGGCGCGGGCATGGCCCACGCGCAGGCCGTCTACAAGATCGGCGAGATCAACAGCTACAAGGCCCAGCCCGCCTTCCTCGAGCCCTACAAGAAGGGCATGGAGCTGGCCGTGGAGCAGATCAACGCCGCGGGCGGCGTGGCGGGCCGCAAGCTGGAACTGGTGACCCGCGACGACAACGGCAACCCCGGCGACGCCGTGCGCGCGGCCGAGGAGCTGATCGCGCGCGAGAAGGCCGACGTGCTCATGGGCAGCTTCCTGTCGCACGTGGGCCTGGCGCTGACCGACTTCGCGCAGCAGAAAAAGCGCTTCTTCCTGGCCGCCGAGCCGCTCACCGACAAGATCGTGTGGAGCCAAGGCAACCGCTACACCTTCCGCCTGCGCCCCTCCACCTGGATGCAGGTGGCCATGCTCGTGCCCGAAGCCGCAGCGCTGAAGAAAAAGCGCTGGGCCATCGTCTACCCCAACTACGAATACGGCCAGTCGGCCGTGGCCACGTTCAAGCAGCTGCTCCAGGCTGCGCAGCCGGACGTTGAGTTCGTCGCCGAGCAGGCGCCGCCGCTGGGCAAGATCGACGCGGGCAGCGTGGTGCAGGCCCTGCAGGACGCCAAGCCCGACGCGATCTTCAACGTGCTGTTCGCCGCCGACCTGGGCAAGTTCGTGCGCGAAGGCAACACGCGCGGGCTGTTCGCGGGCCGCAGCGTGGTCAGCCTGCTCTCGGGCGAGCCCGAGTACCTCGACCCCCTCAAGGCCGAGGCGCCCGAGGGCTGGATCGTCACCGGCTACCCCTGGTACGCCATCCAGACGCCCGGGCACCAGGCCTTCCTCGATGCCTACCGCAAGCGCTTTCACGACACCCCGCGCGCGGGCTCCATCGTGGGCTACAACGCCATCCAGTCCATCGCCGCAGGGCTGAAGAAGGCCGGCTCCGCCGACTCCGAGAAGCTCGCCGCCGCCTTCCGGGGCCTGGCGGTCGAGACGCCGTTCGGCCCCATCACCTACCGCGCGCAGGACCACCAGTCCACCATGGGCGCGTACGTAGGCAAGACCGCGCTGCAGGGCGGCAAGGGCGTGATGGTGGACTTCCGCTACATGGACGGCGCCCAGTTCCAGCCCACGGACGCGCAGGTGAAGAAGCTGCGCAGCGCGGCGGACTGATCGGCGGACGGATGGACCTCGGCGGCCTGCTGGTCCAGCTGCTCAACGGCCTGGCGGGCGCGTCGGCGCTGTTCCTCGTGGCCGTGGGACTGTCGCTGATTTTCGGCGTCACGCGCATCGTCAACTTCGCGCACGGCTCGTTCTACATGCTGGGCATGTACGTGGCCTATGCATGCGTGGAGCGCTGGGCCGGCGCCATCGGCTTCTGGCCCGCGCTGCTGCTCGCGCCGCTGGCGCTGGGCCTGCTGGGCGCGGCGGTCGAGGTCGCGCTGCTGCGCCGTATCTACCGCGCGCCCGAGCTGTTCCAGCTGCTCGCCACCTTCGGGCTCGTGCTCGTGGTGAAGGACGCCGTGCTCTGGGCCTGGGGCCCCGAGGAACTCTTCGGCCCGCGCGCGCCGGGCCTCGAAGGCGCGGTGCAGGTGCTGGGCCGCGCCTTCCCGGCGTACGACCTGCTGCTCATCGCCGTGGGGCCCGTCGTGCTGCTGTTGCTCTGGCTGCTGCTCACGCGCACGCGCTGGGGCACGCTGGTGCGCGCGGCCACGCAGGACCGCGAGATGGTGGGTGCGCTGGGCGTCAACCAGGCCTGGCTGTTCACGGGCGTGTTCGCGCTGGGCGCGCTGCTCGCGGGCCTGGGCGGCGCGCTGCAGCTGCCGCGCGAGAGCGCGAACCTCGACATGGACCTGAACACCATCGGCTCGGCCTTCGTCGTGGTCGTGGTGGGCGGCATGGGCTCGATTCCCGGCGCCTTCGTGGCCGCACTGCTGATCGCCGAGCTCAAGGCGCTGTGCGTGTGGCTGGGCGTGGTGCAGGTGGCGGGCCTCACGCTGTCGATGTCCAAGCTCACGCTGGTGGCCGAGTTTTTGCTCATGGCCGTGGTGCTGGTCTGGCGGCCCTGGGGCTTGCTGGGCCAGCCGCAGGCGCCCGTGCGCCAGGGCGGCATGGCCGAGGCGCCGCTGCGCGCTGCGGGCACGGCGGCGCGTGCGGGCTGGGCGGGGCTGCTGGTGGCGCTGGCGCTGCTTCCCCTGGTGTCTGGCCAGTGGCCCTACGCCACGGTGCTGATGACCGACGTGCTCGTGGCCGCGCTGTTCGCCGCCAGCCTGCACTTCCTGATAGGGCCCGCGGGCATGCACTCGTTCGGCCATGCGGCCTACTTTGGCCTTGGGGCCTATGGCGCGGCGCTGCTGGCGGGCGCGGCGGGCCTGCCCATGGGGGCGGCGCTGGCGCTTGCGCCGCTGGTGGCAGCGGCGGGGGCGCTGCTCTATGGCTGGTTCTGCGTGCGGCTGTCGGGCGTGTACCTGGCCATGCTCACGCTGGCCTTCGCGCAGATCACCTGGGCCATCGCCTTCCAGTGGGACGCGGTCACGGGCGGCAGCAACGGCCTCACGGGCCTGTGGCCCAGCGCCTGGCTGGGCGAGAGCGGCTACTACCTGCTCGTGCTCGCGCTGGTGGCGCTGGCGCTCGCGCTGCTGCGGCGCGTGCTGCATGCGCCGTTCGGCATGGCGCTGCGCGCCGCGCGCGACTCGGCCGCGCGGGCCGAGGCCATCGGCATCGACGTGCGGCGGCTGCAGTGGGCGGGCTTCGTGGCGGCGGGGCTGTTCGCGGGGCTGGCGGGGGCGCTGTACGTGTTCTCCAAGGGCGGCATCTCGCCCGAGGGGCTGTCGGTGGGCCAGTCGGTCGATGGCCTGGTGATGGTGCTGCTCGGCGGCGTGCAGACGCTCGCGGGCCCCGTGGCGGGCGCTGCGGCCTTCACCTGGCTGCACGACACCGTGGCGCGCAGCACCGACTACTGGCGCGCGCTGCTGGGAGGCACCATGCTGCTGCTCGTGCTGCTGTTCCCGCAGGGCATCGCGGGCTTCGTGCAGCAGGCGTGGCAGCAGCTTCGGCGCAAGGAGGGCAGCGCATGACGGTGCTGCTCCAGGCCACGGGCCTGCGCAAATCCTTCGGCGGCGTGCGCGCGGTCGATGGCGTGGGCTTCACGCTCGCGGCGGGCGAGATGCTCGCTCTCATCGGCCCCAACGGCGCGGGCAAGTCCACCACGTTCAACATGGTGGGTGGGCAGCTCAGGCCCGACGGCGGCGCCGTGCACCTCGCGGGCCGCAACGTCACGGGCCTGCCGCCGCGCGCCATCTGGCGGCTGGGCGTGGGCCGCACCTTCCAGATCGCCGAGACCTTCGCTTCGCTCACCGTGGCCGAGAACGTGCAGATGGCGCTGCTGTCGGCCGACGGGCGCATCTTCCGCTTCTGGCGGCCCGCCGCTGCGCACCGGCGCGGCGATGCGCTGGCCTTGTTGGAGCGCGTGGGCATGCGCGCCGAGGCAGACCGCCCGTGCAGCGAGCTGGCCTACGGCGACGTGAAGCGCGTGGAGCTCGCCATCGCCCTGGCCCACGCGCCGCGCCTGCTGCTCATGGACGAGCCCACCGCCGGCATGGCCGCCGCCGAGCGCCAGGCCCTCATGGCCCTGGTGCGCGCCATCGCCCGGGAGCGCGCCATGGGCGTGCTGTTCACCGAGCACAGCATGGACGTGGTCTTCGGCCATGCCGACCGCGTGCTGGTGCTGGTGCGCGGCCAGGTGCTCGCCGAGGGCGCGCCCGAGGCCATCCGCAACGATGCGCGCGTGCAGGCCGCGTACCTGGGCAGCGGCAGGCTGCGCCGCCATGCTTGAAGTCCAGGGCCTGAACGCCTGGTACGGCAGCGCGCACATCCTGTTCGACGTGTCGCTCGCCGTCGCGCGCGGCGAGGTGGTCGCTCTCATGGGCCGCAACGGCGCGGGCAAGTCCACCACGCTCAAGGCCATCGCGGGGCTCATGGGCGGCGCGGCGCGGCGCACGGGCCGCATCACCTTCATGGGCCAGGCCATGGAGCGCAAGGCCCCGCACGCCATCGCCCGCGCGGGCCTGGGCTACGTGCCCGAGGACCGGCGCATCTTCACCGGCCTCACGGTGCTCGAAAACCTGGAAGTGGGCCGCCAGCCGCCGCGCCGCTGGCCCGACGGAACGCCCGTGCCGCACTGGACGCCCGAGCGCCTGTTCGCCCTGTTCCCCAACCTGGGCGAGATGCCCCGGCGCCTGGGCGGGCGCATGAGCGGCGGCGAGCAGCAGATGCTCACCGTGGCGCGCACCCTCATGGGCCAGCCGTACCTGGTGCTGCTCGACGAGCCGTCCGAAGGCGTGGCCCCCGTCATCGTCGAGCAGATGGCCGACGCCATCGCGCGCCTGAAGGCGCAGGGCGTGGGTATCCTGCTGAGCGAGCAGAACCTGCCGTTCGCCGAGGCCGTGGCCGACCGCGCCTACGTGCTGGAGAAGGGGCAGATCGTGCACGCCGCCGCCATGGGCGCGCTGCGCGGGGTGTACCGGGGAATTTAGGTCAAATAGGCCTCCAGCGCCTGCCAGGCGGGCGCAAGCAGCTCATTTTTCGATAGTAAATCTCACGGCGGGAGCTGCGCCTGCACCACCTCGGCCAGCCAGTCCATCACCACGCGCACGCGCCGCGGCAGGTTGCGGCGGTGGGCGTAGACCAGCGTGAGCGGCAGGGGTGGGGCCGGGTGCGCAGGCAGCACCTCCACGAGCAGGCCGCGCGCGAGCAGGTCCTGCACGCCCAGGCGCGGCGCCTGGATCAGCCCCAGGCCCGCGAGGCACGCGGCCTGGTAGGCCTCGGCGTTGTTCACGGTCACGGCGCCGTCCATGGCGTGGCGCTCCACGGTGCCACCGTCCGCCTGCACCTCGAAGCCGGCCGGGCGCGCGCCCAGCGTGCCCGCGTAGTGCACCAGCCGGTGCCGGGCCAGGCTGGCCAGCGTGCGCGGCGTGCCCATCGCCTCCAGGTAGGCGGGGCTTGCGCAGTTGGCCATGTGCAGCACACCCAGCGGCCGTGCGACGAGGCCCGCGTCGCCCACGGGCCCTGCGCGCAGCACGCAGTCGAAGCCCTCGCGCACGAGGTCCACGCGGCGCTCGGTGCTGCTGATCTCCACCTCCAGCGCGGGGTGGCGGCGCAGCAGCCCGGGCAGGCGCGGGATCACCACGTTGCGCGCCAGCCCCGTGGACATGTCGATGCGCACGCGCCCGCGCAGCGGCGCGCCCTCGGGGTGCTGGAACATGGCCTGGAACTCGTCCAGGTCCGCCAGCAGGTCCTTGCAGCGCTCGTAGCAGGCCTGGCCGTCCTGCGTGAGCTGCACACGCCGCGTGGTGCGGTGCAGCAGCCGCGTGCCGAGCCGGGCCTCGAGCTGCTGCACGGCCAGGGAGGCGCTGGCCTTGGGCAGGCCCAGGGCCTCGGCGGCCTGCGTGAAGCTGACCAGCTCGGCCACGCGCGCGAACACCTGCATGCATTCGATGGGGCTCATGGGCGGCTCATTGGTCGATGGATTTGAACAAAGAAATCAAGAATTGCCTGTTTATCAGAATTCCATCGCTCAATACAGTGCAAGGCATTCCATCCCCCTTGCACAGGACCTTGCCATGACCTCCTCCACCCCCTCCACCCCCGTCGCGCTCGTGACCGGCGGCAGCCGCGGCCTGGGCCGCAACGCGGCGCTGGCCATCGCGCGCCAGGGCATCGACGTGATCCTGACCTACCGCAGCCGCGCCGACGAAGCGCAGGCCGTGGTGGCCGAGATCGAGCGCCTGGGCCGCCGCGCCGTGGCGCTGCCGCTCGACGTGGGCCAGAGCGGCACGTTTGCGGCCTTCGCGCAGCAGGTGCGCGAGGCGCTGACGCGCATGTGGGAGCGCGATCGCTTCGACTTCCTCGTGAACAACGCGGGCATCGGCATCCACGCGGCCTTCGCCGAGACGACCGAGGCGCAGTTCGACGCGCTCTGCGCCGTGCACCTCAAGGGGCCGTTCTTCCTCACGCAGGCCCTGCTGCCGCTGCTGCGCGACGGCGGGCGCATCGTCAACCTGTCCTCGGGCCTGGCGCGCTTCGCGCTGCCGGGGTATGCGGCCTACGCGGCGATGAAGGGCGGTGTGGAGGTGCTCACGCGCTACCTCGCCAAGGAGCTGGGCCCGCGCGGCATTGCGGTGAACGTGGTGGCGCCGGGCGCGATCGAGACCGACTTCGGCGGCGGCGCGGTGCGCGACAACGCCCAGCTCAACGCCTTCGTCGCCGCGCAGACGGCGCTGGGCCGCGCGGGCGTGCCCGACGACATCGGCGGCGTGGTCGCCTCGCTGCTGCTGCCCGCGAGCCGCTGGATCAACGCGCAGCGCATCGAGGCCTCGGGCGGCATGTTCCTGTGATTCAGGCCGCGTTGCCGTGCAGCGCGCGCCGGTACTGCACCGCCTCGGCCACGTGGGCGGGCTCCACGGCGCCGCTGGCGGTCAGGTCGGCGATGGTGCGCGCCACGCGCAGCGTGCGGTGCGTGCTGCGGGCGGACCAGCCCAGGCGCGCGGCGGCGGATTGCAGGAACTGTGCGGCGGCGTCTTGCAGCGCCAGGTGGGTGTCGATCTCCTGCCCCTGCAGCGCCTGGTTGGGCTTGCCCTGGCGCGCCAGGGCACGGCCGCGCGCCTGGGCCACGCGCTCGCGCACGGCGTGGCTGGCCTCGCCCGGCGGGGCGTTCAGCAGCTCCTGCGCGGGCAGGGCGGGCACCTCCACGTGCAGGTCGATGCGGTCGAGCAGCGGGCCGCTGAGCTTGCCCTGGTAGCGCGCCACCTGGTCGGGCGTGCAGCGGCAGGCGCGCTGGGCCGAGCCCAGGAAGCCGCAGGGGCAGGGGTTCATGGCCGCGACGAGCTGGAAGCGCGCGGGAAAGTCGGCCCGCTGCGCGGCCCGCGCGATGGTGATGCGGCCGGTCTCGAGCGGCTCGCGCAGCGCCTCCAATGCGCTGCGCGCGAACTCGGGGAATTCGTCGAGGAACAGCACGCCCTGGTGCGCCAATGAAATCTCGCCGGGCCGGGGCGGCGAGCCGCCGCCCACCAGGGCGATGGCGCTGCTGGTGTGATGCGGCGCGGCCGTGAAGCGCTCCATGAACCGCTCGGGCCGGAAGCGCCCGGCCAGGCTGGCGATGGCGGCGCTCTCCAGCGCCTCCTCCACCGTCATCGGCGGCAGCAGCCCCGCGAAGCGGTGCGCGAGCATGGACTTGCCCGAGCCCGGCGGGCCCACGAGCAGCAGGCCGTGGCCACCGGCGGCGGCGATCTCGAGCGCGCGGCGCGCGGCGGCCTGGCCCTTCACGTCGGCCAGGTCGGGCGCGGGCGGCGTGCCGTCGGGCAGCGCGGGGTGCAGGCGCTGCCAGCCGCTGGCGTCGTCCGCGTCCGTGCCCGCCGTGCCTGCAGTGCCTTCAGGCAGGAACTGCCGCACCACGTTGAGCAGGTGGCGCGCGCCGTAGACCTCGGCACCGGGCACCAGGGCGGCCTCCTGCGCGCTCACCGAAGGCAGCACCATGCGCACGGTCTGGCCCTGGGCGTGCAGGGCCAGGCTGGCGGCCAGCGCGCCGCGCACGGGGCGCAGTTCGCCCGAGAGCGAGAGCTCGCCCGCGAACTCGTGGCCCGCCAGCCGCGCGCCGTCGATCTGCCCGCTGGCCGCGAGGATGCCCAGGGCGATGGGCAGGTCGAACCGGCCCGAGTCCTTGGGCAGGTCGGCCGGTGCGAGGTTCACGGTGATGCGCTTGTTGTGCGGGAATTCGAGCCCCGCGTTCTGCAGCGCGGAGCGCACGCGCTCGCGGGCTTCCTTGACCTCCACCTCGGCCAGGCCCACCAGGGTGAAGCTGGGCAGGCCGTTGGCAAGGTGGACCTCCACGGTGACGGCGGGCGCCTGCAGCCCCAACAGGGCGCGGCTTTGCACCAAAGCAAGACTCATGTGCGGTTTTCTCCCCAGGCAGGTGCGGGCGCGGTGCGGCGGCAGCGCACCACTCTTGTGCGCGGCTGTGCGTGGCAGAGGCCCCGCAGCGCGCAATGGTACGGGCTCCGCCCGGTGCGGCGGGGCTGGCACGGTCCGTGCTCAGGCACAGGTGTATCCATTTGTCGAACCCGGAGGAACCTCATGATCCGTGCATCCACCCCGCGCCTGGCCATCGCCCTGCTGGCCGTTGCCCCCCTGTGGGCCCAGGCCCAGCTCACGGGCAACGTGGCGCTGACGACCAACTACAAGTTCCGCGGCCAGGACCAGGACGCGAGCCGCACCAAGGCGCTCAAGCCCGCCATCCAGGGCGGCTTCGACTATGCGTTCGGCGAGTCGGGCTGGTACCTGGGCAACTGGAACTCCAGCGTGGACTGGCTGGCGGGCAATTCCATCGAGATGGACTTCTACGGCGGCTACAAATTCAAGGCCGCCGGCGCGGACTGGGACGTGGGCGCGCTCACCTACGCCTACCCCGGCAACGCCAGCGGCAACACCACCGAGCTGTACGGCGCGGCCACCTTCGGCCCCGTGACGGCCAAGTACTCGCACACCGTGTCGAAGGACTACTTCGGCTGGGCGGGCGCCAAGGCGGGCTCGGGCCTCAAGGGCACGAACACGGGCTACCTGAACATCGCCTTCGCGCAGGAGGTCGCGCCCCAGGTCACGCTGAAGGCGGCCGTGGGCTTCACGCGCTTCGCGGGCGACATCAAGGGCACGGGCGTGCCCAACTACGTGGACTACAGCCTGGGCGGCGCCTACGACTTCGGCAGCGGCCTGTCGCTCGCGGCGGCCGTGGCGGGCGCCAACAAGAAGAACTTCTTCGGCGACGTCAACAAGGCGCGCCTGATCGTCACGCTGACCAAGACCCTGTAAGCGAAAGGACACCATCATGAAAATGGTCACCGCCATCATCAAACCCTTCAAGCTCGACGAGGTGCGCGAGGCGCTCTCCGAGATCGGCGTGCAGGGCATCACCGTGACCGAGGTGAAGGGCTTCGGCCGCCAGAAGGGCCACACCGAGCTGTACCGCGGCGCCGAGTACGTCGTGGACTTCCTGCCCAAGGTGAAGATCGAGGCCGCCGTGGCCGACGAGCTCGTGGAGCGCGTGATCGAGGCCGTCGAATCGGCCGCGCGCACCGGAAAGATCGGCGACGGAAAGATCTTCGTGTCCGACCTCGAGCAGGTCGTGCGCATCCGCACCGGCGAGACCGGCAAGGAAGCCCTGTAAAGCCCCGCCAAGAAGGATTTGCCATGAAAAAACTCTTTGCTTCCCTCCTCCTCGGCCTGAGCCTGCTGGCTGGCGGCACCGCCGCATGGGCGCAGACGCCCGCCGCGCCCGAAGCCGCCACGGCCCCCGCTGCCGCCCCGGCAGCCGAGGCTGCAGCTCCCGCGGCCGCGGCCCCTGAGCCCGCCGCGCCCGAAGCGGCCCCCGCGCCCAAGCTCGACTCGGGCGACACGGCCTGGATGCTCACCTCCACGCTGCTCGTGATCCTCATGACCATCCCGGGCCTGGCCCTGTTCTACGGCGGCCTGGCCCGCTCCAAGAATATGCTGTCGGTGCTCGTGCAGGTGTTCGTGATCTTCGCGCTCATCTCGGTGCTGTGGGCCGTCTACGGCTACAGCCTCGCGTTCGGCGGCGAGGGCCAGTTCTTCGGCGGCTTCGACAAGCTGTTCCTCAAGGGCATCGCGCCCGACACGCTCTCGGGCGCGCTGCCGACCATCCCCGAGTACGTGTTCGTATCGTTCCAGTCCACCTTCGCGGCCATCACCGTGGCGCTGATCGTGGGTTCGTTCGCCGAGCGCATCAAGTTCTCCGCCGTGCTGATCTTCGCGGTGCTGTGGTTCACCTTCAGCTACATCCCCATGGCCCACATGGTGTGGGGCGGCGGCCTGCTGGGCAAGGACGGCGCGCTGGACTTCGCGGGCGGCACCGTGGTGCACATCAACGCCGGTATCGCGGGCCTGGTGGGCGCGTACCTGGTGGGCAAGCGCATCGGCTTCGGCAAGGAAGCGCTCACGCCCCACAGCCTCACGCTGACCATGGTGGGCGCCTCGCTGCTGTGGGTGGGCTGGTTCGGCTTCAACGCGGGCTCGGCCGGTGCCGCCAACGGCGCGGCCGGCCTGGCCTTCGTGAACACCGTGCTCGCCACGGCGGCCGCCACCCTGTCGTGGCTGGCGGGCGAGGCGCTGCACAAGGGCAAGGCCTCCATGCTGGGCGCCGCCTCGGGCGCGGTGGCGGGCCTCGTGGCCGTCACGCCGGCCGCGGGCTTCGTGGGCCCCATGGGCTCCATCGTGCTGGGCCTGATCGCCGGCGTGGTCTGCCTCTGGGGCGTGGGCGGGCTCAAGAAGATGCTGGGCGCCGACGATGCGTTCGACGTGTTCGGCGTGCACGGCGTGGGCGGCATCCTGGGCGCCATCCTGACCGGCGTGTTCGCGTCGCAAAGCCTGGGCGGCACGGGCGGCGCCACGCCCGATACCTTCGCCATGGGCGCGCAGGTGTGGGTGCAGGTCAAGAGCGTGCTGGTCACCGTCGTGTGGTCCGCCGTGGTGGCCTTCATCGCCTACAAGATCGCCGACCTGCTCGTGGGCCTGCGCGTCTCCGAAGAGGCCGAGCGCGAGGGGCTGGACATCACCTCGCACGGCGAGACGGCGTACACGCGCTGATCCATTGCGTACATAACACTAGCGAGTCTCCTTCTGGAAGTTGGCCCACCCGGCAGCGGGTGGGCCTTTTTTTCTAAGAGCGTGTTCATAGTCTTTTCATGGTGCCCGCAAGGCAGCAAAAGGCTGCAATCTAGGCGCGCTCCGCAGGCCATGCTGGTGGCCTGGACAAGGGGCGCAACGACGAGTGCGGCCTTTTGCTGCCTTGCCCGAAGGGTTGCCCCGCTTTAGGCCTGCCTGCGGCGTTGCAAATCCTCGCCGGGCCACCAGCCCGGCTGCGGTTTGCGCCTTGCACTCAGGCCTAAAGCGGGGCAACGGGCACCATGAAAAGACTATGAACACGCTCTAAGCCCGCTCACGCCGCACGTTCAAAAAATTCACGGCAACGCCCTGGCCCTGCGGCGGGTTGCGGCGCTACGATGCCCGCTATGGATTCCGCCCTTGCCCCCACCCTCGAGCGCGTGCGCGCCGCCATCGCCGACCGGACGCCGCTGCGCATCCGGGGCGGCGGCACCAAGGACTTCCATGGCGGCAGGCCCCTGGCGGGCGAGGTGCTCGACACCCGCGTGCTCTCGGGCGTCGTGAGCTACGAGCCCAGCGAGCTCGTCGTCACCGTCCTGGCAGGCACGCCGCTGGCCGAGCTGGAGGCGCTGCTCGCGGCCCAGGGCCAGTGCCTGCCGTTCGAGCCGCCGCACTTCGGCGAGGGGGCGACTGTGGGCGGGATGGTGGCCGCCGGCTTGTCGGGGCCCGCGCGTGCCAGCGTGGGCGCGGTGCGCGACTACGTGCTGGGCGTGGAGATCGTCAACGGCCGCGCCGAGCTGCTGCGCTTCGGCGGGCAGGTGATGAAGAACGTGGCGGGCTACGACGTGTCGCGCCTCATGGCGGGCTCGTGGGGCACGCTGGGCCTGCTCACCGAGGTCAGCCTCAAGGTGCTGCCCGTGGCGCCCGCCGAGGCCACGCTGCGCTTCGAATGCACCCAGGCCGAGGCGCTCGCGCGGCTCAACGCCTGGGGCGGCCAGCCGCTGCCGCTCAATGCGAGCTGCTGGGTGAACGAAACGGGCGAAGCGGGTGGCAATGGGGGCCAGGGCACGCTCTACCTGCGCCTGCGCGGCGCCATCGCGGCGGTGGAGGCCGCCTGCCGCACCCTGGGCGGTGAGCGGCTCGACGCCGCCGCCGTGGCCCCCGACTGGGCGGCGAGCCGCGAGCAGACCCTGCCCTGGTTCGCCGCGCGCCCCGCCACCCATGCGCTGTGGCGCCTGTCGGTGCCCGACACGGCCCCCGTGCTCGGCCTGCCGCCGGGCGTGGGCGACCCGCTGGTCGAATGGCACGGCGCGCTGCGCTGGGTGCAGGCGCCGGCGGACGCGGGCCCGGCATTGCGGCAGGTGGCTGCGGCGGTGGGCGGTTGTGCTACTCTTTTCAGAGCTTCTAGCGCACAACTGGAGCGCGCTGGAGGCCCATTTGACTCAAAATACCCTGCCCTGACCGCCATCGAGGCCCGCCTGCGGCAGGCGTTCGACCCGCACGGAATTTTCCAGTCCTAACCCCATGCGCCGTCTGCGCCACCTCACGGGCCACCACCGCACGGTGGCCAGCAACCGCACCCTGGGCCTGCTGCTGGCCTTCAACGCGGGGGCGGTGAACGCGGGCGGCTTCCTGGTCATCCACCTCTACACCTCGCACATGACGGGCATCCTCGCCATGGTGGCCGACAGCTTCGTGCTCGGCCACATGAAGCTCGTGCTCGGCGCCCTGGGCGCGCTGCTGGCCTTCATCTCGGGCGCGGGCACTACGGCCATCATGGTCAACTGGGCGCGCCACCGGCACCTGCGCAGCACCTATGCGCTGCCGCTGCTGGTCGAGGCGGTGCTGCTGCTGCTCTTCGGCCTGGTCGGCGCCATCACGCTCACCTGGCGCACGCCGTTCTCGGTGCCGCTCACCGTGCTGCTGCTGGCCTACCTGATGGGGCTGCAGAACGCGGTGGTCACCAAGATGTCGTCGGCGCAGATCCGCACCACGCACATGACGGGCACGGTGACCGACATCGGCATCGAGCTCGGCAAGGCGCTGTACTGGAACAAGAGCGGCCACCCGCCCGGGCAGCAGGTGCGCGCCAACCGCACGCGCCTGGCGCTGCACGCGGGGCTGGTCGCCATGTTCCTCGCGGGCGGCCTGGCCGGGGCCACGGGCTTCAAGTACGTGGGCTTCGTCTGCGTGGTGCCGCTGGCCCTCGTGCTGCTGCTGCTCGCGCTGCCGCCGCTGTGGGCCGACCGCCTGCGCCTGCGCATGGCCTGGCGCCAGTGGCGCGGCCGCAACCCCATGACGCCGCCGCTGGCCTGACCCGCGCCCGGCGATTCCGACCACTACAAGACGCCCCACGACCCATGCAAACCCAACTGGCCCCCCAATACCGCGCCACCCCCGAAGGCGCCGAGGCCGAAGCCATCCTGCGCAAGTGCGTGCACTGCGGCTTCTGCACCGCCACCTGCCCCACCTACCAGGTGCTGGGCGACGAGCTGGACGGCCCGCGCGGGCGCATCTACCTGATCAAGCAGGTGCTCGAGGGCCAGGCCCCCACGCGCAAGACGCAGATGCACCTGGACCGGTGCCTGACCTGCCGCAACTGCGAAACCACCTGCCCCAGCGGCGTGCAGTACGGCCACCTGGTGGACATCGGCCGCAAGATCGTGGACGAGCAGGTGCCGCGCCCCGCGGGCGAGCGGGCCGTGCGCTGGGCGTTGAAGGAGGGGCTGCCCTCGCCCCTGTTCGGCCCCGCGATGAAGCTGGGCCAGGCCGTACGCGGCATGCTGCCCGAGAAGCTGCGCGCCAAGGTGCCTGCGCCCCGGCCCGCTGGCGCCTGGCCCGCGCGCGCCCATGCGCGCAAGGTGCTCATGCTCGCGGGCTGCGTGCAGCCCGCCATGGCGCCCAACATCAACACCGCCACCGCGCGCGTGCTCGACGCCGCGGGCATCGAGGCCGTGGTGGCGCCCGCCGCGGGCTGCTGCGGCGCGGTCAAGTTCCACCTCAACGACCAGGACGGCGGCCGCGCCGAGATGCGCGCCAACATCGATGCCTGGTGGCCCTATGTGGAAAAGGGTGAAGTGGAGGCGCTCGTCATGAACGCCTCGGGCTGCGGCGTCACCGTCAAGGAATACGGCCACGTGCTGCAGCACGACGCGCGCTATGCCGGGAAGGCCGCGCGCATCAGCGCCCTCACGCGCGACCTCTCGGAGCTGCTGCCCGGCATGGTGCCCGTGCTGCGAGAGCGGCTGCGCAGCGTGCCCCAGGGCACCGTGGCCTACCACCCGCCCTGCACGCTGCAGCACGGGCAGAAGCTGCGCGGCGGCGTGGAGACGCACCTGCGCGCCCTGGGCTTCGACGTGCGCGTGGCGGCCAGCGAGTCGCACCTGTGCTGCGGCTCGGCCGGCACCTACTCGGTGCTGCAGCCCGAGATGGCCTACGGCCTGCGTGACCGCAAGCTGGGCCATCTGGGGCAGCTCGCGCCCGTGGCCATCGCCAGCGCCAACATCGGCTGCATCACGCACCTGCAAAGCGGCACGCAGACGCCCGTGCGGCACTGGGTGGAGCTGCTGGACGAGGCCCTGGCATGATGGAGGGTTGTTTTTCTCTGACTTGCCATGACCGACTCCGTGTCCGCCCAAGCCCCTGAACAAAAAGCGCCCGCCAAAACCCCCGCCAAGAGGCTTCCGCGCACCCACCCGCTGCTCGACCAGCTGGCCGCCTGGTACCCGCGCCTGTTCGGCGCCGAGTTCCTGCCGCTCAAGCGCGGCATCTTCCAGGACCTGATGGAGGCGCACCCGGGCGCGATCGACCAGGACGCGCTCAAGCTCGCGCTGTCGATCCATACGCGCTCCACGCGCTACCTCACCGTGGTGGCCAGCGGGCAGCCGCGCCACGACCTCGCGGGCCAGCCCGTGGAGGCCATGGCGCCCGAGCACGTGCACCATGCGCTGCTCGAAGTCTTCCGCCGCCGCCAGCAGCGCGGCGGCGAGGACCTGCGCCCGAAGCTGCGCGGCCGCATCGTGCAGGCGTTCGAGGCCTCGGGCCTCACGCGCGAGCAGTACGCCGAGCGCGTGCGCAGCCGCGATGAAAAAGCCAACGCCCTGCTCGACGAGGCCCTGGCCGAGGCCGCCGAGCGCGCCGCGAAGGACGAGGCGCTGCTGCGCGCCTTCACCGCCAGCGGCCAGGACGAGGCCGCCTTTGCCGGCATGTACGGCATGCCCGTGCGGCAGGCGGCGCAGGCCCTGGCGCGCGCGCGCAAGCGCGCAACCGCGGCTGCCGCCTGAGCGGGCGCCGCCATGTGGGTGGGCGTATCGCTGTTTTTCGTGGGCGCGGTGCTGTGCCTCAATGGCCTGTGGATGCGGGGCCACATCGCCGACCGCGAAATCTGGGTCATCAACCTGTTCGTCGGGCTGGTGTCGCTGGCCATCGCCCTGTGCTCGCTCTTCGGCCCGGGCGCGAACACCGCGTCGATCATGGACGGCGCGCTCACGCTGCTGTTCGCCTTCACCTACCTGTGGGTGGCGATCAACCGGCTCACCGGGGCCGACGGGCGCGGCCTGGGCTGGTTCAGCCTGTTCGTCGCCATCACCGCCGTGCCCGTGGCCTGGAGTGCGCTGACCCACGCGCAAACGCTGCTCGACTGGTGGATGGGCGCCAACTGGGCCGCGTGGGCGCTGCTGTGGGGCCTGTTCTGGGCGCTGCTGGCGCTGGGGCGCGACATCGGCCGCGGCACCGGGGCGTTGTGCATCGCCCAGGGCGTGCTCACCGGCTGGCTGCCGGGGTACCTGGTGCTCAGCGGCAGGCTGTGAAGACAGGCTGCTGACACGGCGCTGTCAGCAGCCCCCGCGCAGCATGGAGCCCTTCGCAACCACGTGCCAAGGAGCACTCCATGACCCCCGCCACCCACGCCATCAACTGGTTTGAAATTCCCTGCGCCGACCTGGGCCGCGCGCAGGCCTTCTACGAACGCCTGCTGGGCCGCGCCCTGCGCCGCGAGGACTTCGGCGGCGAGCCCATGGCCCTCTTCCCCAAGGACGAGCCCGCCACGGGCGGCTGCCTCGTGGCGGGGCGCCGCACCGCGCCCGACGCGGGCGTGCGCATCTACCTCGACTGCGAGCCCGGCGTGGAGGCCGCGCTGGCCCGCGTGGCGCCCGCGGGCGGCCAGGTGATCGACGCCTGCACCGAACTGCCCCAGGGCATGGGCTTCATCGCCCACATCCGCGACACCGAGGGCAATACCATCGGCCTGCACGCCATGGCGCGCTGACGCGGTCCTGCGCGGGCTGCTGACACACCGTTGTCAGCAGCCTGGCGGCAGCATCGCAGGCTTTTCACCAGGAGAGCGTTCATGAGCCCTTGCATCGTCCAGGTGCCCGCCTTCAGCGTGGCGGGCATCACCGTGCGCACCTGCAACCGCGACGAGGCGGCGCCCGGGCGCGCCCGCATCGGTGCGTTGTGGGACCAGTTCTTCAGCGAGAGCTGGGCGCGCCGCCTGCCCGGCCCCGGCGCGGACGGGCGCCTGTACGGCGTATACAGCGCCTACGAGTCCGGCGAGCACGGCGCCTTCGACGTGACGGCGGGCGTCTCGGCCGCCGTGCAGGCCGACCCGCCCGTGGGCGCGGCCTGCGTGCAGGTGGAAGGCGGCGGCTACCTTGTCTTCCGCCGCGAAGGCCCCATGCCCCAGATGGTGATCGACGCCTGGGGCGACGTGTGGCGCTATTTCGCGGCGAATTCCGGCGTGCGCCGCCGCTTCGGCACCGACTTCGAGCTCTACGAAGGGCCGGAGCGCGTGGCCCTGCACATCGGCGTGTTAGAACCGGCGCCTTTCCTGTAGAGCCTCCATGCGCCGCGCCGACCGCCTGTTCCAGATCGTCCAGCTCATCCGCGGGCGGCGCCTGTCCACGGCCGCCTTCCTGGCGCAGCGGCTCGAGGTGTCGCTGCGCACCATCTACCGCGACGTGGCCGACCTGCAGCACCAGGGCGTGCCCATCGAGGGCGAGGCCGGCGTGGGCTACCGCCTGGGCGCAGGGTTCGACCTGCCGCCGCTGATGTTCAGCCAGGGCGAGGCCAACGCCCTCGTGGCCGCGGCGCGGCTCGCGCAGACCTGGGTCGATGGCGGCATGGCGCGCGAGATCGAGGGCGCGCTGGGCAAGATCCTCTCGGTGCTGCCGCCCGCCGCGCGCGTGGCGGCCGAGGCGCAGGCGCTGTACGCGCCCGGCTCGGGGCTCGATGCGCGCGCCCAGGCCGCGCTGCAGGCGCTGCGCGAGGCCGTGCAGACCTGCCACGTGGTGCGGCTCGACTACGCCGACGTGCAGGGCCGCCCCAGCCTGCGGCGCGTGCGGCCGCTCGGGTGCTTCTACTGGGGCAAGGTGTGGACGCTGTCGGCCTGGTGCGAGCTGCGGGGCGACTTCCGCGGTTTTCGCATCGACCGCATCGCGGCCTTCGAGGTGCTTGACGAGCGCTTCCGCCAGGAGCCCGGCAAGACGCTGGCCGACCTGCTGCGCCAGGTGGAGGCGCAGCGCTGCATCAACGTTATGAGCTAGCCAAGGCGGCTTCGATGTCCCCCGCCAGCTTGGCGGGCGCATCCTGCGGCGCATAGCGGCGGATCACCCGCCCGTCGCGCCCCACGAGGAACTTGGTGAAGTTCCACTTGATCGCCTTGCTGCCCAGCAGCCCCGGCGCCTCGGCCGTGAGCCAGCGGTACAGCGGCGTGGCCTCGGGGCCGTTCACGTCGATCTTGGCCATCATCGGAAAGCTCACGCCGTAGTTGAGCTGGCAGAAGCTCGCGATCTCGTCGTTGCTGCCCGGGTCCTGGCGGCCGAACTGGTTGCACGGAAAGCCGAGCACGGCCAGGCCTTGGGCGGCGTACTGTTTGTGCAGCGCCTCCAGCCCCGCGAACTGCGGCGTGAAGCCGCAGGCGCTGGCCGTGTTGACGATCAGCAGCACCTGGCCGCGGTACTGCGACAGCGGCACGGGCGGGCCGCTCATGGGCTGGGCTTCGAAGTCGTAGAGGCTGGTCATGGCCGCATCCTACGCTCCATTGCGCCCGCACGCGGGTCAGCGCCGCTGCAACGCGGCCAGCAGTGCCGCCAGCATGATGAGCGCCCCGCCCAGCAGCGTGCGCGGCGCCAGCTGGGCCGAGGCCAGCAGCACCGACGAGATGCTGGCGAACGCCACCTCCGACAGCATCACCACCGCCGTGGTGCCCGAGGGCAGCCGCGCCGCGCCGTACTGCAGCGCCCAGTTGCCCAGCATCAGCAGCAGCGACAGCGCCACGGCCACGCCCGCCCAGCCCATGCTGAACGGCGGCAGCCCCGGCACCACGCCCGCCGCCGTGCCCGCGAGCGCGCTCGCCAGCGCCAGCGTGCAGCAGCCGCCGAACATGGCCAGCATGCGCGCGGGCCCCGGCACCATGTGCAGGCGGCGCAGCGTGACGTTGGTCAGCGCGAACATGAAGCCGCCCAGCAGCGCCAGGCCGTCGGCCATCGAGACGTTGCGCGCCAGCCCGGCCCACGAGGCCTCGGGCGGCAGCAGCACCAGCGCCACGCCGCAGAACGCGAGCAGCAGCCGCGCCAGCGCCATGGGCGTGGGCCGCTCGCCCAGGATGCGCCAGGCCAACAGCACGGCCCACGCGGGCATCAGGTAGAACAGCAGGACCACGCGCACCACGTCGCCCACCGTCACGGCCCAGTTGAAGGCCACGTTGTTCAGGCCCGAGCTCAGGGCCAGCAGCCACAGCGCGGGGTGCCGCAGCGCGAGCCGCAGCGTGCCGGGCCGCGCGGCCAGCAGGCCCAGCAGCACCAGGCTGTACATCAGCGCCGTGGCCCACAGCGGGTGCAGCCCCGCCGCGTGCATGGCCCGGAACGGCCACCACGACAGCCCCCAGACCAGGGCGTTGAACAGCAGGGCGAGCAGGGGCAGGGGGCTTTGCATGAAAAAGGGCGCTAGCGCCCGTCCAGCGGGCGCGAGCAGCTATCGAAAGAGAAGCTCAGTGGTGGTCGTGCCGCGCGATGGCGAGCAGGTGCTGCACCTCGTCGGCGTGGTGCCTGCAGTTGTGGCAATGCCAGCGCTGGATGGCCCACATCACCCCAGCCACCACCAGCCCGAACACGGCGATGGCGCCGAACACCGACAGCCCGAGCTTGAGCGACAGGCTGTAGAACGCGCCCATCGCCAGGATGGCCGACTGCTCGTTGAAGTTCTGCACCGCGATGGAGCGGCCCGCGCCCATGAGGTTGTGGCCCCGGTGCTGCAGCAGGGCGTTCATGGGCACGACGAGGTAGCCGCCCAGCCCGCCCAGCAGGATCAGGAACGGAATGGCGACCCAGATGCTGCCGATCAGGTTCATCAGGATCAGTAGCAGCCCCATGCAGATGCCCATCGGGATCACCTGCGTGGCCGCGTCCAGCCGCATGCGCATCGACGCGACCACCGCCCCCACGGCCGTGCCGATCGCCACCACGCCCGTGAGCGCCGAGGCCTGGGTGGTGTCGTAGCCCAGCGCGGCCGCCGCCCAGGCCAGCACGATGAACTTGAGGTTGCCGCCCGCGCCCCAGAACAGCGTAGTGGTGGACAGCGAGATCTGCCCCAGCTTGTCGCGCCACAGCCGGCTGTTGCAGGCCCAGAAGTCGGGCAGCATGGCCAGCGGGTTGGCGGTCATGGGGCGCATCTCCACCCCGGTGCGCGGGATGCGCAGGTTGAACCAGGCCGCGATCAGGTACAGCACGATCATGGCGGCGATGGCGGACTCGGCCGGCGTGTCGATGCCCGTATCGATGAACGGCACGTCCACCGACAGCAGCAGCGCCGAAACCCGGTGCCCCACGAGCTGCCCGCCCAGCAGCACGCCGAGGATGATGGAGGCGATGGTCAGCCCTTCGATCCAGCCGTTGGCCTTCACGAGCTGCGACGCGGGCAGCAGCTCGGTGAGGATGCCGTACTTGGCGGGCGAGTACGCCGCCGCGCCCAGCCCCACCACCGCATAGGCCAGCAGCGGGTGCGAGCCGAACAGCATCATCACGCAGCCCACCGCCTTGATGGCGTTGCTGATGAACATGACGCGCCCCTTGGGCAGGGCATCGGCGAACGCGCCCACGAACGGCGCGAGCAGCACGTAGAACAGGGCGAACATGGGCACCAGGGCGGCGCGCTGCCACTCGGCGGCACCATTGCTGCGCAGCAATTCGACGGCGGCGACGAAGAGGGCATTGTCGGCCAGCGAGCTGAAGAACTGCGCCGACATGATGGTATAGAAACCGCGCTTCATCGAATGGCTGTGACGGGCATCAGTCGCGCTAATGCCGCCGTAAAAGGTAACCCCTGGCAAGTGACTGGCGGTTATATCACGCAGCTATTGCACGGCTGGCGCAGAATCGTCCTCCTTTACCCTACTTCGCCGCCGAGCCATGCCGCGCCCCATCCTCGCCACCATCCACGCCGCCGCCCTGCACCACAACCTCGCGCGCGTGCGCGCGGCCGCGCCGGACGCCAAGGTCTGGGCCGTGGTCAAGGCCAACGCCTACGGCCACGGCATCGAGCGCGTGTACGAGAGCCTGCGCGGCGCCGACGGCTTCGCCATGATCGACCTGGCCGAGGCCGAGCGCGTGCGCGCCCTGGGCTGGCGCGGCCCGCTGCTGCTGCTCGAAGGCGTGTTCGAGCCGCGCGACCTGGAGCTGTGCTCGCGCCTCGGCATCTGGCACGCCGTGCACTGCGACGAGCAGATCGACTGGCTGGCCGCGCACAAGACGCAGGTGCCGCACCGCGTCTTCCTCAAGATGAACTCGGGCATGAACCGCCTGGGCTTCACCCCCGCGCGCTACCGCGCCGCCTGGGCGCGGCTGTCGGCGCTGCCGCAGGTGGAGGAGATCTCGCTCATGACGCACTTCTCCGACGCCGACGGCCCGCGCGGCATCGCCCACCAGCTCGCCGCCTTCCGCGAGGCCACGCGCGACCTGCCCGGCGAGCGCAGCGTCAGCAACAGCGCCGCCACCCTGCGCCATGGCGGCGACGCCGAGGTGCGCGGCATCAACGAGAGCGGGTGGGTGCGCGCGGGCATCGTGCTCTACGGCAGCGCGCCCGACCACCCCGAGCGCACCGCCGCGCAGTGGGGCCTCGCGCCCACGATGACGCTGTCGGCCCGGCTGCTCGCCACCCAGCAGCTGCAGCGCGGCGACACCGTGGGCTACGGCTCGCGCTTCACCGCCGAAGGGCCGCTGCTGATCGGCGTGGCGGCCTGCGGCTACGCCGACGGCTACCCGCGCCATGCCGACACAGGCACGCCCGTGCTCGTCAACGGCGTGCGCACGCGCCTCGTGGGCCGCGTGAGCATGGACATGGTCACCGTGGACCTCACGCCGCTGCAGCAGGCCGGCATCCCCGTGGGCATGGGCAGCGAGGTCACGCTCTGGGGCCGCGCCAGCAACGGCGCCTGGCTCTCGATCGACGACGTGGCCCAGGCCGCGGGCACGGTGGGCTACGAGCTCATGTGCGCCGTGGCGCCACGCGTGCCCGTGGTAGTGGACTGACCATGGAGGGCCCCAAGCGCCGCTCCGGCTGGGGCTCGGTGCGCATGCAGCACCAGGCCATCACGCGCACGCTGCAGGGGCGCCACAACCTGCGCCTGCACGGCTGGTGCATCGGCAGCTTCACGCTGCTGCTCATGTGGGGTGCGTCGCATGTGCAGATGCGCCTGGGCGTCGACTCGCTCGCGCTGCGCTACCTCGCTACGCTGGGCATCGGCTACCTGGGCTATCTGTGCGTGCTGCGCCTGTGGGCGGCGCGGCTGCTGGAGCGGGGCGGGGGCAGCGCGGACGGCGGCGTGGACCTGTCCGATCTCGCCGACCTGCCCTGGCCCGGCGGCCGCGGCGGCGGGAGCGTGCCGGTGCCGCGCCCGGGCGGGGGCGGCGACTTCGGCGGCGGCGGCGCCACGGCCGGTTTCGGCGGCGATGCCCCGGGCCTGGGCGACCTCGCGGGCGGCGCCCTCGAAGCCGCGGGCAGCGCCGACGAGGGCGCCATCGTCGTGGTGCCCGTGGTCGCCCTGTTCCTGATCGGCGCCGCCGTGCTCTTCGGCGCGGGCGCGCTCGCGCTGCTCTACTTCGGCTGGGACGTGTTGCTGGCCGTGGCGGTCGAGCTGGCCTTCTCGGCGGTCGCCGCGCGCGCCGCCATGGGCGTGGAGCGCGAAGGCTGGCTGCACGCCGCCGTGCGCCTCACGTGGAAGCCGCTGCTCGGCGCGCTGCTGTGCGCGGTGGTGCTGGGGGCGGGCCTGGACTATTTTCTGCCGCAGGCGCAGTCCTTGCCGCAGGCGGTGCGGATGCTGCGCGGGCGCTGATCAGCCGGCGAACTCGGCCAGCACCTCCAGCACGCTGGCCAGTGCCAGGTTCGGCTGCGGGGCCTGCCGGTGCGCCACGGCCATCGGGCGCATGAGCTGCGGCGACAGGGGGCGCACCTGCACGCCCGGCGCGTGCCGCTGGTCTTCCACCTCCTCCAGCGGCAGGAGCGCGGCGCTCTGGCTGGCCGCCGCCAGGCTCTTGAGCGCACCCGGGTAGCTCATGGTCAGGTAGGGGCGCGGGTGGAACCCCGCCTGCCCGAACCACGCCGCGATCAGGCCGTGCATTTGCGTCGCCGGAGCGAAGGAGGCCCAGCGGCGGCGGGCCAGCCATTGCGGGGTGACCGCGTCCGGCGCATCCCAGGCGGCGGGGAGCAGCGCGACCATGGGGTCGTTGCGCCACGGCGCCTGGCGAATCCCCGCCGTGGCGGGCTGGGGGCTCGCGACGATGGCCGCGTCCAGCGTGCCGGCCTTCAGGCGCTGCATGGCATCGGCGGAACCTACCGCCTCCAGCCGCACCTCCACCCCCGGGTTGCGCTGGCTCAGGGCCTGCAGCATCAGCGGCAGCAGCCGGGTGCTGACTCCGGCCGAGACGCCCAGCCGCACCACCCCCTCGCGCCCCGAGGCGCGGCGCCGCACTAGGTCGATCAGGTCGTCGCTGGCCGCGAGCAGCTTGCGGCCCTCCTGCACCAGGGCGTGGCCCGCCGGGGTCAGTTCCGCCTGCCGTCTGCCGCGCACGGCCAGCGCGGCCTCCATGCGCGATTCGAGTTCCTTGATGTGCAGGCTCACGGTGGGCGGCGCGAGGTGCAGCGCCTGCGCCGCCGCCGCGAACGTGCCCAGGTCCGCAATGGCGATGAGCGTCTGCAACTGGTCGAGGTTCAGGTTACGCATCAGTATTCCTGAATTCATGGTTCATGGAATTCAACTTTACAGATGTCTTGGCGGGCGTGAGCATTGCCCGCCATGGAGAACGACACCCTACCCCCGGCAGAGGCCCCACCCCTTTCGGAGGCGGGGCCGTGGCAATGGACGAAAACCCGCTGCCGGGCGCTGTGGGAGGCCGCCCTGTCCGCCCTGGAACGTGCGGAAAAGCGGGTGGGCGACAACTTCAGGGTGCCTCCCCATGGCGGGTAGCCCGAAGCCGGCCTCCGGTCTACCAGACGAAGAGCAGCAGCACCCAGGCCCCTGCCACGCAGGCCATGGCCAGGCTCCAGCAGCCCAGTGCCGCCGCAACGCGCGCCCAGCCGGCGCGGGGGCGCAGCACCAGGCGTGCGCCCAGCGACCAGGACCAGAGGCCGCCCAGCGCGAGCAGCAGCGCCCGCGCCCAGGGCAGCCAGGCGAGGCTGAATCCCTCGGCGCGCAGGTGCGTGGCCGTCATCATCGACAGCCCCAGGAACAGCCCGGTGCCGGCCATCGGCACCAGGGCCAGGGCGAGGGCGCGCCAGTCCATGCGTGCCAGGCGGCCCGCGGCCCGGCACAGCAGCAGCAGCGTGCTGCCCAGCAGCAGCGCCACGGCCAGGATGTAGCCGAGCACGGCGGCGCCATCGAGCCAACTGAACGCATCGCCGGTGCCGGGCGACTGCGTGAGCAGCCACCAGGGAGCGCCGTAGTCCAGCGGCCAGAAAATCTCGTGCGCCACCAGCCATTCGGCCGCGGCCTGCTTGCCGCGCACGAACCAGGGGCTGACCGTCCACTGGAAGGCGCCCATGGCCACGCCCAGCACGCCATAGAACAGCAGCAGCAGTTCGGGCCGGCTCGCGGGGCGGGCGGCCAGGATCTCGGCCTCGGGCGAGCGGCCTTCGAGCTGCATGGCGTCGCGGTGGCCGCTGCAGCGGCCGCAGGCATGGCATTGCGCCATGCTGGCGAGCTGCCCCACCTGCAGCAGCGGCGGGCAATCGACGGCGGGCGGGCGCCCGGGGTAGCTGAGCCAGGCCGCGCGGTCGAGCTTGAAGTGCAGCGGCGCGATGCGCGCCAGCAGCGCGAAGACGCCCGAAACCGGGCAGAGGTAGCGGCACCACACGCGCTTGCCCCGGCCATACATCCAGCCCACGGCCACGGCGGCGGCGGTGGAGCCGCCCAGGATCAGCAGCGCCGCCTGCGGGTATTCGTAGACGCTGATGAGCTGGCCATAGAGGGTGGTGACGATGAAGGCCGCCACGGGCCAGCCGCTCCAGCGCAGCCAGCGCGGAATGGCGCCGCCGCGCCCGTGGCGGCTGGCGAATTCGCTCAGCGCGCCCTCGGGGCAGAGCACGCCGCACCAGGCCCGCCCCAGCAGCATGACGGAGACGATGACGAACGGCCACCACACGCCCCAGAACAGGTACTGCGCCAGCAGCACCAGGCGCTCGTGCCACGGCGCCACGTAGGGCGCCTTGGTGTGCAGTGGCTGGTCGCAGACAGGGCCGCCGCATGCCGTGCCATCGACGAAAGAGGCCGCGCCCAGGTCGCTCGAAAACAGCCGTGCCTCGGCGTGCGGGTGCGGCAGGAAGGCGGGCAGCGCCACCAGGACGGCGTAGAAAAGCACCACGGCCCACTGCAGGGCCATGATCGTGCGCCGGTGGCGCGCCATCCAGTCGCCCAGGCGGGCCAGGCGGGGGCGGCCGCCCCGCCGCTGGAAAACCAGCGCGTGTTCGGTGGGCGGCATGTCATGCCCCGATGGTGGCGGCAGGCGTGGCCGGGCGCTTCAGCCGCCACAGGGCATAGGCCCAGAACGCCAGGCTGGCCAGCACCAGGGTGGCGGCGGGTCGCGCGCGGTAGCCGGTGAAGTCGGCCAGCAGGCGGCCCGCGCCCTGGCCGTCGGCCAGCCAGGCGGAGAGATCCCACAGCGGGTCGATCAGGGCCGGCAGCCAGCCCAGGGCGATGGCGCGATCGGCGGCGTTGGCCAGCAGGGCGTTGGCGATGCACAGCAGCAGCACCTCGCTGACGGCGAACAGCGTGCGGTAGTTGAGCAGGCGCGCGCCGCGCGCCGCCAGCCAGGCGGTGGCGCCCGCGGCGGCAAAGCCCGCCGCGGCGGCGCCGGACAGGCGCGCCAGCGCCATGCCCTGGCTTTCCAGGCCCAGGCCGTAGAGGAAGACCACCGTCTCGGCGCCCTCGCGCCCCACCGCCAGCGCGGCGATGGCGGCAATGCCCCAGGTGCCGGCCCGGCTTTCGAGTTCGCGCTTCATGTGCCGGCCATGCCGGTGCATCCACAGCACCATGTGCACGATCAGCGCAGCGGCCGCGAGCACCATGGCGAGCTGGAAGACGTCGAGCGATTCGCCCGCGAATTCGCTTTGCACGGTGAAGGTGGCCGCGCCCAGGGCGCAGGCCAGCGCGGCCCCGGCCGCGGCGCCGAGCCACAGGCGCCGCCGCAGGGGCACGGGCGCGGGCTGGCGCGCGATCCACGACAGCAGCACGCCGATGACGAGCATGGCTTCCAGGCTTTCGCGCCAGACGATGATGAAGGCATTGAGCATGGCTTACTTGGCGATGAGCTGCATCCGGCCGGTGTCGGGGTGGAATTCGTCGATGAATTCATGCACCCCGGGCTTGAGCGGCGGCGTGACGACGAACGAGCTCGCGCCCGGGCCGAGCACCTTCTCCACGCGCAGGTTCAGGTTCTCGAATTCGACCGGCGCCTGGCCGGCGTTGCGCAACGTGAGCTTGATGCGCTTGCCGGCCGGCACTTCCAGTTGCGCGGGCTCCAGGCGACCGTCCTTGGCGGTGATGGCGAAGGTGGGCAATTCCTGCGCCCCTGCGCCGAAGCCCAGCAGGGCCAGGCAAAGAATGCCCAGGGGAAGGTGTTTGCGCATGGCTCGCATGGCTCAATAGGTCAACTGCGCCCGCAGGGAGAACAGGTGGAACAGCTTGGCGTCCGCATTGGCGCCGGGGTGCGACATGAGCTGCAGCGAGGGCGTGACCTCGAACTGCTTGTTCAGGCGCCAGCGGTAGTAGACCTCGGCCACGCGCTCGGCGCCGCGTGCGCTGTAGCCGTAGTCGGGGATGCCGTTCCCGTCCACATCCAGGCTGGCCGAATCGGCCCGCCAGCTGCCGGAGGATTGCAGCCAGCCTGCGGCCATGCCGAGCGTGTCGCCGCCGCGCCCCCAGTCGTAGCCCGCGAGTTCGAGGCCGGCGGTCAGTGCCTTGCCGAAGCGGGCGCCGCCGCCGTTGATGTGCTGGCCGTAGCGGCCGAACAGCGTCATCCCATCGCCCACGCGCTGATCGACCGACAGGCCCCAGCCCGAGCGCCGCGTGCTCCCGTCCTGGTAGGTCGGCGCCTGGCCGGTGCGCCAGTAGTACAGGCGGTAGTTGCCGGGTAGCCCGCCCATCAGGCGCAGCTGGGTTTCCGCCTGCGCCAGGACCAGCGGCGAGGAGAAGAAGCGCGAGTAATTGGCCCCGTCGCCCGCGCCGAACACGCCCAGCGACAGGCGCCAGGGTTCGCGCTTGTCGGCATAGTTCACGTAGGAGACGCGAAAGCCCGGGGTGAAGCCGTTGCGGTCCACGCCGATGTCGCCGCCCGCGTCCAGGAGCGGGTTGTGCACGAAGGCGGTGTTGAGGAACTGGCGCGTCTCGTCGTTGGCGGCGGCGTTCTGGTCGAAGAACAGGAACGGGTCCATCTTGCCGAAGTTGATCTCCAGCGTCTCCTTGGAATGGGGCTTGAAGCCGCCGAAGGGCAGCGGGATCGTGGCCTGGTACCACGCCTGGCCGAGGATGGCGACCGAGTCGTCGGGGCTGGTGGAGGTGACGCGGAAGGCGCTGGCGTTGGGCTTGGAGAACGAGTACAGGTCGTTGAGCCCCGCGCCCTGGCCGAAGCGCAGGTGGGCGAATATCTTGCTCTCGGTGTTGCCGATGGGGTCCAGCGGCACGGTCACGAAGGCGTCGCCCCGGTAGTTGAGCTGGCTGCCGCCGAATTGGCCGTCGATGTCGCTGCCGGGCTGGTGGACGGCGGCCGAGGGGCGCTGCGCCACCGTGGTCAGCGAGAAGCCGACCTGGATGCCGTCCAGCGACTCGACCGTGCGCGCCGATTTCAGCATCCCGAGCGATTGCATTTCCACCGCCTTCAGGCGTGTGACCAGCTCGGGCTCCCGCTCGCTCACGCGGTCGGTGGCCAGGGCCTGGTCGGTGGCCTTGTTCTGCTGCTCCAGGGCCTCGATGCGGGCCGACAACTGCTTGATCTGCGCCAGCAGCTCGGCCACTTCCTGGCTGGGCGCGCTGGCCGGGGGAGCAGTGGGGGCAGGGGCGGCCGCGTTCGCGCCGGCCGCCAGCAGGCCCGCCAGCGCCAGAGCGATGGGGAGGGGCTTGCGGCGCAGCATCAGTAGCCGCCTTTCTTGCCGACGCCCGCAAAGGTGAACTCCCACTCGGTCTCGAAGGGCTTGAACCAGGGGCGCACGCCCGTCAGGCGGTCGGTGTGGCGGCCGAAGTGGTTGCCCTGCGGGTTGTCCTTGGCATTGGGCGGCAGCACGATGAATTTCACCTTGTACTTGCCCGGGCCCTTGAGCTTGACGTTGTCGCCGTAGTGCGAGCCGTCGTTGGCCACCATCGGCATCATGTCGCCCTGCATGACCTCGCCCGAAGGCAGCTTGGTCAGCTCGTACTTGACGTGCAGGTACGGGATCCAGTCGCCTTCCTTGAAGCCGTTGGGGTTGTTGGCCATGGCGTGGATGTCGGCCTCCAGGTGCACATCCGACTCGGCGGCCTTGCGCATGTGGCCCTCGGGCTCCATCTCCACGGCCTGCAGGTAGACGGCGGCGATCTCCATGCCCGCCATCTGCTGGGGCGAGCCGATCGGGTATTCGAGGGCCTGGGCGGCGAAGGCCAGGCTGCAGGCCGCCAGGCCCAGGGTGATGCGGCGGGATTGCTTCATGTGCGGTTCCTGAATAGATAAACAATGAGAATCGTTCGCATTGTTCTTCTGCCAGGTGCTGCCGCGGATGATCTACATCAGTGGCAACCCATAAAGCGCTCCCGCGGGGGGCGCGGGGCCAGTTTCAGCGCCCGCGCGCCAGCACGTCCACCAGCTGCGGCACCAGCGCTTGCGCCCCGCCCTCCCGCACCGCGCGCTCGTACGTCGCCAGCACCCCGTCCGCGATCGCATGCGCGGCGCCGCCGTCCCCGGCCATGGCGGTGTAGTAGCCCAGGTCCTTCTGCGCGTTGGACATGAAGAAGCGCAGGCCCGAAGGGTCGCGCGCGAGCAGGTAGGGCTTGAGCCGCTCCAGCGCCGCGCCGCCGCCGCCGCCCTGGGCCAGCACCTGCACCAGCACCTCGGGGGCGATGCCCGCGCGCTCGGAGCACGCAGCGGCCTCGGCCAGCAGGGCCGCGAAGCCCAGCGACACGTAGTTGTGCAGCAGCTTCATGCGGTGGCCCGCGCCCACGGGGCCCGCGTGGGTGATGTTCTCGGCGAAGCTGGCCAGGATGGGGCGGCATTCCTCGAACAGCGCCGCGTCGCCGCCCACGAGCAGGTTCAGGCGGCCCTCGGCGGCTTCCTTGGGGGTGCGGGTCATGGGCGCGTCGAGGAAGCGGCCGCCCGCGGCCGCCACGGCCTGGGCCATGCGCTCGGTGGAGGCGGGAATGGCGGTGGAGCAGTCGATGACCACGGTGCCCGGGCGCAGGCCCTGGAGCAGGCCGCCTGCGCCGTGCTCGCCCAGCAGCACGGCCTCGACCTGGGGCGAGCCCGTCACGCACAGGATCACCACGTCGGCCCCGGCGGCCAGCGCGGTGGCGCTGGCCTGCGTGGCCGCGCCCGCCGCCCGCAGTTCATCGAGCGGCTGGTTGCCCGCGTGCTCCAGCACGGTGAGCGGGTAGCCGTGGCGCAGCAGGTTGCGCGCGATGCCGTGGCCCATGAGGCCGATGCCGGCCATGCCGATGCGGGGTTTCATGCCGTGCTCCTCCCGCAGGGCTCAGGCCTGGGCCTGCTGTACCGCCGGGCGTGCGCCCACGCGCTGGAAGTGGGCGTGCACCTTGGGGAATTGGGCGATGTCCACGCCGTCGCCTTTCAGCCAGCCCGCCACGGTGTACAGGTAGCCGTCGGCCACGGTGTATTGGTCGCCCAGCACCCAGGGGCCGTCGCTCAGGTAATGCTGCTCGATTACGCCGAAGCACTCGGTCATGTTGGCGGGCACCTTGCGCTGCATGGCGGCCTGGGCCTCGGGCTCGTCGGCCCAGCGGCTGGCGCGGGGGCGGTGGGCGTGGGCCACGTGCACGGTGGAGGCGAGGTAGCTGTGCACCTCCTGCATGCGCGCGAAGCCGAAGGCGTCCGGCGGGGCCAGCCGTGCCTCGGGAAAGCGCTGCGCCACATAGGCCAGCAGCGCGGGGGTTTCGGTCAGCACGCCGTGCTCGGTGGCCAGCGCAGGCACGCGGCCCTTGGGGTTGATGGCGAGGTAGGCGGCGCCGCGCTGCTCGCCCGCCGCGAAGTCCAGCCGCACGGCCTCGTGCGGGGCGTTGGCTTCGTGCAGGGCGATGCGCACGGCCAGGGCGCAGGTGCCGGGGGCGTAGTAGAGCGTGAGTGGTTGCATGGTGTGTGCTATTGAAAGAGAAGCTGCTTGCGCAAGCGGGGTGGGCGTTAGGGGATCTTTTTAATACAAATCGCGGGTGCGTGCCATGAGCCGCGTGAGGCCCAGCAGCGCATCGGTGTGGGGTGTGGGCACGCCGGTCAGCTGGCCCAGCTCGCGCACGGCGCCCACCAGGGCGTCGATCTCCAGGGGCTTGCCCGCCTCCACGTCCTGCAGCATCGAGGTCTTGAACGCGCCGAGCTTGCGCGTGACGGCGTGGCGGTCCTCGGGCCGCTGGTCTATGGGCAGGCCCAGCCGCTCGCCGATGGCCTTGGCCTCCAGCATCACGGCCGAGACGAAGCCGCGCACGAGGTCGTCGTCGAGGATGCGGTCGGTGGTGGCGCCCGTGAGCGCGCTGATGGGGTTCATGGTCAGGTTGCCCCAGAGCTTGAACCAGATGTCGCGCTGGATGCGCGGCGAGCGCTCGGCCTCGATGCCGCCGCGCGCGAGCGTTGCGGCCAGGGCGGCCAGGCGTTCGCTGTCCTGCCCGCCGGGCTCGCCCAGGATGAGCTTGTTGCCGAAGTGCTGGCGCACCTGGCCGGGGCCGTCGAGCGAGCAGCTTGCGTGCACCACGCCGCCGATCACCTGGCCCGCGGGAATGGCGCGCGCGATGCCGCCATCGGCGTCCACGCTGGTGAGCGCCCGGCCGCGCGCGGGGCCCTCGCAGCCGTCGGTGAACCACCAGGGCACGCCGTTCATGGCGGTGAGCACCACGGTGCGCGGGCCGAGCAGCGGGGCGATGCGGCGGGCCACGTCGGGCAGGGCCGGGGCCTTCACGGTGATGACCACGAGGTCTTGCACGCCGAGGGCGGCGGGGTCATCGCTCGCGCGCACGGCGGCCCGGGCCTGGGTGCCGTCGGGGCGGGCCAGGCGCAGGCCGCCCGATTGCAGCGCGGCCAGGGTGGCGCCGCGCGCGACCACGCCCAATTCGCAGCCCGCCTGTGCCAGGGCCACGCCCAGCCAGCCGCCGATGGCGCCGGCTCCGTAGATGCATGCTTTCATGGGTTGTATGCGCTTGCGGGGGACGGGTCATTGTGCCCGTATAGTCTGCGCTCCATGGCCAAGGACAAAACCATCTACACCTGCAGCGACTGCGGCGGCACCAGCCCGCGCTGGCTGGGCAAATGCCCGGCCTGCGGGGCGTGGAACACGCTGGTCGAATCGGTGGCCGAAAGTGCCGGCGCGGGCAAGAACCGGCTGAGCGCCCCGCAGTACGCGGGCCTGGCCCAGGCGCAGGCGGTGATGCCGCTGTCCGCCATCGAGGCCACCGAGGTGGCGCGCGCCGCCAGCGGCATCGAGGAGCTCGATCGCGTGCTCGGCGGCGGCGTGGTCGAGGGCGGCGTGGTGCTCATCGGCGGCGACCCGGGCATCGGCAAGTCCACCCTGCTGCTGCAGGCCATGGACGCGCTGCACCGCCAGGGCCTGCCCACGCTGTACGTGACGGGCGAGGAGAGCGGCGCGCAGGTGGCGCTGCGCTCGCGCCGCCTGGGGCTGGACAACAGCCAGGTGCAGGTGCTGGCCGAGATCCAGCTCGAGAAAATCCTGGCTACCGTGGAGGCCATGCAGCCCTCGGTCTGCGTGGTCGATTCGATCCAGACCATCTATTCCGACCAGCTCACCAGCGCGCCGGGCTCGGTGGCGCAGGTGCGCGAGTGCGCGGCGCACCTCACGCGGCTGGCCAAGGCCACGGGCATCGCCGTCATCCTCGTGGGCCACGTGACCAAGGAAGGGGCGCTGGCCGGCCCGCGCGTGCTGGAGCACATGGTGGACACGGTGCTCTACTTCGAGGGCGACACGCACAGCAGCTACCGCCTGGTGCGCGCCATCAAGAACCGCTTCGGTGCGGTGAACGAGATCGGCGTGTTCGCCATGACCGAGCGCGGCCTGCGCGGCGTCTCCAACCCCAGCGCGATCTTTTTGAGCCAGCACAGCGAGCCCGTGCCGGGCTCGTGCGTGCTGGTCACGCTGGAGGGCACGCGGCCCATGCTGGTCGAAATCCAGGCGCTGGTCGATGGCGGCGGGCCCAGCCCGCGGCGCCTGTCGGTGGGCCTGGAGCGCGACCGCCTCGCCATGCTGCTGGCCGTGCTGCACCGCCACGCGGGTGTGGCCTGCGCGGACCAGGACGTGTTCGTCAATGCCGTGGGCGGCGTGCGCATCAGCGAGCCCGCGGCCGACCTGGCGGTGATGCTCGCCATCACCAGCAGCCTGCGCGGCCGCGCGCTGCCCAAGGGCTTCATCGCCTTCGGCGAGGTGGGCCTGGCGGGCGAGGTGCGCCCCGCGCCGCGCGGGCAGGAGCGGCTGAAGGAGGCCGCCAAGCTGGGCTTTTCCGTGGCCGTGGTGCCCAAGGCCAACGCGCCCAGGAAGCCCATCGAGGGCCTGACCATCCACGCCGTGGAGCGCGTGGACGAGGCCATGCAGGCCGTGCGCGGTCTGGATTGAGTGGGCGTAGTGGCTGCGCCGCTCAGCCTGCGGGCTGGCAGGCGGCGTCCACCTGGGTGTAGAGCAGGCGGTCGCCGTGCAGGGCCAGCGTTTCTTCGCGCTTGCAGCGCGTCGCCATCACGGCCGTGCCTTGCTGCGCGATGGTGGTAACGGTTTCGTAGCGTGCCGTGGCGCGGGTGCCGTCGGCATGCACGCTGATTTCCGGCTTGCCCATGCGGGTGCTGGCCCGCAGTTGGGCCGCGGCCATCATCGTGGCCGACAGCTCTTGCAGTGCGCAGATATCGCTGCGCCCGCCGGTATGGGTTTGCGGGCTGCCCCCTGAGTGGTCCACGACACGAAAGCGCAGGCTGGGCGCGGCAAGCGCGCATTGGCGGCGGTAGTCGTTCTGGTCCCCCAGGTCCATGGCATGGCGCAGCACGTCCTCCACCGCGCCGGGCGTCACCTTGCCGCTGGCTACGCGGTTCACCGCATCGGCGGGCGCAGCCGGGGCGGCAGGTGCCTTGGCCTGCGCTGCAGGCGCGGGAGCGGCCTTCGGTGCTGGCGCGGGCTGGGGTGCGGGCCGGGGCGCGGGGCTGCTGCACATGCGGTCGGAGTACGTGACGCGGCCTGCGCCGTCGGTGCATTTGAAAAGCTGCTGGGCCGAAGCCGGAGCGCAGGCCATGAGGACGGCCAGGGCCGTGATGCCGTGGGTGAGGGGCAGGGACATGGAGCGGAACGTGCGGGGTGGGAAAGAATTCGGCTGCGCGGCATTATCTCCACGGGCCGCGTACGCGGCTTCCACAATCGCGGCGGCAACGCGGCATACGACAATCGCCCCCATGAACCTGCGCAAATACCTGGTCCCGCTGGGGCTGGCCATTCTCTTCGTCGCGGCTTACCGCGCCTATGCCTGGCAGGGCGTGATCACCGTGGGCGGCGGCGTGGTCATGTGGCTGCTGCTGCACTACACGCGGCTCATGAGCGTGCTGAAGAAGGCCAACGAGCGGCCCATCGGCTACGTGGGCAGCGCCGTCATGCTCAATGCCAAGCTCAAGCCCGGCGTGACCCTGATGCACGTGGTGGCCATGACCCAGGCCCTGGGCGCGCTGCGTTCCCCCGAGAACGAGCAGCCCGAGCTCTACCGCTGGACGGACGGCTCCCAGTCCTACGTGGACGCCGAATTCCGCCATGGCCGCCTGGTGCGCTGGGAGCTGTACCGGCCCGGGGCGGCTGCTTAAGAACACGCCCTAAAATCCGCTTTTTTAAGGACAACCCCCATGAGCCCCGTAGTTCCCTCGATGGCCGACCGTGACGGCAAGATCTGGATGGACGGCCAGATGGTCGATTGGCGCGACGCCAAGATCCACGTGTTGACCCACACGCTGCACTACGGCTGCGGCGCCTTCGAAGGCGTGCGTGCCTACAACACCGTGAACGGCACGGCCATCTTCCGCCTCGAAGAGCACACCGACCGCCTGTTCAACAGCGCCAAGATCCTGCGCATGAAGCTGCCCTTCACCAAGGAAGAGGTGAACGAGGCCCAGAAGGCCGTGGTGCGCGAGAACAAGCTCGAATCGTGCTACCTGCGCCCGCTGACCTGGATCGGCTCGCAAAAGCTCGGCGTCTCGCCCAAGGGCAACCAGATCCACCTGATGGTGGCGGCCTGGGCCTGGGGCGCGTACCTGGGCGAGGAAGGCATGAAGCGCGGCATCCGCGTCAAGACCAGCAGCTACACGCGCCACCACGTCAACATCACCATGACGCAGGCCAAGGCCGTGAGCAACTACAGCAACTCCATCCTCGCCAACATGGAGGCCACGGAGGACGGCTACGACGAGGCGCTGCTGCTCGACAGCAGCGGCTTCGTCTCCGAGGGCGCGGGCGAGAACATCTTCATCGTGAAGAACGGCGTCATCTACACGCCCGACCTGTCGGCCGGCGCCCTCAACGGCATCACGCGCAACACTGTCTTCCACATCGCCAAGGACCTGGGCCTGGAGATCGTGCAAAAGCGCATCACGCGCGACGAGGTCTACATCGCCGACGAGGCCTTCTTCACCGGCACGGCCGCCGAAGTGACGCCGATCCGCGAGCTCGACCGCATCGAGATCGGCGCCGGCAGCCGCGGCCCCATCACCGAGAAGATCCAGAGCGCGTTCTTCGACATCGTGAACGGCCGCAACCCCCAATACGCCCACTGGCTCGCAAAGGTCTGAAGCCATGCCGCAAGCAATCGTTGAACTGTTGGCCAAGGACCTGAATGCCCAGGGCGGCGTGTTCTGCCCCTCGCCCAAGGCCGACATGAAGCTCTGGAACAGCCACCCCAAGGTCTACCTGGACGTGGCCCACACGGGCGAGGCCCAATGCCCCTACTGCGGCACCGTCTACCGGCTCAAGGCGGGCGAGACCGTCCGCGCGGGCCACTGAGCGTGGAGCAGGGGGCGCCGCCCCCGCCGCATTCACTTTCCCGCGCAGGCGCGTTGCCAGATGCTGCCCGGCGCGGGGCCCCCATGCCAATCCAGGAGTTCCGCGAAGTGCCGCCGTTCGCCGCCGCGCAGCTTGATGAGCGGCGCGGTGGGTGCCTGCGCGCGCGCCAGGCACAGGCGCGGGTAGAGCAGGTACCACTTCCAGCCTACGGCCCGCTGGTGGAAGAAGGCCGTGTCCTCGGCCTTGAACAAGGCCAGCCGGAAGGCGTTGCCGCGGCGCAGCACGCGCTGGGCGGCCACGTGGATCAGCAGGTAGTGCGGGTCGTGGATGCCCTGCAGCAGCTGCGCGGCCCCGGGCTCGGCCTGCAGCGCCTGCAGATAGGCCGCGGTGCCCTGCTCGACCAGCGCGCGGTGGAATTCCTCCTGCCATGCGACGACGAAGGGCGACTGCGCCGGGGCGCCGAAGGCCCAGCTTTCGACCACGGGGTAGCGCGCGTCGTGCGTGAAGCCCTCCAGGAAGAAACCCGTGAACTGCGCGCCCTGCGCGCGCCGCGCGGCGTCCATCCAGTCCAGCGGCCGGGTGAGCAGCGTGGTCGCGTCCAGCCAGTAGCCGCCGTGGTGGCGCACCAGGTACAGGCGCAGCCAGTCCGACTGCTTGGTCGGGTGCAGCTGCGCGAAGCCCTCGGGCAGGTGCGCGGGCGGCACGTGGCGCGACAGGTTCGCTTCGTTCAGCACGTGGATCTCATAGTCCGGGCACTGCGTGCGCCAGTTGGCGATGCACTGGTCCACCACCGTGTCGGCTTTCTGCGTATTCCAGTAGCTCCAGATGCGTCGCGGGATCGCGGTGGCGCTCCGGTCTGCCTGCGGCGCACCGGCCTGCGGCCCCTCAAACGCCACGGCCGGCGGCTCGCCCGGGTAGGCGCGTGCGCGCCCGGGGCGGGCGACGGTCAGCAGCCCGTAGGCGGCGCGCAGAAGGGGGGCGGGAATGCGTGAGGACATGGCGGCGGTGACGGCGGGGCGGGCCGGTATTCTGGCACCGGCCGATGGCGCCCGCCCGCTGAGGGTGCTGCACTTCGTCACCGGGGGATTTTCGGGGGCGACGCAGGTGGCGGTCGATCTGTGCCTGGCCGCGCAGGGCGACCCGGGCCTGCAGACCCTGCTGGTGCTGCGGCGCAAGCGCAGCACGCGCATGGACCGGGTGCAGGCGCTGCGCGCGCAGGGCCTGCAGGTGCACGTCGTCTCCAACTGGCTGCATGCGCTCACGGTGTGGGAGCTGCGCAAGATCATCCGCGCCTGGAAGCCCGGCGTGGTGTTCGCGCACGGCTTCAGCGACCACATCTGGGGCCGCCAGGCGGCGGTGGCTGAAGGCGTGCCGCGCATCTTCCACGTGGAGCACAACTCGCGCGAGCGCTACACGCCGCGGCGCCTGAAGCAGGCGCTGGCGCTGGCGCCGTTCACGCAGGTGAGCATCGGCGTGTCCGAGGGCGTGCGCACCAGCCTGGTCGAACGCGGCTTTCCCCCCGCGCAGTGCGTCGCTATCCCCAACGGTATCGCCCTGGAGCGCTTTCCCGCCAGCCTGCTGCCCGCGCGCTGGCAGGAGCGCGAGAGCGCCATCCTGATGGCCTCGCGCTTTGCGCGGCAGAAAGACCATGCCAGCCTGATCCGCGCCCTGGCGCTGCTGCGCGAGCGTGGGCTGGCGCCCACGCTGTACCTCGCGGGCGCGGGCAGCCAGCGCCTGCTGCGCGGCATGCAGGCGCTGGCGCGGCGGCTGGGCGTGCAGGAGCAGGTGCGGTTTCTGGGCAGCGTGGCCGACGTGCCCCAGCGCCTGGCCGCCGTGCAGGTTTTCGCCCTGTCCACCCGCTGGGAGGGCATGCCCCTGGCGCTGGTGGAGGCCATGGCCGCTGGCTGCGCCTGCATCGGCACGGACGTGGTGGGCGTGCGCGAGATCATCGACCACGGCCGCACGGGCCTGCTCGTGCCGCCCGGGGACCCCCTGGCGCTGGCCGATGCGCTGCAGCGGCTGCTGCAGGAGAGCGCCCTCGCGGAGCAGCTCGGGCACGCCGCGCGCGAGCGGGCCCTCAGCGCGCATGGGAGCGCGCTCATGTGGCAGCGCTACCGCGCCCTGCTCGACGGGGATGCGCAGGAGGGCCGCGCGCCATGACGCGCCGCCCCTGGACGGCACAGGCCGTCTCCCTGCGCCTGACGGCCCTGGCCGCCTTCCTGCTGCCCGCGCTGGCGCTGTGGGTGCCCTCGGGCTATTCCTACGGCGCGCTGCTGCTGCTGCTGGGGGCGCTGTGCTTCGCGCCCGCGTGGCTGCGGCGCAGGCCCGGCAGGGCCACGTTGGGGCTGGCGCTGCTGCTGGCGGGCATGGGCTGCATGTGGTTCCTGCTCTCGCTCGACACGGGCCCGGCCCGCTGGGACAAGGGCCTCAAGTGGCTGCTGGGCGCGCTGTGCCTGCTGTACACCGCGGTCTATCCGCCGCGCCCCGGGGCCTTTGCGGCGGGGCTGCCCTTCGGCTGCACCGGCATGGGGGCGCTGGCGCTGTGGCAGGTCTGCGGCGAGGGCATGGAGCGGGCGACGGGCTACACCAACGCCATCCAGTGGGGCAACCTGGCGCTGCTGCTGGCCTGCCTGGCAGCCGTGCCGCTGGCCGTCTTCTGGCGCCGCCATGGTTGGTGGTGGCGGGCCTGGATGGGGCTGGCCGTGGCGCTGGGCACGGTGGCCTCGCTGCTGTCGCAGTCGCGCGGCGGCTGGCTGGCGGTCGCGGCAGTGTTCCCGCTGTGGCTGCTGCTGGCCTGGCGCATCCGCCGCCGGCTGTTTACGCGGCTGCTCGCGGTGCTGACCCTGCTGGTGGTGGTGGTGGCGCTGGTGCTGGCCTTCACCCCGCGCTTCAAGGACCGCGTCGACCTGGCGGCCACGGAGATCAGCGGCTACCTCGAGGCCGGCCGGGAGAACACCTCGCTGGGCCTGCGGCTGGCGCAGTACGGGCTGGTGGCGCAGCTGATCCCGCAAAAGCCCTGGCTGGGCTGGGGCGCGCACGGTTTCGTCGATGAGCTGCGGCGGCGCGTGGATGCGGGCGAGTACGGGCCGGAGATGCTGCACTACCCCCAGGTCCACAACGACTTCTTGGACGTGTGGGTCAAGGTGGGGATCGGCGGCGTGCTGCTGCAGGCGGCGCTCTTCGCCTGGGTGCTGGCCATGTTCTGGCCCAGCCGCAAGCGCCTGGCCCGCTGGGCGGAAGACTCGCCGCGGTGGAGCGATGCGCTGGCGCTGCGTGTCATGGGCACCATGGTGCCGGTGTGCTACCTGGTGTTCGGCATGTCGCAGCCCTTCTTCAACCACAACAGCGGCGTCATGTGCTTCGTCTTCTACGTGGGCGTGCTGTGGGCCGCGCTGCAGGGGCTGGAGAGGGACGGCGGATGACGCCCTGGCTCAGCGTCCTGGTGCCGGTCTACAACGTGCGGCCCTACCTGCACGAATGCCTGGCCTCCGTCGTCGAGCAGGCGGACGGGGGCGTGCAGATCCTGGTGCTCGACGACTGCTCCACGGACGGCAGCGGGGCGCTCCTGCAGGAGCTCGCGCAGCGCTGGCCCGGCCGCCTGCAGCTGCTGCGGCACGCCGCCAACGGCGGCCTGAGCGCGGCGCGCAACACCATGATCGACGCCGCGCGGGGCGAGTACCTGTGGTTCCTCGACTCCGACGACAAGCTGCTGCCCGGCGCCATCACCGGCCTGCGGGCCGTCGTGCAGGCGCATGCGCCCGACGTGGTGTTGTGCGACTTCACCGTCTGGCGCGAGCGCGAGCGGCTCAAGCACCGGCTGCGCGGCGAGCGCCACCGCCGCAGCTTCGACGGCCCGGCGCGGCGCCTGGTGCAGGACCGCTGCGCGCTGCCGGCGGGCATGCTGTCCACGGGGCAATTGCATGCCTGGTCCAAGATCTCGCGGCGCGCGCTGTGGGGGGCGGACCTGCGCTTTCCGCCCGGCGCCTACTTCGAGGACATGGCCGCCATGCCGCTGATGGCGCTGCGCGCCGCAAGCTTCTACTACGAACCCCTGCCCTGGGTGGCCTACCGCCAGCGCGCCAGCAGCATCCTGGCGGGCATGAACTTGGCCAAGGCGCTGGACCAGTCGGCCGCGCTGCTGCCCTTCGCGCGGGCGCTGCGGGCCTCGCCCTGCGGCACCGACGAGCGCCTGCGCCTGGCGCTGGCGCAGCAGGCCGCGCGCAGCCTGGCGGGCGCCATGCGCTACGTGTGCGGGGCGAACGCGGCGGACGCCGCAGGCTGGGCGCAGCCGCCCTCGGCGGTGGCCGAGCGGCTGCGCAGCCAGTTCCTCGAAGCCTCGCCGCTCCCGCCCGCGGCCCTGACACGCGCCTTTCTGCTGCGCGGCTGGTGGCTGCGCAGCCGCAAGTTCCTGCGCTGGTTCAATGCCCGGCCCCTGCCGTGAGCGGTGCCCCAGGGTTTTAGGTCAAATAGGCCTCTAGCGCCCGTGTATCAAGCGCTGGCAGCTATTCTTTTGGGGGCTTCCGCCCTGCATAGCAATTGCGCTACAGTGTGGGGCATGAAAACCGCCCAGCTTCCCCCCGTGCGCGTGCCGCCCTCCGTACGGCAGGCCATTGAAAGCGTGCTGCACGAGGGCGAAACGCTGTCGCAGTTCGTGGAGCAGGCGGCGGTGCAGGCGGCGCAGCGGCGCAAGGCCCAGCAGGAGTTTGTCGCGCGCGGGCGCGCGTCATTGGCGCGCTCGCGCGAGGCGGGCGAGTTCTACGGCGCTACGGACGCGCTGGACGCCATGCAAAAGCGCCTGGCTGCCCGCATGGCGGTGTTGCAGCAGCGTTCGTGAGCTACGCCGTCCGTTTCACGCGCGAGGCGCTGGAGGATTTGCAGCGGCTCGAGGACTTCCTGGTCGCCGTGGCGCTGGAGCGTGGAGACTTCAGCCTGCCGGACCGCGCGATGGCCGCCATCCGGCGCGAGTTCCACATTCTCGAACGCAACCCGTTCACCTGCCGCATCGCCTTCGATGACCGGCTGGAGCGCGAGCTGGTGATCCCCTTCGGCGCGTCGGGCTACGTGGCCTTGTTCCATATCGCCAGCGATGCCGAGGTGATCGTTTCCGCCATCCGCCACCAGCGCGAGGACGACTACCATTAAGAGGAATTGGCCTCTAGCGCCCGCACATCAAGCGCTGGCAGCTATTCTTTTGGAAGCTGCGCGCCACTCCTGCTCCAGCAACGCCACCAGCGTCCCCGCCGCCATGGGCCGCGCCGCCGCCACGCCCTGGCCTGCCCAGAGCGCGAGGTAGTCCGCATGGCCCGCCTCGGCCGCCGCGCGGCGCAGCGGGCCGGTGAGCGCGTTCTGCACGGGGTAGGCGGGCACGCTGGCCTCGTGCGCCTGCAGGCGCTCCATCATCGCGTTGACGATGCCGCGCGCCGGGCGGCCCGTGAGGGCGCGCGTGGTGCGCGTGTCGGTGGCCGTGGCGCGGGCCAGGGCCGCGCGGTAGGCGGCGCCGATGCCCGACTCCTCGCAGGCCAGGAAGGCCGTGCCCATCTGCACGGCCTCGGCGCCCAGCGCCAGCGCGGCCGCGATGCCGCGCCCGTCCATGATGCCGCCCGCGGCGACCACGGGGATGGAGAGCGCATCCACGCACTGCGGCACGAGGGCCAGGGTGCCGATCATCGAGGCTGCGTCGCTGCCCAGGAAGGTGCCCCGGTGCCCGCCCGCCTCCATGCCCGAAGCGCACACCGCATCCGCCCCCACGCCGGCCCAGGCCACGGCCTCGGCCACCGTGGTGGCCGTGCCGATCACGAAGCAGCCCGCGCCGTGCAGCCGCTCGACTTGCGCGGCGGTGAGGATGCCGAAGGTGAAGCTCGCCACGGCGGGGCGGGCCTCGACCAGCGCCTCGAACTGCGCGCAGAAGTCCTCGCACCAGCGCGCGGGCGCGGGGGGCTGCAGGCCGAATTCGGCATACAGCGGGGCCAGGCGCTCCCGCGCGGCCTGCACGGTGGTGGCATCGGGCGCGGGCGCCTCCTGCACGAACAGGTTCATGCCGAAGGGCCTGTTCGTCGCGGCGCGCACGGCCGCCGCCGCCTGGGCCATGGCCTCGGGCGAGCGCATGCCGCAGCCCAGCATGCCCAGGCCCCCGGCGCTGGATACGGCGGCGGCGAGCTGCGGGGTATCGGAGCCCGTCATGGGGCCTTGGACGATGGGCAGGCGCAGGCCGGTGGCGTCGCGCAGGGAACGGTGGGGCATGGGGGTCTCCTGAAAATCAAGCAGCGGAATGATCAAGCAGTGGGGTGTGCGGCCAGCACCTGCTCCAGCGCATCGAGCGCGGCCGAACGGTAGCCGCGGCGCCGCACGAGCAGGGTGGGAATGGTGGCGAGCGGGTGCTGCGCAAGCGTCGCCGCGTCCGGCGCCAGGGCCAGCACCGAGCGCGGCACCACGCCCACGCAGCCGCCGCCCGCCACGCAGGCCAGGATGGCGTGGTACGAGGCGAGCTCCAGCAACTGCATGGGCTGGGGGCGCGGCGCCAGCCAGTCCTGCGCGATGCGGCGGTAGGTGCAGCCGGGCCCGAAGACCGCGAGCGTGCCGGGCTGCACGCTGTGCGGCCCGCGCACGCGCGGGTGGCCAGCGGGCAGCACCAGCACCAGCTTTTCGGTGAACACGGGCTTCGCGTCGAGCGCGGCGTCCACCGCCTGGCCCGGTGGCCAGGCGACGAGCGCGGCGTCGAGCGCGTGTGCGCGCAGCCGCTCCACCAGGTCCTGCGTGGAGCCGGTGGAGAGCTCCAACGCCACGCCGGGCCACTGGCGGTGCAACTGCGCCAGCGGCGCGGGCAGGCGGCTGGCGGCGGTGCTCTCCATCGAGCCCAGGCGCAGCCGCCCGCCGGGGCGGCCCGGGCGAAGGGCCTGGCGCGCCTCCTCGGCCAGGGCCAGCAGGCGGCTTGCGTAGCCCAGCAGCACCTCGCCCTCGGGCGTGAGCGCCATGCGCTTGCCCTCGCGCAGGAACAGCGTGGCGCCCAGGTCGGCCTCGAGCTGGCGCACGCGCGTGGTCACGTTGGACTGGGCGCGCGAGAGCCGCTCGGCTGCGCGCGTGACGCTGCCCTCGGCTGCGACGGTGCGGAAGATGTCGAGCGCCGTGAGGTCCAGCATGGCAGGGGGTTTGTCCATCTTGAAATGGGATGAATATAAAAAATTCATTCTCTTGCTAAGATGATAAGCAACGGCATCCGCCGTGGCAACCGGAACCCCTACCGTGCTCTCCCCCTCTTCACCAGCGCCCGCGCGCGCACTGTCCATCGCGTTCGCGGGCATGGCCGCGCTGGCCTCGGCCATGGGCATCGGCCGCTTCGCGTTCACGCCGCTGCTGCCCATGATGCTGCACGACGGCGTGGTGGACATCGCCACGGGCAGTTGGCTCGCCACGGCCAACTACTTCGGCTACCTGGCGGGGGCGCTGCTGTACATGGCGCTGCCCCGGCTGGTGCGGCGTGCGGGGCTGAACGCCGCCATGAACGTGGCGCTCGTGCGCGGCGGGCTGGTGGCCACGGCCCTGCTCACCGTGGCGCTGGCGCTGCCCTGGCCCGCGCTGTGGCCGCTGCTGCGCCTGCTGGCGGGCGTGGCGAGCGCGCTGGTGTTCCTGGGCACGTCCAACTGGTGCATGGGGCGGCTCGCGCACCTGGGCGCGCCTGCGCTGGCCGGGCTGATCTTCTGCGGGCCGGGGCTGGGCATCGTGTTCACCGGCCTGCCGGTCAGCGCCATGGTGGCGGCGCACTGGAGCGCGGCCGAGGGCTGGACGGCGTTCGGCGCGATCGCGCTGGTGCTGTGCGCGGGCGTGTGGCGCACCTTCCAGGGCGGTGAGGGCGGTGCCGCGCAGGCCCCGGCCGCCGCCGCGGCAGCACCGGCACCGGCCCGGCCCGCGGCCGAGCGCACGCTGCTCGCCGTGGCCTATGGCCTGGCGGGCCTGGGCTACATCGTCACGGCCACCTTCCTGCCCGTGATCGCGCGCGCCGTGCTGCCTGCGGGCTCCGTGTGGCCCGATCTGTTCTGGCCCGTGTTCGGCGCGGGCGTGGCGCTCGGGGCCTGGCTTTCCACGCGCATCGCACCCACGCGCGACCGGCGCGCGCTGCTGGCCTGGGCCTACCTGGTGCAGGCGGCGGCCATCGGCCTGGGCCTGCTGTGGCCGGGGCGTGCGGGCTTCGCGCTGGGCAGCCTGCTGCTGGGGCTGCCGTTCACGGCGATCACCTTCTTCGCGCTGCAGGAGGCGCGGCGCCAGTGGCCCCGGGCGGGCGCGGGCTTCACGGGGCTGCTCACGGCGCTGTACGGCATCGGCCAGATCGCGGGGCCACCGATGGTGGCGTGGCTGCTGGCGCGCGCGCCTTCGCAGGCGCAGGGCTTCGACTGGGCGCTGGGCACGGCGGCTGGCGCGCTGCTGCTGGGCGCCGCGCTCTACGCGCTCATGGTGTGGCGCTGGCGGCCGTGATGAGGGGGATGCGCAGCACGAAGCAGGCGCCCGGCTGGCCGTCGGGCCGGTCCTCGCACTGCACGCTGCCGCCGTGGCGCTGCGCGATGGAGCGCACCAGCGCCAGGCCCAGGCCCACGCCGCCCTCGCGCTCGCTCGCGCCGGGCAGGCGGTAGAAGGGCTCGAAGATGCGCTCGCGCTGCGCGGGCGGCACGCCGGCGCCGTGGTCGCACACGCGCAGCAGGGCGTGCGTGCCCTTGGCGCCCGCCTCCCGCGCGAGCTGCAGCTCGATGCCGCCGTGGCCGTAGCGGCGCGCGTTCTCCAGCAGGTTGCGCACGGCACGGCGCAGCAGCTTGGCCACGCCCCGCGCTTCGAGCGGCCCGGCGTCATGGGCCATGTCCAGCTCGGCGCCCACGCGCGCGCATTCCTCGGCGGCCAGGCCCACGAGGTCGATGGCTTCGAGCGTGCCCATGTCGGCCTCGCGCGCGTCGAGGCGGCTGGCGAGCAGGATCTCGTCGATGAGCTGGTCCAGCTCGGCGATGTTGCGCTCGATCTCCTGGCGGAACGCGGGCGAGGGCGAGCCGCCGCCCATCAGCTCCAGCCCCATGCGGATGCGCGTGAGCGGCGAGCGCAGCTCGTGCGAGGCGTTGGCCAGCAGCGACTTGTGCGAGGTGACCAGCGCCTCGATGCGCGCGGCGGCGGCGTTGAACTGGCGCGCGAGGTCGGCCACCTCGTCCTGCCCGCCCTCGGGTACGCGCACCGACAGGTCGCCCTCGCCGAAGCGCTGCACGCTGCGCTGCAGCGTTTCGAGCCGCTGCAGCAGGCGCCGGATGATGGGGAACACGCCCACGGCCACGGCCAGGCCCACGAGGCCCAGCATCCACAGGAAGCCGAACGGCGGGCGCAGCCACAGGGCTGCTTCGCCGCGCCGGTCCGGGTGCCGGCCGGTGCGCGGCGCCATCTGCAATTGGTAGACGTTGCCGTCCATGCCTTCGATGCGGAACTCCACGCTGTCACTGGGCGGGCCGGGCAGGCGCACGGCCTGGCCCGCGAGCAGCGGGCGCCCCACGCTGTCGCGCAGCACCAGCTCGCGTGTCGGCGGCGCCACGGGTTGGACGTTCTGCTCGGCCGCGATGCGCCAGGCCCAGCCCACGACGAGCGTGAGCACGGCCACGCCGCCCACCACGGCGAGCCAGATGCGCAGGTACAGGCGCTGGGAGAAGACGCGGAACAGGGGCATGTCCTAGTCTTGCTGTTTGGCGAACACGTAGCCCACGCCCCGCACCGTGAGGATGCGCTTGGGGGTCTTGGGGTCGGCCTCGATGGCGGCGCGGATGCGGCCCATGTGCACGTCGATGGAGCGGTCGAAGGCCTCCAGCTCGCGGCCGCGCACGGCCTCCATGATCTGGTCGCGCGTGAGCACGCGGCCCGCGCGCTCGGCCAGGGCCACGAGCAGGTCGAACTGGTACGAGGTGAGGTCGGCGCTTTGCCCGCCCACGGTGACGGTGCGCGCGTCGCGGTCGATCTCCAGCGTGCCGAAGCGCAGCGCCTGCGTGGCTGCGGGTGCCGCGCCGTCGCCGCGCCGGCGCAGGATGGCGCGGATGCGCGCAAGCAGCTCGCGCGGCTCGAAGGGCTTGGGCAGGTAGTCGTCGGCGCCGAGCTCCAGGCCGATGATGCGGTCCATCGGGTCGCCCTTGGCCGTGAGCATCAGCACCGGCACCTGTGCGGCGCCGCCCGGCAGCGCGCGGATGCGGCGGCAGACCTCCAGGCCGTCCATGTCGGGCAGCATGAGGTCGAGGATCACGAGGTCGGGCAGCGGCGGCGCGTCGGGGCCGCCCAACTGGGCCAGGCCGCCGTGGCCGTCGGCCTTGTGGGTCACCTGCAGGCCGTTCTGGCCGAGGTATTCGCCCACCATCTGCGCAAGGCGGGCGTCGTCTTCGATCATCAGCAACTGGTGGGCGCTCATGGCGGCAGTGTAGTGGGCCTGGGTCATGCGGACCATGGTCATGCCATGGGATCGCGCCGAGTTGTCCCCACCGTAAAGATACGTAAATTCAGGTGCGCACTTCCACTTCAATGGCGCGCCTGCACGCGCGAGGCCAGCCACACCAGCGCCAGCACCGGCAGGCCGAGCAGGGCCGTGCCGTTGAAGAAGGCGATGTAGCCGTGCACGTCCACGAAGCGGCCCGAGAAGCCCGCGAGCCACTTCGGGGCAAGCAGCATCATCGAGCTGAACAGCGCGTACTGCGTGGCCGAGTACTGCACGTTGGTCAGGCTCGACAGGTAGGCGATGAAGGCCGCTGAGGCGATGCCGCCCGCCAGGTTGTCGGCCGAGACGACGAAGACCAGGCCCGTCACGTCGTGCCCGCGCGTGGCGAGCCAGGCGAACAGCAGGTTGCTCGCGGCCGACAGCAGCGCGCCGAGCATGAGCACGCGCATCACGCCCCAGCGCATGGCCATGGCGCCGCCCACGAAGGAGCCCGCGAGCGTCATGACCACGCCGTAGACCTTGGTCACGGCCGCCACCTCGTCCTTGGTGAAGCCCATGTCCACGTAGAACGGGTTGGCCATGATGCCCATCACCACGTCGCTGATGCGGTACACCGCGATCAGGCCCAGCACCAGCAGCGCCTGCCAGCGGTAGCGGCGCACGAAGTCGGCGAAGGGATCGACGAGCGCGCCGCGCAGCCACTCGGCCGCGTTGCGCGCGGGTGTGAGCGCACGCGGCGCGGGCTCGGGCGAGAGCAGCACCGTAAGCATGCCCACGGCCATCGACGCGGCCATGGCCAGGTAGGCCGCGCGCCAAGCGCCGTGCTGGTAGCCCGCGATGCCCTGCACCTCGGAGCGCGCGGCCAGCCACAGCACGCCCGCGCCGGCCCAGATCATCGCGAGGCGGTAGCCCGTCTGGTAGGTGGCGGCCAGCGCGGCCTGGCGGTCGGCGTCGGCCGACTCGATGCGGAAGGCGTCGAGCGCGATGTCCTGCGTGGCCGAGCCGAAGGCCACGGCCAGCGCGCACCACACCACGGGCGTGAGCGCCTGTTGCGGGTCGTTGAACGCCATGCCCGCCAGGCCCGCCGCCACGGCCGCCTGCGCCAGCAGCAGCCAGCTGCGCCGCCGCCCCAGCCAGCGCGTGAGCAGCGGCAGCGGCATGCGGTCCACCAGCGGCGACCAGACCCACTTGAAGGCGTAGGCCAGACCCACCCACGAGAGGTAGCCGATGGTCGTGCGGTCGATGCCCGCCTCGCGCAGCCAGAACGACAGCGTGCCCAGCACCAGCAGCTGCGGCAGCCCGGCGGCAAAGCCCAGCGCCAGCATGCGCAGGCTCGCGGGCTCCAGGTACACGCGCCAGGTGGCGGCCCAGCCGCGGCGCGGGGCGGGAGTCTCTGAAGGTGAAGGGGCAAGGGAGCGGTCGGGCATGGCGGGGGATTATCCCGCCCGCTACCATCGCCGCATGGTCCGCGACGCCTGCGTTCCCTTCGAGCCGAGCTGCTCCGTGCGCCGCTACAGCGGCGAGCACAGCGCGCACGCGCACGACCATGCGCAGATCCTCTACGCGCTGCAGGGCCGCATGGAGCTGGAGATCGCCGGGCGCGCCGCGTTCGTCGATACGGCCTGCGGCATCGTCATCCCCGCGGGCGTGCGGCACGGCTTCCTGGCCGCGCCCGCGTCGCGCATGTTCGTGATCGACGCACCCGACCAGCAGGGCCTGGCGCGCGTGCGCCGCTTCGCCGTGCCGCCGCCCTGGCGCGGCGCCCCCGAGGCGCTGGGCGACGCCGCCGCGCGCGTGGCCGAGGTGCTGCAGGCGCCCGGTGTGATCGCCCGCCGGGGGCTCGACCTCGCGCGGCTCGCGCACACGGTGCAGGCCGCGCTGCACGAGGACTGGCCCACGGCCCGGCTGGCCGCGCAGTGCCACCTGAGCGCGCAGCGCTTTCACGCGCGGCTGGCCGAGCTCACGGGCCGCACGCCCCAGGCTTGGCTGCGCGGCCTGCGCCTGGACCAGGCCCAGGGGCTGCTCGCGCGCGGCCTGCCGCTGGAGACCGTGGCGCTGCAGTGCGGCTACGCGAGCGCGAGCGCGCTGGCCTATGCGCTCAAGCGCGAGCGCGGCGTGGGTGCGCGCGCGCTGCGCCAACGATAAGCTCCTGAAAAGAGAGCTGCTTGCGCGCTCTGGGCAGGCGCTAGCGGCCAATTTCATTCAAACCCTGGAGCGGGCACTTCAAGCGTTGCTCGACATTTGCCCCCGCGCCGCGCGCGCAGCATCCAAGGCATGACGGACTCCCACCACTCCACGCGGGGCATTGCCCTGGTTCTGCTCGCCGCCATGCTCTGGGGCACCACGGGCACGGCGCAAAGCCTGGTGCCGGGCGGGCTCTCGCCGTACTGGATCGGGGCGCTGCGCCTTGTGATCGCGAGCGGCTTCTTCGCCGTGCTGGCCGCGCGCGCCGCGCCGCCCGCGCGCGGCGGCCTGCCGTGGGGGCGCCTGCTGCTCGCGGGGCTGTGCGTGGCCGCCTACAACCTGAGCTTCTTCGCGGGCGTCAAGCAAAGCGGCGTGGCGCTGGGCACGGCCATCGCCATCGGCAGCGGCCCCATCTGGGCGGGCCTGTTGCAGACCGTGGTGCAGCGCCGCCTGCCCGGCGCGCTGTGGTGGCTGGGCACGCTGATCGGTGTGGCGGGCGGCGCGGCCATGGCGCTCGACGGCGGCACCACGCTGCGCGCGCCGCTGGGCGGTATGGCGTTGTGCCTGCTCGCGGGCCTGTCGTACGCGGCCTATGCACTGCTCAACCAGGGACTGGTGCAGCACCTGGGCCCGGCGCGCACCAACCTCGCGGTGTTCGGCACGGCGGCCGTGCTCTCGGTGCCCGTGGCCTGGGCGCTGGGCGGGGCGCTGCACGCTTCGGCCGGCGCGTGGGCGGTGGTGCTCTACCTGGGGCTGGCCAGCACGGGCGTGGCCTACCTGCTGTTCTCCACCGCGCTGCGCCACATCTCGGGCGCCACGGGCGTGACGCTGGCGCTGGCCGAGCCCGTCACGGCCTTCGCGCTGGCCGTGCTGGTGGTGGGCGAGCGGCCCTCGCTCATGGCCTGCCTGGGCCTCGGGGCCGTGATCGGCGGGCTGCTGATCGTGATCTGGGCGGAGCTGCGCGGCGGCCGCTGATTTGCTATACAAAAAAGAGCTTCTGGCGTGCACTGGTAAAGGACTGGAGGCCTATTGGGCCTGAAACCGCGTCAGCCCCCGCCGGCATTGCGGCCCACGCGCCCGAACTCCACGGGCACCTTCACGTAGGCCAGGTCGATGGCCTCTTGCGCCAGCGCGTCCATCAGCCGCTCGCAGGCCTGCTCATCGACGGACACGGTGACCGCCAGGGGCTGGTCGGCCAGCTCGAAGAAGTGGGCCGAATGGAAATGCCCCCGGTGGTCGAAGCCCTCGCCCCCGCCCACCAGCGTGCCGCCGGCGGCGCCGTGCCTCTTGGCCAGCGCCAACAGCCATTCCCCGAGGGGCTGGTGTCCCACGCGCTGGCTCTGCGCGGTGAAGAACGTCAGTTGGAAGCCTCGCATGGCTGTCTCCTTTCAATGGTTCGTTGGATCAATGGCGCACCCACGACACCGAGGCCATGCCCAGTGCCGTCATGGCGAGCGAGCCGCCCAGGTGCAGCGCCAGCATGCCGGCGGACCAGCCCCAGCGCCCGTCGCGCAGCAGCGTGAGCAGCTCGGCCGAAAACGTGGAGAACGTGGACAGGCCGCCCGCCAGCCCCGTGATGACGAACAGCCGCCAGTGCGGCGACAGGCCGGGCGCGGCGGCGAAGAACGCCATGGCGGCGCCGACGATGTAGGCCGCGATCAGGTTCGACGCCAGCGTGCCCATGGGAATGGGGGGGGCCATGGCATTCAGGGACAGGCTCAGCCCGTAGCGGGCCAGCGCGCCCGCGACGGAGCCCAGGCCGATGGCGGCCACAGCATGGACGCTCGTCATGGGCGGGCCTCCGGGGCGGGAGCGCCGCGCGGGTGCCCGAGCGGCAGCTCGCACAGGAACAGGACGGCGTGCACCTTGTGCAGCTCTGGCGCATGTTCGTGCAGGAAATCGCGCAGGCGCTGCTCGGTATCCAGCAGTTCGAGGCACTGCGGATGCCGCATGTCGGTGAGCTCCGGGTGGCTGTGCGACAGCCGCCCGCCGGGCAGGTAGCCCGCGCTGATGGGGTGCAGCATCGCCTGCGCGATGCGGGCCTGGCGGGCCGCCTGCAGCAGGTGGCGCGCCAGCGCGGGGGCGCTCAGGCGGTGCCACAGGCGGGTGGCCTGGGCCCGGGCGCCGCTGGGAAAGTACAACCTCAGGGCGGCCACGGTGGCTTCGGTGCGGGCCGTCATGGCGGGCCTTCCTTGAGCGCGAGGGCGGCGGATGCCGCCGGGGCCTTGGGGCGCTTGCTGCGGCCCACGCGCTGGGCGTGGTAGATGCCGGTGTGTCCCGAGAACAGGTAGGCCGTGACGCAGCCGATGGCGGCCAGCGGGCCGATCCCGCTGCCGAACAGCTCCATCGCCATGAGGGTGGTGGCGATGGGCGTGTTGGCCGCCCCGGCGAACACCGCCACGAAGCCGATGCCCGCCATCAGCGCGAACGGCATGTGCAAGAGCGGCGCCAACGCGTTGCCCAGTGTCGCCCCGATGTAGAACAGCGGCGTGACCTCGCCGCCCTTGAAGCCCGTGCCCAGCGAGACGACCGTGAAGCCCAGCTTGCCCAGGAAATCCCAGGGCTGCATGGGCTCCTGGAACGCGCGCACGATACCGGGGATGCCCAGGCCGATGTACTCGTGGGCATCGAGCGCCCACACCGCCACCGCGATCACGATGCCGCCCAGGAACGGGCGCAGGGGCGCGTAGGCGATGCGCTTTTTCACCAGGGCCCCGGTCCGGTGGGCCAGCGTGGCGAACAGCATGCCGGCGAGCCCGAACACGATGCCCGCGATCACGACCGCCAGCACGCTCCAGGCCCCCAGGGGCACCACGCCGTTGATGGCGTAGTGCGTGTGGTGCACGCCCCAGGCCAGGCAGACCTGGTCGGCCACGATGGCCGCGACGACGCAGGGAAACAGCGCGTCGTAGCGCATGCGCCCGATGGCCAGCACCTCCAGGCCGAACACGGCCCCCGCCAGCGGCGTGCCGAACACCGAGGAGAACCCCGCGCTCATGCCCGTCATCAGCAGGACGCGCCGGTCCTCGCGCTCCAGCCGGAAGACGTGCGTGAGCTGGTCGGCCAGGGCGCCCCCCATCTGCACCGCCGTGCCCTCGCGCCCCACCGAGGCGCCGAACAGGTGCGACAGCACCGTGCCGCCCAGCACGAGGGGGACCATGCGCAGCGGCACGACCTTCTTCGGGTCGTGGATCTCGTCGATGATGAGGTTGTTGCCGCCATCGACGGGCTTGCCGATGCGGTGGTACACCCAGCCCACGGCAAAGCCGGCCACGGGGAGCAACCAGATGATCCCGGGATGGGCGACCCGCCAGGCCGTGGCGTGGTCGAGGGTGAGCAGGAAGAAGGCCGAGGCACTGCCCGCGAGCGCCGCGGCGGCGCAGGCGATGGCGAACCACTTGCCCAGGAAGGGCAGCAGCTCAAGCTGTTCGATACGTTGGAGTTTGCGCATGGGTCATGGGCTCGAAGGAATCGGGCTGACCAACGGCGGAAGATGCGGGCGCGAATGCCTACAGCCCCGACGGTGGTCAGGTGTCTGTAGGCGTCATCAGCCGCATGGAACATGCGGCGGTTCAAGGAGGAACGCCATCTCCTGACGGCCTACTATACCGGAGACGGGAAGGCCTCGCGCGGCGCTTTCAGGTTCCGCCTACGTAGGGGTTGCTGCGCCGTTCGCGGCCGAAGCTGCTCTCGGGCCCGTGGCCCGGGATGAAGATGGTTGCGTCGCCCATGGGCCACAGCCGCCCGGTGATGCTGTCGATGAGCTGCTGGTGGTTGCCCTGCGGGAAGTCGGTGCGGCCGATGCTGCCCGCGAACAGCACGTCGCCCACGAAGGCGCGTTCGATCTGCGGCGCGTGGAACACCACGTGGCCGGGGGTGTGGCCCGGGCAGTGGCGCACGTTCAGCGTTTCCTGGCCGATCGTGACCGTGTCGCCGTCGTGCAGCCAGCGCGTGGGCGTGAACGGCTGCGCGGGCGGGAAGCCGAACATCGCGCTTTGCTGCGGCAGGCCGTCGATCCAGAACTGGTCGCCCGGGTGCGGGCCGACGATGGGCAGGCCGAGCCGGTGCGCGAGCTCGCCCGTGCCGCCCGCGTGGTCGATGTGGGCATGGGTGAGCCACAGGGCCTTGAGCCCAAGGCCCAGGCGCTGGACTTCGGCCAGCAGGCTGTCGAGGTCGCCGCCCGGGTCGATGAGAGCGGCGTCCATCGTGGCGTCGCACCACACGATGGAGCAGTTCTGCTGGAAGGCGGTGACGGGAACGGTGAGGTAGCGCAGCACAGGCTCAATCTTCCTCGGGCCGCCCGAGCAGCCGGTTGACGGCCGTGCGCAGGCTTTCGAGCGAGGTGGTGTTGAGCACGAACACCACGAAGCCCTCGATCTGGTTGTTCAGCAGCTCGAAGCGGATGTGCAGGAACACCACCAGGTGGTTCTGGATGCGCGTGCCCAGGATGGTGCGGCTGTCGCCCACGTCGATGGTGGGCGGGCTCAGCTCGAATTCGCTGCCCAGCAGGTCGGACAGCGTGGCGATGCAGGCGCTGAGCATGACGTTGCCCACCTCGGCCATGGCGTCGTGCTCCATGGCGCTGAGGTCTTCGCTGGGCACCGTCTGGCCCGCGACGATGCGCACGATGTCCAGGCTCTTGTGGCCGGGGAAGATCAGCAGCGCGTCGCCCTTGAACACGCCCTGGAACGGCTGGCGCACGCCGTACATGGGCACGCCCGCCTCGCTGAGCTGCTGGGCCGCCTCGCTCACGGTGTAGATGCTCACCTGCGGCACGGACAGCAGCACCTCGTCGTGCATCAGGCCGCTCATGGCCGCGGCGGCCTTGCCCACGCCGATGTTGAAGATTTCGCTGAGTGCGTCGATCTGTTCCGTGTCGAGTTGCATCGCCATGTCAAGCTCCCACCAGTTGCGCAAGCTGCTTCGCGGCGTTGGCCGTGACCGGCTTGGGGATGAACACCATGCCCGCCTCCTCGATGCGCTCCTGTACCGCCGACTGTACATTGGCCGTGAGGATGGCGATGGGCAGCTGGGGCTGCAGCTTGCGCAGCTCCAGCGCGGCCTCCAGGCCGTTCATGCCGTGCATGTTGAAGTCCATGGACACCAGGTCCACGGGCTGGCCCTGCAGCACCTGCAGCGCCTCTTCGCCGCTGCTGGCCTGCACGATGGTCCAGTCGGGATGGGCCTGCAGGATCAGCCCCTGCAGGAGGAGCCGCGACATGCGGCTGTCGTCAACGATCAGAAGGCGGGTGCTCATGGTGGCGGCTCTTGCGGGTGGATGGGGGGATCGTAGGACAGCACTTTATTACGTCCCGACGCCTTGGCCTGGTAGAGCGCCGCGTCGGCATCGGCCAGCAGCGGCTCGATGCCGGTGTGGCGCGGCTCCAGGGCGGCCACGCCGATGGAGACGGTGAAGGCGAGCGCCTCGCCCTGGGGCGTCCGCAGGCCGGTGCGCGCGATGGCGCCGCGGATGCGCTCGGCGATGCCCAGGGCTCCCTCCGCCGTGGAGTGGGGCAGCAGCGCCGCGAACTCCTCGCCGCCCATGCGGCCGAGCAGGTCGGCATCCCGTAGGGCCTGCCCGATGGCGTGCGCGCAGGTGCGAATGGCCTCGTCGCCCGTCTGGTGGCCATGCCGGTCGTTGATGAGCTTGAAGTGGTCGATGTCGATCATCAGCGCTGCGCAGGGCTGGCCGTGGCGGCGGCAGTGGTTGAACAGGGCGGTGCTGCGCTCCAGGAAGGCGCGGCGGTTGAGCAGGCCGCTGAGCGCGTCGCGCGTGGCCAGGTCGCGCAGCTGCGCCTCCAGCGCCTTGTGCGTCTCGATGTCGAAGCCCCAGAGCAGGTGGGCCAGCCGCCCGTCCACCTCGATCAGGCGTGCCGAGAGCGAGCTCCAGCGCGGATTGTGGGTGCCGATCAGGGCTTCCATGGCGTCCACCTGCCCGTACTGGTCGAGCGCGTGGATGAACCGCTCGCGCGTGGCCGGGTCGTGCAGCAGGTCACGCAGGAACAGGGTGCGCGGCGGCGCCTTCAGGCCCAGCCGCATGGTGAGCTGGTGGTTGATGAAGTGCACGCGCCCGCTCTGCGCCTCGGCCAGCACCACGTCGCTGGGGCTGGTGTCGAGGATGAAGCCCAGCAGCGCGCGGCCTTCCTCGAGCTTGCGCGTGCGGTCGGCCACGCGCTTTTCCAGCTCGCGGTTGGCTTGGGCGAGCTGCTGCGACAGCGCGCTGGCGGTGCGGGCGCCATGCGCCAGCCGCCACACCAGCAGCGCCGTGCCCACGAGCAGGCCGCCCAGCACCACGCTGAGCACCAGGAAACCGTTGTGCATCTGCTGGCGTGCCTGGTCGGTCTGCTGCGTGCTCGCGAGGTGGACGGCGGCCACGGCCCGCCGTGCCTTGTCGAGCATGGCGTCGGAGTGCTCGATGATGTCCGCCGTCAGGGCCGTGCCGTCCACCTGCGGGGCGTGCGCCTGGACGGACCAGCGTTCGACCTGCCGCTGCAGCGCTTCGAGGTCCTCGAGCGTGTGGGGCAGGGTGTCCTGCAGGGCGGTGTAGTGGACGTGCGGGCCATTGCCCGAGCGGTCCAGCGTGGACAGGAGCACCTCGATGCGCTCCTGCAGGTCGGGCATGGAGGCCTCCCCAGCCTGCACCTGGCGCGCCAGCAGGCTCACGCGCGCCAGTTCGCTGTGCACGCTGGACACGTACCAGGGCGCGCTCTGCTGGTAGGGCTGCGCCAGCGACTGCGTCTGGCGCAGCGTCCACCACAGCGCCGCCGACATGGCCACGGCCATGGCGCAGACCAGGGCCAGTAGCCGGGGAACGCTCTTGAGCAGCCCCGGGGATGTGCTCCCGTTAGCGGACGAAGATCGCATTAACCTGCCAGATGGTGCGGTTGAGGTATTCCTGGTTTTCCAACTGCGGGTTGCCAGCAAAGGGGTAGATCAGGATCAGCGGTCCTTTTTCGCGGATGCCCATCGGCTGGCCGTCGCGGCTGTAGGCCAGAATGGGATCGTAGCGCACGAGGTCGGCCCAGGGGATCTGGATGGCGTAGTCATTGAGCGCGGTCAATTGGATCCGGCTGCGCTCGCCGCCCCCGAGCTGCTCGACGAGGTAGCGCAGCGGCACGCCCTTCCAGCGGTACTCGCCCGGCATGCCCAGCGCCGAGGGCAGCGCGGTGACGATTTCCCTGGAAGGCAGCTTTTTCAGGCCTTGCAGGCCGCAGACCTGGCGGGCGCCGGACGGCGTGGACTCCAGGCGCAGCGCCCCGCGGCCTGCGGGCGCGTCGCACACCGGGGCCGCGCGCAGCGGTGCGGGCAGCCAGAGAACACCCAGGGAGGCCAGCAGCAGGGCCGGCAGGGCGTGGGTGGGTCTGGGGATCATCGCAACGCTCGCATTTCCGCCCGCGCCAGCGCGAGCCTATTGACTATGCCGGGAAATGGAGGATTTCGGCGGGTCTCCTGCGGCAGAGGGTTGCGCTGGCCCGGGTTTTGACAATGGTTGACAGGCTCTTACAGCCCGAACGCATAGCCGATGGTGATGGGCGCGTGGTCGCTGAACTTCTCGCCCTTGTAAATGGCCTCGGTGCGCGCGAGCTGCGCCAGGGCGGGTGTGGCTAGGTGGTAGTCCAGCCGCCACCCCACGTTGTTAGCGTAGGCCTGGCCGCGGTTGCTCCACCAAGTGTAGGCCGTGTCGGTGGCCGTGGGCTGGAGCTGGCGGTAAACGTCGATCAGGCCGCCGCCCGGCTCGCTTGTGTGTAACAGTTTTGTCATCCAGGCGCGCTCCTCGGGCAGGAAGCCGCTGTTCTTCTGGTTGCTGCGCCAGTTCTTCAGGTCGATTGGCTGGTGGGCGATGTTGATGTCGCCGCACAGGATGAACTCGCGCTCGCCCTTGAGCCGCATCAGGTGCGGGTGGAACCCGTCGAGGAAGCGGTACTTGGCCTGCTGGCGTTCCTCGCCCGAGGAGCCGCTCGGGAAGTAGGCGCTGATGATCGAGAGCTTGCGCGCGGGCGTGTCGAAGCGCAGCTCCACGTAGCGCCCCTCGGCGTCGAATTCGGCCGAGCCGTAGCCGATCACCACGTCGCTGGGCTCGTGGCGCGTGTAGATGCCCACGCCCGAGTAGCCCTTCTTGGCCGCGAACTGGAAGTGGCCCTTGAGGCCCGCGATCTCCTCGAAGCGGCCCTGCATGTCCGGCGCCTGGGCTTTGATCTCCTGCACGCAAATACAATCCGGCCGGGTCGCCGCGATCCAGGCTTCCACGCCTTTGGACGCGGCCGAGCGGATGCCGTTGAGGTTGAGGCTGGTTAACTGGAACAAGGAAGAAGTCATGGTGGTGGAGCGGCAAGGCCAGGTGCTGGCGCAGGATTTCGTGCAGTTTGCCGTGGATGCGGGCGTGCTGCGCTTTGGCGAATTCAAGACCAAGGCGGGCCGCATGAGCCCGTATTTCTTCAATGCCGGGCTGTTCGACGACGGCGCCAAGATGGGCAGGCTGGCCGAATTCTATGCAAAAGCCCTGCTGGCCAGCGGCATCGGGTTCGACATGGTCTTCGGCCCCGCGTACAAGGGCATTCCGCTCGCGGCCACCGTGGCCGTGGAGCTGGCGCGCCAGGGCCGCAACGTGCCTTTCGCCTACAACCGCAAGGAAGCCAAGGACCACGGCGAGGGCGGCACCCTGGTGGGCGCGCCGCTGCAGGGCCGCGTGCTTATCGTGGACGACGTGATGAGCGCCGGCACGGCCGCGCGCGAGTCGATCGCGCTGATCCGCGCCGCGGGCGCCACGCCCCACGCCGTGGCCATCGCGCTGGACCGCCAGGAAATGGCCACCGAGAATGGCCAGGACGTCGCGCACAGCGCGGTGCAGTACGTGCGCCAGCAGCTCGGCCTCCAGGTTTGTGCCATTGCCAAGCTGGCAGACTTATTGCTGTACTTGGGGCAAAGCAGCGGGGACGCCATGCGTGCCCACCATGAGCGCGTGCTGGCCTACCGCCAGCGTTACGGGGTCGATGAAGGGTCTATCACTTGAACACAAGGGCGTGGTACATCGGCGGGATGCTGGCGCTTGGGGGCGCGGGAGTGGCGTGGGCGCAATCCGCGCCGCCGGCAACCGGCATCTACACCTGTATCGACGCCAAGGGCCGGCGCCTCACGGCCGACCGGCCCATCGCCGAATGCACGGACCGTGAGCAGCGCGTGCTGAGCCCCACGGGCACCGAGCGCCAGCGCGTGGGCCCCACGCTGACCGAACCGGAGCGCGCCGCGCTCGAAGCCCAGCGCCGCAAGGAGGCCGAGGAGCGTGCCCGCGTGGCCGACGAGCGCCGCCGCGAGCGCGCGCTGATGATGCGCTACCCCGACAAGGCCGCCCACGACGCCGAGCGCGCCACCGCGCTGGACCAGGTGGACCAGATCACCGTGGTGGCCGAAAAGCGCATCGCGGAGCTACAGGAGCAGCGCAGGAAGCTCGACACCGAGATGGAGTTCTACAAGCGCGACCCTATGACGGCCCCCGCGCGGCTGCGCCGCTCGCTGGCCGAGAACGAGGAAGCCATTGCCGAGCAGCAGCGCTTCGTGGCCGGGCAGGCGCAGGAAAAGCGCCGCGTGAACCAGCGCTTCGATGCCGAGCTGGCGCAACTGCGCCAGCTCTGGGCCACGCGCATGGCGCCCAGCCCGGACGCCAAGCCTTAGCCCTCTTTCTTTACAGAGCCGCCAGCCGCGCGCGCAGCAGCTCGTTCACCTGCTGCGGGTTGGCCTTGCCCTTGCTGGCCTTCATGGCCTGGCCCACGAGGGCGTTGAACGCCTTGTCCTTGCCGGCCTTGAACTGGGCCACGTTGTCGGGGTTGGCGGCGATCACCTCGTCGATGATCTTCTCCAGGGCGCCCGTGTCGTTCATCTGCTTGAGGCCCTTGGCCTCGATCACGGCGTCCACGTTGGTGGCCTCGCCGCTCCAGAGCGCGTCGAACACCTGCCGGGCGGCGTTGTTGCTGATGGTGCCGTCGTTGATGCGCCCGATCAGCGCCGCCAGCTGCGCGCTGCCCACCTTGGCCTGCTCGATGCCGATTTCCTCACTGTTCAGGCGCCGCGACAGCTCGCCCATCACCCAGTTCGAGGCGAGCTTGGGGCTGCCGCAGGCCTGGGCCGCGGCCTCGAAGTAGGCGGCCATCGCCTTGCTCTGCGTGAGCGTGGTCGCGTCGTATTCGGGCAGGCCGTAGCCGGCCACGAAGCGCGCGGCCATGCTGCGGGGCAATTCGGACATTTGTGCGCGCAGGTCCTCGATCCATTGCTGCGAAACCCGTAGCGGCGGCAGGTCGGGGTCGGGGAAGTAGCGGTAGTCGGCCGCGTCCTCCTTGGTGCGCATGGCGCGGGTTTCGCCCGTGTCGGGGTCGAACAGCACGGTGGCCTGCTGGATCGCGTGGCCGTCCTCGATCTGCTCGATCTGCCAGCGGATCTCGTAGTCGATCGCCTGCTGCATGAACTTGAACGAGTTCAGATTCTTGATCTCGCGGCGCGTGCCCAGCGGCTGGCCCGGCTTGCGCACAGAGACGTTGGCGTCGCAGCGAAAACTGCCTTCCTGCATGTTGCCGTCGCAGATGCCGATCCAGGTCACGATCTTGTGCAGTTCCTTGGCATAGGCCACGGCCTCTTCGGTACCGCGCATGTCGGGCTCGGTCACGATCTCCAAGAGCGGCGTGCCCGCGCGGTTCAGGTCGATGCCGCTCTGGCCGATGAAGTCCTCGTGCAGCGACTTGCCCGCGTCCTCCTCGAGGTGGGCGCGCACCAGGCGCACGGTCTTCTTCTCGTCGCCCAGGTAGAACGACACCTCGCCGCCCTGCACCACGGGGATCTCGAACTGGCTGATCTGGTAGCCCTTGGGCAGGTCGGGGTAGAAGTAGTTCTTGCGCGCGAAAATGCTCTCTGGCGCAATGTGGGAGCCGAGGGCCAGTCCCAATTTAATAGCGCAGGCGACGGCCTCGCGGTTCATCACGGGCAGCGTGCCGGGCAGCGCCAGGTCCACCGCGCAGGCCTGCGTGTTGGGCTCGGCGCCGAAGGCCGTGGGCGCGCGGCTGAAGATTTTCGATTGCGTGGCGAGCTGGGCGTGCGTCTCGAAGCCGATGACGACTTCGTAGCCCTGGATCAGTTTGCTGGTCATGTCACAGGCCTCCGGGCTGGCGGAGGTGGAAATCGGTCGCCTGCTGCAGGCGGTGCGCGGCATTCAGGAGGCGGCCTTCGCCGAAGTAGTTGCCGATGAGCTGAAGGCCCACCGGCATGCCGCCTTCGCCGAAGCCCGCGGGCACGCTCATGCCGGGCAGCCCGGCCAGCGAGGCAGGCAGCGTGAAGATGTCGGCCAGGTAGTCGGCCAGCGGGTCGCTGCCGTGCTCGCCGAGCTTCCAGGCCACGGTGGGGGCCACGGGGCCGGCAATCAGGTCGCATTGCCGGAATGCGGCCTGGAAGTCGTCGGCGATCATGCGGCGGATCTTCTGCGCCTGCAGGTAGTAGGCGTCGTAGTAGCCGTGCGAGAGCACGTAGGTGCCGATCATGATGCGGCGCTTGACCTCGTCGCCGAAGCCCTGGCTCCTGGTCTTCTTGTACATGTCCACCAGGTCGGCGTAGTCCTTGGCGCGGTGGCCGAACTTCACGCCGTCGAAGCGGCTGAGGTTCGAGCTGGCCTCGGCGGGCGCGATGATGTAGTACACGGGGATCGACAGTTCGGTGCGCGGCAGGCTGATGGGCACCAGCTTCGCGCCGAGCTTCTCGTACTCCTTCAGGGCCGCATCGACGGCGGCGCGCACGCCGGGCGCCAAGCCCTCGCCGAAGAACTCGGCCGGGATGCCGATGCGCAGGCCGTCGAGGCTGTCGTTCAGCGTTCGGCCGAAGTCCTCGGCGGGCATGTCCAGGCTGGTGGAGTCGCGGTCCGGGTCGGGCCCGCACATGGCCGAGAGCAGCAGCGCGCAGTCCTCGGCACTGCGGGCCATCGGGCCGGCCTGGTCGAGGCTGGAGGCAAAGGCAATCATGCCGTAGCGGCTTGCGCGGCCGTAGGTGGGCTTGATGCCCGTGATGCCGCAGAACGATGCGGGCTGGCGGATGGAGCCGCCCGTGTCGGTGCCCGTCACGGCGGGCGCCAGGCGCGCGGCCACGGCCACGGCGCTGCCGCCCGAGGAACCGCCGGGGATGCGGTCCGTGTCCCAGGGGTTGCGCACGGGCGCGGGGGCCTCGAAGCCCACGGGCGCCACGGCCGAGTTCTCGTTGGCCGAGCCCATCGCGAACTCGTCGCAGTTGAGCTTGCCCAGCGTCACGGCGCCCGCGTCGGCCAGGCGCGTGACCACGGTGGCGTCGAACGGCGACTGGTAGCCCGCGAGCATCTTCGAGCCCGCGGTGCTGGGGAAGCCGCGCGTGACGAAGATGTCCTTGTGCGCGATGGGCACGCCCGCCAGCGGGCCCGCGGTGCCCGCGGCGATGGCGGCGTCCTGTGCCCGGGCCTGGGCCAGCGTGGCGTCGGCATTCACGGCCACGTAGGCGCCCAGGTTCTGGTGGGCCTGGGCACGGGCCAGGAAGTGCTGGGCAGCTTCGACAGCCGAGACGCGGCGCTCGCGCAGCGCCTGGGCCAGTTGGGCCACGCCCAGGTCATGCAATGCGGTGGAGGTCATGCTCATTCGATCACTTTGGGCACGAGGAACAGCCCGCGCTCGACGGCGGGGGCGCTCTTCTGGTTGGCTTCGCGCTGGTCGGGCTCGCTGGCCACGTCGTCGCGCAGGCGCAGCGGCACGTCCTGGATGGCGGCCACGGGGTGGGCCAGGGGCGTGAGGCCCGCGGTATCCACCGCGCGCATCTTCTCCACGATGCCGAAGAAACCGTTGAGTTGAGCGAGCATGCGCTCACTCTCATTTTCGGAGAGCTCGAGCCGCGCCAGGTTGGCGATGCGGGCGATGTCCTGGGAGGTCAGTGCCATACAGAAACGAGGATGGGAAACCGGATGTAAAGCTGCGCTGCCCCTCGGTGGAGGGGGAGTTATTCACAGGGGATGCGTTATTATCCCGGCTTTGCCGCGTTGCCCTCAAAACGGCCGGTAATTGCGCGAAAAAAGCCCAAGACACCCCCCAAACCCTGGCGACGGCAGGCCGACGAGCACGCCGTGCCCGAGAGGATTTTTGAATGTTCGGAGCCTTCCGTCGGTACTTCTCCACCGACCTTGCCATTGACCTTGGCACCGCCAACACCCTGATTTTCGCCCGCGACAAGGGCATCGTGCTGGACGAACCCTCCGTCGTCGCCATCCGCCACGAAGGCGGCCCCCATGGCAAGAAGGTCATCCAGGCCGTGGGCCACGAGGCCAAGGCCATGCTGGGCAAGGTGCCCGGCAACATCGAGGCCATCCGCCCCATGAAGGACGGCGTGATTGCCGACTTCGTGATCACCGAGCAGATGATCAAGCAGTTCATCAAGATGGTGCACCCGCGCACGCTGCTCACGCCCAGCCCGCGCATCATCATCTGCGTGCCCTGCGGCTCGACCCAGGTCGAGCGCCGTGCCATCAAGGACGCGGCCGAGGCCGCCGGCGCCACGGCCGTGTACCTGATCGAGGAGCCCATGGCCGCCGGTATCGGCGCGGGCCTGCCGGTCTCCGAAGCCTCCGGCTCGATGGTGGTGGACATCGGCGGCGGCACCACCGAGGTCGGCGTGATCTCGCTCGGCGGCATGGTCTACAAGGGCAGCGTGCGCGTGGGCGGCGACAAGTTCGACGAGGCCATCATCAGCTACATCCGCCGCAACTACGGCATGCTGATCGGCGAGCCCACGGCCGAGGCCATCAAGAAGCAAATCGGCTCGGCCTTCCCCGGCTCCGAGGTGCGCGAGATGGAGGTCAAGGGCCGCAATCTCTCCGAGGGTGTGCCACGCAGCTTCACCATCAGCTCCAACGAGGTGCTGGAGGCGCTGACCGAGCCGCTCAACCAGATCGTCTCGGCCGTCAAGAATGCCCTGGAACAGACGCCGCCCGAGCTCGGCGCCGACATCGCCGAGCGCGGCATGATGCTCACGGGTGGCGGCGCGCTGCTGCGCGACCTGGACCGTCTGCTGGCCGAGGAAACGGGCCTGCCCGTGCTCGTGGCCGAGGAGCCCTTGACCTGCGTGGTGCGCGGCTGCGGCATGGCGCTCGAGCGCATGGACCGCCTGGGCAGCATCTTCACGAGCGAGTAAGCGAGCGAGGGGTCCGCCCATGCCCCTTGGCACACTGGAGCGCAGCGCTCCCCCCTTCTTCAAGCAGGGCCCGTCGGCCTTGTCCCGGCTCGCCCTTTACAGCGCCTTGGCGCTGTTTTTGATGGTGGCCGATGCGCGCTTCCAGATCACCGACCCCCTGCGCAAGGCCGTGGGCGCGGTGCTCTACCCCGTGCAGTGGCTGATGCTGCAACCCGTCGAGTTCGCGGGCCGCGGCGCGGGCTACTTCCAGTCGCTGCAGAGCGCGCAGCAGGAGGCCGATACCGCGCGCCAGCGCATGGTGCAGATGACGCAGCGCGCCAACCAGGCCGAGGAGCTGCTGCAGGAGAACGCCCAGCTGCGCAAGCTGCTCGCGCTGCGCGAGCGCCTCGCCACGCCCGCGCAGGCCGCGCAGGCGATCTACGACGCGCCCGATCCCTACACCCGCCGCGTGGTCCTCGACAAGGGCCAGGTCGCGGGCGTCGAGCTTGGCTCGCCCGTGCTCGACGAGTTCGGCGTGCTGGGTCAGGTCACGCGCGTGCTGCCCTTCCTCTCCGAGGTCACGCTGCTGGTCGATCGCGACCAGGCCATTCCCGTGCTCAACCCGCGCACGGGCGCGCGCAGCGTGGCCTATGGCGACCCGGTCGTGGGCCATGGCGGCAGCATGGAGCTGCGCTTCATGCCCAGCAACGCCGACGTGCAGGAGGGCGATCTGCTGACCACCAGCGGCGTGGACGGCGTGTACCCGCCGGGCCTGCCCGTGGCCCGCGTGCGGCGCGTGGACCGGCGCGCGGACTCGGCCTTCACGCGCATCTACTGCGACCCGGTGGCGCAGGTCAACGGCGTGCGCCATGTGATGGTGCTGAGCCCCCTGGCCGAGCACCTGCCCGAGCGGCCCGAGCCCGCGCCCGCCGCCACGCCCGCGCGCAAGGGGCCGCGCGCGAAGGGGGGAACGCCATGATCATGCCGCGCGGCCAGCAGCTGCTGCTGCCCGTCAACCCGGTCTTCATCGCGGCCAGCCTGGCGGCGGCCCTGGCGATCAACCTGCTGCCCCTGGGGCGTACGGTGTGGGTGCCCGACATGGTCATGCTGCTGCTGGCCTTCTGGGGCGTGCACCAGCCGCAGCGCGTGGGCATGGGCATCGCCTTCGCGCTGGGCCTGTGCATGGACGTGCACCAGGTGGCGCTGCTGGGCCAGCACGCGCTCGCGTACACGGCCCTCATGTTTGGCGCCGGGGTGGTGCACCGGCGCCTGCTGTGGCTCGGCGTGGCTTCGCAGGCACTGCAGATGCTGCCGCTGTTCATCGCGGCCCATGCGCTGGAGCTGCTGGTGCGCATGGTCTCGGGCGGCATCTTCCCGGGGCTGGCGATGCTTGTGGCGCCCGCCGTGGAGGCCGCGCTCTGGCCGCTGGCGAGCTGGGTGCTGCTCGCGCCCCAGCGCCGCCCGCCCGACCGCGACGAGAACCGGCCGCTGTGACGGAACTGCGCAACAGCGAAGCGGACGCCTCGCGTTTTCGCCTGCGGGTCTTCGCGGTGGGGCTCGTGGTGTTCCTCGCGTTCGGCCTGCTGGTGGCGCGGCTGGTGTACCTGCAGGTGGTGCGCCACGAGGACCTGGCCGACCAGGCCGAGAACAACCGCACGGCGGTGGTGCCCATCGTGCCCAACCGCGGCCAGATCCTCGACCGCAACGGCGTGGTGCTGGCCACCAACTATTCGGCCTACACGCTGGAGATCACGCCGTCCAAAGTGGGTGATCTCGAGGAGACCATCGAGGCGCTGTCCCAGGTGGTCGACATCCAGCCGCGCGACAAGCGCCGCTTCAAGCGGCTGATGGAGGAGTCGCGCAGCTTCGAGTCGCTGCCCATCCGCACGCGCCTTACGGACCAGGAGGTGGCGCGCTTCACCGCGCAGCGCTACCGCTTCCCGGGCGTGGACATCAAGGCGCGGCTGTTCCGCAACTACCCGCTGGGCGAGGTGGCGAGTCATGCCATCGGCTACATCGGCCGCATCAACCAGCGCGAGAAGGAGCGCATCGACGACTCCGACGAAGCGCCCAACTACCGCGGCACCGAGTACATCGGCAAGCTCGGCGTGGAGCAGGCCTACGAGCAGCAACTGCACGGCACCACGGGCGTGGAACTGCTCGAGACCTCGGCGGGCGGCCGCGCCGTGCGCAAGCTCAACAGCCGCGCGGCCACGCCGGGCGACAACGTGATGCTGTCGATCGACATCAAGCTGCAAAAGCTCGTCGAGGACCTGTACGGCGACCGGCGTGGCGCGCTCGTGGCCATCGACCCGCGCAACGGCGAGATCCTCGCGCTCGTCTCCAAGCCCACGTTCGACCCCAACCTGTTCGTCGAGGGCATCGACCAGGAGAACTGGCAGGCGCTCAACGAGTCCATCGACAAGCCGCTGCTGAACCGCGCGCTGCGCGGCACCTACCCGCCGGGCTCCACCTACAAGCCCTTCATGGCGCTGGGCGCGCTGCAGCTGAACAAGCGCAACCCCGCGCTGGTCATCAACGACCCGGGCTTCTACACCTTCGGCGGCCACACTTTCCGCAGCCACGAGGGGGGGCTGGGCGGGGTGGACATGACCCGCGCCATCATGTTCTCCAGCAACACCTACTTCTATTCGCTGGCCGTGGACATGGGGGTGGACACCATCCACGACTTCATGAAGCCGCTGGGCTTCGGCCAGCTCACCGGCATCGACCTGGGCGGCGAGGTGCGCGGCGTGCTGCCCAGCACCGAGTGGAAGCGCAACACCTACAAGCGCGCGGATATGAAGCGCTGGTTCCCCGGCGAGACGGTGTCGCTGGGCATCGGCCAGGGCTACAACAACTTCACCATGCTGCAGCTCGCCTCGGCCGAGGCCACGCTGGCCAACGGCGGCACGCGCTACCGCCCGCACCTGGCCAAGGCTGTGAAGGACACGGTGACGGGCGCGGTCACCGAGATCGTCCAGCCGCCCGGCGAGCCCATGGGCTACCTGCCGAAGAACGTGGACATCGTGCGCAACGCCCTCGTGGCCGTGAACAAGGGCGGCACGGGCACGCGCCTGTTCGCGGGCGCGCCCTACACCTCGGCGGGCAAGACGGGCACCGCGCAGGCCGTGAGCCTGGGCCAGAACGTGAAGTACAACGCCAAGGCGCTCGAGGAGCACCAGCGCGACCACTCGCTGTTCGCCGCCTTCGCGCCCGCCGAGGAGCCGCGCATCGCGCTCGCGCTCATCGTGGAGAACGCGGGCTTCGGCGCCGCGAGCGCCGGGCCCATCGCGCGGCGCGTGTTCGACTACTGGCTGCAGGGCGAGTACCCGAACGAGGAAGACATCGCCGCCACGCGCAAGGGCCAGTCCAGCGCGCCCATCGGCAAGCCGCGCCTGGCGGCCGACGTGCCGCTGCCCGCCGCGCAGTTGCCCGCAAGGCCCTGATCAGGCGGCGGTCAAGCGGAGGGTGGCCGCATCAGCGTGGACTTGCCGAACAGGCTCTCGAGCAGGTCCACCGCCAGCTCGGCCGTGCGGTTGCGCAGGTCCAGCGCGGGGTTGAGCTCCACCACGTCCACCGAGCCGAGCGCGCCGCAGTCGGCCAGCATCTCCATGCACAGCTGCATCTCGCGGTAGGTGGGGCCGCCGCGCACGGGCGTGCCCACGCCCGGGGCGATGTCCGGGTCCAGGCAGTCGAGGTCGAAGCTCACGTGCAGGTGGGTGTCCGCCTGAACGCCTTGCAATGCCTGGGTCATCACCGTGCGCATGCCGATCTCGTCGATGCTGCGCATGTCGTAGACCTCGATGCCGCGCTCGTTCACGTAGCGCTTCTCGGTGGCATCCACGCTGCGCACGCCGATCAGGCGGATCTCGCCGGGCTGCAAGGCGGGCGGTCCGCCCAGCGCCGTGAGGCTCGCAGGCCCGTCGCCCAGCAGGCAGGCTACGGGCATGCCGTGCAGGTTGCCGCTGGGGCTGGAGGCGGGCGTGTTCGCGTCGGCGTGCGCGTCGAACCACAGCACGCGCAGCCGCTTGCCCGCCTGGCGGCAATGCCGCGCCACCGCGCTGATCGAGCCGATGGCCAGGCAGTGGTCGCCGCCCAGCAGCATCGGCAGCCGCCCTGCCGAAAGGGCCGCGGCGATGGCCTCGAAGACCGCGCGGTTCCACTGCGTGACCTCGGCCAGGTGCCGGAAGCCGTCCTGCGGCGCCTGCTGCGGGTTCGCGGGGCCCGGGAGGTTGCCCAGGTCCTGCACGTCCAGCCCGCGCTGGCGCAGGGCGGGGGCGATGCCCGCGATGCGCAGCGCGTCGGGCCCCATGCTCGCGCCGAGCACGCTGGCGCCCACGTCGGTGGGGGCGCCGATCAAGGTCAGGGGAAGGTGGTGCATGGAGAACCTCAGCGCAAAAAGGCGTCGTAGCCGGTCTTGAGGATGAGCAGGCTCACGACGGCGATGAAGATCGCGCGCACGAAGCCTGTGCCGTGGCGCAACGCCATGTGCGTGCCCAGCATGCTGCCCGCTACGTTGGCCACGGCCAGCGGCAGCGCGAAGTGCCACCACACGTGGCCCTTGGCCGTGAACAGCACCAGCGCTGCGGCGTTGGTGGCCAAGTTCAGCAGCTTGGCCGAGACCGAGGCGTTGAGAAAGTCGTAGCCCAGCAGCCGCACGAACGCGAACACGAAGAAGCTGCCCGTGCCGGGGCCGAAGAAGCCGTCGTAGAAGCCGACGATGGTGCCGATCAGGCAGGCCATGGCCGTCTCGGCGCGGCCCGCGAAGCGCGGCGCGTGGTGGCGGCCCAGCTCCTTCTTCGCCAGGGTGTAGAGCAGCACGGCCAGCAGGATCAGCGGCAGCAGCTTGCGCAGGAAGCCGGGGTCGATGACGGTGACCAGCCATGCACCCATGGCGGCGCCCGCCGCGGCCGCTACCGCCGCGGGCAGCATGGCGCGCCAGGGCAGGCGCACGCGGCGGCTGTACTGCCAGGTGGCCATGGCCGTGCCCCAGACCGAGGCGCTCTTGTTGGTGCCCAGCAGGGTGGCGGGCGGGGCGCTGGCGAAGGTGGCGAACAGCGCGGGCACGAGGATCAGCCCGCCGCCGCCCACGATCGCATCCACGAAACCGGCGAGGAGCGACGCCAGCGAGACGAGTATCCATTCCATGCCCGCGATTGTTGCACCGATGCCCTGGGGCCGGGTGCGGGAAGCTATGTTTTCTGTAGCTTGGCGGTGCGCCGCGGCGGCCCATGCGGGCAATAAAAAAGCACCTGGGTTACAGGTGCTTGGAATGCATCCTGTAGCGGATGCCTCGTATTGGATTGGAAGTCGTTCTGTGTCTCCTCGGCCCCTCTTGGCGTGCCGGGGCAACGCATCGAGTGACGGGACTATAGCGGCGGGGGCGCCTGGGGTCATCGGTGAAAACCCGGGACACCCAGGGCTGGGCCTGCCGGAGGCGCAGGCGGCAAGCGAGCGCGCGAGCGCCTCAGGAGCCCGTGCGCGCCTCCTCGCGTATCCACTCGGCCGCCTTCTCGGCGATCATCAGCGTGGGCGAGTTGGTGTTGCCGCTGGTGATGGTGGGCATGGCGCCCGCATCCACCACGCGCAGGCCCGCGATCAGGCCCCCGCGTCCGTTGCGCACGCGCAGGCGGCTGTCGAGCACGGCGACAGGGTCGCCGTCGCGCCCCATCCGGGTAGTGCCCACGGGGTGGAAGATGGTGGTGGCGATGTCGCCCGCCAGGCGCGCGAGTTCCTCGTCGGTCTGGAACTGCACGCCGGGCTTCCATTCCTCGGGCTGGTATTTGGCGAGCGCGGGCTGGGCCACGATGCGGCGGGTCACGCGCAGGCTGTCGGCCGCCACCTTGCGGTCTTCGTCGGTGCTCAGGTAGTTGGGCGCGATGGCGGGCGCGTCCTCGAAGCGCGGGCTCTGGATGTGCACCGTGCCCCGGCTCGTGGGGTTGAGGTTGCACACGCTGGCCGTGAACGCGGGGAAGCGGTGCAGCGGCTCGCCGAAGGCGTCGAGCGACAGAGGCTGCACGTGGTATTCGATGTTCGGGTGGGGCTGGCCGGGGTCCGAGCGCGTGAAGGCGCCGAGCTGCGAGGGCGCCATGCTCATCGGCCCGCTGCGCGTGAGCGCGTATTCGAGCCCGATGCGCGCCTTGCCTAGCAGCGAGTTCGCCATGGTGTTGAGGGTTTCCACGCCGCGCACCTTGAACACGGCGCGGATCTGCAGGTGGTCCTGCAGGTTGGCGCCCACGCCCGGCAGGTCCTGCACCACGCCGATGCCGTGCTTTTGCAGGAGCGCCGCCGGGCCGATGCCTGAGAGCTGCAGCAACTGCGGCGAGTTGACGGCGCCTGCGCTCAGGACCACCTCGCGCGTGGCGTGCGCCATCACCATTTCCTTGCCCGTCCACACCTGCACGCCGGTGCAGCGGCTGCGGCCGCCGGGCTGCGTCTCGACGACCAGGCGCGTGGCCTGGGCGCTGGTCCACATCTCGAAGTGGGGGCGGCCGTAGCAGGTGGGGCGCAGGAAGGCCTTGGCCGTGTTCCAGCGCCAGCCGGCCTTCTGGTTCACCTCGAAGTAGCCCACGCCCTCGTTGGTACCGCGGTTGAAGTCGCCCGTGGCGGGGATGCCCGCCTGCTGCGCGGCCTGGGCGAAGGCGTCCAGCACGTCCCAGCGCAGGCGCTGCTTTTCCACGCGCCATTCGCCGCCCGCGCCGTGCAGGGCCGTGGCGCCCGCGTGGTGGTCTTCGTGCTTCTTGAAATAGGGCAGGGCGTTGTCCCAGCGCCAGGCATCGTCGCCGGTCAGTCCGGCCCACTGGTCGTAGTCGCGCGCCTGGCCGCGCAGGTAGAGCATGCCGTTGATGCTGCTGCACCCGCCCAGCGTCTTGCCGCGCGGGTAGCGCAGGGTGCGGCCGTTCAGGCCCGGGTCGGGCTGGGTCTGGTAGAGCCAGTCGGTGCGCGGGTTGCCGATGCAGTACAGGTAGCCCACGGGGATGTGGATCCAGTGGTAGTCGTCCTTGCGCCCGGCCTCGATGAGCAGCACGCGCTTTTGCGGGTCGGCGCTCAGCCGGTTGGCCAGCAGGGCGCCGGCCGTGCCGCCGCCGATGATGATGTAGTCGAAGGTCGTGTCGCTCATGGCAAGAAGGGTTCCTCAGGGTCCGCCCCATTGTGCGGATCGCCCCCCGGCTGTCGAGGGGGGAATGCCGTAATGCTGCACATTTGATAGCTGCTTGCGCGCTCTGCTATTGCGCTAGAGGCCAATTTGATAATAATTACACGCCTTGGCCCGCGCCCTGTGCTTGCGCGCTATCCTGCGCCCTGGCCTTCCACTCCCCTTTTCGCTTCCCCGCATGCCCGACCATCCGCCCCAGCTTCGCCGCACCGACACGCCCGACGGGCCGTGCGCTGTGCTGCAGGGCCGCTGGGGCGCGGCCGAACTGGGCCAGCGCGCGCAGTGGCACGCGCTGCGTGCGCAGCTCCTGGCGCTGGCGCCTGCGCCGGGCCTGGGCTGGGATCTGCGCGGCCTGCAGTGGCTGGACCACGTGGGCGCGCAGCTGCTGTGGAACCACTGGGGCCGCGCCTGGCCCGAGCGCCTGGCCGTGGGCGACGCGCACCGCGCCCTGCTGGGCCGCGTGGCGCAGCTGTGCACTGCGCCCGCGCCGCCGCCCGAACCCTGGCGGCTGATGGACCAGGTGAACCGCCTGGGCGAATTGGTGCTGCACGCGCGCAGCCATGTGCTGCACCTGGTGCGGCTCATCGGCCAGCTGGTGCTCGACCTCGCGCGGCTCGCGCGCGCGCCGTGGCGCGGGCCCTGGCGCGACGTTTCGGGCCACCTGTACCGCATGGGCGCCACGGCGCTGCCCATCACGGCGCTGGTGGGCTTTCTGATCGGCGTGGTGCTGGCCTACCTGATGGCGCTGCAGCTGCGGCAGTTCGGGGCCGAGTCGTTCATCGTCAACATCCTGGGCCTCTCGCTGATCCGCGAGCTCGGCCCCATGCTCGGCGCCATCCTCGTGGCGGGGCGTTCGGGCTCGGCCATCACGGCGCAGATCGGCGTGATGCGCGTGACCGAGGAACTCGACGCCATGCGCGTCATGGGTATCGCGCAGGGCTTCCGGCTGGTGCTGCCGCGCGCGCTGGCGCTGGCCATTGCCATGCCGCTCATCAGCGTGTGGACCACGCTGGCGGCGCTGGCGGGCGGCATGCTGGCGGCAGACCTCACCATGGGCATCACGCCCGGCTACTTCCTGCAGGCGCTGCCGCGCGCGGTGGAGGTGGCCAACCTGTACCTGGCGCTGGCCAAGTCGGCGGTGTTCGGCGTGGCCATCGCGCTCATCGGCTGCCACTGGGGGCTGCGCGTGCAGCCCAATACGCAGAGCCTGGGCGAGGGCACCACGGCTTCGGTGGTCACGGCGATCACCGTGGTTATCGTGGTCGATGCGCTGTTCGCCATCGCCTTCAAGAGCGTGGGAATCTGAGCCATGGTGGACACGTCGCCCGAACCCGTGGTGCGCATCGAAGGCCTGTGGTCCGTCTTCGGCCGGGGCGACGAGGCCTTCGCCGTGCACCAGGACCTCGACCTCACCGTGCAGCGCGGCGAGGTGCTCTCGCTCGTGGGCGGCTCGGGCACGGGCAAGACCGTGCTGCTGCGCCAGATGCTGGGGCTGGAGCACCCTGCGCACGGCAGCGTCGCGGTGCTGGGCCGCCCGGCCGCCGAGATGGGGGGCGAGGGCGCGTCGGCCCGCGTGGGCATGCTGTTCCAGCAGGGCGCGCTGTTCTCGGCCTTCAACGTGCTCGACAACATCGCCTTCGCGCTGCGCGAGCTGGGCACGCTGCCCGAGCCGCTGGTGCGCGACGCGGCCATGGTCAAGCTGCAGATGGTGGGCCTCAAGCCCGAGCACGCCACGCGCATGCCGGCCGACCTGTCGGGCGGCATGGTCAAGCGCGTGGCGCTGGCGCGCGCGCTCATCATGGACCCGCCGCTGCTGCTGCTCGACGAGCCCACGGCGGGGCTGGACCCGAACAGCTCCGACGACTTCTGCACCCTGCTGCGCGAGCTGCATGCGGCGCTCGGGCTCACGGTGGTCATGGTCACGCACGACCTGGACACGCTGTTCGCGCTGTCCACGCGCGTGGCGGTGCTGGCCGACAAGCACGTCATCGTCACCGGCGCACCGCGCGAGGTGGCGCGGTTCCCGCATCCGTTCATCGAACATTTCTTTCAGGGCGAACGTGGCCGCAGGGCCATGGCGCCCGTGGAGGCCTCCTGATGGAAAACAAATCCCACGCCATGGCGGCGGGCATCTTCGTGATCGTGGTGACCGCGCTGCTCGCGGCCCTGGCCCTGTGGCTCACGCGCGACCGCACGCACTACACGCGCTACGAGCTGTCGAGCCGCGAAAGCGTGAGCGGCCTGCAGCCCCAGGCCGCCGTGCGCTACAAGGGCGTGGCCGTTGGCAAGGTGACGGACATCGGCTTCGACACCGTGGTGCCCGGCAACGTGCTCATCCGCATCGCCGTCAACACCGAGGCGCCCATCACCCCCACCACCTTCGCCACGCTGGGCTACCAGGGCGTCACCGGCCTGGCCCACATCCTGTTGGACGACGCGGCCGCGCCGCTGACCGCGCCCGCGCCTGGCCCCGACGGCTTGCCGCGCCTGCCGCTCAAGACCTCGCCCGTGGCCCAACTGGCCGAGCAAGGGCCGCTCATCCTGGCCGAGGTGCAGCAGGCCACCGAGCGCGTCAACCGCGCGCTGAGCGACGAGAACCAGAAACTGCTGACCGCCGCCATCGCCAACATCGGCAACGCCGCGGGCCAGCTCCAGCAGCTCGGCCAGAAGCTCGAACCCGCCGTGGCCGCCCTGCCCGCCACCCTGCAGGCGCTGCAAAAGGCCGGGACCAGCACCGCCGCCGCCGCGCAGCAGGTCGGCCAGACCACGCAGCGCCTGAACGCGCCCGGCGGCGCCATCGAGCAGATCACCGAAGGCACGCAGGCCCTGTCGCGTGCCGCCGACAACCTGGGCGGCAACACCCTGCCGCGCATGAACGACGCCGCCGACGACGTGGCCCGCGCCGCGCGCCAGATGGGCCGCTTCGCGGGCCGCGTCAGCGACAACCCGCAATCCCTGATCTACGGCACCGGCGCGCCCCAGCCCGGGCCGGGCGAGCCCGGCTTCACCGCGCCGTCACCCGCACATTGAAGGTATGGCCATGAAAACTCCTGAATTCATAGCTGCTCGCATGCTTCCCACAAGGGTTGGAGCCGTTTTTTGCTGGGTATTCGCCCTGGCGGGCTGCTCGGCCCTGCCCCAGCCGCCCGCCCGCGCCACGCTCTACGACTTCGGCCCCGGCGCGCAGGAAGCCGCCGCCCCCGCGCAAGCCTTGCCCCCGCTGGCCCTGGCCGACGTAGAGGCCCAGGGCCAGAGCACCGACACCAGCGCCGCGCTCAACTACCGCCTGGCATACGCCGACGCGCAGCAGCTGCGCCCCTACATGCAGGCCCGCTGGAGCCAGCCCCCGGCCGCGCTCATCCAGCAGCGCCTGCGCGAAAGCCTGGGCCAGCGCCGCGCCATCCTGAGCGCGGGCGACCAGCCCGCCGCCCGCGCCACCGTGCTGCGCGTCACCATCGAGGAATTCAGCCAGGTCTTCCAAAGCCCCGCGCAAAGCACCGGCCTGCTGCGCCTGCGCGCCACCGTGGCCGACGCCGTGCCCGCGGGCGAGGTGCTGGTGGCCCAGCGCGTGTTCACCGTGCAGCGCCCCGCGCCCACGGCGGACGCCGCAGGCGGCGCGCGCGCGCTGGCCGCGGCAGCCGATCAGGCCGCGCAGGAGGTGGGCGTGTGGCTGGAGGCGCTCAAGCGCTGACCCAGGCGCTGAAGAAGGGCGGGGCGGTTAGACGCCCGCCGCGTGCGCCTGCTGATCCGCGTGGTAGCTCGAACGCACCATCGCGCCCACGGCGGCGTGGGAAAAGCCCATTTTGTACGCCTCGGCCTCGAACATCTTGAACGTGTCGGGGTGCACGTAGCGGCGCACGGGCAGGTGGCTGTTGCTCGGCGCGAGGTACTGGCCGATGGTCAGCATGTCGATGTCGTGCGCGCGCATGTCGCGCATCACCTGCAGGATTTCCTCGTCGGTCTCGCCCAGGCCCACCATCAGGCCGCTCTTGGTGGGCACGCTGGGGTGCAGGGCCTTGAACTTCTTGAGCAGGTTCAGCGAGAACTGGTAGTCCGAACCCGGGCGCGCTTCCTTGTACAGGCGCGGGATGGTCTCGAGGTTGTGGTTCATTACGTCGGGCGGCGCGGCCTTGAGGATCTCGAGTGCGCGGTCGTCGCGGCCGCGGAAGTCGGGCACCAGGATCTCGATCTGCGTGGCGGGCGACAGTTCGCGGATGTTCTTGATGCACTCCACGAAATGGCCCGAGCCGCCGTCGCGCAGGTCGTCGCGGTCCACGCTGGTGATGACCACGTACTTGAGGCGCAGCTCGGCAATGGTCTTGGCGAGGTTCAGGGGCTCGCTCGCGTCGAGCGGGTCGGGGCGGCCGTGGCCCACGTCGCAGAACGGGCAGCGGCGCGTGCACTTGTCGCCCATGATCATGAACGTGGCCGTGCCCTTGCCGAAGCATTCGCCGATGTTGGGGCAGCTCGCCTCCTCACACACCGTGTGCAGCTTGTTGGCGCGCAGGATGTCCTTGATCTCGTAGAAGCGCGTGGTGGGGCTGCCGGCCTTCACGCGGATCCACTCGGGCTTCTTGAGCACCTCGCCGTGCTCGACCTTGATCGGGATGCGCGAGAGCTTGGCGGCGGCCTTCTGCTTGGCCAGCGGGTTGTAGGCTTCGGTGGACTGCGCTTCGCGCACGACGTCGGAGGTGCTCATGATGGTGTGCTTTAGAGCCGGGCCGTGAGCTGCTTGGTGAGCCGCTGCGCCGCCTCGTCCCAGGTGGTTTGGACGCCGATTGTAGAAAGATCCACCGTTTGCAACCCTGCGTAGCCGCAAGGGTTGATGCGCGTGAAGGGTTCCAGGTCCATCGCCACGTTGAGCGCCAGGCCGTGGTAGGTGCAGTGGCGGCTGACCTTGATGCCCAGCGCGGCGATCTTGGCCAGGCCCGTGAAGTCGGGCGCGCCCTGCGCCCCGAATTGCGGCCGCTGCGCCAGCATGGCGTGGCTGCCGGGGTCATGGGGGCGCACGTAGATGCCCGGCGCGCCCGCCACGCGGTGGCCCGTCACGCCGTAGGCCGCGAGGGTGCGGATCACGGCCTCCTCGAGCCGGTACACGTACTCCTTCACGAAGTAGCCGCGCCGCCGCAGGTCGAGCAGCGGGTAGGCCACCACCTGCCCCGGGCCGTGGAAGGTGACCTGCCCGCCCCGGTTCGTGGGCACCACGGGGATCGCGCCGGGGTTCAGGACGTGGCCGCTCTGGCCCGCGAGCCCCTGCGTGTAGTGCGGCAGGTGCTCGCAGATCCAGAGCGCATCGGGCGTATCGTCGCCGCGCGCGGCGGTGAAGTCCTGCATGGCCTGCACGGTGGCACGGTAGTCCGTGCGGCCCAGGATGCGCGCGTCCATCAGAGCACGACTTTGACCAGCGGGAGCGACGTCAGCGCGCGGTAGAGGTCGTCGAGCTGCTCGCGGCTCGTGGCCGTGACGGTGATCGTCACGCCCAGGTACTTGCCCGTGCTGCTCGGGCGCAGCTCGATGGTGGAGGCGTCGAACTGCGGATCGAAGCGGTGCGCGATCCCGGTGACGGCGTGCACGAAGCCTTCTTCCTTCAATCCCATCACCTTGATGGGAAAACGCGACGGGTATTCGATCAGCGAATCCTTGCGCGGATCGGGGTCGGGCGTGGCAGGGGGTGTGGTCATTCGTGCTTCCAAATCAATAGCTGCTGGCGCCCGCCCATTGTGCGCTATCGGCCAGCGGAGTGGCTGAACGGCGGAAGTGCCCGGGTGCCGGCCATGGGCAATGCCCGTGCCCCGCGCCTGGGCGCGCGCCCCGGTGCGGTGCCGCCGCGGGCGCCAGATTGGGGCGGACGTGCGAAGTCATTGCCGTTCGTCACGGGTTTTTACTTATAATCAGGGGCTTTTTGAAAGTTTTGGTCTGACTGCGGGCGCCTTCAAGATGACAACAAAAGCCCCTGGGACCGAAATTGAGGCCGAAGAACCTGACTTCAAGCCCCTGACCGCCGAAGAGGCGCAACAGTGGCGCCGCCGCAACCCGCCGGTTTCCGTGTGGCGCGTGGTGGCCGGGCAGGCGCTGGTGGGAGCAGCCGTGGCCCTGTTGGCCTGGTGGCTCTCCGGCAAGTCTTCCGTGGCCTGGTCCGCCGGATACGGCGCGCTGTCGGTGGTGGCTCCTGCCGCCCTGTTCGCGCGCGGCATGGCGCGCCAGGTGCCCACCGCAGCGGCGGGGGCGGCCATGGTGAGGTTCTTCGCATGGGAGATTGCCAAACTCGCGCTGACGGTTGCCATGCTGGCTGCCGCGCCGCGCCTGGTACGGGATTTGAGTTGGCTGGCGCTGCTGGCCGGCATGGTGGTAACGATGAAGACGTACTGGATCGCGCTGGTGGCGCGGCCCGGAGTCCGCAAACAGATTTGATATTTGAAGAGAGTTGACTGATGGCATCGGAAGCACACGGACCGACTGCAAGTGAATACATCGTTCACCACCTGCAGCACCTCCAGAACATCAAGCAGAAGTCCATCGTGGACTTCTCGGTCGTCAATTTCGACTCCATCGCCGTCGCGCTGATCCTGGGCGTCGTCGCGCTGCTCGTCTTCTGGCTCGCCGCCAGAAAGGCCACTTCGGGCGTGCCGGGCCGCTTCCAGGCCGCCGTCGAGATCCTGGTCGAAATGGTGGACAACCAGGCCAAGGCCAACATCCACAACGCTGAAAGCCGCAAGTTCATCGCCCCGCTGGCGCTGACCATCTTCGTCTGGATCTTCCTGATGAACGCCATGGACATGCTGCCCGTCGATCTGCTGCCGCTGGTCTGGCAAGGTGCCCAGGGCGACCACCACGCCTACCTGCGCGTCGTGCCCACGGCCGACCTGTCCACCACGCTGGGCCTGTCCTTCGCCGTGCTGGTCCTGTGCATCTACTACAGCCTCAAGATCAAGGGCGCCGGCGGCTGGGCGCACGAACTGGTGACCGCACCGTTCGGCACCAGCAAGAATCCCGTCTTCGCCGTGATCCTCGGCGTGGTCAATCTGCTCATGCAGATCATCGAATACGTTGCCAAGACCGTGTCGCATGGCATGCGGCTGTTCGGCAACATGTACGCTGGTGAGTTGGTGTTCATGCTGATCGCCCTGATGGGTGGCGCGGCTGCCATGTCGCTTTCCGGTGTGTTGCTCCCCGTGGGGCACATCATTGCGGGCTCGATCTGGGCGATCTTCCACATCCTGGTGATCACCCTGCAGGCCTTCATTTTCATGATGCTGGCGCTGATCTACCTCGGCCAGGCGCATGAAGCTCACTAACCTGTTTCCCTTTCTTTAACTTTTTCTTTTCAATCCTCTAGGAGTCATCATGGAAAACATTCTCGGTCTCGTCGCTCTGGCTTGTGGTCTGATCGTGGGTCTGGGCGCTATTGGCGCTTCGATCGGTATCGCTCTGATGGGCGGCAAGTTCCTGGAATCTTCGGCCCGCCAGCCCGAGCTGATCAACGAACTGCAAACCAAGATGTTCATCTTGGCCGGCCTGATCGACGCCGCCTTCCTGATCGGCGTGGCCATCGCCCTGCTGTTCGCCTTCGCCAACCCCTTCGTTCTGCACTAAGCCACCGCTCAACGCCCTAGATAGAAAGGTGTTGCCGTGAGTATCAACGCGACCCTGTTCGTCCAGGCCATCGTCTTTCTGATCCTGGTGTGGTTCACGATGACCTTCGTGTGGCCCCCGATCGCCAAGGCGCTGGATGAGCGAGCACAAAAAATCGCCGACGGCCTCGCTGCGGCCGACAAGGCCAAGACCGAGCTCGCCGCTGCCGACCAGCGCGTGAAGCAGGAACTGGCCGCCGCCAGCAACGAAACCGCCACGCGCCTGGCCGATGCCGAGCGCCGCGCCCAGGCCATCATCGAAGAGGCCAAGGCGCGCGCCACCGAGGAAGGCAACAAGATCGTCGCCGCAGCCCGCGCCGAAGCCGAGCAGCAGGCCATGGCCGCCCGCGAAGCCCTGCGCGAGCAGGTGGCCGCGCTGGCCGTCAAGGGTGCCGAGCAGATTCTCCGCAAGGAAGTCAATGCCGGTGTCCATGCCGATCTGCTGAACCGCCTGAAGACCGAGCTGTAAGGGAGCATCCATGGCTGAACTCGCCACCATTGCCCGCCCTTACGCCGAGGCCCTGTTCAAGGCCTGCACCGACAAGGCCGGTGTGGACCTGAACGGCGCCGCCGCCTGGGTGGACGAGCTGGCGGCGATTGCCGCCAATCCCCAATTGCGCCAACTGGCCGACAGCCCGAAGGTGACGGCCGAGCAGGTGTCCGGCGTCATCGCCGGCGTGGCCCGCACGGCGCTGCCCGATCTGGCGAAGAACTTCCTGCGCACCGTGGTCGACAACGGCCGCCTGGAAGTGCTGCCCGAAGTCGCGGCCCAGTTCCGCGCGCTGGTCAACCGCAAGAACGGCTCCTCGGACGCCGTGGTGTACAGCGCCTTCCCCCTGGATGCCGCGGCCCTGGCCGATCTGGGCGCTACGCTGGAAAAGCGCTTCGGCCGCAAGCTGAACCTCTCCGTGCAACTGGACGAGGCGCTGATCGGCGGCGTGCGCGTGGTGGTGGGTGACGAGGTGCTCGACACCTCCGTCCAAGCCCGTCTGGAACAAATGAAAGCGGCCCTCACGGCCTGAGCGGCTGGAGGTCTCGGCTATTTAAAGAAAGAAGGAAAGAGTCATGCAACTCAATCCCGCAGAAATTTCTGAACTGATCAAGAGCCGCATCGAGGGTCTGGCAGCCAGCAGCGACATCCGCAACCAGGGCACCGTGGTGTCCGTGACGGACGGTATCGTGCGCGTGCATGGCCTGTCCGACGTGATGCAGGGCGAAATGCTGGAATTCCCCGCCACGGCGGACGGCCAGCCCACCTACGGCCTGGCGCTGAACCTCGAGCGCGACTCCGTCGGCGCCGTGATTCTGGGCGAGTACGAGCACATCTCCGAAGGCGACACCGTCAAGTGCACGGGCCGCATTCTGGAAGTGCCCGTG
>Ga0206116_1000203_pt1 | contig 88568 bp, 73 predicted proteins | sample 3A1Ametagenome_FD_178000 | JGI IMG/M metagenome (GOLD analysis project Ga0206116, IMG submission 178000) | Enriched microbial communities from leaf-cutter ant dump, University of Wisconsin, Madison, United States - 3A1A | ecosystem: Environmental > Terrestrial > Nest > Insects nest > Nest dump...
TGCCCAGGCGCGGCAAGCCAGTGAACTCAACGCGCGCTTGCTGATGCCGGCCGGCGTGCTGCTTCTGGCGCTGCTGGTCGAGCCGCTCCCGGCGCTGGTCGGTGGTGCGCTTGGGGTAGGTGGATACCTGGCTGCTGTGTTGCTGCCGTTGTTCTGTCTGCTGATGTTGTATGTCGCTGCCCGTAGTCTGTGGCGGCGCTGGCAGCAGCGGCGGGGCGTCGAGCCAGGCTGGGTCGATGACCTGCTGCTGTCCCTGCCGCTGCTTGGCAGCCTGCAGCGCCGTGCGGATCTGCGTAATTTCTGCGACAGCCTGGGGCTGTTGCTGGAAGCGGGCATGCCGGTGCTCGATGCGTTGCCGCGTGCTTGCAGTACCTTGAGCAATCCTCGTCTGCGGCGGGATTTCGCCAATCTGGCGCCACGGGTCGCAGCCGGCCAGTCGTTGGCACGTGCCTTCGACGCTCTGCCCCTGCAGGGGAAATCCATGCTCGTCGCTGCCCTCAATACCGGCGAGGCGACCGGCCGGCCAGGAGAGGCGCTGCTGCGTTTCGCCCGGATACAGGCGCAGCAGCTGGCCGCGAGCCAGCAATCGCTGGCGATCTGGCTGCCGCGTCTGTTCTACCTGGCGGTGGCCGGGTGGATGGCGAATAGCCTGATCACGGGGGCTGGGTTCTTTCCCGCGCTGCCCGAGGGCCTGGCTGGCCGATAATTTGCTGGTCATCGATCACGTCGATGAGTTGAAAGCTGGGCGCAAGTGCCTTGCGCTAGCATTCGCCGCGTCTACGCCATTACTAAAAAGAGAAAAAAGCGATTCAACTGACTTTGGAATACGCCCCATGCCCATCCTTCAACGTGCATCCCATCATGAGCTGCGCAGCGCTTTTCGTGCCCTGCTGGCTTCCAACCGCTGTTATCACACCGCTTCGGTTTTCGACCCGATGTCTGCTCGCATTGCTGCCGACCTCGACTTCGAGGTCGGCATCCTCGGCGGCTCCGTCGCCTCACTGCAGGTGCTCGGCGCGCCGGACTTCGCTCTGATCACCCTTAGCGAGTTCGTCGAACAGGCCGCGCGCATCGGTCGTGTCGCGCGCCTGCCGGTGATCGCCGACGCCGACCACGGCTACGGCAACGCGCTCAACGTGATGCGCACCGTGGTCGAACTGGAGCGCGCCGGCGTCGCCGCGCTGACCATCGAAGACACCCTGCTGCCGGCCCAGTTCGGCCGCAAGTCCACCGACCTGATCTCCATCGAGGAAGGCGTCGGCAAGATCCTCGCGGCACTGGAGGCCCGCGTCGATCCGGATCTGGCGATCATCGCCCGTACCCACGCCGGCGTGCTGGAGGTGGACGAAGTGATCCGCCGCACCCGTGCCTACGAGGCTGCCGGTGCCGACGGCATCTGCCTGGTCGGGGTCAAGGACTTCGCCCATCTGGAGCAGATCGCCGAAGGCCTCAAGGTGCCGCTGATGCTGGTCACCTACGGCAACCCGGAGCTGCGCGACAACGAGCGCCTGGCACGCCTGGGCGTGCGCATCGTGGTCAACGGCCATGCCGCCTACTTCGCTGCGATCAAGGCCACCTACGACTGCCTGCGCGAGCAGCGCGGTGCCCAGCCGTGCGACCTCAATGCCACCGAGCTGACCCACAAGTACACCATGCCCGAGGATTACATTCTCTGGGCCAAGGAGTTCATGGAAGTCCGCGAATAGCCTCCCTCGACGGGCAGCACTTGCACTTCGCATTCCCCGGGCGCATATCTGTCCGGTGAGTGCGAGGAGGTTGAGCATGGCCAGTGGTTGGGCGAACGACGACGCAGTACAGGAGCAGATCGACAGCAGCATCGAGGACGCCGTCGCGCGTGCTCGTAGCCAGTTGCCGAAAGGTGAGAGCCTGCGTCGCTGCGAGGAGTGCGATGCTGTCATTCCCGAGGCCCGCCGTCAGGCGATCCCCGGCGTGCGCCTGTGCGTCAACTGTCAGGCCGAGCACGACCGGGAGAACGCCGCTTTCACGGGCTACAACCGTCGCGGTAGCAAGGACAGCCAGCTACGTTGACCCGCCTGCGTGGCACCTATCCATGAACTGACGGTCTAGTGCACTACGACCGTGACTCAGGAAGAGGTGCCTGTATGACGATTTTCGAAGCCTTGCGCATCAGCCACGATATCCAGCGCGAACTGGCGCAGAAACTGATCGCCACCCGTGGCGACAGCGCCGAGCGCCACGCCTTGTTCTCTCAGCTCAAGCAGGAACTGGCCGTGCATTCGGTAGCCGAAGAGCGGCATTTCTACATCACCCTGATGCAGCAGGACGCAGGTGTCGACCTGTCGCGCCATGCCATTGCCGAGCATCACGAGATGGACGAAATGATCGAGGATCTCGAAGAGACCGACCCCAGCAGTCCGAGCTGGCTGGCGCAAGCCAAAGCGCTGGCAGAGAAGGTCGAACATCATCTCAAGGAAGAGGAACGCACCTTCTTTCAGATGGCCGGGAAGCTGCTCAGCGACAAGCAGAAAGAGCGCCTGGCTGGTGACTACCTGAGTGCCTACGACGAGATGAAGCAGGCCTCCTGAATGGGCTAGCCTGAAGATAATGGCGGGTTTCACCCGCCCTACACATGATCCGTAGGGTGGGTGAAACCCGCCAGGCAACTCAGAACAGGAAGTAGCGCTGTGCCATCGGCAGCACTTCGGCTGGCTCGCACCAGAGCAGCTGGCCGTCGGCCTTGACCTGGTAGTTCTGCGCATCGACCTCGATGTTTGGCAGGTAGCCGTTGTGGATCAGGTTGGTCTTCTGCACCTCGCGGCAACCTTTGACCACGCCGATTTTCTTCTGCAAGCCGAGCTGCTCGGGCACCCCGGCGTCGAACGCCGCCTGGCTGATGAAGGTGATGCTGGTGGCATGGCGGCTGCCGGCGTAGCTGGCGAACATCGGTCGGTAGTGCACCGGCTGCGGCGTTGGAATCGAGGCGTTGGCGTCGCCCATCAGGCTGGCGGCGATGGCGCCACCCTTGAGGATCAGCGTCGGTTTGACGCCGAAGAAGGCCGGGCGCCAGAGCACCAGGTCGGCCCACTTGCCCACTTCGATGGAGCCCACCTCGTGGCTGATGCCGTGGGTGATCGCCGGGTTGATGGTGTATTTGGCGATGTAGCGCTTGGCGCGGAAGTTGTCGTTGCCGGGCACGTCCTCCGGCAGCGGGCCGCGCTGCTTCTTCATCTTGTCGGCGGTCTGCCAGGTGCGCGTGATCACCTCGCCGACGCGGCCCATGGCCTGGCTGTCGGAGCTGATCATGGAAAACGCGCCGAGGTCGTGGAGGATGTCTTCGGCGGCGATGGTCTCGCGGCGAATACGGCTCTCGGCGAAGGCTACGTCCTCGGCGATGCTCGGGTCGAGGTGGTGGCAGACCATGAGCATGTCCAGGTGCTCGTCGATGGTGTTGCGGGTGAACGGGCGCGTCGGGTTGGTCGAGGACGGCAGCACGTTGGGGAAGCCGCAGGCCTTGATGATGTCCGGCGCGTGGCCGCCGCCGGCACCCTCGGTGTGGTAGGTATGAATGGTGCGGCCCTTGAACGCGCCGAGGGTGGTTTCGACGAAGCCGGACTCGTTCAGCGTGTCGGTGTGGATCGCCACCTGCACGTCGTACTGATCCGCCACGCTCAGACAGTTGTCGATGGCCGCCGGAGTGGTGCCCCAGTCTTCATGCAGCTTGAGGCCGATGGCACCGGCCTTGACCTGCTCGATCAAGGGCTCGGGCAGCGAGGCGTTGCCCTTGCCGGTGAAGCCCAGGTTCATCGGGAAGGCGTCGGCGGCCTGGAGCATGCGCGCCATGTGCCACGGCCCGGAGGTGCAGGTGGTGGCGTTGGTGCCGGTGGCCGGCCCGGTGCCGCCACCGATCATGGTGGTGACGCCGCTCATCAGTGCCTCTTCGATCTGCTGTGGGCAGATGAAGTGGATGTGGGTGTCGATGCCGCCGGCGGTGAGGATCATGCCTTCACCGGCGATCACCTCGGTGCCAGCGCCGATGGCGATGGTCACGTCCGGCTGGATATCCGGGTTGCCGGCCTTGCCGATGGCGGCGATGCGCCCGTCCTTGAGGCCGACATCGGCCTTGACGATGCCCCAGTGGTCGATGATCAGCGCGTTGGTGATCAGGGTGTCGACCACGTCGGCGGCACACAGCTGGCCCTGGCCCATGCCGTCGCGGATCACCTTGCCGCCGCCGAATTTCACTTCTTCACCGTAGGTGGTGAAGTCCTTTTCGACTTCGATCCACAGGTCGGTGTCGGCCAGGCGCACCTTGTCGCCGACGGTGGGGCCGAACATGTCGGCGTAGGCTTGGCGGGAAATCTTCATTGGAAGTCCTCGTAGGGTGCGCTGTGCGCACCGTTGCTATCTGTGTCGTTGCTGGTGCGCATGGCGCACCCTACGGGCTATAGATCGCCCATTACCCGGCCGGCGAAGCCGAATACCCGGCGTGTGCCGGCCAGATCGACCAGCTCGACCTCACGGCTCTGCCCCGGCTCGAAACGCACGGCGGTGCCGGCCGGGATATTCAGGCGCATGCCTCGAGTGCTGGCGCGGTCGAACAGCAGGGCGTCGTTGGTTTCGAAGAAGTGGTAGTGCGAGCCGACCTGGATCGGCCGGTCGCCGCTGTTGGCCACGGAAAGGGTCAGGGTACGGCGACCGGCATTGAGCTCGATCTCGCCGTCGGCAATCTGGTATTCGCCGGGAATCATCTGTCAGGCCTCGCAAGCGTCTTGTAGTAGATGGCATTGGCCCGGTAGGTGCCGTCCGGGCCACAGGCGTAATCGGGTAGGCCACCAATGCAGCTGTAGCCCAGGTTTCGGTAGAGGTGCTCGGCGTCGCTGCCAGCCTCGGTGTCGAGGTACAGCAGGCCGCGCTTGCGGGGCACGGCTTCCTGTTCGACTGCCTGCATCAACAGGCGGGCGATACCACGACGACGTGCCGTGCTCAGTACCAGCAGTTTTTGAATCTCTGCGCGGTTCAGCCCATTGGGCTTCTGGCACAGGCTCAGTTGCACGCTGCCCAGAACGCGAACCTGCTCATGGGCCACCCAGAGCAGCAGGGATCCGTCCGTCATGGCCGCATGCACCTGGGCGAAATATTCAGCGGCTTCTCGTTCGTCGAGATCGGCGAGAAAACCTATCGATGCACCATCGTTGACCGCATCGAGCAGCAGGACGATCAAGCCTTCGCGATAGTTGGCGAAGTTGGCGCTGTCGAGTCGCTGTAGCGTCACGTCCACGGTGTCACTCCTTGGCGCCGAGGATCAGTTGCATGAAGGTCAGATCCAACCAACGCCCGAACTTGCGCCCGACCTGAGGCATCTGCCCGCTGGTGACGAAGCCAAGGCGCTGGTGCAGGCGGATCGAGGCGGCATTTTCCGACTCGATGGCCGCGACCATGACGTGCAGGTTGGCAGCACGGGCGCGTTCGATCAGTGCCTGCATCAGCGCCGGGCCGAGGCCCTGGCCGCGCTGGTCGGTGCGTACGTAGACCGAGTGTTCGACGGTCTGACGAAAGCCTTCGATGGTGCGCCAGGTGCCATAGCTGGCGTAGCCGAGCACCAGGCCTGCGTCGTCACGCGCCACCAGCACCGGAAAGCCGGCCGCCGTGCGCTCGGCCAGCCAGGCTCGGCGGTTGGCGAGATCCACCAGGGTCTCGTTCCAGATCGCCGTGGTGAACTCCACTGCATCGTTGTAGATGGACAGGATGCCGGGCAGGTCGGCTTCGCCAGCATCGACTATGGAATAACTCATGAGTTACGCAATCGGCTGGTGGACAGTCACCAGTTTGGTGCCGTCGGGAAAGGTGGCTTCGATCTGGATTTCCGGGATCATCTCCGGCACGCCCTCCATCACCTGATCACGGGCCAGCAGGGTGGTGCCGAAGTGCATCAGTTCGGCGACCGTCTGGCCGTCGCGCGCGCCTTCGAGCAGGGCGGCGGAGATATAGGCCATGGCCTCCGGGTAGTTCAGCTTCACCCCGCGCGCCAAGCGGCGCTCGGCCACCAGGCCGGCGGTGAAGATCAGCAGCTTGTCTTTCTCGCGTGGACTCAGATCCATCTTTCGCTCCAGTTCATGGGGTGGCTGCAGGCAGCCTCCGCCTCAGGTATTCCAGATTCGGGGGGGCGCCGCTTCGCGACCCAGCAGGGTCGGGCGCAGCAGGCGCCAGAGTTCGATCAGCCAGGCACGGGCCTTGAGTGCTTCGCTGGCCAGGCAGCGCGCGACCAGCAGGCCCGAAAGCTGGCTGAGGTCACCGCGCACACCCTCTATTTTCAGCTCACGGCAGCGCTCCAGCAGGTCGCTGTCCACCTCACCGCTGACCAGCAGGGTGGCGAACACCGGCTGGCCATTCAGGCCGATGGGCGAGTCGAGCAGGCCATCTCCGCCGGCCACGCGCTGGCGCTCGTGCCAGAGCAGCTTGCCATTGTGACGAACGTCCAGTGCGGCCTGGAAGTGGCCGCTGGCAAAACGCTCGTCGGCAGCGGGTCGGCCGAGGGCGACGATGTCCCAGTAAAGCAGGCGGGCGTCGCCGTGCAGATCGATCTGCGTGTGCAGTTCAGCCTGGGCTCCGGCATAGATGATGGTTTCCTGCGGTAGCCATTCCAGGGTGGCGCCGGCATCGACGCGCAGGCGCAGATCCTGACGCGCGACACCGGCCGCGCGGTACCACTTGGCTGCACCGGGGCTGGTGAGCTGCACCCAGGTGTTTTCGCCGGCGTGGGCCGAGATGTCCAGGACGTCACCGCCGGCAATGCCGCCGGGCGGGTGGACGATGATGTGCTGGCACACCTCTGGGCCTTCGGCATACAGGTGCTTCTGCACTCTAAGAGGGCCTAGATGTCGTCTCTGCACTGGTGTGGTGCGTTCGCCGTGACGCGCATAGGCCAGCTCCAGCTCGGCAGGCCAGCTTGGCGTGAACAGGGCGGCAGGCAGATTCATGGTAGGGCAGGTGTTCCGCAGGATAGTTGACCGAGTGGGCAAGCAAGAGGCGTGCCCCGAACCAATTCGGTGCGCTTTTGAGCTTGCCTGCACCTGTGGCCAGTCGCGGGGCTGCATCTGGCTCTGCCTTATCGCGCCTGGCCAGCCCTAGAGTCGGGCGTCGATTCGTGTGGAGCGCTCATGTTCACCTTTATCGCCTTTGCCGCAGGCCTGGTGCGCGGCTACAGCGGCTTCGGTTTCGCCATGCTGATGGCGCTCGGACTGATGCTGCAGCTGCCGCCAGCCGAGGCGGTGCCGGTGGCGCTGATTCTCGACGTGGCCTGCAGTGTGACGTTGTGGTCGGCGGCGCTACGCGCCGTTCACGGGCGCGTGCTGGGGCGTCTATTGGTCGGCATGCTGCTGGCGGTGCCATTGGGTGCCTGGCTGCTGCTCTGGCTGCCGGCGCGCATCATGGCGCCACTGGTGGCTGTGCTCTGTTTATGCGGTGGCGTACTGGTGTTGTGGCGGCCCTCCGTTGCTACGCCGGTGGGCCAGGGTATGGCCTGGTTGGCGGGACTGGCCTCCGGTCTGGCGACCACCCTGGCCTCGGCCGGCGGCCCGCCCTTGATGATCTATCTGCTGCGCAGTGGCCTTGACGCTCGTCAGTTGCGCGGCACGGCGGTGCTGTTCTTCCTGACCAGCAGTGGCGCTGCGCTGATCGGGCTGGGCCTCGTGGGTGTGCTGAGCGGCGCGCAGTGGCGGCTGGCGCTGGAGCTGGCACTGCCGGCGTTGGCCGGCAACCTGCTCGGCCAGTGGCTGCATCTGCGCTGGCAGCCGTTGTCGCTGCGGGTGCTGGTCGGTGGGCTGCTGGTGCTGTTGTCGCTGGGTAGCCTGCTGAAGGCGATCGTGTAGGGTGCGCTGCGCGCACCGAGAAGTATTCGTTGCTACAGGATCGCTGCGGTGCGCACGGCGCACCCTACGGGCGGGTTCGGTTGCGATCGCCGTAACCCGCCCTGCGAGGCGCCATATCTGGCGCGCCCTTCAATCGCGGTCGATGGCGAATGGCGACCAGGCCTGGCGGCTCGGCATGATTTCCAGGCGGTTGATGTTGATGTGATCCGGCAGGGTGGCGACGTAGAAGATCTGCTCGGCGATGTCCTCGGCGGTCAGCGGCGTGGTGCTGCCGTACAGCGCGTCGGAGGCGGCCTGGTTGCCCTTGGTGCGCACCAGGGTGAACTCGGTTTCGGCCATGCCCGGCGCGATGTCGGTGACGCGCACGCCCGTGGACACCAGGTCGCAACGCAGGTTGAAGCTGAACTGTTTGACGAATGCCTTGGTGGCGCCGTACACGTGGCCGCCCGGGTAGGGCCATTCGCCGGCCACCGAGCCGATGTTGATGATGCTGGTGCCCTTGCCGATTTCCAGCAGCTTGGGCAGTACCGCGTGGGTGACGTTGACCAGGCCGGTGACGTTGGTGTCGATCATGGTGTGCCAGTCTTCCAGGGCAACCTTCTGCGCGGCCTCCGGGGCCAGCGCCAGGCCGGCGTTGTTGACCAGCACGTCGATGCGGTCGAAGGGCGCCTGCAGGCCGTCGACCAGCGCCTTCACCGCCGCCGCATCGCGCACGTCGAGCGCGGCGATGTGCACCGGCACCTTGTCCTGCAGTTCGGCCTTCAGCTCTTCCAGGCGCTCCAGGCGGCGACCGCTGAGCACCAGGGCCCAGCCGGCCTCGGCGAAGCGTCGTGCCGTGGCGCGGCCGAAACCGGATGTCGCGCCTGTGATGAATGCCACCTTGCTCATGGATAACCTCGTTTTGCTATCAGGGTTCATGGCCTGCTCCTGTACCCGCTGTTGGGCGCACGTAGAGCAGTCCTATTGGGGCGGTGCGCCAGTGTAAGGCCTTGGCCGAAAGGCCGCGCTCCACAGCTGGCCGCGGATTCATGCGGACAGTTCGAGGAACTTGCGCACGCGTTCGGTTTCCGGGTTGGTGAAGAACTTCTCCGGCGCGGATTTTTCGATCAGCAGGCCTTTCTCCAGGAACACCACCTGATCGGATACCGCGCGGGCGAATTCCATTTCATGGGTGACCACGATCATGGTGTAGCCCTCGCTGGAAAGGTTCTTCATCACTGTCAGGACTTCGCCGACCCGCTCCGGGTCGAGTGCCGAGGTCGGCTCGTCGAACAGGATCACCTCCGGGCTCATGGCCAGGGCACGGGCAATCGCCACGCGCTGCTTCTGCCCACCAGACAGGGTGTAGGGAAAGGCCTCGGCCTTCTGTTCCATACCGACCTTTTCCAGCAGTGTCTGGGCGATGGCTCGGGCTTCGTCCTTGCGCATCTTCTTCACCTGCATCGGTGCTTCCATCACGTTCTGCAGCACGCTCAGGTGCGGCCACAGGTTGAAACTCTGGAACACCATGCCGGTCTTGGCGCGGATCGCTGCCAGCTCGCGGTTGTTCATGCGCTTGCCCTGGGCGTCGACGCCGATGCGCTGGCCGGCGATGTGAATACTGCCGCGATCCGGCTCTTCAAGCCAGTTGATGCAGCGCAGCAGGGTGGATTTGCCCGAGCCGGACGAGCCCAGCACGCTGACCACCTCGCCCTTGTTCACGGTCAGCGAGATGTCGCGCAGTACCTCGACATCGTCGAAGCTCTTGGACAGATTGTCGATCTGTACCGCCGGTACGTCAGGCATGTTCGAAACCTCGTTTGGCGCCGAACCGGCTGGCCCATTTGAGCGCCAGTTCCAGGCAGATGCTGATGACCCAGTACAGGGCGATGACCACGATGAACGCCTCGCTGGGAATGAAGTAGGTGGCCTGCACCGAATTGGCCGCGGCGGTCAGTTCCTGCACGGTGATGATGGTGAGAAAGGCGGTGTCCTTCAGCGCGTAGATCAGCTGGTTGCCGAGCAGCGGACGGGTGCGGATCACCAGTTGCGGCAGGATGATCCGCCAGTACAGGCGAGCGGGGCGAAAGCCATGGGCCTTGGCCGCCTCGACCTGGCCGAGCGGTAGCACCAGGCGCGCACCACGCAGGATCTCGGCGAAGTAGGCCGCGTGATAGATGGCCAGCGCCACCAGGCCCGCACCCCAGGCGCTGGGCTTGATGCCCAGGGCCGGCAGGCCGTAGTAGAGCAGGTAGGCCAGCACCAGGAAGGGCAGCATGCGCATCAGGTTGATCGCCCCGCGCAGCAAGATCGACAGCCAGTTGCGGCCCTCCAGCAGGTAGACGCTGAAGCAGCCGATGGCGAAGGCCGCCAGCACCGACAGGGCGAACAGGATCAGGGTGTTGAGTGCGCCGTTGAGGAAGGCGCCGCGCGCCTCCCAGATGATGCTCCATTCGGTCATGGTCGCGTCCTCACATGGCCAGTCGGTTGGCTTTCTTCTCGGCGATGGCCTGCACCTTGAGCAGCACGCCGATGATCAGCATGTACAGCAGGGCGGCGGCGAGAATCGGTGGCAGTGGTTCGTAGGTCACGGCGGCGATGCGGTTGGTCACGCGGGTCAGGTCGACGATGCCGATCACCGCGATGGCCGGGCTGCTCTTGATCAGGAAGGACATCTCGTTGATCAGGCCGGGCAGGCTGCTGGTGATCATCTGCGGCAACATGATGCGGCGGAAGAACACGCCGTTGGTCATGCCGCAGGCCAGCGCCGCTTCCTTCTGCTCGCGGGAGAAACTGATGAACGCCGTGCGCCAGACCTCGGCATTGAAGGCTGCGGTATTCATGGTTAGGGCGAGAATCGCCGCCGTATTGCGATCCATGGCCAGACCGAAGGTGGGGGCCGAGAGAAAGATGAACAGCACCAAGGTGACCAGCGGCGTGGCACGCGCCAGGCTCACGTAGAGCACCAGCGCCTGCTCCACGAAGGGGATGCGTGCCATACGCAGGAGCGCGATGCCCAGGCCGATGACCACGCCCAGGGCGATGGCGATCGAGGAGATCCACAGAGTCGTCCAGGCGCCTTCGAGCAGCAATAACCAGGCTTGTCCGTTCATGTCGGGCTCCTAGGAAAATGGTGGGGTGTTGCAAGCAAGGTCAGGGCCAGCGCTGGCCCTGTGAGGATGAACAGGTAGGGTGCGCCGTGCGCACCAGCTGCAGCGGTGCCAGCGTTTCGGTGTGCCTGGCGCACCCTACGGCCAGGCCGTGACCCGGTGTTACATGCCGGCCAGTTCGTGGAACTGCTCGACCTTGGTGATCGGCCCCCTGGGCATGGCTGGGAAGGCTTCGCCGAACCACTTGGTCTGCAGCTCGGCCAGGCGACCGCTGTCACGCACCTCGGTCATGAAACCGGTAAGGAACTCCAGCAGCTCGGGACTGCTCTTGGGCACCGGCCAGGCGGCGAAGCCGTCACCGGAGACGGCGATGCCCTTGGCGAAGGTGTCGCCGCGGGTCTTGACCAGGTCGTTGACCGAAATCAGCGCGTTGATCACGTAGTCCAGACGGCCGTTGGCCAGGTCGGCGTAGGCCTCCGGGTAGGACGGGTATTCGGTCACGGTGCCGATCTCGCAGCCTTCGGCGGCCATCATCTTCTTCAGCTCCGGCAGGCGTGCGAGCAGGGCGCTGCCGGCCTGCAGGCCGACGGTCTTGCCGCACAGACTGGCGATGTCGCTGAGACGGTCGTCACCGGCGCGCTTGACGTAGAAATGCTGCGCCGAGGCGAAGGGCGGGGCGAAGTTGAACACGCGCAGGCGGTCGTCGGTGACCAGGGCGCCGGTGAAGGCCATGTCGTACTGGCCAGACGAGACCGAGGCCAGCAGGCCCGTCCAGGGCAGGATTTCCTGCTTGACGTCGAAGCCCTGCGCCTTGGCGTAGGTCTTCAGGTCTTCCAGCAGCTCCTTGTGGAACCCCTCCGGCTTGCCGTCGACGATGAAGTTGAACGGCGCGTAGTCGTCCTCGGTGGCGACGGTCATCACGCCCTTGCTCTTGATGTCGTCGAGATCGGCATGGGCGCTCAGCGAGGCGCCGACCAGGCAACTGGCCAGGGCCAGCTTGCGCAGCAGGCCGAAGGGTTTGGAATCGGTATTCGATGGCTTCATGGGCGTGCTCCAGAGGTGTCGACAAGGGTTGTCCAGGCCGCTCGGCGGCGGTTTCGTTTTCACCTTAGAGACGCCTGTCGAGCCGGCGATAGGGGCAGTTCCGGCCTTTGTTCTGGCCAGTGACAGTGGCGCGCTACTTGCTACATCACAGGGTTGTTTGGCTGTTGGAGGGCGTCATGATCGACCACTTTTACCACCTCGATTTCGACCGTCAGCGCGGCCTTCAGGAGCAGCTTCGCGAGTCGTTGGTGTCGGCCATTCTCGGTGGCGGTTTCCCGGCCGACGAGCCTCTGCCGTCATGCCGCAAGCTGTCCCAGCAGTTGTCGGTGTCGCGCAACACCGTGGCGCTGGTGTACGAGAGCCTGCTCGACAACGGCTACCTGGTCAGCCGCCCGCGCAGCGGCTACTACCTGCACCCGGACTATTGTGGGCAGGCGGGTGAAGCGGTGCTGCGCATGACGCCGCTGCGCAAGCCGGAGCCGTCCGATGCCAGCAGCGCCGCCACTGCCCCGGATTGGGCCGCGCGCTTTCGCATGCAGCCCAGTTTGAAGCACGGCGTGTTGCGCCCGAGCAACTGGAGCCGCTTCACCTACCCCTTCATCTACGGCCAGCCGATCAGCGAGCTGTTCCCGCTGGAGCGCTGGCGCGAGGTGTCACGTAAGAACCTCAGCGGCGAGCGCGACCAGGGCTGGCTGGGCGACCGCTTCGACCGTGACGACGAGCAACTGATCGAGCAGCTGCGCACCCGCGTGCTGCCCAAGCGCGGCATCTGGGCACGGGCTGACGAGATCCTGGTGACCCTGGGTTCGCAGAACGCGCTGTACCTGCTGGCCAGCCTGCTGATGGCGCGCGGGGTGCGCGTTGGCATGGAGAACCCGGGCTTTCGCGATGCCGCGAGCATCTTCGACCTGCACGGCGCCAAGGTGCACCTGCAGGATGTTGACGAGCAGGGCCTGGTGGTGGATCGCCGACTAGATGACTGCCAGTACCTGTACGTGACACCGGGGCACCAGGTGCCCACCGGTGTGGCCATGAGTGCGGCGCGGCGCGAACAGCTGCTGCAGCAGGTTCGTGAGCACGACCAGGTGCTGATCGAGGACGACTACGATGCCGAATTCAATCTCGACAACCACCCACTGCCGGCGCTCAAGGCCAGCGACAGCAGCGGTCGGGTGATCTACCTCAGCAGCCTGTCCAAGGCTTTCTCGCCGGGGCTGCGGATCGGCTACATGGTCGCCGACGCCGAGCTGATCGACGAATTGCGCGCCCTGCGCCGGCTGATGTACCGCCACCCACCGTTGAACAACCAGCGCATGCTCGCCGACTTCCTCGCCCAGGGGCATTACGACGCGCATCTGCGGCGTTTTCGCGAGGAGCATTGCCGCCGCCGCGAGCTGCTCTATCAGGCGCTGCGCAGCGATCTGAGCGACTGCCAGCCGATGGGCAGCCCCGGTGCCAGCGCCTGCTGGCTGGCGGCGCCACGCGGTGTCGATACCCAGCGCCTGGCCTGGGCGGCGGCGCAGCAGAGCGTGCTGATCGAATACGGCGCGCAGTTCTTCCTCGATGACGACGCGGCGCCGACCAACTTCATGCGCCTGGGTTTTCACGCCATCGATGCCGAACGCATTCGGCCGGGTGTGCAGAAGCTGGGTGAGGTGCTGGCGGGGTTGTGATCGCTTGTCTCCCCTCTCCCGCTTGCGGGAGAGGGGCGGGGGAGAGGGATTGCCGGCGACTCCTATCTGCCGTACTTGCCCTCTCCCCAACCCTCTCCACTAGGCGTGCCCCCAATAAATGGGAGAGGGGGCTGTCCGCGCCCAGGACACTCCGTAGCCCGGATGCAATCCGGGGGATGTACCGGTTGCGATGGTTCTCCGGATTGCATCCGGGCTACGGGGAGAGCGTTGCGATTACTTCAAACGAAACGCGGGGCGAACAGGGCGAACACCTCGTCGAAGATCGCCAGCGCCTCGTTCACCTGGGCGGCGCTCACGATGCACGGCGGCACCACATGGATGCGGTTTTCCACCACAAAGCTGAGCAGCCCACGGGCAGTCAGCGCCGCCTTCATTTCCTGCATCACCGGCGCCGGCATCGGCGTCTTCTTCTGCACATCGCTGACGAACTCCAGCGCCCAGAACAGGCCGACGCCACGGGCCTCACCGATCATCGGGTAGCGCTCGGCCAACTTCTTCAGGCCTGGGCCGAGAACCTGGGCGCCGATGTCACGGGCGTTCTCCACCATGCCTTCTTCGGCCATCGCATCCAGGGTGGCGACGATGGCGGCCATGGCCAGCGGGTGGCCGGAGTAGGTCAGGCCGCCGGGGAAGAAGTGATTGTCGAAGTGCTCGCAAATCGGCTTGGAGATCATCACCCCGCCGGCCGGGACGTAGCCGGAATTGACGCCCTTGGCGAAGACGATCAGGTCCGGCACCACGCCGAAGTGTTCGAGCGCCAGCCAGGCGCCGGTGCGGCCGAAGCCGGCCATCACTTCATCGCAGATCAGCAGGATGCCGAACTCGTCGGCCAGTTTGCGCACGCCCTGCATATAGCCCTTCGGTGGCATCAGAATGCCCGCCGTGCCGGGAATGCTCTCCAGCAGGATCGCGGCGATGGCGCCTGGTCCCTCGCATTCGATGACCCGGCGCAGGTGCTGCAGGGCGCGCGCGCATTCCTCTTCCTCGTTCGCCGCGTTGAATTCGCTGCGGTACAGGTAGGGGTTGAAGAAATGCACGTGGCCCCGGGCGTATTCGTTGGGCACGCGGCGTGGATCGCCGGTGGCGACGATGGCTGCGCCGGTGCTGCCATGGTAGGAGCGGTAGGCGGAGAGGATCTTGTCGCGGCCGGTGTACAGGCGCGCCATGCGCATGGCGTTCTCGTTGGCATCGGCCCCGGCGTTGGTGAAGAACACCTTGGAGAAACCGGCCGGCGCGCGGGCGAGGATGCGCTTGGCGGCCTCGCCACGCATCAGGTTGGCGGTGGCCGGGGCGATGGTCACCAGGCTGCCGGCCTGTTCCTGAATGGCGGCGATCACCTTCGGGTGCTGGTGGCCGATATTGGTGTTGACCAGTTGGCTGCTGAAGTCGAGGTAGCGTTTGCCGTCGTAGTCCCACAGGGTGCAGCCTTCGCCGCCGGCGATCACCAGCGGGTTGAGGGCGCCCTGGGTCGACCAGGAGTGGAAGACGTGCTGGCGATCCAGATCGTGGACGTACTGGTTGCTGATCGGTGTGTTCATGATGACCTCGGGCTGGCCGTTGCGGATGGCTGCACCTTAGGAACAAAGCAGTCGTGTGCCGTAGGGCCAGATGCCGGAAGTGGCTGGGTCAGCGCGTCTGGCCTACCGACGCCGGGCAACTGTCCCTAGGCGCGCTCAGCCTGCAGGTTAGGCTGGTGCATCCCTTTCAGGAGTGGCGCACATGGCCCATGCATTCGAAATCAATACTGCCCCTGTGACTTCCACCAGTGGCCTCGACAGCCCCGCGATTGCTCAGGCGCGTATCGACCTGGCCGCCTGTTTTCGCATGGCTGCCAGGCTCGGTATGGGCGAGGGCATCTGCAACCACTTTTCCGTGGTGGTGCCGGGGCGGCCCGAGCTGTTTCTGGTCAACCCTTATGGCCTGGCCTTCGCCGAGGTCACGGCGTCCTCGCTGTTGATCTGCGATTTCGAGGGGCGCGTGGTGTTGGGCGAGGGCCGTCCCGAGGCCACGGCGTTCTTCATCCATGCCCAGTTGCACCGCCTCAACCCGCGTGCCACGGCGGCGTTCCACACGCACATGCCCAACGCCACGGCGCTGTGCATGCTGGAGGGCGAGCCCTTCGTCTGGGCCGGGCAGACGGCGTTGAAGTTCTATGAGCGTCTGGCGGTGGATGAGGATTATCAGGGCCTTGCCCTGAACTACGCCGAGGGCGAGCGCATCGCCCGTGCGGCAGGTGAGGCCGATGTGGTGATGCTGAAGAACCATGGTCCGCTGGTGCTGGGGCCGAGCATTGCCGAGGCCTGGGACGACCTCTACTACCTGGAGCGTGCCGCCGAGGTGCAGCTCAAGGCCATGGCCAGCGGTCGTCCGTTGAAAGCAGTGGCGCCGGCGATTGCCAGTGCAGCGTGCCGGCAGATGCTGCAGGGCAACGCCGAAAGCGCGCACCTGCATCTGGAGAGTGTGAAGCGCCAGTTGCTGCGTGAGGGGGCGGATTTCGCCGAGTAACTGGTTGGTGGGCGGGTGAGGCGTCGCCCACCCTACAAATCGATCGCCTGCCGTAGGGTGGGCTTCAGCCCACCAATGGACACCCCGGATATTTCTGGTGGGTTGCACCCGCCCTACATTCCTTATCAGATCGCTACCAGCCCGCGCACGCCTTCGGCTTCCATGTTCTCGCCACGGCCCTGCTGGACGATCTCGCCACGGCTCATCACCAGATACTGGTCGGCCAGCTCGGCAGCGAAATCGTAGAACTGCTCCACCAACAGGATGGCCATGTCGCCACGGGCGGCGAGCTTCTTGATCACGGCACCGATTTCCTTGATCACCGAGGGCTGGATGCCTTCGGTGGGTTCGTCGAGGATCAGCAGGCGCGGCTGGCTGGCCAGCGCGCGGCCGATGGCCAGCTGTTGCTGCTGGCCGCCGGACAGATCGCCGCCACGGCGATGCTTCATTTCGCGCAGCACCGGGAACAGCTCGTAGATGAACTCGGGCACGGCCTTGGCCTGGCTGCCGGGAAAACGCGACAGGCCCATCAACAGGTTCTCTTCCACGGTCAGGCGGCCGAAGATCTCGCGCCCTTGCGGCACGTAAGCAATACCGGCGTGCACGCGTTGGTGCGGTTTGAAGCCGGTGATGGCCTTGCCTTCCCATTGCACGCTGCCGTCCTTGGCCGGGATCAGGCCCATCAGGCACTTGAGCAGGGTGGTCTTGCCCACGCCGTTACGGCCGAGCAGGCAGGTGACTTCGCCGACTTTCACGTCGAACGACAGGCCACGGAGGATGTGGCTGCCGCCGTAATACTGGTGGAGTTGTTGGACTTGCAGCATATCGATGTCCTTAAGCATGCGGTGCGCGCGGTGTACCCTATGGGATAAACCGCACCGGGTAGGGTGCGCCGTGCGCACCGACTGTCAGCGACCCAGATAAACCTCGATCACCCGCTCGTCGTTCTGCACCTTCTCCAGCGAGCCTTCGGCCAGCACGCTGCCCTGGTGCAGCACGGTGACATGGTCGGCGATGGAGCCGACGAAGCCCATGTCGTGCTCGACCACCATCAGCGAGTGCTTGCGCGCCAGCGACTTGAACAGTTCGGCGGTGAACTCGGTTTCGGCGTCGGTCATGCCGGCCACCGGCTCGTCGAGCAGCAGCAGGTGTGGCTCCTGCATCAGCAGCATGCCGATCTCGAGAAACTGCTTCTGGCCATGAGAGAGCAGGCCGGCCGGGCGGTTGCGCGAGGATTCGAGGCGAATGGTGCCCAGCACTTCGTCGATACGGTCGCTCTGCTCACCAGTGAGCCGGGCGCGCAGGCTGGCCCACACCGACTTGTTGGTCTTCTGCGCCAGCTCCAGGTTCTCGAACACCGACAGCGCTTCGAACACCGTGGGTTTCTGGAACTTGCGGCCGATGCCAGACTGGGCGATTTCCACCTCGCTCATGCGGGTCAGGTCGAACTGCTCACCGAAGTAGGCCACACCGCTGTCCGGGCGGGTCTTGCCGGTGATCACGTCCATCATGGTGGTCTTGCCGGCGCCGTTGGGGCCGATGATGCAACGCAGCTCGCCGACGCCGATGTACAGGGTCAGGTTGGTCAGCGCCTTGAAGCCATCGAAGCTGACGTTGATGTCTTCCAGGGTGAGGATGGTGCCATGACGGACGTTGACGCCCTTGCCCAGCAGGTTGCTGGTGTCCAGCGCCAGGCCGGTGGGGTCGAAGGCGGCTTCGAGCATGGTTTCGGGTACCGGAGTGGCTCTCATTGATCCTTCTCCTTCTTCAGCAGGCCGACGACGCCTCTGGGTAAGAAGAGCGTGACGACGATGAACAGCGCGCCCAGGGCGAACAGCCAGTATTCCGGGAAGGCCACGGTGAACCAGCTCTTCATGCCGTTGACCAGGCCAGCGCCGAGCAGCGGGCCGATCAGCGTGCCGCGGCCGCCCAGGGCGACCCATACGGCAGCCTCGATGGACTGCGTCGGTGCCATTTCGCTGGGGTTGATGATGCCCACCTGCGGCACGTACAGCGCGCCGGCCAGGCCGCACAGCACTGCCGACAGTACCCAGATGAACAGCTTGTAGCCGCGCGGGTCGTAGCCGCAGAACATCAGGCGGTTCTCGGCATCGCGCAGGGCGGTGAGCACCCGACCGAACTTGCTGCGTGCCAGGCGAAAGCCCAGGTACAGGCTGCTCACCAGCAACACCACGGTGGCCAGGAACAGCACGGCGCGGGTGCCCTGCGCGGTGATGTCGAAGCCGAGGATGCGGGTGAAACCGGTGAAGCCGTTGTTGCCGCCGAAGCCAGTTTCGTTACGGAAGAACAGCAGCATGCCGGCGAAGGTCAGCGCCTGGGTCATGATCGAGAAGTACACGCCCTTGATCCGCGAGCGGAAGGCGAAGAAGCCGAACACCAGGGCTAGCAGGCCGGGCGCCAGCACCACCAGGCACATGGCCCAGAGGAAACTGGAGGTGCCGTACCAGTACCAGGGCAGCTCGCTCCAGGCCAGGAAGCTCATGAACGCCGGTAGGCCGTCACCTGCCGACTGACGCATCAGGTACATGCCCATGGCATAGCCGCCGAGGGCGAAGAACAGGCCGTGGCCCAGCGACAGCATGCCGGCGTAGCCCCAAACCAGATCCAGCGCGAGGGCGACGATGGCGTAGCAGAGGATCTTGCCCACCAGCGTCAGGCTGTAGGCCGAAACGTGCAGGGCGTGGTCGGCTGGCAGCAGGTGCAGCAGCGGCATGGCGACGAGGATCGCCAGTGCTACCAGGCCGATGGCCAGCGATACCCGTGGGCCGAGCTTGGCGCTGGCGCGGGCCAGCAGCGTTTGATTTAGCGCATTCATCAGTCGGTCACTCGTCCGTCAAGTCCGTAGGGCGGGTGTAACCCGCCGCTGTAGCGGTGGCCTGGGAGGTGGTTTGGCGGGTTTCACCCGCCCTACCGCATGTGGCGCAATAGCGGTCGATGGTGCTCATCAGTCGATCACCCGTCCTTTGAGAGCGAAGAGGCCTTGCGGGCGTTTCTGGATGAACAGGATGATCAGCGCGAGGATCAGGATCTTGCCCAGCACGGCGCCGATCTGCGGTTCGAGGAATTTGTTCACCACGCCCAGGCCGAAGGCGGCCAGCACGCTACCGGCCAACTGGCCGACGCCGCCGAGCACCACCACCAGGAAGGAGTCGATGATGTAGCTCTGGCCGAGATCCGGGCCGACGTTACCGATCTGGCTCAGGGCCACGCCGCCGAGACCGGCGATCCCCGAACCCAGACCGAAGGCCATCATGTCCACGCGGCCGGTGGGCACGCCGCAGCAGGCGGCCATGTTGCGGTTCTGGGTTACCGCGCGCACGTTCAGGCCCAGGCGCGTCTTGTTCAGCAGCAGCCAGGTCAGCAGCACGACGAACAAGGCGAAGCCGATGATGACGATGCGGTTGTAGGGCAGTACCAGGTTGGGCAGCACCTGCATGCCGCCGGATAGCCAGGCCGGGTTGGCCACTTCGACGTTCTGTGCGCCGAAGGTGACGCGTACCAGTTGAATCAGGATCAGGCTGATACCCCAGGTGGCCAGCAGGGTTTCCAGCGGGCGGCCGTAGAGGTGGCGGATCACCGTGCGTTCCAGGGCCATGCCGATGCAGGCGGTGACCAGAAAGGCGATCGGCAGTGCTGCCAGTGGGTAGAGCGTGAGGTATTCGGGGGCCAGGCGCTGGAAGCTCAGCTGCACCACGTAGGTGGTGTAGGCGCCCAGCATCAGCATCTCGCCGTGGGCCATGTTGATCACCCCAAGCAGGCCGAAGGTGATGGCCAGGCCGAGCGCTGCCAGCAGCAGGATCGAGCCGAGCGACAGGCCGCTGAAGGCCTGGCCGAGCAGCTCGCCAATCATCAGCTTGTTCTTCACCTGGGCCAGGCTCTTCTGCGCGGCGGCGCGTACCTCGGCATCGCTTTCCTGAGCCGGGTCGAGCAGGGCTTCCAGACGCACGCGGGCCAGCGGGTCGCCGGTCTGGCCCAGGCGCTGTACGGCAGCCAGGCGCACGGCCGGGTTGGCGTCAGCCAGTTGCAGGTTGGCCAGGGCCAGGGTCAGTGCGTCGCGCACATTCTCGTCAGCCTCGGCGCTCATGCGGCTTTCCAGCAACGTCAGCAGGGCGGGCGGTGTATTGCGTTGCAACTGCTTGGCGGCGGCCAGGCGTGCGGCGGCATCGTGTTCGAGCAACTGATGGCTGGCGACGGCGACCGCCACCAGGCCGCGCAGGCGGTTGTTCAGGCGCAGTTTGCGCGGCGTGCCATTGGCTTCGGCTACGTCATCGGCAGCTTGCCAGGCACCGTCCTGTTCGATGAAGGCGCGCTTGTCGGCATCGCTACCGACGCGCCCCTGCTGCAGGGCTTGCAGCAGGGGCATGCGTGCCGTGTTGGGCGCGGCGGCCCAGTCCTGCAGTAGCTTGGCCTGCTTGCCGGCATTGGCGGCGACGAAGTCGTCGGCATCACCAGCGCTTGCGACCAGCGGCAGCAATAGCAGCAGGCTCAGGAGAATTCGGGTAAGGGCAGTGGGCATAAGGGGGTGTCCTTGGCGTAGCCCGGATGCGCTCCGGGACGTGCTTTCCCGGATTGCATCCGGGCTACGGCAACCCTCTCCCCCAGCCCCTCTCCCGCAAGCGGGAGAGGGGAGACAAGCGGCACGGCAACCCATGACGAACTGTGCTTGCCGCTTGTGGGAGAGGGGCTTTGCCTTAGTTCGACTTCACCGGGGTATCGGCTTTCTTGTCGTTGCCTTCGATATACGGGCTCCACGGCTGGGCGCGGATCGGGCCGTCGGTTTCCCAGACCACGGAGAACTGACCGTCGTCCTGGATTTCGCCGATCATCACCGGCTTGTGCAGGTGGTGGTTCTTCTCGTCCATCTTCAGGGTGAAGCCGCTCGGCGCTGCGAATTCCTGGCCGGCCATGGCTTCGCGCACCTTGTCGACGTCAGTGGTGCCGGCTTTCTCGACTGCCTGCGCCCACATGTGGATGCCGACGTAGGTGGCTTCCATCGGGTCGTTGGTCACCACGGTGTCGGCGTTCGGCAGCTTCTTGGCCTTGGCGTAGGCTTTCCAGTCGGCGACGAATTTCTCGTTGACCGGGTTCTCCACGGACTGGAAGTAGTTCCAGGCCGCCAGGTGACCGACCAGCGGTTTGGTGTCGATGCCGCGCAGTTCTTCCTCACCCACGGAGAAGGCCACCACCGGCACTTCGGTGGCTTCCAGGCCCTGGTTGGCCAGTTCCTTGTAGAACGGCACGTTGGAGTCGCCGTTCACGGTGGAGACCACAGCGGTCTTGCCGCCAGCGGCGAATTTCTTGATGTTGGCGACGATGGTTTGATAGTCGCTATGACCGAAGGGGGTGTAGACCTCTTCGATGTCCTTGTCGGCGATGCCTTTGCTGTGCAGGAAGGCGCGCAGAATCTTGTTGGTGGTGCGTGGGTAGACGTAGTCGGTGCCGAGCAGGAAGAAGCGCTTGGCGCCGCCGCCGTCTTCGCTGAGCAGGTATTCCACCGCCGGGATGGCCTGCTGGTTTGGCGCTGCACCGGTGTAGAACACGTTCGGCGACATCTCTTCACCCTCGTACTGCACTGGGTAGAACAGCAGGCCGTTCAGCTCTTCGTAGACCGGTAGCACGGATTTGCGCGATACGCTGGTCCAGCAGCCGAAGGTCACGGCGACCTTGTCCTGGGTCAGCAGCTGGCGGCCGCGCTCGGCGAACAGCGGCCAGTTCGATGCGGGGTCGACCACCACCGGCTCCAATTGCTTGCCGAGCACGCCGCCCTTGGCGTTGATCTCGTCGATGGTCATCAGCGCCATGTCTTTCAGCGACGTTTCGGAAATGGCCATGGTGCCGGACAGCGAGTGCAGGATGCCGACCTTGATGGTCTCGGCGGCCTGGATGGACCAGGACAGGCCCATGGCGGCGATGGAAGCGGAAAGGGTAAAGGCCTTGATCAGGCTGCGACGTTGCATGGTGCGATCTCCATTCACAAGTGTGAGTAAGCGGACAGCGTTGTTATTGGTCATGCAGTGAAGGTCATGGCCCGGTTATTCCGGCATCGGCTCTACGCGCTGGCGAGCGCCGTACAGCTTGTGCAAGGTGATCGAATGCACCTCTGCCTTGCTGACCTCTATATGGCCCTTGAGCAATTGCTGTGCCTCTTCTGAGCGACGGGTCAGGATTGCTTCGAGAATTTGCTGGTGTTCGGCATAGGTCAGGTCGATGCGCTGCGGCTGAGTGAAATCCAGCCGCCTTAGAATGCGGATCTTCTCGCTGACCTCACGGTGCACGCGGGCCATCTCGCGATTGCCGACGGCTTCCAGTAGTTGGCAATGAAAGGCTTCGTCGAGGCGTGAAACGACGGCACCGTCCTGCAACTGATCTTCCTTTTGCACCATCCAGGTGCGAGCCAGCGCCTGCAGTGCAGGCGGGTGTTCGTCCGTGGGGCGTTGGCAAAGTTGGCGTATGGCTTCGAGTTCGAGGACGATGCGCAGCTCGTAGAGTTCGTCGAACTGGGCGAAGTCCAGCGGGCGAACCTGCCAGCCGCTGCGAAAGTGCACGTCGAGAAAACCCTCACGCTGCAGGCGATGCAGCGCCTGGCGCACCGGCGTGCGGCTGGCGACCATGCGCTCGGCGACCTCGCCTTCGGAGAAGCGGTCACCGGGCATCAGACGGAACTCGAAGATGTCGTCCTTGAGCCGGGCGTAGATGCGCTCGGCCAGGCTCTCTGGGCGCTCGGCAGCACGGGGCATGAGCGTGCTCAGGCCTTGGTGCTGGCGATAAAGGCGCGCCAGCCGCCGAAGCTGGTGATGTCGCGGGCGCCGTCCAGTGCGTAAGGCTCGCAGATGAAGCCCTTGACCCAGCGGCCGTCGGCCAGCTCCAGATTACCGATGCCCAGCGGTGGCGGGATCTCCGCGACGAACTCACCGAAGCGCGCCTGCGGTACGTCCCACAGCTCGACGATGATCTCGGCGCCGTCCTTGGCCACACGGGCCAGGCCCGGTTTGGGCGGCACGGTGCCGGGCAGGGCATACAGGCGGTAATGCGCGGTGCTGGTGGTCTGCTCCACCAGCACGGCATCGCGGCTGGTCAACTGGAAGTTCAGCGGCATGCCGGTCAGGTGTGCACCGACCACGGCGACGCGGATGCTCCCAGGAGCCGGCTTGTCGCTAGTGCTTTGCTTCGGCAGCGGTTTGCCGGTGGCGCCCAGCGGCAGATTGATTGCCTGTTGCCAGCGCTGGCCGAAGGCTGCCAAGGCCTGGTCATGCCAGGCTGGCGCGATCAGGGTGATGCCGGCGGGCAGGCCGTCGGCGCGCAGGCCTGCCGGAACGGCCAGGGCAGACAGGTCGGCGAGGTTGGTGAAGTTGGTGTAGGTGCCGAACTGGCTGTTGAACAGCACGGGCTCGGCTTCCATCTCGGCCAGGGTGCGAATGGTTGGCGAGGTGGGCACCACCAGGGCGTCGAAACCGGCCAGAACCTCGTTGATCGTGCGCGACAGTTCGGCGCGGATGTATTCGGCCTTGTAGGCATCGCAGGCACTGTACTTGTGCCCGTTCTCGACGATACCGCGCACCACCGGGTTGATATGCGCCGGGTCGACACCCTCCACCGCGACGGTGCGTTCGGCGACCCAGGAGCCGTAATAGAGTTGCTCGGCCAATTGCTGGAAGGGGGCGAAATCGATCTCCACCAGCTCGGCGCCCAGTTCGCGCAGTTTGCCCAGGGTGCTCTCATAAACCGCCTGGTTCTGCGTGTCGCCGAAGAATTCGGGGTTGCTCGGCACCGCCAGACGCGGCTTGGCCGGCATGCCGACTTTTGCGGTGCTCGGGTTCTTGCGGCTGTAGGCATCGGCGGCGTCATAGCCACCGGCGATGTTGGCTACGGTCAGGGCATCGCTGACGGTCAGGGCGAACACCGAGATGCAGTCCAGGGTGCGGCAAGCCGATACCAGACCGGTATTGGGCAGCCAGCCCTTGGTCGGTTTGAGCCCGACGATATTGTTGAAACCGGCCGGCACGCGGCCGGAGCCAGCGGTATCGGTGCCGAGGGAGAAGGGCACCAGACCGCGCGCTACCACACTGGCCGAACCGGAGCTGGAGCCGCCGCTGACGTAAGCCGGGTTGAAGCTGTTGGGCACCGCGCCGTGAGGCGAGCGGGTGCCGACCAGGCCGGTGGCGAACTGATCGAGGTTGGTCTTGCCGACCAGGATCGCACCAGCGGCGCGCAGGCGTGCGACTACTGTGGCGTCAGCCTTGGCCGCATAGGCGAACTCGGGGCAGGCGGCCGTGGTGGGCCAGCCGGCCGCATCGATATTGTCCTTGAGGGCGAAGGGCACGCCATACAGCGGCAGCTTGCTCAGATCGCCGCCTGCACCTTCCAGTGCGATTGCCAGGGTAGCGAGTTGGGCGTTTAGCTGAGCTTCGCTGGCCAGGGCGATCCACGCCGTGTCGTCAGTGCGCAGTTCCAGGCGCAGGGCGTGCAGCAGTTCGGCAGGCGATTGACCGTCGCGGTAGGCCTGTTGCCATTGTGCGAGGGTGAAAGTGATCGGTGTGTTGGTCATGCGTTTAGATCCCATCTTGTATCCAAGTTGGGATCAGCAGAGCAATGACGGTGCCAGTTATGAGAAAGGCTTTTACTTCATTGGTTTAGCGGTCTTTTGCCGACTTGAAACATCGGGGCTGCTGGCTGTGATGCACCGCGCTGGAGCGACCCGGCATGGTCATGGTGCAAGGACAGGTCTCGATGAGCAGGGCGCGTGCTGCTGTGCTGGAGCTTGGTGAAGTCTGGTTCAGTCACGAATGTTCGCTCTATCGTTAATTTGCGATTACCGCACGACGGTTCGATAATCGCCTGGCGCTGTCCATCCCGTTTCGGAGGCATCATGAGCGAAACCCGTCCGCCACTTACCAGCCTTGCGCCGCCGCCCTACGTATCGCCGGCCAAACGCATCGAGGAGTTCGCCGGCGATCCCAACTTCATGACCTCCCTGGCGCGTGGCCTGGCGGTGATCAACGCTTTCCAGGAGCGCAAGCGTCATCTGACCATCGCACAGATCAGCCACCGCACCGAGATTCCTCGCGCTGCCGTGCGCCGCTGCCTCTACAGCCTGATGAAGCTCGGCTACGTCACCACCGACGGGCGCACCTACTCGCTGCTGCCCAAGGTGCTGACCCTGGGTCATGCCTACCTGTCGTCGACGCCGCTGGCGGTGTCCGCGCAACCCTTCCTCGACCGCCTCAGCGAGCAATTGCACGAGGCCTGCAACCTGGCCACGCTGGAGGGTGAGCAGGTGTTGTACCTGGCGCGCTCGGCGATTCCGCAGCGACTGATCTCGGTGGACTTGAGCGTCGGCAGCCGCCTGCCGGCGTACTGCACGTCGATGGGCCGTATCCTGCTCGCCGCGCTGGATGACGATCAGTTGCAGGACTACCTGGCTCACGCCGAGTTGCAACCCAAGACCAGCCGCACCCTGCATACGCCCGATGCGCTGTGGGAATGCCTGCAGCGTGTGCGTCACCAGGGCTGGTGCATCGTCGATCAGGAGCTGGAGCAGGGCCTGCGCTCGCTGGCCGTGCCGGTCTACGACTCCGCCGGTCATGTGCTGGCGGCGATGAATATCAGCACCCATGCCGGCCGCGTGCCAGTCGCCGAGCTGGAGAAGCGCTATCTGCCGTTGATGCTCAGCGCCAGCCGCGAGTTGAGCGGGCAGCTGTTCCGTCCAGCCTGATCACGCGAAACAGGGCGATTATCGACCGCTTCGATGTTCGCCGAAGGTGCGATTGCCTAAGCTCGGCCACTGAATAAGCTGGTGGACGAGGCGACCGCTGATCGCCTCGTCTGCACAGCGGGCGATTTGCCTGTATTCATGGTTCGAGCGAGGAGGGCAGCCTTGGCCCGTCAGCACTCGCCACCTCATAACAATGATAAGAGTGCCGTGATGCTCAACGAGAAGAGTCGGCTGTTCGCCAATGCCGATCCCTATGCGGTGTCCGATTACGTCAACCAGCATGTGGGGTCGCATTGCATTCGACTGCCCAATAGCGGCCGCCCGGCGGCCAGCCTCAGCCATCGCAGCTTTGGCAGCGTCGACCTGTGCCGCATCAGCTATGGCGGCAGCGTGCGGGTCACCTCGCCAGCGCTGGAAACCATCTATCACCTGCAGGTGCTGCTGCAAGGCCATTGCCTCTGGCGCGGCCACGGCCAGGAGCACTACTTCACCCCCGGCGAGCTGCTGTTGATCAACCCGGACGATCCGGTCGACCTGACCTACTCCGACGACTGCGAGAAGTTCATCGTCAAGCTGCCGGCTCACTTGATCGAAAGGGCCTGCGTCGATAACCACTGGCAGCGGCCGGGTGATGGCGTGCGTTTCGCCTCGCGTCATCAGTTGCCGCAACTGGAGGGTTTCACCAACCTGCTCGGTCTGGTTTGCGAGGAGGCCGAGAGCGAGCAGTCGCTGCCGCTGGTGCAGGAGCACTACACGCGCATCATCGCCAGCAAGCTGCTGGGGCTGTTGAGCAACAACGTGCAGCGTCAGGAGCTGTCGGAAAGTAGCCCGTCGTTCGAGCGCCTGGTGCAGTTCATCGAAGAGAATCTCAAACAGGACATCAGCGTCGAGCAACTGGCTCAGCTCGCGCACATGAGTCCGCGTTCACTCTATGCGCTGTTCGAGAAACACCTGCGCACCACGCCCAAACACTACATCCGCCAGCGCAAGCTCGAGCGCGTGCATGCCTGCCTGAAGGATCCGACGTCCAAGGTGCGCAACGTAACCGAGGTGGCGCTGGACTACGGCTTCCTGCATCTCGGGCGCTTCTCCGAGAGCTACAAGAGTGCCTTCGGCGAGTTGCCCTCCGATACCCTGCGACGCCGCGAATCCTGATCCCACGCGTTTTCGGTGCGCACGGCGCACCCTACGTGCCGGCGCCCTCGCAAGCGGCGTAGGGTGTCGCGGGGCCGCCCAGGCCGTGCGCACCAGAGGTATAGGTCGTAGGCCCCGTCATTCGCACCCTGCAGAAAACGGATAGGGTTCTGCACGAACTGGATATTGGTCGCGGGAATCAGTCCCTAGCCTTGGAACCGTTGAAACAATAACAACGGAGCCATGGCCATGACCCTGGGACTCGACTACCTCAACAGCCTGCTTGAAGAAGACAAGGACAAGGGCATCTTCCGCTGCAAGCGCGAGATGTTCACCGACCCGCGCCTGTTCGACCTGGAGATGCAGCACATCTTCGAGGGCAACTGGCTATATCTGGCCCACGAGAGCCAGATCCCCAACGTCAACGATTACTACACCACCTACATGGGGCGCCAGCCGATCTTCATCGCGCGCAACAAGGACGGTGAACTCAATGCCTTCATCAACGCTTGCAGCCACCGTGGCGCCATGCTCTGCCGCTTCAAGAGCGGCAACAAGGCCAGCTACACCTGCCCGTTCCATGGCTGGACCTTCAACAACAGCGGCAAGCTGCTCAAGGTCAAGGATCCCAAGGATGCCGGCTACCCGGACAGCTTCAACTGCGACGGCTCCCACGACCTGAAGAAGGTGGCCCGCTTCGAGTCCTACCGCGGCTTCCTGTTCGGCAGCCTGCGCGAAGACGTGGCGCCGCTGGAGGATTTCCTCGGCGAGTCGAAGAAGATCATCGACATGGTCTGCGACCAGTCCACCGAGGGCCTGGAAGTGCTGCGTGGCTCCAGCACCTACGTCTACGAGGGCAACTGGAAACTGCAGGCGGAGAACGGCGCCGACGGCTACCACGTCTCCGCCGTGCACTGGAACTACGCCGCCACCCAGCAGCAGCGCAAGCTCAAGGAAGCCGGCGACGACATCCGCGCCATGAGTGCCGGCGGCTGGGGCAAGAAGGGTGGTGGTTTCTATTCTTTCGAGAACGGCCACCTGCTGCTCTGGACGCGCTGGGACAACCCCGAGGATCGCCCGCTGTTCGCCGACCGCGAACGCCTGGCCGCCGAGTTCGGCGAGGCGCGTGCCGACTGGATGATCGGCCACTCGCGCAACCTCTGCCTGTACCCCAACCTGTACCTGATGGATCAGTTCGGCTCGCAACTGCGCGTCGCCCGCCCGCTGTCGGTGGACAAGACCGAGGTGACCATCTATTGCATCGCGCCCAAGGGCGAGAGCAGCGATGCCCGCGCTCGGCGCATCCGCCAGTACGAGGACTTCTTCAACGTTTCCGGCATGGCCACGCCCGATGACCTGGAAGAATTCCGCGCCTGCCAGCAGGGCTTCGCTGGCCGCGCCATGGCCTGGAACGACATGTCGCGCGGGGCCAAGCACTGGATCGACGGCGCCGACGACTCGGCCAGGGAGATCGACCTGCAGCCGCTGCTGTCCGGTGCGCGCACCGAGGACGAAGGCCTGTTCGTGCTGCAGCATCACTACTGGCAGCAGCAGATGATCGAGGCGGTGAAGAAAGAACAGGAACACCTGATCCACGTGGAGGGTGCGTGAATGAGCCTTTCCTATGATGCCGTGCGCGATTTCCTCTACCGCGAGGCGCGCTACCTGGACGACAAGCAGTGGGACGAGTGGCTGGAGCTGTACGCCCCGGACGCCGAGTTCTGGATGCCGGCCTGGGACGACCGTGACCAGTTGGTGGAGAACCCGCAGACCGAGATCTCGCTGATCTGGTACGGCAACCGCAGCGGCCTGGAGGATCGGGTGTTCCGCATCCGCACCGAGCGCTCCAGTGCCACCATCCCGGATACCCGCACCTCGCACAACATCAACAACATCGAGCTCGTCGAGCAGGGCGAGGGGGTGACCAAGCTGCGTTTCAACTGGCACACCCTGAGCTTCCGCTACAAGACCGTCGACCACTTCTACGGCACCAGCTTCTACACCCTCGACACGCGCGGGCCGAACCCGCTGATCAAGGCCAAGAAGGTGGTGCTGAAGAACGATTACGTCAGGCAGATCATCGACGTCTATCACATCTGAATCCGCTGCAGCGTTGCCGGCGGGGCCATTGGCTCCCGCCTCGGGGCGCTGCACGCCAAAAACTGCTTAGCGAGGTGCGCCATGAGCCACAAGATCGCACTGAATTTCGAGGACGGGGTCACCCGCTTCATCGACGCCAACCTGGGCGAAACCGTCGCCGATGCCGCCTATCGCCAGGGCATCAACATTCCGCTGGACTGCCGCGACGGCGCCTGTGGTGCCTGCAAGTGCTTCGCCGAAGCGGGGCAGTACGACCTCGGCGAGGAATACATCGAGGACGCCCTGAGCGAGGCCGAGGCCGAGCAGGGCTACGTGCTGACCTGTCAGATGCGCGCCGAGAGCGACTGCGTGATTCGCGTGCCGGCGTCGTCGCAGGTGTGCAAGACCCAGCAGGCCAGTTTCGAGGCGGCCATCAGCGCCGTGCGCAAGCTCTCCGACAGCACCATCGCGCTGTCGATCAAGGGCGAGGCGCTCAACCAACTGGCCTTCCTGCCGGGGCAGTACGTCAACCTCAAGGTGCCGGGCAGCGAACAGACCCGCGCCTACTCCTTCAGCAGCCTGCCGAAGGACGGTGAGGTCAGCTTCCTGATCCGCAACGTGCCGGGTGGGCTGATGAGCAGCTTCCTCAACAACCTGGCCAAGGCCGGCGACAGCATCAGCCTGGCCGGCCCGCTGGGCAGCTTCTACCTGCGCGAGATCAAGCGCCCGCTGCTGCTGCTGGCTGGCGGTACCGGCCTGGCGCCGTTCACCGCGATGCTGGAGAAGATCGCCGCCGAAGGCTGCGCGCACCCGCTGCACCTGATCTACGGGGTGACCCACGACCATGACCTGGTCGAGCTGGACAAGCTGGAAGCCTTCGCCGCGCGCATTCCCGGTTTCACCTTCAGCGCCTGCGTGGCCAGCGAAGGTAGCAGCTATCCGCACAAGGGCTACGTGACCCAGCACATCGAACCCAGGCACCTCAACGACGGTGAGGTGGACATCTACCTGTGCGGCCCGCCGCCGATGGTCGAGGCGGTCAGCGCCTACATCCGCGAGCAGGGCATCGCTCCGGCGAATTTCTACTACGAGAAATTCGCCGCCAGCGCCTAGGTGCGAGCGGGCTACAGCTGTAGGAGCGGCCGGGCGGCGTACCGCTTTAGCCGCGATGCGCTTGGTGGGTCGATTCGCGGCTGAAGCCGCTCCCACGAGTCAAGATCGAGGTGCAACAGATGAACAAGCGTTTCCAAGACAAGGTCGCCGTGGTCACCGGCGCCGCCCAGGGCATCGGCCGCCGCGTGGCCGAGCGGCTGCTGGAAGAGGGCGCGCAGGTGGTGGCGGTGGATCGCTCCGAACTGGTGTTCGAGCTGGCCGAGCGCGAGGCGGTGCTATGCCTGACCGCCGACCTGGAACAGGCCGGCGACTGCCAGCGCGTGATGCAGGCGGCGGTCGAGCGCTTCGGCCGGCTCGACATCCTGATCAACAACGTCGGCGGCACCATCTGGGCCAAGCCGTTCGAGCACTACGAAACGGCGCAGATTGAGGCCGAAGTGCGTCGCTCGCTGTTCCCCACCCTGTGGTGCTGCCATGCGGCGCTGCCACAGATGCTGGCGCAGGGTAGTGGCGCCATCGTCAACGTTTCGTCCATCGCCACCCGTAGCGTCAACCGCGTGCCCTACGGCGCGGCCAAGGGCGGTGTCAACGCGCTGACCGCTTGCCTGGCCTTCGAGACTGCCGAGCGCGGCATCCGCGTCAACGCCACCGCCCCCGGCGGTACCGAGGCGCCGCCGCGGCGTATCCCGCGCAATAGTGCCGAGCAGAGCGAGCAGGAAAAGGTCTGGTATCAGCAGATCGTCGACCAGACCGTGCACAGCAGCCTGATGAAGCGCTACGGCACGCTCGACGAGCAGGTCGGCGCGATCCTCTTCCTCGCCTCGGACGAGGCCTCCTACATCACCGGCGTGACCCTGCCGGTAGGCGGTGGCGACCTGGGCTGAATCACCCTCCCGGCCGCTGCCACGGCCGTGGAACACAACGCAGTTTCGACAACAAAAACAAGAGAACCGATGCCATGCGACAGATCGACGTTCACACCGTCATAGACGGTGCCCGTTTCACCCGTTTCCACTGGATGGTCATGGCGCTGTGCGCGCTGTTGTTGATCTTCGATGGTTACGACCTGTTCATCTACGGTGTGGTGCTGCCCTCGATCATGCAGCAGTGGAACCTGACGCCACTGCAAGCCGGTGCACTGGGTAGCTACGCGCTGTTCGGCATGATGTTCGGTGCCCTGGCGTTCGGCACCCTGGCCGACCGGATCGGGCGCAAGAAGGGCATCGCCATCTGCTTCGTGCTGTTCTCCTCGGCGACCATCCTCAACGGCTTCGCCAGCAGCCCTACTGAATTCGGCATCTTCCGTTTCCTCGCCGGCCTCGGTTGCGGCGGCCTGATGCCCAATGCCGTGGCGCTGATGAACGAGTACGCGCCCAAGCGCCTGCGCAGCACGCTGGTGGCGGTGATGTTCAGCGGCTACTCGCTGGGTGGCATGCTCGCTGCCGGGGTGGGCATCTACATGCTGCCGCGCTTCGGCTGGGAGTCGATGTTCTTCGCTGCCGCCATTCCCCTGCTGTTGCTGCCGTTGATCCTCTGGAAACTGCCGGAGTCGGTGGGCTTTCTGGTGCGCCAGGGCCGACATGAGCAGGCTCGCGCGATATTGGCCAAGGTCGATCCGGAGCTGCGCATCGACTCGGCTGATCAATTGCAGATGAACGATGCCAAGGGCCAGGGCGTGGCGGTGCTGGAGCTGTTCCGCGAAGGCCGCGCACTGCGCACCCTGTGCCTGTGGCTGGCATTCTTCTGCTGCCTGCTGATGGTCTACGCGCTCAGCTCCTGGCTGCCCAAGCTGATGGCCGGCGCCGGCTACAGCCTGGGGTCGAGCCTGTCGTTCCTGCTGGCGCTGAACTTCGGCGGCATGGCCGGGGCCATCCTCGGCGGTTGGTTGGGCGACCGCTTCAACCTGGGCAAGGTGATGGTGGCGTTCTTCGTCGCCGCCGCCGTGTCGATCAGCCTGCTTGGCTTCAAGAGCCCGACGCCGCTGCTCTACGGCCTGATCTTCATCGCCGGGGCCACCACCATCGGCACGCAGATCCTGCTGTATGCCGGTGCCGCGCAGTTCTACGGCCTGTCGATCCGCTCCACTGGCCTGGGCTGGGCCTCCGGCATCGGCCGCAATGGCGCCATCGTCGGCCCGCTGCTCGGCGGTGCACTGATGGCCATCAACCTGCCGCTGCAACTGAACTTCATCGCCTTCGCCGTACCGGGTGCCATCGCCGCCCTGGCCATGGCGGTGTTCACCCTCAGTGGCCAGCGGCGCCAGGCTGCCGACGCTGCGTTGCTCGCCGCCAAGGCCTGATCCGCACGCCGTGCCCCTGCCCGCTGTTGGGCTGGGGCCGGCCGTTCCGACTCCGAGCGCCTTCCGCTGCGGAAGGCCACACTGACTTGCGAGGCTGACATGCACGCTTTGCTGCGCGACTGTTCGCTGCCTGCCCTGGTGGCCGGTCTGCTGGCCACCACCATTTCCTACGCCGGGCCGCTGGTGCTGATCTTCCATGCGGCGGAAAGCGCCGGCCTGTCACAGGCGTTGCTGTCGTCCTGGGTCTGGGCCATCTCCATCGGCAGCGGGGTGCTGGGCATCGTGCTCAGCCTGCGCTATCGCACGCCGGTGGTGATCGCCTGGTCGATCCCCGGCAGCGCGCTGCTGGTGGGGGCGCTGCCCACGCTGGGGCTGAACCAGGCCATCGGCGCCTACCTGGTGGCCAACCTGATTCTGCTGCTGATCGCCCTCAGCGGCAGTTTCGACCGGCTGCTGGCGCGCCTGCCGGGCTCCATCGCGGCGGGGTTGCAGGCCGGCATCCTGTTCGCCTTCGGTATCGAGGTGTTCAAGGCGCTGCCCGAGCAGCCATTGCTGATCGCCAGCATGTTCGTCACCTACCTGCTGCTGCGTCGGGCGGCGCCGCGTTATGCGGTAGCCGGGGTGCTGCTGGTGGGTGCCGCGCTGACCCTGTTCGGCGGGCAATTGCGCAGCGAGGCACTGGTGCTGGAACTGGCCACGCCGCAGTGGATCGCCCCCGAATTCAGCCTGGCCGCCACCCTCAACCTGGCGCTGCCGCTGGTGCTGGTGGCGCTGACCGGGCAGTTCATGCCGGGCATGGCGGTGCTGCGCAACGCCGGCTACCACACCCCGGCCAGCCCGATCATCGGCGCCAGTGCCATCGGCGGGGCGCTGCTGGCGCCCTTCGGTTGCCATGGCCTGAACCTGGCAGCGGTCACCGCCAGCCTGTGTACCGGGCGCGAGGCCCATGAAGACCCACGGCGGCGCTATATCGCCGCACTGTCCGGCAGCCTCGCCTACCTGGTGTTCGGCATTGCCGGAGCCACGCTGGTGTCGTTGTTCGCCGCCTTTCCTGCCGCGCTGATCGCCGCCCTGGCCGGGCTGGCGTTGTACGGCGCGTTCAGCGAGGCCCTGGCGCGCAGCCTGAGCGAGCCACAGGAGCGTGATGCCGGGCTGTTCACCTTCCTGGTGACAGCTTCCGGGGTGACCTTCCTCGGCCTGTCGGCCGCCTTCTGGGGGCTGCTGTTCGGCCTGGCCGCGCATCTGCTGCTGCGGGCAAGGCGGCAATCGCTAAGTGCCACGAATAACCCGCGGGCCGCGCCGATGCGCGAGTGAAACGCCGCGTCAACTGACAGGCGCCGTGCGTATCGCTGCGAGCGGCAGTATCTGGTGCGCACAGCGCACCCTACCGAGACCTGATCCAACCTCCCAACCGGCCGCTCCCAGGCTGTCGGGCGGGTCTCTGCAACCTCGATAACAACAATCCGAACAACAAAGAGTACGAGAGCCATGACGCACACCCCACGCCTTTGCCTGCTGTCCTCCGCCATCGCTGCCTGCCTGCCGAGCCTGAGCCTGGCCGGCGAGGGCGGTTTCATCGAAGACACCACCGCCACCCTCACGGCGCGCAACTACTACTTCAGCCGCGACTTCTCCGACATCGTCGGGACGAACCGGCAATCCAAGGCCGAGGAGTGGGCGCAGGGCTTCATCCTCAACGTCAAATCCGGCTACACACCGGGGCCGGTGGGCTTCGGCGTCGATGCCATCGGCCTGCTCGGCATCAAGCTCGACAGCAGCCCGGATCGGGTCAACACCGGGTTGTTGCCCACCCGCGAGAGCGGCAAGGCGGCGGACGACTACAGCCGCCTGGGCGTGGCGGCCAAGGTGCGGGTGTCCAAGACCGAGTTGAAGGTGGGCGAACTGCAACCCAACCTGCCGGTGCTGACCTTCTCCGACATCCGCCTGCTGCCGCCCAGCTACCAGGGCGTGAGCCTGGTCTCCAACGAGTTCGCCGGCCTCACCCTGCAGGCGGGCCACCTCAATTCCACCAGCCTGCGCAACGAGGCCGGCGACGACAGGATGCTCGCCATGCTCGGGCACCTGCCACAGCGTGGCGCGACCAGCGATGCCTTCAACTATGCCGGCGGCGACTATGCCTGGGGTGCCGCGCGCAGCTCGCTGAGCGCCTGGTACGGCCAGCTCGAGGACATCTACCAGCAGCGCTTCCTCGGCTTCAAACACAGCGAGCCGCTGGGCGCCTGGACGCTGGGCGCCAACCTGGGTTTCTACGACTCCAGCGAGGACGGCAAGGGCCTGCTCGGCGACATCGACAACCAGGCGCTGTTCGCCCTGCTCTCGGCCAGGCACGGCGGGCATACCTTCTATGTCGGCTACCAGGCGATGTTCGGTGACACGGCCTTTCCCCGCGTGTTCGCCAACATTACGCCGCTGGGCAACGAGGTGCCCACCTTCGAGTTCGCCTCCGCCGACGAGCGCTCCTGGCAACTGCGCTACGACTACGACTTCGCCGCCATGGGCGTGCCGGGCCTGGTGGCCGGGGTGCGCTACATCCGTGGCGACAACGTTGACGCCCAGGCCACCAATCGCGGTGGCCCGCGCTACGAGGGCAAGGACTGGGAACGTGACCTGGACATCGGCTACGTGGTGCAGAGCGGCTCGCTCAAGGGCCTTGGCGTACGGGTGCGCAACGTCGTCGCGCGCTCCAACTACCGCAGCGATATCGACGAGAACCGGCTGATCCTCAGCTACACCTGGAACCTGCTGTAACGGCAGGCGGAGCCGGCTGTGCGGCCGGCTCCGCAACCTGTGGAGAGCTTCCATGATCGCAATTTCGTGCGCCTTGCTCGCCGCCCTCTGCTCGCTCGTGCTGCTGAGCCAGGTCAGCGGGGCGCTGGCGCAGGGCGTCGCCGCGCTGGCCATGCTCGCCAGCCTGGGGGCTTGCTGGCGGCGGCCAGCCACGCCCGTGACACTTCCCCCGGACGTTGCGCCGCCGCTGCCCGAGCCCGTGCCGCTGCTGCTTGCCGAGCCAGAGCCTGTGCCCGAGCCGGCAACGCCCGCACCGAGCCTGGATCTGGCGCCGCTGCTGGCGCGGTTGGATGAGCTGGAGCAGGCCATCGCCGCCAGCCGTGCCGACATGCAGTACGCCGACCAGTTGGCGCGCGGCGCCGGTGAGAAGGTGCAGGCCAGTGCCGAGAGCATTCGCGCCGCCACGACCACCATCGAACGCCTGGCCGGGCACATGCTGCCGGTGACGCGGATGTTCGACGACCTCGGTGCGCAGACCGAGCGCATCGGCAGCATCGTCGGCAGCATCCAGGACATCGCCAAGCAGACCAACCTGCTGGCCCTCAACGCGGCCATCGAGGCGGCGCGGGCGGGGGCGCAGGGCAGGGGCTTCGCCGTGGTCGCCGACGAGGTGCGCCAACTGGCGCAGCGCGCCAATGCGGCCAGCGAGCAGATCCGCCAGATCGTCACCAGCCTGCAACTGGCTGCGGCCGATGCGCGGGGCGGCCTGGGCCAGGTGGAGGCTGACAGCCGCACCGGCCTTGGGCAGTCGGCCGACGCCCTGCAGGCCATGGCCGAGATGCGCGAAGGGGCCAGTGCGCGGCTGGTGATCGTGCAGCGCATCGTCGAGCGCCTGGCCACCCAGCAGGCGCTGGCCCTGGGCATGCGCGCCGCGCTGGAAGACGATGCTGTCGTCAGGAATGGTTCGATAATCGCACGATAAGGCGATTATCGGATTGTTCGGTCGAATGCTCCGCCCTAATCTGGGCTCACTCGCCACCTCGGGTCGGTGGCATCTGCAACCTGAAGAGAACTCAACGATGGCCGACATCATCACCCTGCGCGAGGCCATTTCGCGCCATGTCCACGACGGCGATTGCGTCGCCCTCGAAGGCTTCACCCACCTGATTCCCACTGCCGCTGCTCACGAGATCATCCGCCAGGGCAAGAAAGACCTGCACCTGGTGCGCATGACCCCGGATCTGGTCTATGACCTGCTGATCGGCGCCGGTTGCGCGCGCAAGCTGACCTTCTCCTGGGGCGGCAACCCCGGTGTCGGTTCGCTGCACCGTCTGCGCGACGCGGTCGAGAAGCACTGGCCGCACAAGCTGGAAATCAGCGAGCACAGCCACGCCGCCATGGCCAACGCTTACGTCTCCGGTGCCTCCAACCTGCCATTCGCCGTGCTGCGCGGCTACCAGGGTTCCGACCTGGTCAAGGTCAACCCGGACATCAAGTTCATCGAATGCCCCTTCTCCGGCGAGAAACTGGCCGCGATCCCCAGCGTGCGTCCGGACGTTACCGTGATCCACGCGCAGAAGGCCGACCGCAAGGGCAACGTGCTGATCCAGGGCATCCTCGGCGTGCAGAAGGAAGCCGCCCTGGCCGCCAAGCGCTGCATCGTTACCGTCGAGGAAATCGTCGACGACCTGCAGGCACCGATGAATGCCTGCGTCCTGCCGACCTGGGCCATCAGCGCGGTCTGCGTGGTGCCCGGTGGTGCCCATCCGTCCTATGCCCATGGCTACTACGAGCGTGACAACCGCTTCTACCAGGACTGGGATCCGATCGCCCGCAACCGCGACACCTTCACCGCCTGGATCGACGAATACATCCGCGGCACCGAGGATTTTGCGCAGTACCAGGCGAAAGTGAATGGGGAGGCCAAGTGATGAGCGAGTTCAACACCAATGAAATGATGACCGTGGCCGCCGCTCGCCGCCTCGGTAATGGCACCGTCTGCTTCGTCGGCATCGGCCTGCCCTCCAAGGCCGCCAACCTGGCGCGCCTGACCCACGCCCCGGAAGTGGTGCTGATCTACGAATCCGGCCCCATCGGCGCCAAGCCGAGCGTGTTGCCGCTGTCCATCGGTGACGGCGAGCTGGCCGAAACCGCTGACACCGTGGTGCCGACCGGTGAGATTTTCCGCTACTGGCTGCAGGGCGGTCGCATCGACGTCGGCTTCCTCGGTGCCGCCCAGGTCGACAAGTACGGCAACATCAACACCACCGTGATCGGCGATTACCACGCGCCGAAAGTGCGCCTGCCGGGCGCCGGTGGCGCGCCGGAAATCGCAGGCAGTGCCAAGAAGGTGCTGATCATCCTCAAGCAGGGCCATCGCACTTTCGTCGACAAGCTGGCCTTCATCACCTCGGTTGGCCACGGCGAGGGCGGCGATCATCGCAAGCGCCTGGGCCTGCCGGGCGACGGCCCGGTGGCGATCATCACCGACCTGTGCATCATGGAGCCGGAAGCCGGCACCAACGAATTCATCGTCACCTCGCTACACCCGGGTGTGACCCGCGAGCAGGTGATCGAGAACACCGGCTGGCAGATCCGCTTCGCCGACAGTGTGGGCACCACCGAGGCGCCGACCGCCGCGGAACTGGCCGCCCTGCGTGACCTGGAAGCGCGCACCGCTGCCGCCCACGGTCAGGCTGGGGGTGAGGAATGAACCGCGACGTCTTCATCTGCGACGCCATACGCACGCCCATCGGCCGCTTTGGCGGCGCGCTGGCGCCGGTGCGTGCCGACGACCTGGCCGCCATCCCGCTGAAGGCGCTGATCGCGCGCAACCCGCAGCTCGATCTGGCTGCCGTCGACGAAGTGTTCATGGGCTGCGCCAACCAGGCCGGCGAGGACAACCGCAACGTGGCGCGCATGGCGCTGCTACTGGCTGGTATTCCCGACAGCGTGCCGGGTGTGACCCTCAACCGCCTCTGCGCCTCGGGCCTGGATGCCGTGGGCACGGCCTTCCGCGCCATCGCCGCCGGTGAAATGGAACTGGCCATCGCCGGTGGTGTGGAATCCATGTCCCGCGCACCCTACGTGATGGGCAAGGCGGCCACGGCCTTTGGCCGTGAGCAGAAGATCGAGGACACCACCATCGGCTGGCGTTTCATCAACCCGCTGATGAAGGCGCAGTACGGCGTCGACGCCATGCCGCAGACCGCCGACAACGTCGCCGACGACTACCAGGTATCGCGTGCCGACCAGGATCTGTTCGCCCTGCGCAGCCAGCAGCGTGCCGCACGCGCTCAGGCCGAAGGCTTCTTCGCCGAGGAAATCGTGCCGGTGGTGATCAAGGGCAAGAAGGCCGACACCGTGGTCGATACCGACGAGCATCCGCGCGCCGACACCACCCTCGAAGCGCTGACCAGGCTCAAGCCGGTCAACGGCGAGGGCAAGACCGTCACCGCCGGCAACGCCTCGGGCGTCAACGACGGCGCCGTGGCGCTGATCCTGGCCAGTGCCGAAGCCGTGAAGAAACATGGCCTGACCCCGCGTGCCAAGGTGCTCGGCATGGCCAGCGCCGGCGTGGCGCCGCGCGTCATGGGCATCGGCCCGGTGCCGGCGGTGCGCAAGCTGCTGGAGCGCCTGAACCTGGGCATTGACCAGTTCGACGTGGTCGAACTCAACGAAGCTTTCGCCGCCCAGGGCCTGGCGGTAATGCGCGAGCTGGGCTTGCCGGACGACAGCGACAAGGTCAACCCGAACGGCGGCGCCATCGCCCTCGGCCACCCACTGGGTGCCAGTGGCGCGCGCCTGGTGCAGACCGCGTTGCATCAGCTGGAAAAGTCCGGCGGCAAGCTGGGCCTGGCGACCATGTGCGTGGGCGTGGGGCAGGGCCTGGCGCTGGCTATCGAGCGGGTGTGACGGATTTCGAACCCGTAGGGTGGGCTTTAGCCCACCTTCGACCCGCGAGGGCTGTATCGATCATGACTACGACGGTGGGCTGAAGCCCACCCTACACACTGGCCATCGAGCGGGTTTGAGGTTTATTGGTGCGCACGGCTCACCCTACGGTTTGGCGTATGACGCGCCTCGTAGGGTGCGCCGTGCGCACCACAGACCGACATTGATGCCACACTAGGCCGTGCGCCCATTTCCTCAGGAACCCACTGCTCGTGAGTAACCAACTCTTCGATGCCTACTTCACCGCGCCGGCCATGCGCGCGATCTTCTGCGACGCCGGCCGAGTGCAGGGCATGCTCGATTTCGAAGCCGCCCTGGCACGGGCCGAGGCGCGTGTCGGGCTGATCCCCGCCGCTGCCGTGGCGCCCATCGAGGCCGCCTGCAAGGCCGAACTCTACGATTACCCGGCGCTGGCCCAGGCCATCGCCATTGCTGGCAATTCCGCCATCCCGCTGGTCAAGGCGCTGGGCAAGCGCATCGCCGCCACTGATCCTGAGGCCGAGCGCTACGTACACCTCGGCGCCACCAGCCAGGACGCCATGGACAGCGGCCTGGTGTTGCAGCTGCGTGCCGCCATTGGCCTGCTGGAAAGCGATCTGGCGAAACTGGCCGATGCTTTGGCGGCGCAGGCCGAACGCCATATCGATACACCCCTGGCCGGGCGCACCTGGCTGCAACAGGCCACGCCGGTGACCCTCGGCATGAAGCTGGCCGGCGTGCTCGGTGCCGTTACCCGCCATCGCCAGCGCCTGAGCGAGCTCAAGCCGCGCCTGCTGAGCCTGCAGTTCGGCGGCGCTTCCGGCAGCCTGGCGGCACTTGGCGATGCGGGTTGGGCAGTCAGCGGTGCGCTGGCGCAGGAACTGGAGCTGAACCTGCCCGAGCAACCCTGGCACACCCAGCGTGATCGCCTGGTGGAATTCGCCAGCCTGCTGGGGATGATCGCCGGCAGCCTGGGCAAGCTGGGCCGTGACCTCAGCCTGCTGATGCAGACCGAGGCTGGCGAAGTCTTCGAGCCGGCCGCGCCGGGCAAGGGTGGTTCGTCGACCATGCCGCACAAGCGTAACCCGGTCAGCGCCGCCGTGCTGATCGGCGCCGCTACCCGTGCGCCGGGCCTGGTGGCGACGATGTTCGCCGCCATGCCACAGGAGCACGAGCGCAGCCTCGGTTTGTGGCACGCCGAATGGGAAAGCCTGCCGGATCTGTGCTGTCTGGTCTCCGGTGCCCTGCAGCAGGCGCTGCTGGTGGTGCCGGGCCTGGAGGTGGATGCTGCGCGCATGCGCGCCAACCTGGAACTGACTCAGGGCCTGGTGCTGGCCGAGGCGGTGAGCATCGCCCTGGCGCAGAAGATCGGCCGAGATGCTGCCCATCATCTGATTGAACAGTGCTGTAAACAGGCCGTGCGCGAGGGCGCTCATCTGCGCGCGGTGCTCGGCGCCAACGCCGAGGTCAGCGCACAACTTTCCGCTGCCGAGCTGGATCGCCTGCTCGATGCAGCCCATTACCTGGGCCAGGCCCGCCGCTGGGTCGAGCGGGCCATCATCGAACACACGCAATTTTCGTCTTAGGAGTTATCCATGCCTGCCGTACGTCTCGCCGATGGCGACCTCAATTATCTGCTCGAAGGCCCGGCCGCTGCGCCGGTGCTGGTGCTGTCCAACTCGCTGGGTACCGACCTGCACATGTGGGATGCACAGATTCCGGCCTTCACTCAGCACTTCCAGGTGCTGCGCTACGACACCCGTGGCCATGGCGCCTCGCTGGTCAGCGAAGGCCCGTACAGCATCGAACAGAACGGCCGCGACGTGCTGGCCCTGCTCGATGCGCTGGACATCGCCAAGGCGCATTTCTGTGGCCTGTCCATGGGCGGCCTGATCGGCCAGTGGCTGGGCATCAATGCCCCTGAGCGCATCGAGCGCCTGGTGCTGTGCAACACCGCCGCCAAGATCGGCACGCCGGAGGTGTGGAACCCACGCATCGAAACCGTGCTCGCCGGGGGGGCGCAGGCCATGCGCGACCTGCGCAATGCGTCGATCTCGCGCTGGTTCACCGCCGATTTCGCCGAGGCCAATCCGGGCAAGGTCGAGCCCATCGTCGGCATGCTGGCGCAGACCTCGCCCGAAGGTTATGCGGCCAACTGCGCGGCGGTACGCGATGCCGATTTCCGCGAGCAACTGGGCGCTATCCGTGCGCCGACACTGATTGTCTGCGGCAGTGGCGACCTGGTGACCACCACCGAGAACGGCCGTTTCATGCAGGAGCGCATCGCTGGCGCCGAACTGGTGGAGTTCTACGCTGCGCACCTGTCCAACGTGCAGGCCGGCGATGAATTCAGCCAGCGGGTGCTGGATTTTCTGCGCGCCTGAACCTGTCATGGTGCGCACGGCGCAATCTACGGCTCCACGCACGCCGTAGGGTGCTCCGTGCGCACCGCTTCTTTTTTCGGAGTGATGCTATGGACGAGAAACAACGCTACGAAGCCGGCATGCAGGTGCGCCGCGCGGTGCTGGGCGATGCTCACGTCGACCGCAGCCTGCAGAACCTGACGCCGTTCAACGAAGAGTTCCAGGAGATGATCACCCGTCACGCCTGGGGCGATATCTGGACGCGCCCGGGGTTGCCGCGGCATACCCGCAGCCTGATCACCATCGCCATGCTGATCGGCATGAACCGCGAGGGTGAGCTGAAGCTGCACCTGCGTGCGGCGAAGAACAACGGAGTGAGCCGCGAAGAGATCAAGGAAGTGATCATGCAGAGCGCCATCTACTGCGGCATCCCGGCTGCCAACGCCACCTTCCATCTGGCGGAAGCCGTATGGGACGAGCTTGGAGTGGAGTCGCTGCAAGACTGACGGCGGCTGCACATATTGTGTAGGGCGGGTGCAACCCGCCAGCGCGCCAATGGCGGGTTGCACCCGCCCTACCTTCAGTTCAGCATGAACAACGCCTCGCCATTGAACTCCGCGCTGATCTGCGCGGCCTGCATCGGCCGTCCCAGCAGGTAGCCCTGCACTTCGTCGCAGTCGTGCTCGCGCAGGAAGTTCAGCTGCTCCTGGGTTTCCACCCCTTCAGCGATCACCGCCAGGTTCAGGCTATGGGCCATGGCGATGATGGCGCGGGCGATCTGCGCGTCCTGCTCGCCTTCCGGCAGGCCGTCGACGAAACTGCGGTCGATCTTCAGCACGTCGATGGGGAACTGCTTGAGGTAGTTCAGCGACGAGTAGCCGGTACCGAAATCGTCCACCGCGATGCACAGGCCGAGGCGCTTGAGATCCGCCAGGGTCTGCATCGCGCTGGCCACGTCGCGCATCAGGATGCTTTCGGTCAGTTCCACTTCCAGGCAGGCCGGTGGGATGCCGGTGCGTTCGATGATGGCAGCGATCCGGTTACTGAGGTTGCCCTCGCTGAACTGACGGGCTGACAGATTGACCGACACCTTGGGGATACGGATTCTCTCGCCGTGCCAGAGCTTCAGCTGGCGACAGGCCTCTTCCAGTACCCACTCGCCGACCTGCACCACCAACCCGAGTTCTTCCAGCACCGGGATGAAGTCGCCGGGCGGTACCAGGCCGCGTGTCGGATGGTTCCAGCGCAGCAACGCCTCCACGCCGGTCAGGCGGTTGCCGTCGCCGGAGAACTGCGGCTGGTAATAGAGCACGAACTGGCCCTGCTCCTGGGCATGGCGCAGGTCGCTCTCCAGCTCCAGACGTTCTAGGGCGCTGGCGTTCATGTCCGCCTGGTAGAACTGGAAGTTGTTCTTGCCGCGTTCCTTGGCGTGGTACATCGCCGTGTCGGCGTTTTTCATCAACTGGCTCAGTTCCTCGCCATCTTGCGGGGCGAGGGCGATGCCGATGCTGGCGGTGACGAAGAACTCGCGGCCTTCGAGAACGAAGGGGCGGGCCAGGCTGGAGAGAATCTGCTCGGCCACGTGAATGGCGCGGTTCAGCGAACCTTCGCGCGTCGCACGGGGTTGCAGCAGCAGGGTGAATTCGTCGCCGCCCATGCGCGCCACGGTGTCGTCGCCGTCGACGCAGGCCGACAGGCGCACGGCCACGTCCTTGAGCATGCGGTCGCCGGCTGCGTGGCCGAGCGAGTCGTTGATCGGCTTGAAGCGGTCGAGGTCGAGGAACATCAGCACGACCCATTCGTCGTGCCGGTCGGCATGTTGCAGCGCGCTGTGCAGACGATCCTGGAACAGGGTGCGGTTGGGCAGGTGAGTCAGAGCGTCGTAGTAGGCCAGACGGTGAATGCGCTGCTCGCTGGCCTTGCGCTCGCTGATGTCGCTGAAGAAGCACACGTAGCTGACCAGGTCGCCTTCCTCGTCATGCACGGCGGTGATGCCGACCCAGGCCGGGAAGTTCTCGCCGCCCTTGCGCTTGAGCCAGACCTCACCCTCCCAGCTACCGCGCTGGTTGAGCTGACCGAGGATGTATTGCAGGTGGCTGGCCTGCTGGCGGTCGGCGGTGAGCATGCCAGGCAACTGGTCGAGCACCTGCCCGGCCGAGTAGCCGCTGACCCGGCTGAAGGCTTTGTTGACCTGGACGATATAGCCGGCCGGGTCGGTGACCAGAATCGCCGCCGTGGAGTGTTCGAATACCGTGGCTGCCATGCGCAGGTCTTTCTCCGCGCGGCGTTGCTGGCTGATGTCGCGGCCCACACCGAGAATGCCTTCGAAGCGGCCGTTCTCGTCCCACATCAGCACCAGGCGCAGCTCCACCGGAACCTTGTGGCCATCGGCGCGCAGGCAGTCGAAGACGAACAGCTGATCCGGCAGCTCTTCGCGCAGACGCTCCAGGCGGGTACGTTCACCGAGTGAGTCGCGGATGCGTTCGATCAGCAGGTTGAGGCCTTGCAGTTGTTGCGGGTTGGCCGCCAGGCTGTAGAAGCTGTTGGCCATGACCCAGTCCACGGAATAGCCGAGCACTGGTTCCACTGACGGGCTGACGTAGTTGAGCGCCAGCGTGCAATCGGTGGAGAAGATCACGTCACTGATGCTCTCGGCCAGCAGGCGGTAGCGTTGCTCGCTGTCACGCAGTGACTGGTTGCGCTCGATCTGCTCGGTGATGTCTTTGGCCACGCCGATCAGGCGGCTGACCCGGCCGCGCTCATCACGCGCCAGAGCCTGTTCGCGGATACTGAACCAGCGCCACTGGCCATCGCGGTGACGCCAGCGCAGCACCGACTCCAGCAGCAGGCCGTCGCCGACCACCTTCTGCAGGTTGCGGATGCGCCAGTAGTACTCGCTGTCGTCCGGGTGCAGCACCAGCTCCCAGAAGTCCTCGTGCATGGCCTTGAGCTCGGACTTGCTGTAGCCCAGTTGCAGGCCGAGGCTGTGGTTGCTGAACAGCACCCGCTTGTTCTGCATGTCGTGCACGTAGAGCAGATCCGGTACCGAGCGAACCACCTCGGACCAGAAACGTTCGCGCTCGATCAGTGACAGCTCGATGCGCTTGCGGCTGGTGATGTCGCTGATACTCAGGGTGACCGCCTGGTAATCCTGGATCATCTCCGGCAGGCGCAGCACCAGCCAGACGTGGCGTTGCAGGCCTTGTGCGGTGACCAGCTGGGTTTCCAGCTCGACCAGGTTGGGGCCTTCCAGCACGGCGACGGCCAGACGGTAACGCAGGTCATCGGGCTGTATCGGGCCATTGTCGAGCAACTGCTGCCAGGCCTGGTCGGTGGACTTCACGCCAAGCAGGTTGAGAGCGACCTGGTTGGCTTCGGTGATGTGCATCTGCTCCTGCAACTGTTGCTGATGGCTGTCGTCAGCCTCCAGCCAGCGCCCCAGCCCGGCGGCATCGCGCAGCTTGTGTTGCAACAGCAGACTGCGCAGGCCGGACAGGTCGAGCACGCACAGGGCCACGCCGGTGCCTTCGAAAATGTCCTGGTAGCGGCGGCGAGTCTCCTGCAATACGCGCATGGCCTGCTGCTCGTCAGTCACGTCGCGCAGCACCCATACGTAGCCGGCCTGGCGACCGACTTCGCTGATGTCGCTGCGGGTGACGGCGAACAGGCGTGCCCGGCCATCCTGTTCCACGCGTACCAGTTCCGGGCCGAGTTCGTTGACCGGCTGCGGGCTGTTCAGGAGCAGTGGATCAAGGTCAGGCAGCAGGTCGAGCAGATGACGATCCCAGGCCGCCTGGCTGGTGAGGCCGAACAAGGCTTCGGCCTGAGGGTTGAGGTAGCGCAGTTTGCCATCGGCCTGGGTCACCAGAATGCGTTCCTCGACCGCGCCCAGCGCACTGGCCGCCTGGCGCAGAGAACGGCGGGACTCATTGTTCAGGCGTTGCAGCCTGCGTTGTTCGCGTTGCAGGCCGTGCAGCGCGAGCAACGCCAGCAGGCTGCACAGGGCGAACAGCAGGAACTTGCCGGCCAGAGGGGGCATCAGCTCGCTGCTGGCATTGTCGGCGTCGAACAGCGCGCGCAATTGCCAGTCACTGCCTTCGAGCGGGATCAGGTGCAGGCTCTGCGCCTGTTCTGCGGCGGTGACCGGGGCGATGACCTTGCCGGCTTGTGCGAGGTCGTCGGCGCGGGCGATCACCCGTTGGCTCTGCATGTCTTCGAGCAGCCAGCGATATTCGCTCTGATGCTGCTCGCGCAGCCAGGCAAGCAGCGCACTGGCACTCATGCGCAGCACCCGGTGGCTGCCGTCACTCTGGCGCAGCAACAGGTAGAGCATGCCGCCGTCATGGGCGCTGAAGGAGAAGTGGTAAGCGGCAGCGGCGTTGCGTTGCTGCAGGGCACGGATAAAGGTCAGATCCTGTGGTTCGCTGGCGGTATCGTTGAGCAGTTGTCCATGCTCGTCGAGCCAGGCCAGGCTGCTCAGCGTCGGGAACAGGCTGCGCAGTGCAGCGATCAGTTCGCTTTGTCCGCCGTCTGCCCGCTTGGCCTCCTGCAGCATGGCCTGGCCTGCCTGGGCCTTCAGGCGCATGTTCAGGGTCAGGTGCTTGGCCAGCTGTTCACCGTAGCTACGGCTGAGCTGCTTCTGGTTGTTCAGCAACTGACGGTATTCCTGCGTCAGTTGCCAGGCCAGCAACCCCAGTATCGCCAGTACCAGCACCACCAGAGAGCGCCGGAGCAATTCACGACGGCCTGGCGCGTTTGACTCACCCGATGGCAGGGAAGGCAATGATGGGGAGCTCGACACGTTTTAGGAACCTGCAGCTACTGCGGATCTATATAGTAGAACGCGCGAGCATGCCTATGCGCGCGCGGCCGGCTAGGATGCCTGCAAATGTGGCCAAGTGCCAGTTGCGCCGACGAGCGTAGGTTTGCCCTGTCTCATACATTGCGGTAGCTTTGCGCCGCGCGCGTGATCTGTCCGCGCGGTACTTGGCGTTCGCCTTCGCAGGGGCTAAGGTCTCTGCACATTGCGTACGCGCAGGTGGTGTGAAAACTGATGGCTACCCCACGTTAACGATCCGGCTTCTCGGTAGGAGCGGTTTCAGCCGCGAATTTCGCGGATACATCCGCTCCTGCAGGGTGTACAACAGCTAACGCGAACATAGCCAAGAGATTGCGCCCTCGACGCATTCATCATGTTTTTCACGCGACCTGCATGGCGCGCCGTTTCCAGCTCCCCATTCTCACAAGTCAGGTTCTCCATGGCTCAGTACGTCTACAGCATGCATCGGGTCAGCAAGGTTGTCCCGCCGAAGCGTGAAATTCTCAAGAACATCTCCCTGTCGTTCTTCCCGGGCGCCAAGATTGGCGTGCTGGGCCTCAACGGCGCCGGTAAGTCGACCCTGCTGCGCATCATGGCCGGTGTCGATACCGAGATCGATGGTGAAGCTCGCCCGATGCCGGGGATCAAGGTCGGCTACCTGCCGCAGGAGCCGCAACTGGATCCGGGCAAGACCGTGCGCGACATCGTCGAAGAGGCCGTAGGCGAGATCAAGCAGGCCCAGGCTCGCCTCGATGAGGTGTACGCCGCTTACGCCGAGCCGGATGCCGACTTCGATGCCCTGGCCGCCGAACAGGCCAAGCTGGAAGCGATTCTGCAGGCCTCCGACGGCCACAATCTGGAGCGCCAGCTGGAAGTTGCCGCTGACGCGCTGCGCCTGCCTGCGTGGGACGCGAAGATCGAGCACCTGTCCGGTGGTGAAAAGCGCCGTGTAGCCCTGTGCCGTCTGCTGCTGTCGGCTCCCGACATGCTGCTGCTGGACGAACCGACCAACCACCTGGATGCCGACTCGGTAGCCTGGCTGGAGCGCTTCCTCCACGACTTCCCCGGTACCGTGGTGGCCATCACCCACGACCGTTACTTCCTCGACAACGTCGCTGGCTGGATTCTCGAACTCGACCGTGGCCATGGCATTCCCTACGAGGGCAATTACTCCGGCTGGCTGGAATCGAAGGCCAACCGCCTGGCCCAGGAAGCCAAGGCCGAGGCATCGCACGCCAAGGCGATGAAAGCCGAACTGGAATGGGTACGCCAGGGTGCCAAGGCGCGTCAGTCCAAGTCCAAGGCGCGTCTGCAGCGTTTCGAGGAAATGCAATCGCAGGAATTCCAGAAACGCAGCGAGACCAATGAGATCTACATCCCGGCTGGCCCGCGCCTGGGCGACAAGGTCATCGATTTCGTCAACGTGTCGAAGTCCTTCGGCGACCGTGTACTGATCGACGACCTGTCCTTCAGCATCCCGAAAGGCGCCATCGTCGGCGTGATCGGCGGTAACGGTGCGGGTAAATCGACCCTGCTGCGCATGATCACCGGCAAGGAGCAACCGGACTCCGGCACCATCGAGATCGGTGAAACCGTGCAGATCGCCAGCGTCGAGCAGAGCCGTGAGGCGCTCGAAGGCAACAAGACCGTGTGGGAGCAGATTTCCGACGGCTTCGACATGATCAAGGTCGGCAACTATGAAGTGCCGTCGCGCGGTTATGTCGGTCGCTTCAACTTCAAGGGCGCCGACCAGCAGAAGTTCGTCAAGGATCTCTCCGGTGGTGAGCGCGGTCGTCTGCACATGGCGCTGACCCTCAAGCAGGGCGGCAACGTGCTGCTGCTCGACGAACCGTCCAACGACCTCGACGTGGAAACCCTGCGCGCGCTGGAGGAGGCGCTGCTGGACTTCCCCGGCGCCGCGGTGGTGATCTCCCACGATCGCTGGTTCCTCGACCGTATCGCCACGCACATCCTCTCCTACGAGGACGATGGCAAGGTCAACTTCTTCGAAGGCAACTACACCGAGTTCGAAGCGGATCGCAAGAAACGCCTCGGCGACGCAGCTGCCCAGCCGCATCGCGTGCGTTACAAGAAGCTGGCGTAGGGTGGGTTAGCGGCGTCAATCGCCGAACGTTCAGGTGCTGCATCGCAGTGCGCCGCGTAACCCACCACCAGGTGTTGTGCCTGGATGAAAACGGAGCCTTCGGGCTCCGTTTTTCGTTTCAGCATGCCTACGACGTCAGTCTGCGGGCCCCGTTTGTAGGGCGCGCCGTGCGCACCGATTGCGCGGAATATAGGTGCGCACGGCTCACCCTACGGTTTCAGAGCTGCGCCAGCAGGCTGTCCAGCGCTGCGGCCTGGTCTTCGGCCAGGTCGATGATATGAAAGCCAGCCCAGCAGTGCTGGCCATCGGCGCCGGGGCGGCTCCACAGGCAGTCGGCGCCCAGACGCACTTCCTGAACCGCATCGCTGCCCGAGGTGCAGACCAGTCGGCATTGCAGCACGGCATCGGCCGTATGCGGCGTGTCGCTGAACAGCATGAAACCATCGGTGGAAAGGTCGACGATACGGCCCAGGCGCTGCCCGCTGTTCAGGTCGAAGACCTCCAGCTGCATCTCGGTGCCATGGCGGCTGTGTTGACGACGCTCTTCCATGGAAATTCCTCAGTGGGGTTCGGCTGTGCGCCCAGTGAAGCGCTGCAGCACACGGTAGATGGCGGTCAGTGCGCGATCGACCAGCGGAGTCGCGCGTTCGGGAGTGACGATGCGGGCCAGGCCCTTTTCCATTTCGCTGGCCAGTAGGGTCAGCGGTTTGATTGCCACGCGTTGGCCGCTGTTGTCGACGAACATGTAGTTGTGGGTGGTGGGGCTGAACCAGGAGAGCTTGAGTACGCGGCTCTGGTCGCCTTCGACGAATTCGAACCAGGTGCCGAATTCGACGTTGGCCAGCTCCTTGGCCAGCGCCTGCGCGCGGCTCGAGAGCTTGGTACGCAGCGGTGCCTGGCGTGCCAGGTCGGCATCTTCGCCGAGCATGGCGCCGAGCGGGCTCTCCGGCAGCGTCGGTTTGAGCTGGGCTGCCAGTTGTGGCTGCTTGGCCTGCACCGCGTGCTGGCAGGCCACCAGATCCTGCAACAGACGGCGGATACCGTCCTCGTGGTAGCCACCGAGCAGCTCCAGGCCCTTGCGCAGGTCGCTTAGCAGAGGGACACGCAGTTCCTGCAGACGCTGCTTGTCCTCTTCGCTCAGCGGTGTGCCGCTCCAGGCCAGTTGCTCGGCGACTTCACAATGGCGACGCCATTCCGTGCTGCTGTCGCCATGGCGCAGCAGGACAAAGACCAGTACGTCGGCCCAGGTCAGTTCGAGGAAGTTGCGGATGATCGCAGGCAGATCGCGCTTCTCCACGCAGCGCTGAATCACTTCCAGCGCCTGCTCGCGGGCACCGAGCAGGCGATCCCGGCCCTTGGCGGCCTCCACGGCGCGGCGCTCGCGCAGCTCCACCTTGTGTCGCAGGGTTTCGACATATTCGTTGAATTCGTCGATCAGGTTGTCGAACAGCGCCAGATCACCGCTGAAACCGTTGATCACGCGTTCGACGATCCACTGCATCTTCGCCAGCAGGCCGCGCTCGTCGCCTTCGTTGCCATACAGCACACCGGCCTGGGCCATGGTATTGAGCAGGCGGCGAGCAGGGTGGTGGTGCTGGGTGAACAGCGCCTTGTCCAGCAGGGCGATTTTCAGATAGGGCGTGTGCAGGTGTGACAGCGCTGTCTTGCAACTGTCCGGCAGGTTTTCGTCGTCGAGGATGAAGTCGAACAGCATGCCGACCAGGTCGATCACGTCGGCTTCCTGATCGGACACCTTGCTGTCGCCTGGCAGGTTGCTGTGCGCTTCCAGTTGCTGCTGCAGGTCGGCCTTGAGACCTTCCACAGCCTGTGGCTTGTGCAGGCGTTGGGCCAGTTCGTGTGCCGATTGCTGTTGCATGCGGTTGAGCGCGGCGAGCAGTTCGTTGGCACTGTAGGTACGGCTGGCCTCACGTGGCGAGAAGCTGACGATGCTGCGGGTGCCGCCCAGCAGCGGCGTATCCGGATGACTCTGGCGGCGTTCGCCGAGCAGGCTGGAGAGGCCGCTGAACAGGGCGCCCGGGTCGCTCGGCGGCGGTGCGCTGAGATCCAGGTCGAGCAGCGGAATGTCGGCGACGGGCTGGCCGGGTTTGCCCTGTGTCTGGCCCTGATTCTGAGCGCTCGTCTGAGTCGCCTGGGGTTCGGCCCTGGGTGTCTGCGGGCGGCTGACGCTCGGGCTGACCTGCGCGCTGTACTTGAGGTTGGGCAGCACGCCAGCATCGATCAGGCGCTGGTTGAGGGCGCCGTAGAGTGAATCCAGGCTCTGCATCACATGGCGATCGAAGAGCATGTAGAGGATGGTCTTGATCTGCAGTGGAAAAGGGCAGGGCGCCAGTGCATCGCGAAACGCCTGGGCGATGGCCTGTGGGCCGAAGGGATTGCTGTCTTCGCCGAGCTTCTGGCCGTTATTGAGCAGAGCCAGGCGTTGCTCCAGGGCGAACAGCGGCTGGGTACACCGTGCCTTGACCCGGCTGACCATATTGGTGACCTGCAGGGTCTCTTCGTAATCCTCGTTCTGCACCAGGGCCAGATGTTCCGGGTCGAGGTCGGGCTGGGTCTGGTTCTGCAGTTTGCCGTCGAGGAAGTCGGAGAAATTGTTGGCGATCGCCTGGTGGTAGCTGCGCTCGATTTGCGGGCGCTGGCGGCGAATCTCGCGCATGCTGTCGAAGAACAACGTCTGTACCTTGTTGTTCTCGGCCTTCTCGGCGCATTCGAACAGGGTATCGTCGACCTGGCCGAAGACGCCGCTCAGGTGTTCCGCCAGGCGGTTCATCACCAGCTTGCGGCATGCCTGCACCAGGTCGCTGAAGCGCGGCTGGATGCCGCGACTGGCGAGGCTGACCACCTTCGGATGGCTGGGGGGCTTGCCCTGGTTGCTCATGGACTATCCTGGCTGGCGTCGTCGGCGGACGCGTCCTGCGTCGTACCGCTGTGCGATGAAACATATAGTAGTCCATGCTCGCGCTGCAAAGCATTGTCGTAAAAGCAGTTTGCAGGGGTTGACAGGGAAGTTTTGCTACGTAAAATGGCGCGCCTCTGAAGCGGGAAAGCGAAAGCCGAAACGCAACGGAGCTGGAAGACCGAAGTTCCGCGATAGCTCAGTCGGTAGAGCAAATGACTGTTAATCATTGGGTCCCTGGTTCGAGTCCAGGTCGCGGAGCCAACTTCCAATCGGGGTATAGCGCAGTCCGGTAGCGCGCTTGCTTTGGGAGCAAGATGTCGGGAGTTCGAATCCCCCTACCCCGACCATTTCAGGGTCGTTAGCTCAGTTGGTAGAGCAGTTGGCTTTTAACCAATTGGTCGTAGGTTCGAATCCTACACGACCCACCATAGTCAACGATGAAGCCCGCCAAGTGCGGGCTTCATCGTTTCTGCGTTTCAGATTTCCACCTGAGTGCCCAGTTCGATCACCCGGTTCAGGGGCAGGTTGAAAAAGCGCAGGCTGCTGTTGGCGTTCTTCAGCATGAAGGAGAACAACACCTCGCGCCAGCGCGCCATGCCGATACGACGTGTCGATACCACCGTTTCCCGACTGAGGAAGTAAGTGGTGTGCATCGGTTCGAAGCTCAGCCCCTCGACATGGCACTGGCTCAGGGCTTCCGGCACGTCGGGGCGCTCGATGAAGCCGAAGTGCAGCACTACCCGATAGAAATCCTCGCCATGCTCCTGCACCTCCACGCGCTTGCTCAGGGCTACGCGCGGGGTGTCTTCGCTGACGACGGTGAGCAGCACCACTTTCTCGTGCAGCACCTGGTTGTGCAGCAGGTTATGCAGCAGCGCGTGCGGCACGGTGTCGGTGCGTGCGGTGAGAAATACTGCCGTGCCTTTGACCCGATGCGGTGGCTGGCGGCTGATGCTGTCGCTGAATACGCTCAGCGGCAGGGCATTCTCGCCCAGGCGCTCGAAGACGATTTCCTTGCCGCGCTTCCAGGTGGTCATCAACACGAACAGAACGATACCGGCGACCAGTGGGAAGGCTCCTCCTGCCAGTACCTTGGGCAGGTTGGCGATGAAGAACAGGCTGTCGACCAGCAGGAAACCGCCAAGGATCGGTAGCGACAGCCACTTGGGCAGGTTCCACAACAGCAGCATCACGGCCGCCGCCAGGAGGGTGGTGATCAGCATGGTGCCTGTCACGGCCACGCCATAAGCCGAAGCCAGGGCGCTGGATGAGCCGAAACTGAGCACCAGCAACACCACGCCGATCATCAGCATCCAGTTCACCGTGCCGATGTAGATCTGCCCTTGCTCGGTGTCCGAGGTATGCTGGATGAACATGCGCGGGATGTAACCCAGCTGGATGGCCTGGTGGGTCAGTGAGAACGCTCCGGAAATCACCGCCTGGGAGGCGATTACCGTGGCCAGGGTGGACAGCGCGACCATCGGCAGCAGCGCCCAGCCTGGTGTGAGCAGGAAGAACGGATTGTGGACGGCGGCCGGGTTGGCGAGGATCAAGGCGCCCTGACCCAGGTAGTTCAGCAGCAGGCCGGGGAGTACCAGGAAGAACCAGGCACGGGCGATCGGCTTGCGGCCAAAGTGGCCCATGTCGGCATACAGCGCTTCGGCACCGGTCAGGGCCAGTACCACGGCGCCGAGAATGGCCACGCCGATACCGGGATGGACGATGAAAAAGTGGATGCACCAGTAAGGGTTCAGCGCCTTGAGCACTTCCGGATACTGGCTGATGCCATGGATGCCCAGCAGCGCGAGTACGCTGAACCAGAGCAGCATGACCGGCCCGAACAGGATGCCGAGGCGCGCCGTGCCGTGCTTCTGAATCAGGAACAGGCTGACCAGGATCACCAGGGCCAGCGGTACGACCCAGTTTTCGATGCCATCGAAGGCGATCTGCAGGCCCTCGACGGCGGACAGCACCGAGATCGCCGGAGTGATCATGCTGTCGCCGAAGAACAGAGCCGCGCCGAACAAGCCGATCAGCAACAGCATTTTGCGCAGGCGTGGATGGTTGCGTGCGGCACGTTGCGCCAGCGAGGTCAGGGCCATGACGCCGCCTTCGCCGTCGTTGTCCGCGCGCAGAATGAACAGCACGTACTTGACCGATACCACCCAGATCAGTGACCAGATGATCAGCGAGAGAATCCCCAGCACACCTTCGTGATTGGGGGCCACGCCATAGTTGAAGACTTCTTTCAGGGTGTAGAGCGGGCTGGTGCCGATGTCGCCGTAGACCACCCCGGTTGCGGCTACCAGTAAGGCCAGGGCCGAGGGTTTGGCGGCAGAGGTGTTGCTTGGGTGCATCTGCGATGCTCCGGGGGGGACGGTTTAGTGAGTTGACGTGTCAGGCTGGGGCCGAAAGCAGGGTTTGGCCGAGGGGCGGTCGTTGCACGATCATGGTGTCGTCATGCTGTATGCCTCGTGAGGGCAGGTATCGACGAGCAGGAGGCTCGTGATCGAGTGGGGCGTCCGTGCCCCAGTATAGACAGCTTCAGTGCAGCTTGAGGCGCGGCTCGGTGCTGCGCCCGATGCGGTCGCTGAGCATCAGTAGCAGGGTGCGTGGCACGCCGTACAGCGCCATCTGGTGCATGCGGTAGAGCGACACGTAGAACACCCGCGCCAACCAGCCTTCGAGCATTACGCTGCCGGTCAGATTGCCCATCAGATTGCCGACTGCGGAAAAGCTCGACAGCGAGATCAGTGAGCCATAGTCGCGATAACGGTATTCCGGCAGCGGCTGGCCGGTGATCTTCAGGCGCAGTGATTTGGCCAGCAGGGATGCCTGCTGGTGTGCGGCTTGCGCGCGTGGCGGCACGTTACGCCCATCACTACCCGGCTGCGGGCAGGCTGCGCAGTCGCCGAAGGCGAAGATGTCGTCGTCCAGCGTCGTCTGCAGGGTCGGGCGCACCTGCAACTGGTTGATGCGGTTGCTCTCCAGCCCGTCCAGATCCTTGAGAAAACCGGGGGCGCGGATGCCGGCGGCCCAGACTTTCAGGCTGGCCGGGATGGAGTTGCCGTCAGCTGTCTTCAGGCCGTCGGCGGTCACTTCACTGACGGCCGCGCCGGTCAACACGGTGACGCCGAGCTTCTCCAGGGTCTGGTGCACCGGGCGGGCGATGCGCTCGGGCAGTGCTGGCAGCACGCGTGGGCCTGCCTCGATCAGTGTAATGCGCATGTCTTCGGGGCGAATGCGGTTCAGGCCATAGGCTGCCAGTTGCTGCGCCGCGTGATGCAGTTCGGCGGCCAGTTCGACGCCAGTGGCGCCTGCCCCGACGATGGCGATGTCGATCTGAGTGCCGGCTTCGCTTTCATTGGCGTGCGCACGCAGGTAGTGGCTGAGCATGCGCCGGTGAAAGCGCTCGGCCTGCTCACGGGTATCGAGGAAAATGCAGTGCTCGGCAGCGCCCAGCGTGCCGAAATCATTGGTGGTACTGCCGACCGCGATCACTAGGCTGTCGTAGGCGATACGGCGTTCGGGCATGAGCACCTGGCCGTCGTCGTCCAGGGTGGGCGCGAGGGTGATGCACTTGCCGGCGCGGTCGAGACCGGACATGCGTCCGAGCTGGAATTCGAAATGATTCCACTTGGCCTGGGCCACATAGTTCAGTTCGTCTTCCGAGGAGTTCAGCGAGCCGGCGGCCACTTCGTGCAGCAGGGGCTTCCAGATGTGGGTGAGGTTGGCGTCGACCAGGATGACCCGGGCTGCGCCGCTCTTGCCCAATTTTCTACCCAGACGGGTGGCCAGCTCCAAACCGCCGGCGCCGCCGCCGACAATCACGATGCGATGGGACATGGATAATGCTCACAAGGCTTTGAAAAAGGCGGTGTGAGTGCGAAAGGGCGAGCGCAAGGCAGCTCATAGCACCAGTCGACTCAGAAAGCGGCTCAGCAGGCCAAGGCCGACGACCACGACCAGGACGACCACCAGCAGGCGCCAAACGCGAAAGGGCTGGCGCTCGACCTGATGCTGCGGCGCACTCAGGTACTGGTCGACTTTCTGCTGGTCTTCGGGGCTCAGGCGGCTGGTCATCGGTAGGCCTCTGCTTGATTGCAACTATTCTAGATCCGCCCGCCAGCCTTGGCGAGCTTGCCTGGTTCGTGGCTCAGGTATCCAGTGGCTCTACCTGCACGGTATCGTCCAGACGAATGATGCCGCCCTGGATTACCCGCGCGGTGATTCCGCCATGTCCGCGCATGGCCTGGAAGGTGCCTGGGCCGAGGCGTTCCTCAAGGCGGGCGCAGGGTTGGCACCAGCCGGTGGTTTCCAGAATGGCCTGGCCGATGCGAAAACGTCGGCCCTTGAGGCTGAACAGGTTGATTCCGGCTATCGCGATATTGCGCCTCAGCTCGCTGGGCTGCATCGGCGCATCGCGGCCCAGCAGGGCGGCAACCACTGCCAGGTGTTCCCACTGAATCAACGTGACCTGGCGCGCATTGCGTGGGCCGGGGCGACTGTGATCGCCGGTCAGCCCAGCCTCGCGGCGCGCTTCCACTGCCTCTACTTCGAGCATGGCTTCGCGCGCTTTCGGGCGTACACCCATCCAGCGAACATGGCCTACCTGCGGTACCTCGGCAAGCAATTCCTGTAATGGGCTCATAGGCCGATACCAACGTCGAACAGCAAGCTGCGCCCCAGGTTATGGCGCAGGAAGTCCGGTGCATCCGGATGGGCGAACAGCACGCGGGCGAAGCGTGGCCCGACCAGTGACAACGAACGCCAGCCTTGACGCAGGTATTCGGTGGGCGGCGGGAAGTGGCTGTTGCAGTCCAGCACGGCGCGCTTGAGGCTGACGAACGCGATCAGATCGAGTTCCCCCACGTCGATGCCGCGCTCGCGGTAATTGTGGGCCTTCTTGCGCAGGGTTGGCCCAAGGCGTGCCTGCATCTCGCTGGCAGGGATGCGCTTGGGACGGGCTTCGCGCCTGACCAACTGGCTGAGGGAAAAGGCGCTGCGGCGACGCTCCAGCTCGGCGCGCCACTCGTCGTTTAGGCGACGCCCCTCATCGAGCACGAAGAACACCTCGAAGTTGGCATCGCGAAACAGCACGTCTGGCGGCTCCTGCCCACTGGCGGTGAAGTCGTCGGTGTGATGGCGCACGTTCAATGCCTGCAGCAGGCGCTGACAGACCCAGCGCTCGCGCTCCCATTTCTTCGCGTTGGAGAGAAAGGCGTTGGCCTGTTCGGCTTGATGCGTGAGTAGACGCAGATAATCGGAATCGTCCATGTCCAAAGCTTAGCCGCAGCGCAGGCTGGCTTGCTAGCGCTTGCCGATTGGCGAGCTGGGCAATCGCACATCAAGGCTCGAGCATGAGCGTCTGTGTGAGGGCAATGGTCATTCCTGCCTGGGGGATGGGAGCCTCGGCAATGCGCTCGCCGATTGCCCAGACTCGGCAAGTGCCGGTGTAGACTGCTCGGCATGAGTGCGATGAACGAAAGAGAGGATGCCTACGCATGATCGCTTCCAACCTGCTGGCATTCGGCACTTTGCTTGCTGGCTGGCTGATCTATGGACTGGCGTTGCTTTGGGCGGTGATGCGAGCGCCGTGGTTGGAGCTGTTCAGCGATCTGCGCCGCCAGCACCTGTTGTTCGGCACCATGCTGGCGTTGTTTCTGCTCTGGTTGGTACGCCGCGATTTTGACTCGGGGCTGTCCTATCACTTCATCGGCATGACGGCGGTCACCCTGCTGCTGGACTGGCCGCTGGCGGTGCTGGCAGGGCTTGCGGCGCAGCTCGGTCTACTGGCCATCGGCCGTCTGGATCTGGCTGCGCTCGGGGTCAACGGCGTGCTGCTGGTGCTGATCCCGGTGCTGGTGACCGAAGTGTGCGCGCTCCGCGTAGAGCGCGCGCAGCCACGCAATCTGTTCGTCTACATCTTCTGCTGTGGTTTTTTCCCGGCCGCACTGGCGACCCTGCTGACCTTGTTGGGTGGCCTTGGGCTGCTCTGGCTGGATGGGCTATTCCCCATGCCGCCCTGGTTGGACGACTTCGCTGGCTATCTCTGGCTGGTGATGTTCCCCGAGGCCTTCATCAACGGCATGGTGGTGACTGCCCTGGTGGTGTTCTACCCGGACTGGCTGGAGACCTTCAACCGCAGCCGTTACCTTCAGGCCCCCTGGAAAGAGGGTGACCGCGACGAGTGAATGGCCCCGTATCGGCCTGCTGAATGGCGCTGCGAGACTTGATCCGGATCAAGTCCACGCCGCGAGCAGGCGGCAAGCTGAGGCAAACACGGAGGGCAACAGCATGAGCGTTCATCAATGGGCCAAAGCCGCGGTGCAGGCTGACTTGCACAACGCCGAAGCACAGGGTTTCGATTCACTGATGGCAATGCGTGCATTGCTCGCCGAGGTGGTCGAGCGCAACAGGCGGCTGCGAGAGCCGCAGGAACTGGCGCACGAGCTGCAGTTTCTCGCCGACAACCTCGACGATGATCGCGACTACGCCTTTATGCGTCCATAGCCGGGTAGGGTGCGCCATGCGCACCAAATCTGACTCCGGCTGATTTGTGTAGAGGCTGTTCCTGTGGTCGGCATCAACATCCCGCTCAGGTCAGGGCTCGAATCAATGTGGCCGTGTCGGCAGATCGCCGCTGAACAGCTCGTCTTCGAGGTCATTCCCGGGAATGGCATGCTCTTCGGCGGCCCAGGCGCCGAGGTCGATCAGCTTGCAGCGTTCGCAACAGAAGGGGCGGTAGGTGCTTTCCACCTTCCACTCGACAGGCGCGCCACAGGTTGGGCATTGGACGATAGTGGTCATGACTGGCCTCCGCGCAGGGTTAGGTAGAAGTTGTGCAGGCGTTCGACCTCCGCATCCAGCCAGGCCAGATCGCGGTCGTTGACCAACACATCATGCGCATGACGCAAGCGTTCTTCGCGGCTGGCCTGAGCCTGCATGATGGCGCGCACCTGCTCTTCGGAACTCTGGTCGCGGCTGATGGTGCGCTGTACCTGTAGTTCGGCAGGTGTATCCACGACCAGCACGCGTTGCGTCATGCGGTGCTGGCCGGACTCGACCAGCAAGGGCGAAACGAGAATGGCGTAGGGCGACTCGGCGCGAGCCAGAACCTGAGCGATCTCCTGGCCGATCAACGGATGCAGCAGACTCTCCAGCCAGCGGCGCTGCTCGGGGTCGGCAAAGATCAGCTTGCGCAGTGCCGTGCGGTCGAGTTGACCATCTGCCTGCAGTACGCCATCGTCGAAGTGTTCGACGATCTTGGCCAGTGCTGGCCTTCCAGGTTCGACGACCCAGCGGGCGGCGTGATCGGCATCCACGACATGCACACCGCGCTCGATAAAGCCTTGCGCCACCGCGCTCTTGCCACTGCCAATGCCGCCAGTCAGGCCGAGTATCCAGGGTTTCATAACGCCAATGCGGTCTCGTTATTGCTCAAGGCCGCGATTGTAGGGGGGATTTTGATGCGATGCGAACTGGTGCACGCCGCAATCCATCTCTTCGGTGAGGGCGCGGAGCTCGCCTATGGCCTTATTGCTCTACTCTGGGCTTCCTCCTTCGCGAGAGTGGCAAGGCTCTCTAAATAGGCTCAAAACCCAGCGAATTTCAGATAACTACCAGTAATCACATCGCCCCAGAGCAGCGCGATCCATCCGGCTATGGCCAGATAAGGCCCGAAGGGAATGGGCGTGCTGGAGTCGCTACCACGCAGGCGCAGCAGAATTACCCCAAGCACTGCGCCAACCAGGGACGACAACAGAATGGTCAGCGGCAGAATCTGCCAGCCGCCCCAGGCGCCAAGCATGGCCAGCAGCTTGAAGTCGCCGTATCCCATGCCCTCCTTGCCGGTGATCAATTTGAACAGCCAGTACACCGACCACAGGCTCAGATAACCGGCAATCGCCCCCCACAGAGCATCTCCCAGGCTGGTGAATAGCCCGAAGTAGTTGACGATCAGCCCCAGCCACAGCAGGGGCAGCACCAAGACGTCCGGCAGAATCTGATGATCGGCATCGATCAGACTCATCGCTAGTAACCCCCAGGCCAACACCAGCATCGCGCCTGCCTGCCAGGTAAAGCCGAAGTGCCAGGCGACATAACCGGAAAGCACTCCGCAGGCCAGCTCCACGATGGGGTAGCGTTTGCTGATCGGCGTTTTGCAGTTCGAGCATTTACCGCGAAGGAATAAATAGCTGATGACTGGAATGTTTTCCCAGGGGCGGATCTCATGGCCGCAATTTGGGCAGGAGGAGTTTGGGAGGATCAGATTGAAGGTCTGTGCCGGAGGTGCTGGCGGTAGCTCCAATACCTCACGGGCCTGGCTTTGCCAGTCACGCTGCAGCATCAAGGGCAGGCGATAGATAACTACATTAAGAAAACTGCCTATCAGCAGTCCAAGCAATAGAACACACAAAACAAAGGCCAGCACATGGCTGGCCAGAAAATCGGTAATGAGCATTTAGACGACTGCACCCAGCTGAAAGATCGGCAGGTACATAGCGATGATCAAGCCGCCGACCAGTACGCCCAATACGGACATGATGATGGGCTCCATCAGGCTGGTGAGACCGTCAACCATATTGTCTACTTCGGCCTCATAGAATGTGGCCACTTTGTCCAGCATTTCATCCAGGGCGCCAGACTCTTCGCCAATTGCCGTCATTTGCACTGCCATGGAGGGGAAGGTGCCGGTGGTACGCATCGAGAAGTTAAGCTGCATACCCGTCGATACATCGGCTTTGATCTTGTTAGTCGCATTTTTGAAAACCACATTGCCAGTGGCTCCGGAGACCGAGTCCAATGCATCTACCAGTGGAACACCTGCCGCAAAGGTAGTCGAAAGAGTACGAGCAAATCGGGCGACTGCCGACTTGTAGAGGATGCCTCCCACAATTGGCAGTTTAAGGACGCCGCGATCCACAGAATTGCGCAGGTTCTGCGAGCGTTTCATCGCCTCTCTAAAGGCGAAGGCTGCACCAAAAATGGCAATTAGAAATATGAACCACCATTCCTGAAGAAACTGAGATATACCAATCACCATCAATGTGAAGGCTGGGAGCTCAGCGCCAAAGTTGGCGAATACCTGCTCAAACTGCGGCACAACCTTGATCAGCAAAATGGCGGAAACGATGATCGCTACCACAACAACAGCGATTGGATAATTCATCGCTTTCTTTATTTTTGCTTTAAGGGCTTCGGTCTTTTCCTTGTAGGTGGCAATGCGATCCAGTAGGTTTTCTAGTGCACCTGCTTGCTCACCTGACTCCACGAGGTTGCAATACAGTTCATCGAAATATTGAGGCTTCTTGCGCAGTGAGGCAGCAAAGCTGTTACCGGCGGCTACCTCCTGCTTCACCTCGTCGACCAGCTTGCGCATATTAGGGTTGTCGAAGCCTTCGGAAATAATGTCGAAGGACTGCAGCAGTGGTACGCCAGCCTTCATCATGGTCGCCATCTGTCGTGTGAAGAGGGCGATGTCCATGGGCTTGATCTTTTTACCTGTTCCTCCTAGGGAAAGGCCTGACTTCTTGCGTACTTTGGTCGGGTTGATGCCCTGCTTGCGCAATTGTGCCTTGACCAAGGACGGATTCTGCCCGTTGATCTCCCCTTTTACGACGGCACCGCTTTTATTCTTACCTTCCCAGGTGAATACACTGGTTTTTAGAGCTTTTTCCGCCATGGTTAATCCTTGGTTACGCGGTTGACTTCCTCAAGGCTGGTGACCCCTTGCATGGCCTTGAGCAAAGCGGAGGTGCGTAAGTCATTAAAGCCGTCTTTGCGCATCTGGGCGGCAATATCGATGGAGTTGCCTTCCTCCATGATAATCCGCTGCAGGTTAGGCGTGTTTTTAACCACTTCATAAATACCGACACGGCCTTTGTAACCACCCTTGCAGTTGTCGCAACCAACTGGGCCGTAGATCTTGAAGGTGCCGATCTTGTCCTCGGGGAAGCCCTCGGCGAGCAGCGTCTCACGCGGTACGTCCACTTCCTTCTTGCAGCTGTTGCACAGCTTGCGCGCTAAGCGCTGGGCGATGATCAGGTTGACCGAAGTGGCGATATTGAAGGATGGCACGCCCATATTGCGCAAGCGCGTCAGGGTTTCGGCAGCACTATTGGTGTGCAGGGTGGACATCACCATATGCCCGGTCTGCGCGGCCTTGACCGCAATGGAGGCAGTGTCCAGGTCGCGAATCTCGCCGACCATGATGATATCCGGATCCTGACGAAGGAAGGCGCGCAGCGCCGCTGTGAAATCCATACCCTGCTTGGGGTTGACGTTGACCTGGTTGATCCCCTCCAGGTTGATCTCCACTGGATCCTCGGCGGTGGAAATATTCACATCTGGGGTGTTGAGGATATTCAGGCCGGTATAGAGCGATACCGTCTTGCCTGAGCCTGTGGGGCCGGTTACTAGAATCATGCCTTGGGGCTGTTTCAGGGCTGTCATGTAGAGGTCTTTCTGGCTTTCCTCGTAGCCGAGAGCATCGATACCCATCTGCGCACTGGTGGGGTCGAGAATCCGCATTACTATTTTCTCACCCCACAAGGTGGGCAGGGTATTGACCCGGAAATCGATAGCCTTGGTCTTGGAGATTTTCATCTTGATCCGACCATCCTGTGGCTTACGCCGTTCGGAGATATCCAGGGCGGCCATCACCTTTAGGCGCGCAGAAATTCTTGGTGCCAATTGGATCGGTGGTCGTGCGACTTCATGGAGTATGCCGTCGGTGCGGAAGCGAACCCGATAGGCCTTTTCATAAGGTTCGAAGTGAAGGTCGGATGAGCCACCCTTGATTGCGTCCAGCAGCATCTTGTTGACGAAGCGCACGACAGGTGCATCGTCGGCATCCGCGCCTCCATCTCCTACCGGTTTGTCATCATCGACTGCCTCGACGTCTAGTCCATCAAGATCTACATCAGCCAAGTCCTCCATACCACTATTGGCTGAGTCGAAGAACTTATCTATGGCTTCGCCAAGCTTGTCATCCTCTACCAGAATTGCTTCGGTCGTCAGACCAGTGCTGAACTGTATATCGGTTACGGCTTGGTGGTTGGTTGGGTCGGAGAGGCCGACGAATAGCTTGTTGCCACGCCGCCATAGTGGCAGCACACGATGTTGGCGTACGAGCTTCTCACTGACTAATTCGCGGGGTTGGCTTTCCTTATCAATAGCATTGAGATCGAAAAAGGCCACGCCAAATTGTTCGGAGGCCAGTTCGGCTAGAGCGCGGCTCTTTACCAGTTTGTTCTGCACAAGGTAGGTTACTAGCGGTAGCTTGTTGCGCTGGGCTTGTTGCTGAGCCTGCTGGGCAGCCTTCTCGTCCATAAGCCCGGTTTCTGCCAACTGTCTGGCCAGACCGGAAAGTGAAATGCTCTCGTTCATCACGCTCTCCACAAACAATATATGCCTTATAACCTAGTCGCCAGGGGGCTGCCAAACGAGGTGAAGGGGAGGTGACGAAAATTGGCAGTTAATGCCTGGTAGTGTTATGGCTGAGATTCTCAGCCGAGCCTACAGTATGCAAATGTGCGAGCTAAGGGAGTTGGCACGTTGGCTGCATTTGATGGATCAGGTCGCTTGGCCTATAAATTTCTAGGAGAGAAAAATGAAAGCTCAAACGCAAAAAGGTTTTACCTTGATTGAGTTGATGATCGTGGTTGCGATCATTGGTATTCTGGCTGCTGTTGCTCTGCCTGCTTATCAAGATTACACCGTTCGTGCTAAGGTGTCTGAAGTGGTTCTGGCTGCCTCGCAGTGTCGTACTAGCATTACAGAAACTATTCAGTCTGCTACTGGCACTACTCTCCCTGGGGCTGGTGATTGGGGTTGCGAGTCCTCTTCTGCAACTACTAAATACGTAGCTTCTATTGCTACTAGCAACGCAGGCCAAATTACTGTCACCACCTCTACTGCTGCAGATCTTCCGTCGGAAGTTCAGAGCAAGTCTATCAATCTTACGCCGTACCTCAATGACACCAATCCGATTGGTAATGGCAATGTTGGTGTGACTGTGTTTAAGTGGGTCTGCGGCCCAGCTAGCACCGATGGCATTCCATCGAAGTATCTGCCAGGTTCTTGCCGTGGCTAAATAGCCGGTTAGGCTGGCCCGGTACAGTGAATCTGTATTGAAAGCCCTGCTTCGGTGGGGCTTTTTTATTGAGGTGTGCATGGCGTTTTTGTTTGTTCAGATCGTTTGTGTTTTTTTGCTAATATTATATCTCGTGTTTTTTTGCCGACACCCGCTGCATTGGTTTCTTGCAGTGACTATATATGGGGTGTCCACCTTGTTGACTGGTGGATATCTATTGGCTGATGAGTTTACTGGTGAAGGTGTAACTGAGGCCGTACTGTTTCACATCCTCTATGGTCTGGATGGCGTAAAGCTCTCCGAGTTTATGCTTTATATCCTGGCTGTGGTGTTTTCTATTCTGGCGCTCGTGGCGAGTGTCGTACTGTTTTGGCGGCTATTGGTGCGCCGTAAGGGGGGGGGGCGGTATAAGTTTGCCGAGCTGGTAGCCCTTTGTGGTTTGGGATTTTTTGCTGTTGGTTTGCATCCGGCGGCTTTGCAGTCTGCGCAGATTGCTTCTGAAATCCTGGAAACGTCTGGAGTAGCTCTGGATGAGGAATTGCTTGGTTCTGAGCTGAAAAAATCTAAAGACTCACTTCGAAAAAGCTTGGTCTACATCTACGTGGAGAGCCTAGAAGGTATCTTCCTGAGAGATGACGTGTTTCCAGGGCTGGCGCCGAACTTGGCGGCTCTTGAGCGAGAGTCTTTGCATATACGTGGGATTCGCCAAGCTCCGCTGACGGATTGGACAATTGCCGGTATGGTGGCCAGTCAGTGTGGGATGCCCCTGGCCACGTTCAAAATGGACAGAAACGATTTTTCTGATGTGGGTGGGTTCATGCCTGGGGTCACGTGTCTGGGTGAGATATTACAGCAAGAAGGTTACTACTCTGTGTTTATGGGAGGGGCGGATCTAAGTTTTGCTGGCAAGGGGCGTTTTTACAAAGAGCATGGTTTTACTGAAGTAATTGGCAAGCACGAGTTGGAGGCAGCCAGTCAAGACGTGTTGCCACTGTCTAAATGGGGAGTGTACGACGACACCTTGCTGGACAGGGCATATGAAAGGTTCAAGAGCCTCGCCGATGCTGAGCAGCCTTTTGCGTTGTTTTTGCTAACTTTAGATACTCATCCACCCATTGGGCATAAAACTCCGTCTTGTAGTGGTCAGATATACGGGGAGGGTAAGTCGGGGATTTTGAATGCGGTGAAATGCTCCGATCAGCTGGTTTCTAATTTTGTTAGAAAAATCGAACAATATGCAGGCGATGACCTAGTCGTAGTAATCGCCTCTGATCACCTGCAAATGCGTAATGATATCCATGATTTTCTGGTTGCTCGCGATGATCAGAGGGATAATCTCTTCATTGTCCGTGGCGCGGGTATTGAGGCCGATTTGATTGAGCGTTCAGCTACTACGCTGGATATTTTTCCTACCCTTTTACATTTGCTGGGTTGGGACGTTCAAGGTGTCGCGTTGGGTAGGAATTTGCTGGATGCAGATGAAACATTAGTGGAAAAATATGGTAAGGAAGCATTCTATTCGTCGCTGCAAAAGTGGCGGATGCAGCTGTGGGAAACCTGGTCTCCGCAATCGGATGTGATGAGGTGACGTTGGTGGAAAGTTCACGAATCAAGGCTTTTCTCTGGCACTTAGGGGCTTCATTACTTATCGCTAGTGTGGCGGTGGCATTGGTTTTTGGTGTCTGGTATCCCGCTCCTTTACATGTGGCATTAGGGGTTACCAATATTTTTCTGTTGATGTTGTTGGTTGATGTTGTAATTGGCCCTTGTCTGACTTTTTTTGTATATAAGAAAGGCAAGAAGGCTTTGTTGTTTGATATGGGGGTTATTGTCTTCTTGCAGTTGTCTGCGCTTGTATACGGTCTTTGGGCGGTCGCTGAAGGGCGCCCTGCCTGGGTGGTATTCAATGTGGATCGTTTTGATCTGGTTCAGGTTGTTGATATTGAACAGCGCTCGATTGGCGAGGCGCCTGAAGATTATCGCGATGCTCCATGGTTTGGTCCAGGATGGGTTGGAGCGATCAAGCCAGAAAGTGCTAGGCGCCTCAATGAACTGCTTTTCGAGTCTGTAATGGGAGGGGCTGATATGGCTCAGCGGCCGGAGCTTTATCGCCCCCTGTCAGGGTTCTCTACCCAGATTAGATCGCGTGCCAAAGGGATTGCAGAACTGAGCGAATACAACGATGCGGCTGCTATTGAAAAAGCTCTATCAGATTGGCCACACGCCGATGGTTGGTTGCCAATGATGGCGAGAGTGAAACCCATGGTTGTGCTGTTGACCAAGAGTAATGGGCAAGTTTTAGGTGTTGTAGATTTGAACCCATGGTGATGGTTTGGCCTGTCCCAAGGTGAGTGGATACTGACTTAGGTGGATAATGTCCACTGCAAGGTGGCTTACAACGCCAACCGCATCGACAAATCCACTGCCTTCACATCCTTGGTCAGCGTCCCCAGCGAGATGTAATCCACGCCCGTCTCGGCGACCGTGCGCAATGTGCTGTCGTTGATCCCGCCCGACGCTTCGAGCATGGCGCGGCCGGCGGTAAGTTTCACGGCTTCGCGCATATCTTCCAGTGACAGCTCGTCGAGCATGACGATATCGGCGCCGGCCTCCAGCGCTTCGCGCAACTCTTCCAGGCTCTCTACTTCGACTTCCACCGGTTTACCGGGGGCGATCTGGTGGGCGGCGGAAACTGCCTGGGCGATGCCGCCACAAGCAGCGATATGGTTTTCCTTTATAAGGAAGGCGTCGAACAGGCCGATGCGATGGTTATGACAGCCGCCGCAGGTCACGGCATATTTCTGCGCCAGGCGCAGGCCGGGTAGCGTCTTGCGGGTGTCCAGCAGCTTTACCTGAGTGCCTTCGACCAGGTCGGCATATTGTCTGCAGCGGGAGGCGACGGCAGAAAGCGTCTGCAGGAAGTTCAGTGCACTGCGTTCGCCGCTGAGCAGGGCGCGAGCTGGGCCTTCGAGGGTGAACAGGGTTTGGTCGGCGTGAACTCGGTCGCCGTCCTGCACCTGCCAATGCACCGCTACGCGTGGGTCGAGCTGGCGAAATACCGCGTCCACCCAGGCCGTGCCGCAAATCACAGCGTCTTCGCGGGTGATCACGCGGGCGCTGGCCAGGCGCTCGGCCGGGATCAACTGGGCGGTGATATCGCCGCTGCCGATGTCTTCGGCCAGGGCGCGGCGGACATTGGCTTCGATTTCGCTGCTGAGGTCGGCGAGGGTCAGGTTGGGCATGGTCGGCTCCGGGGTAGGCGAGGGGCGATTATAGAGGTAGCCGACCATTGGTGCAGCGCGCATGCGCATAGGGCGGTAGGCTTGGGATGGATCACGCTGGCCTTGGGCGAGTGACCGTCTGGAGGTGGCGTGATGCTATCTGTGATCTGGGTCATGTCTGTGGGAAAAATTGGCTTGGTATGGCGCGCAGCCTCCCTATAATGCCTTTACTTTTTTCATTATTGACGCCAGGCCTTTGACGTTACGGACGACGCTCGGTTGACGCTGTGCAGACCAGGAGGCCCGAGTTCGGGCAGTCTGCGGGAGACTAGAATGAAGACCGACGCGAATGTGGTGCACCTGAACAAGGCCACCGCAGAGCAATCGCCAACTTCGCCGGTAGGAAGACTGCCCGTGGCGCTGATCCAGGTGCGTGACAAAGCTGCGCAACAGCTCAAGCAGAGTCTGCAGAGTCTGTTCGACAATGCCGACGATACTCTCTTCGAGATGGCGGATCGGGCGACCAGCAATGCCGAGCAGAATGCTTTCTTCGAGGCGATGCGCGACCTGCGCCTGAAGCGCAAGAGCATCGAGCGCGGCTTCCTGCAGAAGGTGTTCGAGGCCTTCTCCAATCTCAATCAATATGAAATCGGCAAACCGCAGCCTGCGCTGGATGCGGTGTCGTTCGACAGCCTGAGCCTGGTGCAGAACGACGAATTGGAAGAGACCGTGGCGCTGGATGCCATGGTCGCCAAGGTCATGAGCCGCGACGCGGTAGCGCTGGGTCACCTCACCACTCGCCTCAATGCGGTGATCAGCAAGAAGCTCGATGACAAGAGCAACCCACTCGGCCCGACCCTGCTCAGCGAGTACTTCCTCGACGCATGCAGCAGTCTGGGGGTGGAGATCAAGGTCAAGCTGATCATCCTCAAGCTGTTCGAGAAATACGTTCTGGGCGGTTGCGACAACCTGTATGCCGAGGCCAACCAGGCGCTGGTCAGCGCTGGTGTGTTGCCTGAGCTGAAATCTGCTCCGCCTCGTCGCCAGCAGCGTTCCGCGACGTCTTCTCATATTCAGGCCTCCGCCGAGGAGGGCATTCCGCTGCTGGAGGGCGCGGATCAGGGCGTGCAGGAAGTATTCGGTGCTCTGCAGGATCTCCTTTCGCAAGTACGCGGTACCGCGATGCCGCGTCGTACGCAGATGGCCGATGCACTGCCGATTACCAGCCATGACCTGATGCGTCTGCTCTCGCATATGCAGCAGCGGGCCCCGGCACAAGTCAGCGTCGAGGATTTCGATCTGCGTGAGCAACTCGAGCGGTTGCTCGAACGTGCCAGTGCCAAGAGCGGCAAGGCGCGTGTGGTCGGTGAAGTCGACGAGGACGTGATCAACCTGGTGTCGATGCTCTTCGAGTTCATTCTCGACGACCGCACTTTGCCGGATTCGCTCAAGGCGCTGATCGGCCGCCTGCAGATTCCCATGCTCAAGGTCGCGGTGCTGGACAAGACGTTCTTCAGTCGCGGTAGCCACCCAGCTCGCCGCCTGCTCAACGAAATCGCTTCCGCCGCGTTGGGCTGGGTCGATCAGGACGATGCGCAGCGCGACAGCCTTTATCAGAAGATCGAGCAGGTGGTTCAGCGCCTGCTGAATGATTTCGTCGACGATCCAGCGATTTTCTCCGAGTTGCTGGCTGAGTTCATGGCCTTTACCGGTGACGAGCGCCGCCGCAGCGAGTTGCTGGAGCAACGTACCCGTGATGCCGAGGAAGGCAGCGCCAAGGCCGAGCTGGCCAGGCGTCAGGTGGAGCAGGCGCTGAACGAGCGTCTGTTGGGCAAGACCCTGCCTGAGGTGGTGGTTCGCCTGCTGCAGGAAGCCTGGAGCAAGGTGTTGATGCTCACTTGCCTCAAGCATGGCGTGGATTCGCCTGAGTGGCAGGCAGCGCTGCAGACCATGGACGATCTGGTCTGGAGCGTGGCGCCACATGAAGAGCCCGAAGCGCGTCTGCGTTTGCTGGAACTGGTTCCTGGGTTGCTCAAGGCGCTACGGGAAGGTATGGCCAGCGCTGCGTTCGACCCGTTCTCCACCAGTGAATTCTTCAGCCAGTTGGAAGCGCTGCATGTGCAGGCCTTCCAGCGCTTCAAACGTGCTGCTCCCGAGTCTGATTCGGTGCCTGCCGAAGCAGAAGAGGCGGTGCAGACGGATGTGAACGAGTCTGGTATCGAACTGCCGCTACTGGAGCTGCCGGTGGCCGAGGAGATCGATGACGCACCAGCGATGGTCGAGGTCGTCGAGGAGATCATCCTGTTGGCTCCGGGCCAGACTCGTCCGCAAGAGCCGGATATAGCTGCGCCGGATGATGACGAAGCACTGCAGCAGGTGGACAGCCTGCGGGTGGGCAGCTGGGTCGAGTTTCAGGAGGATGAAGAGCACAAGCTGCGTTGCAAGCTGGCGGCGATCATCAAACCCACCGGCAAGTTCGTGTTCGTCAATCGCACCGGCATGAAAGTGCTGGAGAAGACTCGCAATGCGCTGGCCGTGGAGTTTCGGCGTAAATCCATCCGCTTGCTCGATGATGCGTTGTTGTTCGATCGGGCGCTGGAGTCGGTGATCGGTAATCTGCGCAAGCTGAAGAACGCCTGATTCTTCAGCACGTGCTGCGTTTATAGGGCGGCTTCGCGGTGCGCCTGGCGTACCCTACGAGAAGCTGTTGAGCCGGCAGGAATATTCTCCACACGGTTGCTTTGCCTTCGCGCCCCCTCAAGGGCGATATTTCTCGTGGCTGCACATCCTGTTGCGGCCTCACTCTTGGCCGTTGTAGCCAGCTGCTCTAGAGTGGGGGCTCGTTCAGGAGCATTCCATGCAGCTCGACCCTTCCACTGGCTGGTTTCAGGGTGTCAGCCATTGCCCTTCACCGAACTTCAATGTCCGCCCCGATGGCGAAATCTCGTTGTTGGTGGTGCATAACATCAGCCTTCCTCCAGGGCAGTTCGGCACTGGCAAGGTGCAGGCCTTCTTCCAGAATCGTCTGCCGTTGCACGAGCATCCCTTCTTTGCCGAAATCGCCTCCCTGCAGGTCTCTGCGCACTTCTTCATCGAACGTGATGGCGCGCTGACTCAGTTCGTCTCCTGTCTCGATCGAGCCTGGCATGCTGGCGTTTCCTGTTTCGATGGGCGTGACAACTGCAACGATTTTTCTCTCGGCGTGGAACTGGAAGGTACGGACGATCAGCCCTATACCGATGCACAGTACGCCCGGCTGGCTGAGCTCACTCGGCAGTTACTGGACGCTTATCCGGCGCTGTCGGCGCAGCGTATCCGTGGCCACAGCGATATCGCGCCGGGCCGCAAGACCGACCCCGGGCCTGCGTTCGACTGGTCGCGTCTGCATGCAGAATTGAAGGAGAGGTAGCGATGAGTTTTCTGGTGATTCTGTTGGTGCTCTGGGTCGAGAAATTCTCGGCCGGACGCCTACGTATCCAGCAGGACGGTTTCTGGCTCGGCCTGTTGCAACGGGTGCAACAAGGCAGCCTGCAGCAGGCGCCCTGGCTGTGCCTGGCGGCGCTGGTGCTGATGCCCGTGCTGGCGTTGGGGCTCGTATTGTTGATTCTCGAACCGCTGGCCTACGGCTGGCTGGCGCTGCCTGTACACCTGCTGGTGCTGATCTACAGCCTGGGGCGAGGCGATGTGTTGGCAGCATTGGGCCCATTTCGCGATGCCTGGCGTCGTGGCGACGCTCAGGCGGCCTACCACGTGGCCGAGCGTGATCTGGGACTGCAGCCCGAGGAGGGTGTGGCGCTGTTGCCGCAGGTTCAAGGGCATTTGCTCTGGCAGGCCTACCAGAGTTTCTTTGCGGTGATCTTCTGGTACCTCCTGCTCGGCCCGATGGCTGCCCTGGCTTATCGCCTGCTGGCGCTCAGTGCCGAGCATGCCGAGCAGCCGGCACTGCGCGAACGTGCCGTGCAACTGCGCCATGCCTTCGACTGGTTACCCGCGCGCGTGCTCGCTTCCAGCTTCGCTCTGGTCGGCAATTTCGTCGCCGTCAGCCGCGCCTTGCTGCATGAGCTGCTCAGTTGGGATATCTCGGCGATGCAACTGGTGGCCAAGGCGGGACGAGCTGCCGGAGAAATGCCGGCTCCGGTGATGGGCGAAGAGGGCGTCGAGACGCTGGATCAGCTGTGGCAGTTGCTGATTCGTGCCGCCGTGGTGTGGTACGCCGGTTATGCGTTGTGGGTGCTGCTGGTCTAGGAACCTGTTTGCGCTCTCGTAGGGCAAGTCGGGATGCTGACCTCTCGTAGCGCCAGCGCGTAGGGTGGACTCAGGAGCGCCAGCGAACAGTCCACCACACATCTACGGCGTACTGCTTCGCGATGACTGCATGGATGCAGGAGGTAGAGCGACGCAGGATGCCAAAGTCGAGTACGCCCTACCGCGCTCTCTGTATGGCGGGTGCAACCCGCCATTACGCAAATTGGCGGATTGCACCCGCCCTGCGCCCTTCTGTCACTTCGGTTACGGACTACGCTTACCTGCAGCGCGTAGGGGGCTCAGGAGCGTCAGCGAACAGTTCTCCAGAACGTCTGCCACGACGGCGTACTGCTTCGCGAGTACGCCCTACCTACAATAGGGTGAAGAGTTAACCTTAAGTTACAGAGAAGCGTGTCGATAAGGGGTATAAGGAGGCCGTAGTCGACCCTGTTTGGTGATTTTCGTCACATTTATCTGCCTGTATTCGCTGCGTCTATCCGCATGCCACAGGTCGGGCTGCGCAGGACGCCGTTGTCAGCCCGTGAGAGGCTTTGCGGCCGTTCTAGCGACACTAATAACAATAATGGCAACTGGAGACGTCTAGTGAAGACCGTATTGTATCCGGCCATCGCGCTGATGAACCGCCTCAGCTTCGGCATGAAGTTCAGCCTGATCAGCGTTCTATTCTTCCTGCCCATGCTGGTGACCAACTTCTACCTGGTGCGTGATTCCTATCGCCAGTTCGTTGGAACCCAAACCGCTCTGGAAAGCCTCGAGCTGCTCGGCAGTAGCCTGCAGTTACGTCGCGATCTGGAGAGCCTCAACGATCTCGTGCAGATCAACTCGATGATCGGTCAGTCCGGTCAGGCGGGGGATCTGGAGGGGCGCATCGACCAGTTGCAGAAGTCGCTGGCCTCCGGTCTGCAAGGCCTCGATCCGGTCACCTACGATGCCGAGCAGAGTGCCGAGTTCATCGCCAAGCGCGATGAGTTGCTGGCCGAATTGAAGAACGCCGAATCCGAGACCTCATTGCAGAGCAAGGCAGTGATCGTCGAGAAGTTGCTCGGCTCTTCCCAGGTGTTCATCAAGCTGGTGGCCAGCCAGGCGGGTCTCAGCCAGGATCCGCAGCGGCAGGTGCGGCAGATCACCGAGCTGATCACCAATGTCACCCCGCAGATTACCGAGACCCTGAGCCAGGGCCGCGCCATTGGCGCTTATTCCCTGGGGCAGGGCTTTCTCAATTCCTCGGCCAGTACCAAGTTCGATGAGCTGTTGTTGCTGCTGGAAAAACTCCACGCCGAATATGGCCTGAACCTGCAGGATGCTCTGGCTGGCAATGTCGCCGCGCAAAATGGCCTGGGCAGCCTGGCCGAGGCCAGCCGCCAGACGCTCAAGGACAGCGCCGTGTTGTTCGAGGATCAGGTGATCATCGCCGACAGCCTGGACACGCCCTGGACGCAGTTCTACGACCAGGTCAGCCAGGAAATGGCCAAGACCTACGCCTTCAACGATGGTCTGCTGGCATTCCTCGACAGCCAGTTGAGCGAGCGCCTGGTCGAGAACCGCGCTCAGATGGTGCTGCTGGTGGTGGCGCTGGTGGTGGTGTTCCTGCTGATCGTCTACCTCTACAGCGGTTTCTACGTGTCCACCCGCTCGACCCTGAAGAACCTCGGCCAGGTGATGGACAAGGTGGCGGCCGGTGATATGACGGCAAACTTCCAGGCGCAGAGCCGTGATGAGCTGGGCGAGTTGGGGCAAGTGTTCAACCAGACCGTGGTGCGTATCCACGACCTGATCGAGCGCGTTGGGCACACGGTAGGTGAAGTGGGCGGCCAGGCGGATCGTGTCGAGCTGGTCTCCGGCGAGAGTAACCAGGCCGTGGCCAGCCAGCGTGCGCAGATCGAGCAGGTGGCGACGGCGATGAACCAGATGTCCGCCACCGCGCAAGAGGTGGCGCGCAGTGCCGCCGCAGCGGTAGGCAGCGCACAGAGCGTGAATCAGGAGACGGTCACCGGGCGTGCCCTGGTCGAGGCGCAGGTCGGTGCGATTCAGCGCCTGGCCGGTGAGATCGATCAGTCGGTGGCGGTGATCAACCAACTGGCCAGCGACAGCGCGGCGATCAGCCAGGTGCTCGATGTGATCAAGGGCATCGCCGAGCAGACCAACCTGCTGGCGCTCAATGCCGCCATCGAGGCCGCGCGCGCAGGCGAGCAGGGCCGAGGCTTCGCGGTGGTGGCCGATGAGGTGCGCAACCTGGCCAAGCGCACGCAGCAGTCCACCGAAGAAATCGAGGCGATGATCGCCAAGCTGCAGGGCGGCGTCGGTGCGGCGGTGAAAGCGATGAACGCCAGCCATCAGATGGCTGACGGCACGGTGAGTGAGTCGGCCAAGGTGCAGCTGGCCCTGGAGAACATCCTCGGCGCGGTGGGCATGATCGTCGATCAGAACCAGCAGATCGCGGCGGCTGCCGAGCAGCAGACGGCCGTGGCGCACGATATCGATCAGAACATCGTCGAAATCAACCATGCGGGCGAGCGAACCGCTGCCGGCGCCAGCCAGACCGAGCAGGCCAGCCGCGAGCTGAGCGAGCTGGTTTCGCGTCTCAAGCAGTTGATCAGCGCCTTCCGGGTCTGATTGCTGCGTGGGATGGGCTTCAGTGGCGATGCTTGCGGCTGAGGCCCATCCCTCAGGCCCGCAGGGTGGGCCGGGCGGCGCTCCGCTTCAGCCCACCACTGGCGGTCAGCGTGGGCTAAAGCCCACCCTACAAGGCTCCGAGCCTTCCTGGAATCGCTTGGCAACAGCTAGCGCAGACATAGCCAATAAATTCGCGCCTACAGGGCTTTACCGCCGCCCCATCTGGAACGCTCTACCTCCAGCCGAACAACTCATCGGCATTACGGCTGCTGGCCGCTGCCAGTTCTTCGGCCGTCACGCCACGCAGTGTTGCCAGTTCGCTGCAGATGTCCGCCAGGTATTCCGGGCTGTTGCGCTGATTCGGGTACATGGCGGGCGCCATGTCCGGGGCGTCGGTTTCAAGCACGATGGCTTCCAGTGGTAGCTGTGCGACCACCTTGCGCAGTCGATTGGCCTGCGGCCAGGTAGCGGCGCCACCAAGGCCAAGACGAAAACCCAGCTTGATGTACTCGCGTGCTTCCTCGTAGCTGCCGGCGAAGGCATGGATGATGCCGCCGCGTGCCAGGCGAAAGCGCTTGAGCGTAGCGATGGTCGCGGCATGGGCGCGGCGCACGTGCAGCAACGCTGGCAGTTCGAACTCGGCGGCCAGTTTTAACTGTGCCTCGAACAAGGTTTGCTGGCGCTGCCGATCCAACTGCTCCAGGTAATAGTCCAGGCCGAATTCACCGACGGCGCACAGCTTGTGGTGGCCGGCCAGTTTGCCCAGCCAGTCGCGCAGCTCGCCGAGATGCTGCGGGTTATGGTCGTCCAGATAGACCGGATGCAGGCCGAAGGCGGCGTACAGGCCTTCATTTTCCTCGACCAACTGCCATAGCCGCTGCCAGTTGGCCTGGTAGACCCCAAGCACCACCAGACGCTGCACGCCCAACGCGCGGCTGCGTGCGAGCACTTCGCCGCGATCTGCATCGAAGTCGGGGAAATCGAGGTGGGTGTGGGTATCGATCAGGCGCATCGGTCGACTCACGAACGGGTGTTCAGAGTCGGCTATTTTCCCCTTTCCTGCCAGAGCGAGGGAGCGTTGGCTAATCTTTTCAGTCGTATGGACATGGACGAGTTTCACTCGGGCAGTGAAATAAGGAGGTCGTTGGGTGCGCCAGGTACGCAAATTGTTGGGCGCGTTGCTCGCCGTTTTTCTGCTGCTGGTGGCGGCGCTGATGCTGTTTCTGGTGTTGTTCGACTGGAATCGCGCGCGGCCGCTGATCAACGAGCAGGTTTCTGCGGCCTTGAATCGGCCGTTCGCCATAGAGGGCGACCTGCGTGTGGTCTGGCAGCGTGAAGTGGGCCAGCGGGGCTTGAGTGCCTGGGTGCCCTGGCCACACTTCGCCGCCGAGCAACTGCGCCTGGGCAACCCTGATTGGGCGCAGGGCGATACCTTCGTCAGCCTCGACAGCGTGCGATTCCGTCTGTCTCCGCTGCCGCTTTTGTGGAAAACGGTAAGCATCCCCAGTATCGAGCTCGGTGCGCCGGTCGCCGACTTGCAGCGCCTGGCCGATGGCCGGGCCAACTGGGTGTTCGATCTGGGCAAGGAGCAGCCGGACGACACCGCTCAGCCCAGCCCCTGGACGCTGGATATCGGCACCATCGGTTTCGACAAGGGGCAGGTGAAGCTCGATGACAAGGTCAGCAATACCCGTCTGGAGGCGGCCATCCAGCCGCTGGGCGAGCCGATCCCGTTTGCCGACATCGTTGGCAAGAGCGCTGCCGAGCGTCTGGCGCAGAGCAATGCCAGCGCCCAGGATTACGCCTTCGCCTGGCAGACCAAGGGCAGCTTCCGTGGCCAGTCGCTGACCGGTAACGGCAAGGTCGGTGGTCTGCTGGCATTGCACGACGCATCGCAGCCGTTCCCGTTGCAGGCCGATATGCGCATTGGTGCGACCCGCATCGTGCTGGCTGGCAGCCTGACCGATCCGCAGAACCTGGGGGCTCTGGATCTGCGCTTGCGGCTGTCCGGCGCCAGCTTGGGTCAGTTGTATCCGCTGACCGGTGTGACTTTGCCGGATACCCCGCCGTACAGCACCGATGGCCGCCTGCAGGCCGATTTGCACGATGCCGATGGGGCGATCTTTCGCTACCTCGGTTTCAATGGCCAGATCGGTGACAGTGATATTCACGGCGACCTGACGTTCGTGGCCCGCGAGCCGCGGCCGAAGCTGTCCGGCCGCCTGACCTCCAACCAGCTGCTGTTCAGTGACCTGGCGCCGCTGATTGGCGCCGACTCCAGCGAGGACAAGCGCGAGCGTGGTGAACGGGACGTGCAGCCGGCGAACAAGGTGCTGCCTGTCTCAGAGTTCCGTACCGACCGCTGGCGCGCGATGGACGCCGATGTGCGCTTCGTCGGCAAGCGCATCGTGCACAGCGAGCAGTTGCCGATCACCGACCTGGACACCCATGTGGTGCTCAATGACGGCATGCTGAGTCTGGAGCCGCTACGTTTCGGCATGGCCGGTGGTGTGCTCGATTCGCAGATTCGCCTGAATGGCGCCACTACGCCGCTACAGGGGCAGATGCGCCTGCGCGCGCGCGACCTCAAGCTCAAGCAGCTGTTTCCCACCTTCGCACCGATGCAGACCAGCTTCGGTGAGCTCAACGGTGATGCGCGCATCAGCGGTCGTGGCAACTCGGTGGCGGCCTTGCTTGGCGGTGCCGATGGCGAGTTGAAGATGCTGATCAACGATGGTGCCGTCAGCCGTGGGCTGATGGAGATCGCCGGGCTGAACGTCGGCAACTACCTGGTGGGCAGATTGTTTGGTGACGAGGATGTGAAGATTCATTGCGCGGCGGCCGATCTCGGCATTAAGCAGGGGCTGATGAGTACGCGGCTGTTCGTCATCGACACCGACAATGCGGTGATCAAGGTCGACGGCAGCGCCAACTTCGCCAGCGAGCGGCTGGACTTCACCATCACGCCATCGACCAAGGGCTTTCGCATCTTCTCCCTGCGCTCGCCGCTGTATGTACGCGGCACGTTCAAGGAACCGTCGCCTGGTGTGCAGGCCACGCCGCTGGCACTGCGCGGCGCTGGCTTGGTCGCGTTGGGTGTTGCCGTGGCGCCAGCGGCCGGGTTGCTGGCGCTGATGGCGCCCAGCGCAGGTGACGAGCCCAGCCAATGCGAGCCGCTGCTGCAGAAAATTCAAAGTGGTCAGTGATCCGCCCGGCGCGTAGGGCGGGGGCAACCTGCCTCGGTATCGAGGGCCAATATTCAGGTTCGGGCCTTGAAGCTGCGGCCAATGGCCTCGATACCGGGCTGATAGTCGTTGTGTTCCACCGCTCGTAGCGTCCAGGCCAGCACGCGTTCGGCGATACGTTCGTGCTGCTGGCTCATGGCATTGACCCGCAGTGGCAGAAAATCCAGCAACTGGGTATCGCCGAAGGTGGCCAGGCGCACCGCCGGCCACTGCTCGTTGCCCTGTTCACGTAGCGCATCGAATACGCCTTCGAGCAGCACGTAGGCGGTGGTCAGCAAGGCATCCGGCGGGCCGACTTCATCCATCAGCGTCTGCATCTCCCGGTAGCCGCAGGCGCGGCTGAACAGCTCGCCGTGACAGACGCTGATGCGTCCGCTGAAACCAGCCAGCGCGGCATGGAAACCACGCTCGCGCGCCTGGCTGATGACCAGTTCCGCACGGGCGCCGAGCAGGGCGATATGCCGTGGCTTGGGTGTCAGCAGGCTTTCGGTCAGGGTGCGCCCGGCCTGCTCGTCATCGCTGACCACCGAGCGGATGTGCGTAGGTGACAGGGCCCTGTCCACCGCCACGACCGGCAGGCCGGCAGCGACGATGGCGGGATACAGCGGGTCATCGGCAGGCAGGCAACTGGCGACGATCAGCGCTTCGCAGCGGCGCGAGCGAAACAGCTCGAGCAACTGCCGCTCACTGCTCGGGTCATCGTCGGAGCTGGCGATCAGCAACTGATAGCCGGCGGCGCGGGCCTTCTGTTCGAGCAGCTTGGCCAGGCGCGCGTAACTGGGGTTCTCCAGATCCGGCAGGATGAAGCCCAGGCAGCGGCTTTGCCCGCGGCGCAGACTGGCGGCCTGCTGATCCGGGCGATAGCCATGTTCTTCGACCACCGCCAGCACCTTGGCCACGGTCGCAGGGCTGATGCGCCGACGTTCGGCCTGACCGTTGATCACGTAGCTGGCGGTGGTCACCGAGACCTGCGCCAGGCGGGCGATGTCGCTGAGTTTCACGGGCGCAGCACCATGCAGAGAAGAGGTTTCGAGCGTGTGAGCGCGGCGAGTCTACACCGACTCGACGACGACCGGGCTTCAAGGATTACCCATTATCGGATAAGGTGCCAGCGCTTGATGAAACGTTTCAGCAATTCAATTCATCAGCTAGTCTTGAAGGTGTTTGGGCGGTGTAAGTGAGCGCCAAGTCCTGAACACCTTTTTCAATCAGAACAAGAATCCAAGCCGGAGGCCCCCATGCTCGAACTCGATGCCAGCCAAATCCAGATGGGCCGGGCGGCGGCGAACAAGGGCGAAGCCCTGGCCATGCTCAGCGATGCGTTGGCCAGTGCCGGCCTGGCCACTCCGGCTTACCTCGATGGCCTGCAGGCTCGCGAAGCTCAGGGTTCTACCTTTCTCGGCCAGGGCATTGCCATCCCCCATGGCACGCCACAGACCCGCGATCAGGTACTGCGCACCGGCGTCAGCCTGATCCAGTTTCCGGCTGGAGTGGATTGGGGCAACGGCCAGCAGGTCTACCTGGCCATCGCCATCGCCGCTCAGTCCGACGAGCACTTGCATCTGCTGCAAATGCTGACCCGCGCCCTGGGCGAGGGTGACCTGAGCCAGGCGCTGCGTGAGGCCCGCGAGCCGGCGCAGATACTCGATCTGCTGCAGGGCGCACCACAGGCGCTGGCATTGGACGGCCAGCTGGTGGCGCTGGCGCAGCCTGCCGAAGACTTCGACGAATTGCTCTGGCAAGGCGCACGTCTGTTACGCCAAGCCGGCTGCGCCCGTAGCGGCTTTGCGCTTGGGCTGGCGCGTGGCGAGCCGCTGCCGCTGGGCGATGGCTTGTGGTGGCTGCACAGCGAGGCCAGCGTCGAGCGGCCAGGCCTGGCCTTCGTCACCCCAGCTCAGCCTTTGAGTTTTCGTGGTGAGGCGCTACGCGGTCTGTTCTGCCTGGCCAGCCAGGGCGAGGCGCATCGCCAGGCGCTGGAACGTCTGTGCGATGTGCTGATCGGTGGTCGGGCTGCGGCGTTCAGCGAAGCCAGCGACAGCCGCCAGGTGATCGAGGCGCTGGGCGGTGAGGTGCCGCCGGACTGGCCCAGTCTCAGCGTACCGCTGCTCAATGCCCATGGTTTGCACGCGCGCCCGGCCAAGGTGCTGAGCGAACTGGTGCAGGGCTTTGCCGGTGAGATCCGTGTGCGCCTGCTCGGCGACACGGGCGCCGGAGTCTCGGCCAAGAGCCTCAGTCGCCTGCTGGCGCTGGGCGCGCGACGGGGCCAGATGCTCGAATTCAGCGCCGAGCCGGCGCTTGCCGACAGCGCACTGCCGGCCATTCGCGCGGCGCTCGAAAGCGGCCTGGGCGAAGCGGTCGAACCGCTGAGTGAAGCGTTGCCCGAAGTGGCGGCGCAGCTTGAACCGGTTGAAGCGGTCGCCCCGGTTGCCGGCAGTCGCTTGCTGGCCGTTGGCGCCTCCCCCGGCATCGCCATGGGGCCGGCGCTGGTACGTACGCCGCCGACCTTTGATTTCGCCGAGCAAGGTCAGGGTGTCGAGCAGGAGCGCGCGCGTCTGGAGGCGGCCCTGGCGGCTGTCACCGCGCAGATTCAGCGCCTGGTCGATGGCGCCGGTGTGGCGAGCATTCGCGAGATCTTCAGCGCTCACCTGGCCATGCTCGCTGATCCGGCGTTGCGCGAAGACGTCGAGGCCCGCCTGGGCAAGGGCGCGAGCGCCGAGGCGGCCTGGCAGGTCGAGGTCGAGGCGGCGGCCAAGCGTCAGGAGGCCTTGCATGACCCATTGCTGGCCGAACGTGCGGCAGACCTGCGGGATATTGGCAATCGTGTGCTGGCGCACCTCTGTGGCGTCGAGTTGCCCTGTGAGCCGAACGAGCCCTACATCCTGGTGATGGCCGAAGTCGTGCCGTCGGACGTCGCTGGTCTCGACCGCCAGCGTGTCGCCGGCATCCTCACTGCGCGTGGTGGTGCTACCGCGCACAGCGCGATCATCGCTCGCGCCCTGGGCATTCCCGCCGTGGTCGGTGCTGGCGATGGTGTGCTGGCATTGGTGCAAGGCACGCCGCTGCTGCTCGATGGTGACAGTGGCCTGCTGCACGTCGCCCCGGATGCAGCCGAGCGTGATCAGGCGCTGCATGAGCGTGAAGTAGCGCAGCAGCGGCGTGAGCAGGCGCATGCCGAGCGTTTCAGCGAGGCGCAGACCCGTGACGGTGTGCGCGTGGAAGTGGCGGCCAACATCGGCGCCAGTGGCGAAACCGCCGACGCGGTGGCGCTGGGCGCGGAAGCAGTGGGCCTGCTGCGTACCGAGCTGGTGTTCATGGAGCATGCCCAGGCGCCGGATCACGCTGCGCAGGAGCGCGAGTATCGGCGTGTGCTCGATGCATTGGAGGGGCGCCCGTTGGTGGTGCGCACGCTGGATGTCGGCGGCGACAAACCCCTGCCTTACTGGCCGATGCCCGCTGAGGAGAACCCTTTCCTCGGTGTACGTGGCATTCGCCTGAGCCTGCAGCGCCCGGAGATTCTGGAAACCCAGCTGCGCGCCTTGCTTGCCTCGGCCGATGGCCGCCCGCTGCGGATCATGTTCCCCATGGTCGGTTCGGTGGAGGAGTGGCGTGCGGCGCGTGACATGGTGCAGCGCCTGCGTGAAGAGATCGAGGTGCGCGACCTGCAGGTCGGCATCATGATCGAAGTGCCCTCGGCAGCACTGCTGGCACCCGTGCTCGCACGCGAGGTGGACTTCTTCAGCATCGGCACCAATGACCTGACCCAGTACTGCCTGGCCATCGACCGTGGTCATCCGCAGTTGTCGGCACAGGCCGATGGCCTGCATCCCGCCGTGCTGCGCCTGATCGAAATGACCGTGACCGCTGCTCATGCGCAGGGCAAGTGGGTCGGCGTTTGTGGCGAGCTGGCCAGCGACCGCCTGGCCGTGCCGCTGCTGGTGGGGCTTGGCGTGGACGAACTGAGCGTGACGCCACGCTCGATCGGCCTGGTCAAGGCGCGCGTGCGTGAGCTGGACAGCCGCCAGGCGCGAACCCTGGCGGATCGTGCGCTTACCCTGGACAGTGCCAGCGCCGTGCGTGCGCTGGTCGCGGAGATGCACTGATGGCCCGAATCCTGACCCTGACCCTGAACCCGGCGCTGGATCTGACGCTGCGCCTCGACCGTCTGCAGCCCGGTGCGATCAACCGCTGCCATGAGCTGCGCAGCCACGCTGCCGGCAAGGGCCTGAACGTCGCCCAGGTACTGGCCGACCTGGGCCACAGCCTGAGCGTCGGCGGTTTTCTCGGGCGCGCCAATGCCGCGCCGTTCGAAAGCCTGATGCACAAGCGCGGCTTTCACGACCTGTTCGTCCGTGTGCCGGGCGAGACGCGTAGCAACATCAAGTTGGCCGAAGCCGACGGCTGCATCACCGACCTCAACGGCCCTGGCCCGCAGGTCGAGGCCGAACACCGGCAGCGCCTGGAAGAGGAGCTGGAGCCGCTGCTGGCCGGGCATGACGCCGTGGTGGTGGCCGGCAGTCTGCCGCGTGGCGTTACCCCGCAGTGGTTCGCCGGTTTGTTGCGGCGACTCAAGGCCAGTGGTGTCCCCCTGGCGGTGGACAGCAGCGGTGCGGCTTTGCAGGCGGCCCTGGGCGTCGCCCCCTGGCTGATCAAACCCAACGAGGAAGAGCTGGCCGAGGTGTGCGGCAGCGATCTGCCTGCCGCCGTGCAGACGCTGCGTGCGCAGGGTATCGAGCACGTGCTGTTGTCGCGCGGTGCGGCTGGCGTCGACTGGTATGGCCCGGACATCGCCCTGCGCGCCATACCGCCGCGTGTCGAGGTCGCCAGTACGGTCGGCGCCGGTGACTCGCTGCTGGCGGCCAGCCTGCACGGCCTGCTCGAAGGCTGGCCAGCCGAGCGCACCTTGCGCCTGGCCACGGCGGTGGCGGCGCAGGCGGTCACCCAGATCGGCTTCGGCATCCATGACCGTGAGCAACTGGCCCGTCTTGAAGCGGCCGTGCACTTGCACCCCATAGAAGAATAAGAGGCACCCATCATGAATCTGCTGATCGTCACCGCCTGCCCCAATGGCCAGGTCACCAGCGTGCTGTGTTCGCGCCTGTTGCAGGCTGCTGCCGAGCGCCTGGGCTGGCAAACCCGTGTCGAGGTGCACGACGCGCGCGCCATTGGTTCGCCATTGAGTGAGGCGCAGATCGCCGCAGCCGACTGGGTGCTGGTGGTCAAGACCGGTGAGCTGCCGCTGAGCCGCTTTGCCGGCAAGCGCCTGTTTCAGGCCACGCCGGCCGAAGCACTGGCCGACCCGCAGCGTTTTCTGCGTGAGGCCGCCGAGCGTGCTCAGCCCTATGGTGAAAACAGAGAACCCGTCCCGAGCGGGCGTCGTCGGCTGGTCGCTGTCACTGCCTGCCCGACCGGCGTAGCGCATACCTTCATGGCCGCCGAAGCGCTGCAACAGGCGGCGCTGCGCATGGGCATCGAATTGCAGGTGGAAACCCGCGGCTCGGTCGGTGCGCGCAACCTGCTCGACGATGCGGCAATCGATGCGGCCGACGCCGTCCTGCTGGCCACCGATATCGAGGTCGACACCAGCCGCTTCGCCGGCAAGAAGGTCTACCGTTGCGGCACTGGCGTGGCGCTCAAGCAGCCGCAACAGACGCTGGAGCGCGCCTTGAGCGAGGCGCGCCCGCTAAGCGAGGCCGCGCCAGCCGAAGGCAAGAGCGCGCCCAGTGGCAGCGAGAAAGCCGGCCCCTACAAGCACCTGCTCACCGGCGTTTCCTACATGCTGCCGATGGTGGTGGCGGGCGGGCTGTTGATCGCGCTGTCGTTCGTCTTCGGGATCAAGGCATATGAGCAGGAGGGCACGTTCGCCGCCGCGCTGATGCAGATCGGTGGCGACGCCGCATTCAAGCTGATGGTGCCGGTACTGGCCGGCTATATCGCCTATTCCATTGCCGACCGTCCGGGGCTGGCGCCAGGAATGATCGGTGGACTGCTCGCCAGCTCACTGGGCGCCGGTTTCATCGGCGGTATCGTCGCTGGCTTCATCGCCGGCTATTCGGCCAAGGCCATCGCCCACTGGGTGCGCTTGCCGGACAGTCTGGAGGCGCTCAAGCCGATCCTGATCATCCCGCTGCTGGCCAGCCTGATCACCGGCCTGGCGATGATCTACGTCGTTGGCAGCCCCGTGGCCGGTGTGCTGCAGTCGCTCACCCAGTTCCTCGACAGCATGGGCAGCACCAATGCCATCCTGCTTGGCGCGCTGCTTGGCGGCATGATGTGCGTGGATCTCGGTGGGCCGATCAACAAGGCGGCCTATGCTTTCTCTGTCGGCCTGCTGGCGTCGAGCAGCTACGCACCGATGGCCGCGACCATGGCCGGAGGCATGGTGCCGCCGATTGCCATGGCCATCGCCACCGTGCTGGCGCGGCGCAAGTTCGCCCAGAGCGAGCGTCAGGCAGGCAAGGCGGCCGGGGTGCTGGGCTTGTGCTTCATCTCCGAGGGGGCGATTCCCTTCGCCGCGAAGGATCCGTTGCGGGTGATCCCGGCCAGTATCGCCGGTGGTGCGCTGACCGGCGCACTGTCGATGTACTTCGGTTGCAAGCTGATGGCTCCGCACGGAGGCCTGTTCGTGCTGCTGATTCCCAACGCCATCAACCACGCGCTGCTATACCTGCTGGCCATCGTCGCCGGCAGTCTGCTCGCTGGCGTGCTCTACGCACTGATCAAACAGCCCGAGGCGCAGCCATTGGCGGTCGAGGCGCAATGAGCGCACGCCCCTGTTGCTCGGTTACACTGAGTTGAACAGCGCCTGGGAAGTAGGAGTCTGTTGAGTGAGCCAGGCGCCAATGCGCAGCGCTGGATCATCATCGACTTCTTGGCGCAGTCGCCCTCACAAAGAAAGGATCTTTTGTAGATGACTCAAGTTCTCGCGCATCGCTGGCGCTTCTTCCGTGCCGGCGGCTTCGACCAGGTGCAACTGGAAACCCCCGCCGACCTCGCCGCCCTGCGCGGTCTGGATCAGAAACTCTGGGCCAGCCTGGCCTGCCCGGTGAACAACCTGGAGCTGGATCGGCGCATGCTGCAGTACATCGACCTGAACAAGGACGGTCGTATTCGCGCGCCGGAAGTGCTCGACGTGGTCGATTGGACACTGGCGCGCCTGCGCGATCCTGCCGTGCTGTTTCAGGACGGCCCGCTGTTGCTGACCTCGCTCACCGACGATGCCGAAGGTGCCCGCCTGCGCCTGGCTGCACAGCGTCTGTTGGGCGTGCTCGGGCGTCCTGACGCCGAGAGCCTGACGCCGGCCGATACCGCTGATCTGGCGTTGCTGTTCCCGCCTCACGAATCCAATGGCGATGGTCTGGTGCCGGCCAGCATGACCGATGATGCCGAACTCAAGGCCGCCATTGCCGACATCATCGCCTGCCTGGGCGCGCAGACCGATCGCAGTGGTGAGCCCGCCATCGGTGCCGAGCAGATCACCGCTTTCTTCGACCAGGCGCGCCAGCTGCACGCCTGGCACGCGCGTGCCGCCGAACAGGGGCTGGATGCCTTCGGTGAAGGCACGGTGGCGGCGGTCGAAGCGCTGAGCGCCGTGCGCGCCAAGATCGACGATTATTTCACCCGTGTGGCCATGGCCGAGTTCGACCCGCGCGCCGCGGCCCTGATGAACGCCAAGGAAGAAGAATTGGTGCGTCTGGCGTCGCTGTCATTGGCCGATGCTGGCGAAGTGGCCGGCCTGCCCCTGGCGGTGGTGCAGCATGGCGACGAGTTGCCGCTGAACAAGGGGCTCAACCCGGCCTGGCAGAGCGCCGTCGACGAGTTTCGTCAGCGTGTAGTGGTGCCGGTGTATGGCGAGCAGGACAGCCTGTCGCGCGAGCAGTGGCAGCACCTGGTTGCGCTGTGCGGCAACTACCTGGCCTGGCGCGCGGAGACGCCGGCCGTGGCGATTGCCGAGGTACTGGAGCGCGGACACATTCTCGAACTGGTGGAGCAGGGCGCCGAAGCGCGCCTGCTGGCGCTGGTCGAGGAAGACAAGGCCGTGGCCGAGGCTGCCGATGGCCTGGTCGAGCTGGACAAGCTGATTCGCCTGCGCCACGGCCTGGTCAAGCTGCTGCGCAACTTCGTTTCCTTCCAGTGCTTCTATGCCCGCCAGGAGAAGGCGGTATTCCAGGCCGGGGTGCTCTACATCGACGGCAAGAGCTGCGAGCTGGCGGTGGAAGTCGGTGACGTCGAGGCCCATGCCAAGGTCGCGGCAGCCAGCGACTGCTTCCTGCTCTACTGCGCCTGCACCCGCCGCGGTGAGCCGGTGCGCGGCAAGGAGACGCTGAACATCGTGGTGGCGGTGACTGCCGGCAGCGAAGGCGATTTGCAGGCTGGTCGCCATGGCCTGTTCTATGACCGCGATGGCAACGACTGGGATGCCGTGGTGGTCAAGGTGGTGCAGAACGCCATCAGTATCCGTGAGGCGTTCTGGTCGCCTTATCGGCGTATCTCCAGCCTGGTTTCCGATCAGGTACAGAAACTGGCGGCCAGTCGTGACGCTGACATGGTCAGCAAGACTGCGGCCAAGGTTGGCGAAACCGGAGCTGCGCCTGCGGCAACGCCGGCGCCTGCGTTCGATATCGCCAAGTTCGCCGGCATCTTCGCCGCCATCGGCCTGGCCGTCGGTGCGCTGGGGACGGCGCTGGCGGCGGTAGTCACGGGGATTCTGTCGTTGGCCTGGTGGCAGGTTCCGCTGCTGCTGCTCTGCGTGCTGCTGGCCATCTCCGGGCCGGCCATGCTGCTGGCCTGGTTCAAGCTACGTCGCCGCAGCCTGGGGCCGATCCTCGATGGCAACGGCTGGGCGGTGAATGCCCAGGCCCGTATCAGCATTCCCTTCGGCACTGCGCTCACGCAAATGGCGGAACTGCCCAAGGGCAGCGACCGCGCGCTGCGCGATCCCTACGCCGAGAAACCGCTGGTATGGCCGTGGATACTGGCGCTGCTGCTGGCGCTGGGCCTGGGCTACTACGCCTGGAGCCAGGATGTGTTCAGCCCGCAGCCAGAGGCGCCGGCCGAAGCGGCGGCCCCCGCTCAGGACGCTGCGCAGTAGGTGCTTGTCTCCCCTCTCCCGCTTGCGGGAGAGGGGCCGGGGGAGAGGGGCATCCGACAACGCCGAGTCATCTGTATCACCCTCTCCCCATCCCTCTCCACTAGGCGTGCCCCCAATAAATGGGAGAGGGGGCCGTCCGTGCCAAGGCGCGACTAATCGTTCGCCTGCCAACATGTGTCAGTCAAGCACCTCAACCAGCCGGTAGGGTGTACTCGGCTTTGGCGTTCTGGCACGGCCTACATGTTCGGTAGGGCGTACCGGGATGCCGGCCGCCCGGAAGCAGTACGCCGTTGGATATGTGGGCTGCTGAAAACGGCGGACTGTTCGCTGGCGCTCCTGAGTCCGCCCTACATGCTGAACATCGTCCCGGCTCTCGTAGGAGCGGCTTCAGATTGGTAGGGCGTACCGGGACGCCGGCCGCTCGGAAGCAGTGCGCCGTTGGATATGTGAGGCGCTGAAAAACAGCGGACTGTTCGCTGCGCTACGAGCGGTCGGCGTCCCGATCCGCCCTACATGCTGGGTTCTTGTAGGAGCGGCTTCAGCCGCGAAAGCTGTTCGTGGCTGAAGCCACTCCTACGGGTTGGAATGCTTAGCCGGCCTGCCATTGGCGTATTGGCGGGTTTCACCCGCCCTACGTTCTCTCTCTGCCGGCCAATAGCTCCGCGACCCAGCGGGGCAACTGCTCGGTGGCCGGGCCATAGCGTTTTTCCGCGAACAGCGAATGGCCCTGGCTGGGCTCCAGATTGATCTCCAAGGTATGCGCGCCCGCGCGACGCGCCTGTTCGACGAAACCGGCAGCCGGGTAGACATGACCCGAGGTGCCGATGCTGACGAACAGCTCGCACTGCTCCAGCGCGTCGTAGATGCGTTCCATGTGATAGGGCATCTCGCCGAACCAGACGATATCCGGTCGTAGCGTGCCCTTCAGGCCGCAGCAGGCGCACGCCTGTTCGACCGGCATGTCGTCCAGCAGCGGAAAACGCTGCTGGCTATTGCTGCACAGCATCGACTGCAACTCGCCGTGCATGTGCAGCAAGCGTTTGGAACCGGCGCGTTCGTGCAGGTTGTCGACGTTCTGCGTGACCAGCAGGAACTCGCCCCGCCAGCCGGCCTCCAGCTCCGCCAGGGCCTGATGCCCGGCGTTGGGGGCGATGGCCGGGTCGCGCAACTGGGCGCGACGCATGTCGTAGAAACGCTGCACCAGCGCCGGATCACGGGCGAAGCCTTCGGGGGTGGCCACTTCTTCGATGCGGTGTTCTTCCCATAGCCCGTCGGCGGCGCGGAAGGTGCGGATGCCGCTCTCGGCGGAAATACCGGCGCCGGTGAGAATGACGATATTGGGATGGGGCATGGCGGCTCCGAAGCAGGTCTGCATTGCGGTAACTCTAAGCCAATTGCCAATCCGTAGGGTGCGCCGTGCGCACCAACGCCTTTGCCCAGGTGCGCACGGCGCACCCTACGGGCGTTCGCTTATCCGGTTCGGCAACGGAGGATTGCCCCCGTCTTCCGTGAGGATCAGAACCGTAGCCCGGATGAAATCCGGGAGTCACCGGCACATCGCTCCCGGATTGCATCCGGGCTACGCGGTTGCTGGCCTTGGAGCGGGTTCGTGGGTCATGCCCGCTCGCTCATCGCTGCCAGTGCCACCGAGGTAGCGGCGGTGCGGGTTTCCACGCCGAGTTTCACGTACACGTGCTCCAGGTGCTTATTCACCGTGCGCGGGCTGAGGCCGAGGATGTCGCCGATATCGCGGTTGGTCTTGCCGCAGGCGACCCAGCGCAGCACCTGCACTTCACGTTCGGTGAGCTGGAAGCGTGCCGATAGCCGCGCATGGGCCGGAGCGTCGTCGAGACTGAGGCTGAGCGGTTTCGACGCCGCGCGTGCGGCCTGCAGGATACGTGCGGTGCGCAGATGCGAGGCGACGCGGGCGAGCACTTCATCGGGGTTGATCGGCTTGGTCACGTAGTCGATGCCGCCGGCCTCGAAGCCCTGCACCACGTGCTCGCTGTCGGTCAGGGCGGTCATGAACAGCACCGGGATGTCGGCGCTGCTCGGCTCGGCCTTGATCCGTCGGCAGGTCTCGAAACCGTCCAGCCCCGGCATCATCGCGTCGAGCAGGATCAGGTCGGGCCTGCGCCGCTGAATGCGCCCCAGCGCGCTGGCGCCGTCCAGCGCCACCAGCACCATGTAGCCGGCGTCGTCGAGGGCGTCGGAGAGCAACGCGAGGTTGTCCGGTGTGTCGTCGACGATGAGGATGATGCCGCGTTCGGCCGACAGGCTGGCGGGCGAGCACGACTCAGGCTGGGGGAACGGCGCATTCATGTTCGGCCTCCTTCAGTTGGCGGTTGAATTCATCGAGCTGGAAATTTTTCACCAGCACACGCAGGGTGGCGGTGAAACTGGCGCAGCTCGGGTCACGCTGGTCGATGTCGTCCAGGCGTTGCTGGATGCCGCGCACGTAGCCCAGTGCGCCCAGTTCGCGCAGCGCCAGCAGGTCGTCGCTGCCCGGCAAGGCCATGGTCGTGGGCCGCGGCGGCTGCTCCTGGGTGCGGCGCAGCCAGGTCAGGCCGAGCTGATGCTGGATGCGCTCGAGCAACTGCGGGGTGTAACCGGT
>Ga0206116_1000204_pt1 | contig 87918 bp, 95 predicted proteins | sample 3A1Ametagenome_FD_178000 | JGI IMG/M metagenome (GOLD analysis project Ga0206116, IMG submission 178000) | Enriched microbial communities from leaf-cutter ant dump, University of Wisconsin, Madison, United States - 3A1A | ecosystem: Environmental > Terrestrial > Nest > Insects nest > Nest dump...
CTTCATCTCCAACCCGGACCTGCCCGTGCGCTTCCGTGCCGGCGCGGCGCTGGCCGAGCCGGACCGCACCACCTATTACGGCGGCGACGCCAAGGGCTACACCGATTACCCGGCGCTGGAATCAGTCGCCGCCTGACAGGTTTGCGGCCCCGAATTCCGCCCCCGGAATCCCCAATCGGGGCCGCAATTCCTCTCGACGTGAGAGAGCGCGTCGTGAGCGCGTCGTGAGACGCAAATCCCCGCTGCCCCCGGCCCGGTTCCCCCCTGGGCCGGGGGGCTTTTTTTGTGGGGCTCCCGTTACCCCGCCCCGCCGTCCTGATCCAGTCCACGGGCCAAGGCGGCGATGGTGCCGTAGCCGACCTGATCGGCCGGATCGATCTCCGCCATCTTGGCGAGGATCGCCAGCGCCTTGCCGCGGTTGTGGCGGCGCAGTTCGATGAAGGCCAGCGCCTTCATGGTGAACAGGAAAAAGCGCGCCGGCCCGGCCGCCGTCCAGTCGGTGGAGCCTGCGGTCAGCCGCGACCAGTCGGCCGGAAAGCCGCCCTGGAATGCTGCGGCATCCAGACCGATGCGGGCCACCCGCTCCGCCTCCCCCAGCTTCTTGCGGTTGAAGTAGAATTTATAAAGCGCATAGAAGACCGGCAGCACCCGCGGCCCCTTTCGGTGGGCTTCCCACAGCAACGCCTCGCAGGCGTCGGGTACGTCGCGGGCCTTCACCGCCTCCTGCAACAGTTCGTCGATCTGTTCGGGCACGTCGCCGAAGGCCATGCGGCCGTTCGACATCCTGAGTTCGATCGGTTCGTCGCTCATCGCTTCCCTCGCCTGTATTTTCCGCTGCTGCACTCAACCATCCGACGCACCGACGACGCCCCCATGGTACGCGCGGGAAGGCGCGGAAAGACCATAATATTTTTGTGCGGCGAAGTGTCGCGGCTGTCGCAAATCCGACACGCGCCAAACCCGACAAAACCGTTTGCAGACAAAACATTGTCGGACTTTCGCCACGGGCGATCACACTGACAATCCTTTTGAATCAATAACGTAGATGTTTGGCACGCGGCTTGCTCTTTGTTTCGGTAGATTGGCCGGCACCCCCGGCAACGCGGCTTGAGGAGGCGGGACATGGTGACTCTGACGGATGCGGCGGTTTCCACCCTGGAGCGGGTCCTGGCGAAGTCCGGCGGTGCTGCGGCCGGCTTGCGGATCGCGGTGACCGACGGCGGCTGCGCCGGCCTGAAATACCAGATGGGGCTGGAGGCGACGGCCGGCGACGACGATACGGTGCTCAGCTTCGGCCCCGTCACCATCTTCGTCGACGCCAACAGCCAGCCCTTCCTCAGCGGCGTGGTGGTCGATTTCGTCGAGGGCATCGAGGGCTCGGGCTTCAAGTTCGACAACCCGAACGCGACCAGCAGCTGCGGCTGCGGCAAATCCTTCTCGGCCGGTGAAGGCGGTGGCGGCTCCTGCTCGACCTCCTCGTCCAGCTGCGGATCGTCGGCCCCCTATTCGACCCACTGATCCCTTCCCCGGACACTCTTTTCCCCTAGGCGCGCACCCCACGGAAAGGCAGCAGCGACATGTGGAACTACACCGACAAGGTCAAGGAGCACTTCTTCAACCCGAAGAACTCCGGTGTCCTGGACAGCGCCAACGCGGTCGGCGAGGTCGGCTCCATCACCTGCGGCGACGCGCTGCGTCTGATGCTGAAGGTCGATCCCGACACCCAGATCATCCTGGATGCGAAGTTCCAGACCTTCGGCTGCGGATCGGCCATCGCGTCGTCGTCGGCGCTGACCGAGATGATCATCGGCAAGACGGTGGACGAGGCGTTGACCCTGACCAACCGCGACATCGCCGAGTATCTGGGCGGCCTGCCGCCGGAGAAGATGCACTGCTCCGTCATGGGTGCCGAGGCCTTGCGCGCCGCCATCGCCAATTACAAGGGCGAGGCGTGGGAAGACGACCATGAGGAAGGCGAGCTGGTCTGCAAATGCTTCGGCATCGACGCCGCCATGATCGAGCGCGCGGTGACCGTCAACGGCCTGACCTCGCTGGAGGAAGTGACCCACTACACCAAGGCCGGCGGCTCCTGCCAGACCTGCCACGAGAAGATCGAAGAGGTGCTGGAAGCGGTGATGGCCAAGACCGGCGCGTTGAAACCCGCCGCCAAGCATGCCCCCGGCACCGTCGGGCTGGACGCCATCAAGCCGCTGGAACCGAAGGCCGGACCGGCCGCCGCACCCAAGCTGACCAACGTGCAGCGGATGCAGGCCATCATGTCCGCCATCGAGGAGATGCGCCCGCAAATCCAGCGCGACGGCGGCGACGTGGAGCTGGTCGACATCGACGGCAAGGACATCTATGTGCGGCTCACCGGCGCCTGCTCCGGCTGCTCGCAGTCGGCCGGCACGATGATGGGCGTGCAGATGAAGCTGGTCGAGAAGCTCGGCGAGTTCGTGCGCGTCAAGCCCGCGTCCCTGATGCCGGTGGGAGCCTGATGCCATGAGCCAGGGAATCTATCTCGACAACAACGCCACCACCCGCGTCGATCCCGAAGTTCTGCAGGAGATGCTGCCGCTCTTCACCGAGCATTTTGGCAACCCGTCCTCGATGCACGGCTTCGGCGCCGCGGTGGGCGGCAAGATCGAATGGGCGCGAAAGCAGGTCCAGGCCCTGCTGGGCGCCGCCCATGACAGCGAGATCGTCTTCACCTCCGGCGGGACGGAAAGCGACAACACCGCCATCCTCTCGGCGCTGGAAGCCTATCCGAAGAAGCGCGAGATCGTCACCAGCGTGGTCGAGCATCCCGGCGTGCTGGCGCTCTGCGAGTATCTGGAGAAGAAGCGCGGCTATACCGTCCACCGCATCCCGGTGGACGGCAGGGGCAACCTCGACATGGACGCCTACCGCGCGGCGCTGTCCGACCGGGTCGCCATCGTTTCCATCATGTGGGCCAACAACGAGACCGGGACGATCTTCCCGGTGGAGGAGCTGGCACGCATGGCCAAGGAGGTCGGCGCCCTGTTCCACACCGATGCCGTCCAGTCGGTCGGCAAGATCCCGATGAAGCTGGCGGACAGCGCCATCGACATGCTGTCGCTGTCGGGCCACAAGCTGCACGCCCCGAAGGGCATCGGCGCGCTCTACGTCAAGCGCGGCCTGCGCTTCCGCCCGATGCTGCGCGGCGGCCATCAGGAGCGCTCACGCCGCGCCGGGACCGAGAACGCGCCCGGCATCGTCGGGCTGGGCGCCGCCGCCCAACTGGCGCTCGTCCACATGGGCGAGGAGAACACGCGGGTGAAGGCGCTGCGCGACAAGCTGGAACAGGCGATCCTGACGGCGGTGCCCAGCTGCTTCGTCACCGGCAACCCGGACGACCGCCTGCCCAACACCTGCAACATCGCCTTCGAATACATCGAGGGCGAGGCGATCCTCCTGCTGCTGAACGAGGCCGGCATCGCCGCGTCCTCCGGCTCCGCCTGCACGTCGGGTTCGCTGGAGCCCAGCCACGTCATGCGTGCCATGGGTGTGCCCTACACCGCCGCCCATGGCGCCACCCGCTTCTCGCTGTCGCGCGACACGACGGAGGAGGAGATCGACCGGGTCATCGCCGTGGTGCCGGGCATCATCGCCAAGCTGCGCAGCCTGTCACCCTACTGGCAGCAGGAAGCCGGCAAGCCCAAGGAATTCGCACCCGTCTATTCGTAACACCGGAATCGCAGGCCGGGTCGATGGCCCGTCCCGGCACCCCGCCCGACGACACCCCGTCGGGGCGGGTCCCCGGCCCGGCCTGCGACACTTTCCAAAGGGGACAAGCGTTCCCCACGCGCGAGGTGCCCCCATGCCCACCACCTTCGCCACCATCAACGACACCACGCTGCGCGACGGCGAACAGACCGCCGGCGTCGCCTTCACGCTCGACGAAAAGATCGCCATCGCCAATGCGCTGGATGCCGCCGGCGTGCCGGAGCAGGAAATCGGCATCCCCGCCATGGGCGAGGAGGAGCGCGAGGGCATCCGCGCCGTGGCGTCGCTGGGGCTGAAGGGCCGGCTGATGGTGTGGTGCCGCATGCATGACGCCGATTTGAAGGCGGCACTGTCCTGCAATGTCGGCTTCGTCAACCTGTCGATGCCGGTGTCCGACATCCATATCACGAGAAAGCTGAAACGCAGCCGCGCCTGGGCGCTGGCCGAGATCGAGCGCCGGGTGAAACAGGCGCGCGACCATGGGATGGAGGTCAGCGTCGGCGGCGAGGATTCGTCGCGCGCCGACATGGATTTCCTGATCGCCGCCGCGACCGTGGCGCAAGAGGCCGGCGCGCGGCGCTTCCGCTTCGCCGATACGCTGGGCGTGCTCGACCCCTTCCAGACGCGCGCCTGCATAGACCGGCTGCGCCGGGCCACCGACCTGGAGATCGAGATCCACGCCCATGACGACCTGGGCCTCGCCAACGCCAACTCGCTGGCGGCGGTGATGGGCGGCGCAACCCATGTCAACACCACGGTGAACGGCCTGGGCGAGCGTGCCGGCAACGCCCCGCTGGAAGAGGTGGTGGTGTCGCTGAAGCACCTCTACCACATCGACACCGGTGTCGAGACGCGGTCCCTCGGCACCATCAGCGATCTGGTGGAACGGGCCTCCAACCGGCCGGTGGCGGTCAACAAGTCGATCGTGGGCGCCGCCGTCTTCACCCACGAGGCCGGCATCCATGTCGACGGCCTGCTGCGCGACCGCAGCACCTATCAGAATTTCGACCCGGCCGAGGTCGGGCGCGAACACCGCATCGTGCTGGGCAAGCATTCCGGCACCGCGGCGGTGAAGCTGGCCTATGAGCGGCTCGGCATCGCCTGCGACGACGCCACCGCGCAGGCGGTGCTGCCGCGCGTCCGCGCGCTGGCCACCCGGGCCAAGCGGCCGCCCACGGCCGAAGAACTGCACGCCTTTCTGGAGGCGGCGACATGAGCAAATCCGGACCCGGTACCGGCATCCTCGCCCTGCTGCGCGAGGACGTCGCCTGCGTGTTCGACCGCGACCCGGCGGCGCGCAACGTCCTCGACGTGCTGACCTGCTATCCGGGCATCCATGCGCTGGTGATCCACCGCTTCGCCAACGCGGCCTGGCGGCGGGGGCTGCGTTGGCCGGCCCGTTTCCTGTCCTATGTCGCCCGCGCGGTGACCAACATCGACATCCATCCCGGCGCCAGCATCGGCCGCCGCTTCTTCATCGACCATGGTGCCGGCGTGGTGATCGGCGAGACGGCCGAGATCGGCGACGACGTGACGCTCTATCACGGCGTCACGCTGGGCGGCACATCCTGGACCAAGGGCAAGCGGCATCCGACGCTGATGGACGGCGTGCTGGTCGGTGCCGGCGCCAAGATCCTGGGACCGATCAGCGTCGGCGCCAACGCGCGGGTGGGCGCAAATTCGGTGGTGACCAAGCCGGTGCCGGAGGGCATGACCGTGGTCGGCATCCCCGGCCGGGTGGTGCGGCCGGAAGCCTATCGCAAGCTGTCCGATCCCCATCTTTCCAATCACGGCATCGACCTGGAACATCACCTGATGCCCGATCCGGTCGGCAAGGCCATCGCCTGCCTGATCGACCACATAAACCGCATCGAAGCCCGGCTCGAAGCGCACACCGCAGCGGAAACGTCACAGTTTCCTGCTAAAAGCATCCGCCTGTCGGAATTTCGCCTGAACGACATACACGGCGATATACGCTTGGACGGTGTAGCCTGCAGTTCCTGCGGCAACATCTGCGACCAGGAGGGGTGCGCCCCCTCGCCTTCCACCCAGCAGCACGCGTGAGGAGCCTTCGACGATGAGCGATTTCACCGACGACCTCGACGATCTGGAAACCGCGGAAGACTTCCTGCGCTTCTTCCAAGTCACCTACGACCAGCGTGTGGTGAACGTGAACCGTCTGCACATCCTGCAGCGCTTCCACGATTACCTGTCCGACGACATCGGGATGGAAGGTCTGGACGACGAAGGCACGGCGGCGCGCTACCGTTTCCACCTGGAACGCGCGTATCAGGATTTCGTCGTCTCCAACGCCATCGCGGAGAAGACCTTCAAGGTCCACAAGGAAGAGGCGCGCAAGATGGCCGACCGCTTCGTCCCGCTGGACAGCCTGCTGGGCACGCCGGTCGGCTAAAACGCCGGCGCCGTTTTGCGGAGCAAGGGGGGGCGTCTGCAGCGCCCCCCTTGCCGTCAGTGGACTTTACTCTCGTTCGGCCCGCCGTCGCGCCGGTAGACGTGGACGTGGTAGGCCGCCATCGGATTTTCGTCGAGATAGCGGAGCAGCTCCTGCTCCGTCCGCGGCGTGGCATCGCGGATCAGCACCTGCCAGGCGGGCTCCATCGTCGCGCGCATGGTCTCGTTGTGCGGCAGCATGATGAAGCCGGCCCATTCCGGATCGAAATCGGCCAGATAGCTCTTGGTGTAGTGCTTCATCATCGCCGCGTCGTTGACGTTGACGCTTTCCATGTTTTCGAAACAGACACGCAGATCCATCGCCGGTCTCCTCATGCAAAGGGCTGCAAACCCGCATACAGCCCGTCCAATAAACTGCAAGGGACGGGTGCAGGTCCGCGATGCTCGCTCGTGAAAACAGCCATAACAGTGAGATGGTACGCCGCCAGTGTGAAAAACAAGGGTTCGGCGACTGCCAAGGCGACGCTTTTCCACCGTCACCCATGCAGGGGACGCAGACTGCGCCATTGGTCATAATCCAGCGTTTTCAGGTTCGCCGATTGCATGACTCCTGTAAAATCCCTGTGACACTCCTCGCGCGATCGTGATGACCGACCTTTCGACTGCTTCCGACACACCCATCCGCATCCTCATCGTCGAAGACGAAAGCCTCGCCGCCATGGCTTTGGAGGAGGTTTTGGGCATGCTCGGGTTCGCCGTCGTCGGGATCGAGGACAATGCCGACGATGCGGTCACGGCGGCGGAGCGGCTGCGGCCGGACATCGTGATGATGGACATCCGCCTGCTGGGGCCCCGCGATGGGATCGAGGCCGCGGCGGCAATCCGCAAGCGGACCGGCATCCGCTGCATCTTCACCTCCGCCTTCGGCGATCCGGAAACCCGCCACCGCGCCGCCGACTGCGAACCCTTTGGCTTTGTCCGCAAACCCTATTTCCCGGCTGAACTGCAACGGGCCCTGGGGCAAGCGACGGAGATGCTGCGGGGCCGGGTCTAGAAAAATGCCGGCATGAGCCCTTTTCCCCAAATGCAAAGCGACCTCCAGGCGTCACCGCGCGGAGGTCGCCAAGTTCCAGGGAAAGGCAACGAAAGACAGGATCAGCCGAACTTGTAGCTGATGCCATAGCCGCCGCGCGGATAATCCCAGGCGATGTTCCCCTTGTCCTGGCAGACGACACGGCAGGTGCCGCATTCCAGGCAGCCGTCGGTCACCAGCGTCACGCCGCCGGTCTCGTTCTTGCTGTAGCAGGCGGCCGGGCAGCAGACGGTGCAGGCCTGCTTCTCGCAGGTCTGACAGGCCTCCACGCTCTTGATCTGGATGTGCGGCCGGCTCTCGTCGACGATGTAGCGGTTCTGATAGAGCTTCTCTTCGACCTTCACCATGATGCTCATCGCACGGCCCTCACCAGCTTGATTGCGTCACCGACCAGTCCCATCACCGAGCGGCGCTTGATGAAGGACTGCATGATCTGCTTCTCCTTCGTCTTCTTGTCGACGCTGTCCACGGTGAACCAGTTGTGGGCCGCCGCGGTGATTTCGTCGGGATAGGCGCCGAAGAACTGCTTGTTGCCGTGCATGATGCCGGGCAGTTCACGATACTTCTTCAGGTCCTTCATGATGAAGCTGTCGTCCAGCTTCTTCTTGTAGGCGGCCAGGTTCGACGCGCTGTAGCCCTTGCCGGCGGCCTTCAGCTCGATCACCGTCTCCGCCGCCATCCGGCCCGACGCCATGGCGAGGTTGGAGCCTTCGCGATGGGCGGCATTGTTGAAGTGGGCGGCATCGCCGACCACCATCCAGCCGTCGCCGTAGAGCTGCGGAACCGCCTTGTAGCCGCCCTCCGGGATCATGTGGGCGGCGTATTCCTTCATCTCCGCCCCTTCGATCAACGGTTTGATGACGGGATGCTTCTTCAAGTCCTCAAGCATCCTGTAAGGCGGGCAGGAGCCGTTCTTGAAGTCGGAGATCAGGCAGCCGATGCCGATCGTCAGCGATTCCTTGTTGGTGTAGAGGAAGGCGGTGCCGACCATCCCCTTGGTCACCTTGCCCATGATCTCGATGACGACACCTTCGTCCTCCTTGATGCCGAAGCGCTGCTGGATCAGCTCCGGATCGATGAAGAGGATTTCCTTGACCGCCAGCGCGACATTCTCCGGCGCGGCTTCGTCCTGGAGGCCGGCGCGCTTGGCGAGCAGGGCGTTGACGCCGTCGGCCATGATGACGACATCGGCGTGGATCTCGCCGCCCTCGCGGTCGGTGCGCACGCCGATGACCTTGCCCGACGGATCGCGGATCAGCTCCGTCACCGTCGTCTCGCAGATCTGGAGACCGCCGACCTTGCGGATCTGCTCGCCCCACCATTTGTCGATGTTGGCGCGGATGATGGTGTAGCGGTTCGGCTTGTCGCTGTTGAAGGCTTCCGAGCGGTAGTTGGTGCCGACGTAATTGTCGTCGCCCAGCAGCCAGACGCGCTGTTCGATGATGTGGCGCTCGATCGGGCAATCGTCCCGGAAGTCCGGGATGATCTTCTCCAGCTCATGGGCGTACATGATGCCGCCCTGGACGTTCTTGGCGCCGGGATATTCGCCGCGCTCAAGCTGGAGAACCTTCAACCCCTGCTTGGCCAGGGTGTAGGTGGCGGCGTTGCCGGACGGGCCGGCACCGATGACGATGGCGTCGAACTTTTCGACCATGTCGACAGGCTCCCTTCTCGTCCGGCGGTCAGCCGGCCATGCGGTTGATGGAGAGGCGGCGGCCGAAGGCGTCGGTCAGCGCCGGCAGGATCTTCAGCGCGTCACCGACCAGACCCAGATGGGCGAAGTCGAAGATCGTCGCGTTGGGATCGGTGTTGATCGCCAGGATCAGGTCCGATTTCTCCATGCCGACCCGATGCTGGATGGCGCCGGAGATGCCGGCGGCGATGTAGAGCTTCGGCCGCACCGTCTTGCCGGTCTGCCCGACCTGACGGTCGTTGCCGGCCCAGCCGGCCTGGACCAGCGGCCGGGTCACCCCGACCTCGGCGCCCAGCACCTTGGCGAGGTCGAAGACCAGCTTCATGTTCTCGACCTTGCCCAGCCCCTTGCCGGCCGACACGATGATGTCGGCGAAGGCCAGCTGCGCCTCGTTCTGCTCGCGGTCGGCGATGAAGTTCAGGACCTTGGTGACGATGTCCTCTTCGCGCAGATCCGGCTGGATTTCGACGACACGGCCGGTGCGGGCGTCGTCGCGCTCCGGCATCGCCATCACGCGCGGGCGGACGGTGGCCATCTGCGGCCGGTAGGCCAGCGTCTGGATGGTGCAGAGCAGCGTGCCGCCGAAGGTGGGCCGGGTGGCGGCCAGCGAGCGGTTGTCGGCGTAGATGTCGAGTTCGGTGCAGTCGGCGGTCAGGCCGGTCGCCAGTGTGGTGGCGATGGCGCCGGCCAGATCGCGGCCCAGCGTGGTGGCGCCCAGCAGCACGATCTCCGGCTTGTGGGTGTTCACCACATCCGTCATGACGCGGCAATAGGGATCGGTGCGGTAGTCGGCCAGCGCCGGGTCGGTCACCTTGTAGACGATGTCGGCGCCATAACCGATGGCGTCGCCGCAGATGCGGTTCAGGTCGGGGCTTTCGGCACCCAGGACCACGGCACCGACCTCCACCCCCAGCTTGTCGGCCAGCTTGCGGGCTTCGCCCAGCAATTCCAGCGACACGGAGTGGACGACGCCGCGCTCCTGCTCCACGATCACCCAGACATTCTGGTAAACCTTCAGGTGTTCGGGAAGCTGGAACTTGCGGCCCTGGGGCTTGCTCGGTTCGCTCATCGTCGGGTCTCCCGCAGGTAAATCGTCAGAGCCCGGCCGCGGCGCGGGCGAGCAGGTCGCCGGCCAGCTTGGGCTGGGCGGCGAAGATGGCGTCGATGGCGGCGGCGGCCATCGCATCGGGGGTCTCCGCATCGGCGATGATCATCTTCGCCTTCTCCGCCCGCGGCTTCGGCACGAACACCTTCGACACCACGGTCGGCGAGCCCTTCAGGCCGACCCGGCCCTCCTCGGCGCCGGTGAAGTCGCGGCTCCAGGTCTTCAACTCGTAGCGGGCGGCGCGGAACAGGTCGTCCATCTTGCCGAAGCGGATGGTGTTGGTGCCCTCCAGCATAGTGATCATGCAGGGCAGCTTCGTCTTCAGCACCTGCACCCCGCCTTCGGAGCGGCGCTGCACCACGATCTCCTTGGACGCGATGTCCAGATCCTCGATCCTGGTGATGTAGGTCAGCTGCTCGAAGCCGAGCCGGGTGGCGATGCCGGGGCCGACCTGGGCGGTGTCGCCGTCCACCGTCTGCTTGCCGCAGAAAACGATGTCGACCGGTTCCTCCTCGGCCAGCTTCTGGATGGCGGAGGTCAGGGCGTAGGAGGTCGCCAGCGTGTCGGACCCGGCGAACTTGCGGTCGGTCAGCAGCACCGCGTCGTCGGCCCCCAGCGACAGCGCCTTGCGCAGCGAGGTCTCCGCCATCGGCGGCCCCATGGTCAGAACCGTTACGCGGGCACCCACCTTGTCCTTCAGCCGCAGCGCCTCTTCGAGCGAGAACAGGTCGAACGGGTTGATGATGGCGGGCACGCCCTGCCGCATGATGGTGTTGGTGACGGGATGGATGCGGATCTGGGCGCTGTCGGGCACCTGCTTGATACAGACGACGATGTGCATCCCGTTCTCCTTGGCTTCCGCTCTCGCTGTGGCGCGCATGTGGGTTTGGGGCCGGCACCGGGCCGGGATGCACCCAGAACAGCAAGCGGCGTGCCAGCTGGCGGACACCGGCCAAGTCACGGGAAACACTGGAGATTTTCAAAAGGGAGAAAGCGCCCTCCCCTTGTCGCAAAGGCGACAAGGGGACGCTCATGTCGGTTTCGCTACAGCCTTGGCAGGTGCGAAATCAGACCGTTTCGATGTGGGCGATGACGCGGTCCAACTCCACGCCGACCCGGGCGACCATGTCGGCGATGCCATCCAGCCGGTGGTCGATCACCGCCAGTTCCACCGCATCGGCGGCGGCGGCGAGGTCGCGGGCCCCGACGGTGCGCGAGGATCCCGCCAGCTTGTGGGCGGCCTGCCGCACCTCGTCCCAGATCTCACCGGTCAGCGCGTCGACCAGCCAATGATGCGAAGCGCTGTTGGAGGTCACGAACTCGCCCAGCAAATGCCGGACGAACTCGCTGTCGCCGTCGAACAGCGCCGTCAGCGCCTCGAGATCGAGCGGCGGCAGGTCGGCGATAGCGGGGGTGGGGGCGGGAGCGGGCCGGGGTGCCGGCTGAGGCACCGGTTGCCGCAACCCAGCGGTCACCGACTCAGCATCTTGCGACGGATCGTCCAATTCCTCCCCCTCCCCGCTTTCACCGTCCGGCGGGGGCAGGAAACGGTCCACCACCCGACGCAGGTCGGCAAGGCTGACCGGCTTCGCCAGCGTGTCGTCCATGCCCGCGAGCAGGCAAAGCTGGGCCTCGTTCTCCGTCGCGTTTGCGGTGATGGCGACGATGGGCAGGCGGGCGCCGCTTTCCCCCTCTGCCGCACGGATGCTGCGGGCCAGTTCCATGCCGTCCATCTCCGGCATCTGGCAGTCGGTCAGCAGCAGGCCATGGCCGCCGGCCCGCCACAGAGCCAGCGCCTGGGCGCCGTCCTCCGCCGTCTCCATCACATGGCCGAGAAGGGTCAGCTGGCGCTGGATGACCTGACGGTTGGTCGGATGGTCTTCCGCCACCAGGATCAGCCGGCCCCGCGCCCGCGCCTCCTCCACCGTGGGCAGACGGCGGCGGCCGGCGGACGGCGCGGCAGGCTCCGGCGCGGGTTGCCGGTCGGCGCGTCCGCCCTCCCCCGCCGCCATCCGCCCGGCGGCGGCCAGGACGGCGCGGACCAGCCCGACCCGCCGCACCGGCCGGGCAAGCACCACGGTGCCGGCGCCGGAAGCCCCCAATTCCGCCACATCGCCGGAACTCAGCGCGTCGCCGCCGATCACCACACGCCCGCGCACCCGGCCGCGCGGATCGCGATCAAGCGCCGCGGTGTCGGTGCCGAGCGTGGAGACCAGCACGTCGCAGGCGGCGGTCGGCAGCAGGGTGCGCAAGGCTGCGTCGGCGTCGGCCGCCTCCACCACCTGGGCGCCGTCGGCGTTCAGATAGCGGGCGAGAAAGCCGCGCTCCTGCGCATCCGCCGCCAGGAGCAGCACGGTCACCCCCTGCAGCGGTGCCCGTTGCGTCATGGCCTGCCCGTCCACCGGAACCAGATCGGCGGCGAAGGTGAACCAGAAGGTGGATCCGACATTCACCTCGCTGCTGACGCCGATGTCACCGCCCATCAGCTCGGCCAGACGCCGGCAGATCGACAGCCCCAGCCCGGTGCCGCCGAAGCGGCGGGTGGTCGATGCCTCCGCCTGGGTGAAGGGACGGAACAGGCGGGTCTGGTTCTCCCTGGAGATGCCGATCCCGGTGTCGGTCACAGCAACACGGATGATGACATGGTCGCCGTCGAAATGCGCCAGCTCCACCCGCACGGTGACCGAGCCGGACTGGGTGAACTTCACCGCGTTGCCGGCGATGTTGAACAGCACCTGCCGGATGCGGACCGGATCGCCGACGACCTCCGCCGGCAAATCGGGGTCGATGTAGGTGACCAGCGACAGCCCCTTGGCCCTGGCACCCGGCGCCAGCGTGTCGGCCACCCCCTCCACCACATTGGCGAGCGCCACCGGCACCCGCTCCAGATCGAGCCGGCCGGCCTCGATCTTGGAGAAGTCGAGGATGTCGTTGATGATGGTCAGCAGGGCGCCGGCCGATTCCCGCACCACGCTGACCAGCTCGCGCTGGTCGCCGGTCAGGCTGGTGTGCTCCAGCAGCTCCAGCATGCCCTGGATGCCGTTCATCGGCGTGCGGATCTCGTGGCTCATGGTCGCCAGGAACAGCGATTTCGCCTGGTTGGCAGCCTCCGCCTCCGACCGCGCCGCCTCCGCCGCCTCGCGCGCCGCCACCAGATCCTGCGTGCGCTCCTCCACCTGCCGTTCCAGGCTGCGGTTCAGCTCGGTCAGCTCCTCGTACAGATGGACGTTGTCGAAGCCGATGGCGACCTTGGCGCAGAACACCTCCAGCAGCCGCCGCTCGTCGGCAGTCAGGGCGCGGCCATGCCCGAGATAGACCACGGTGTCGTGCCGGCGCGTGGCGGAGCGGAAGACCAGAACGCTGTGCCCGCGCTCATAGCGGTTGCGGCCATCGGCCAGCGCCGCGGTGACCGCCTGCACCGCGTCGGGCGGCAGCGCCAGGAACAGCGGGATCCCTTCCATCCCGACATGGCAGCCGGCACCGCCCAGCACCAGCGGCTCCGCCGGGCGCGGCCCGTCGCACAGGCGGCTGACCAGCGCCACCCCACCCGATGTCGGTCCATTGGCCGGCGGACAGACCCCGACGATCTGGGCCACGGCATGGCGGACGAACTCCGCCATCGTCCGCTTGCCCAGGAGGGTGGAGGAGGAGTCCAGGATGCGCTCCAGCCCCTCCCGGTGATCCTCGATGGCGGTGATGTCCTGATAGCCGCGCAGCGCGGCGACGACCGAGGTGAACAGCTTCTGCGCCGTCAGCTCCGTCTTCGATTTGTAGTCGTTGATGTCGTAGCTGAGGATGACGTCGCGTTCCGGCGCCTGACCCGGCTGGCCGGTGCGCAGGATGATGCGCACACGGCGGTTGCTCAGCTCGCTGCGGATGTAGCGGACCAGCCGCAGGCCGGCATCGTCGGATTCCATCACGACGTCCAGCAGGATCACCGCGATGGCCGGGTTGTCACGCAGCACCCCGCGCGCCTCCGCCGCGGTGGCGGCCGACAGGAACTGCGCCGGGCGCCCTTCGAAGGTGAAGCCGCGCAGCACCATCTTGGTGGTGGCATGGATGGCCGGATCGTCGTCGACGATCAGGATCAGCCAGGGTTCGACCGGCTCCGCAGCCTCGGCAACCGCCTCGACGGCGGGCTCCTCCTCCGCGAACAGGAATTCGTCGCTCATCACGGTCCCCCGCCGAACTTGCCGCGCTTTCTCCACCCAAACGCGCGGGCGACAGTACCATAAGCAAGGGAACGCCTGCCAGTTCGGCCCCCTCCGGCGGACATCGGGCGGCGATCGGGCGGAAAGGGTGGATTTGCCGCGTGGCAGCCGCCATGGTGGCGCCGTTTCCCATCGCGCATGTGCCGTCATGACCCTGCTTGCCTGCATCCACGACAAGGCCCCGCTGATCGAGGCGCGGGATCCCGACCTGGGCGACCTGTTCCCGCCCGGCTTCCTCGATCTGTACGAGGTGCACAGCTACCGCAACGCCGCGCGCATCCTGGCCCATGCCTGCACGGCAGAATTCCGCGAGATCACCGAACGGCTGATGGAGTTCCGCATCCGCACCGAGGACATCGTGGCGTCCGGCGGCAACAAATCGCAGATCGCCAAGACGATGGAACGGATGCTGAACCCGCTGGGCTGGAACGAGACGCGCATCCGCGGCGACCTGTTCATCACCAAGATGATCGTGACGCATGAGGAAAAGCGCCGCGTCGCCGGCAAGAACCGCGGCCAGACCGTCACCGAACAGCGCCAGCGCGAGGAGCTGTACAAGGTCAACGGCTTCATCGACGGGCACAAGATCGACTTCGTGAAGGGGCGCGTGTCCTTCGACCTGGAATGGAACAGCAAGGACCAGACCTTCGACCGCGATCTCTACGCCGCCCGCACCTTCTACGAATGCGGCATCATCAACGCCGGCGTCCTGTTGACCCGCAGCGCCGAACTGATCCCGCTGTTCACCGAAGTGGCGCGGCGGGTCGAGATGAAGAATTTCCAGAACAAGTACGGCGCCAGCACCACCTGGATGAAGAAGCTGCTCTACCGCCTGGATGCCGGCCGTGGCGGCGGCTGCCCGGTGCTGGCGCTCGGCATACGCCCGGCGGTGGTGTCGGATTTCGAAGACTGGAAGGACAGCCACCCGGTGGTGCGGCAGGCCGCGACCTTCGACATCGACACCGGGGCGGAAGACGAGGACGATCTGTGGTGAGGGCGCGGAGGGCTCCTCACCGGCACCTCATGCGAACTTGCGGTCGGTCAGCAGCAGCCGCACCGCGAAGCCCAGGAACAGCACGCCGGCGATGCCGTCCAGCGCCGTGCGGACCCGCGGGCTGGACAGCACCCGCCGTGCGGCACCGGCGCTGAGTGCGGCGATGCCGACCAGATAGAGACCGCCCAGCACCGAGATGATGTTGCCGAGGATGAAGGTCTGCAACGCCACATGGCCCAGCTCGGGGGCGATGAACTGGGGCACGAAGGCCAGCTGGAACAGGATGATCTTCGGGTTCAGCAGATTGGTCAGCAGCGCCTGGACGAAAACGCGGCCGGTGCCCGCCGGGGCCGGAGCGTCAATCGACGGGACAGGCTCGGCACCGCGGCTGGTCCAGACGCTCCACAGCGACCGCAGGCCGATCCAGGCGAGATAGGCGCCGCCGGCATAGCGCAGCAAGTCGAACAGCGACGCCGACGCCGCGATTAGGGCGGAGATGCCGGCGGCGGCCAGCAGGGAATGGACGGTGTTGCCGACGCAGATGCCGATGGTGGCCACCACGCCGGCCTGCCGGCCGTCGGCGATGCTGCGGGTCAGCACCAGAAGCGAGTCCGGTCCCGGTGCCAGGACCAGCACACAGACGGCGACCATATAGAGTTGCAGCAGATGGAGGTCGAGCGGCAGGGTCATCGCGGGGCGGCCTTCGGGCAAGGGTCAGGCAGGGGACTTGGGTGCTCAGTCGGGCCAGCGGCGGTGGATCCACAGCCATTGCGCCGGCTTGTCGCGGATCCAATCCTCCAACAGGCGGTTCAGCCTTTCCATAAGAATTCGCGCATCCGCATTGCGGTCGCCGCTGGTCGGGTATTCCTCCGGCGGCAGGACAGTGACGCGGAAATTGGCCCCCTCCAGCCGCTCGGTCCGCGCCGCGCACAGCGGCAGCTTCATCTTCATGCCGAGAACGGCGGCCGCCGGGGCGGTCATGGCGTCGCGGCCGAAGAAGGGCACGGGAATGCCGTCATTCATCTTCTGGTCGATCAGCATGCCGACATGGCCGCCCCTGGTCAGGTGACGCAACAGGATCTTGGCACCGTCCGGCCCCTTGGGGATCTGCGTGCCGGTCGCCGCCCCGCGCAGCTTCACCAGCAGCTCGCCGACCATCGGGTTGTTGGGCGCGCGGTAGACCAGCCCCAGTTCCAGCCCGCGCAGGCGGGCAGCGACCGACTGCACCTCCCAATTCGCCAGATGGCCAGAGACCATGAGGCCGGCCTTGCCGTCCTCGCGCAGCGCATCGACATGCTCGATGCCGACCACCTCGGTCCGTTCGCGGCCGATCTGCTCCAGATGCGGATATTCGGCGATGGTGCGGCCGAGATTGTCCCACATGCCGCGCAGGATCGCGTCGATCTCCGCCCCGCCCTTCTCGGGGAAGGCACGGGTCAGGTTGCGCCGGGCACGGGCGCTGTTGGGCAGCCACGGCCCCACCGTCCGGCCGATCCAGCCGCCGAGCGCCGATGCACGGTCCAGCGGCAGCGTCCGGAACACAGCGCAGACGGCATGCACCAGCAGCGCCTCCACCGGATAGCCGATGCGGCGCGTCAGCCATTTCTGCAACGGGCTACGCGGCTTGGCCATCGGGGCTTCCTTTCAGCGAAACATGCGTCAGCAACGCGGCGAGCGCGCTCTCATCGGTCCAGCGCACCGACACCGGCAGGACGGCGATTTTCGCCCGCATCTCCGGCGGCAGGCGGACGGCGTCCTTGGCGGTGGTGACCGGCAAGGCACCCAGCGCCGCAGCGCGTTCGATCAGCGCCGCCACTTCGGCCGGGCGGTAGGGATGATGGTCGGCGAAGGGCACCCGCTCCGCGATGCGGGCGCCGAGCGCCTCCAGCGTCGCGAAGAACTTCTCCGGCCGGCCGATGCCGGCGAAGGCCAGCACGTCGCGGCCGGCAAGGCGGGCGGCGGCCTCCGGATCGGGCTCCAGCCGGGCGATCAGCACCGGGCGCCCGCCGGCCAGCGCCGCCAGACCGTGGCGGTCCTCGCCCAGGATCACCAGCGCATCGGCGCGGGCAAGGCCGTCGGCCACCCGTTCCCGCAGCGGCCCCGCCGGCACCAGCCGGCCGTTGCCGAAGCCGACCGCGCCGTCGGCGACGATCAGCGACAGGTCCTTGTGCAGGGCCGGGTTCTGGAATCCATCATCCATGACGATGGCCGCGGCCCCGGCGGCAACCGCGCGCTCCGCGCCAGCCAGCCGGTCGCGCGCCACCCAGCAGGGCGTCGCCCCGGCCAGCAGCAGCGCCTCGTCGCCGACATCGGCGGCGGTATGGCGGCGGGGGTCGACAGCCAGCGGACCGGCCTCCCGCCCGCCATGGCCGCGGGTCAAAGCATGGACAACCACGCCGCGGGCCTGCAGCGCCGCGATCAGCGCCAGCCCGACCGGCGTCTTGCCGGCGCCGCCCGCCACCAGATTGCCGACGCAGACCACCGGGACGCCGACCTTGCGCGGAACGGTCCCTGCGATGCGCCGCCGCCCGGCCAGACCGTAGAGCGTCCCAAGCGGCGCCAGCAGGGCGGAGGCGAGACCGGGCGGCCTGTACCAGAAGGCGGGGGTCTTCACGGCGGCGCGTTCCCTCAGGCGGCGGTCCGGATGCCGGCGGCGCCCAGCACCGGGGACAAAGCCGCCAGCGCCCGGTCGATGATCCGCCGGTTGTCCGCGGTCACCCGTGCCGCCCCCGCGACGATGCGGTCCCGCGCCCGGTCGTCGGTCAGCAGCCTGCGCGCCTCGCGGGTCAGCGCCTCGCCGTCCGCCACCGGCAGGGCGCCGCCGGCGGCCTCCAGCATGTGGGTGATCTCGCCGAAATTGAACATGTGCGGACCGTACAGCACGGCACAGCCCAGCTGCGCCGGCTCCACCGGGTTCTGTCCGCCATGGGGGATGAAGGATCCGCCCATGCACACCACCGGTGCGGCACGGTAGAACAGTCCAAGCTCGCCCATGGTGTCGGCGACATAGACGGCATGCTCGGGCCCCGGCAGGCGATGACCGGCCGTCCGCTGCAGAACCGGCAGCCCGCGCGCCCGCATCAGTTCCGCGATGGCGTCGCCGCGATGGGCATGGCGCGGGGCGACGACGGTCAGCAGGCCGGGCAGCACCGGGGCCAGCGCGGCATGGACCGCCGCGGCGATCTCGTCCTCGCCGGGGTGGGAGCTGGCGAGCAGCCAGACCGGCCGGCCGGCCAAAGCGGCGCGCAGCGGCTCCATCGCATCGGCGACGGCGGGGGGAGGCTCGGCGGAGAATTTCAGGTTGCCGACGCTGGCGACGCCGGGGGCGCCGAGCCGGCGCAACCGCTCCGCATCGCCCTCGGTCTGGGCCAGCGTGACCTGGAAGGTCGACAGCAGGCCGCCGATCAACCCCGGCGCGTTGCGCCAGCGCGAGAAGCTGCGTTCGGACATGCGGGCGTTGACCAGCGCGGCCGGGATCGAACGGGCGCGGATGCCGGCCAGCAGGTTCGGCCAGATCTCCGATTCCGTCCACAACACCGCATCGGGCCGCCAATGGTCGAGGAAGCGGTCGACCGCGCCCGGCAGATCGACCGGCACATACTGGTGGATCGCGCGCTCCGGCAGCCGCCGGCCCATCAGTTCCGCCGAGGTGACGGTGCCGGTGGTCATCAGCACGGTCAGGTCGGGCGCGCCGTCCAGCAGCCGGCCGACCAGCACGAGGACCGAATTCGCCTCTCCCACGCTGGCGGCATGGATCCAGACCAGCGGCCCGGCCGGCCGGGCTTGCGATGCCACGCCGAACCGCTCCGCCTGGCGCGCGGGGTCTTCCTTGCCGGCGGCACGGCGCCGGTCGAGATAGAGGCGCACCGCCGGCCCGGCAACGGTCGTCAGGCCACGGTAGAGGGAGTGCAGCATCAAGGTCCGGAACAGGAGACTTACGACAACGGGCGCGTTGCCGGTTCCCCTGATACGGAACACCGGCCACGCGCCCGGCGGCACCTTAGCACGCGGCAACCGTTCCGTAACAGGGGCCGGTGCGCCGCATCGCCCTCACCGTTCCGCCAGCGCCAGCTTGGCGCCGAGTGCGGCAAAGGCGGCGGCAAAGCCGCGGCGCATCCAGGCCATCACCCGCGGACGGGACACCACCTGATCGCGCACCGCAGCGGCGAACAGGCCGTAGATGACGAAGACGGCGAAGGTCAGCGCCATGAACACACCGCTGAGTTCCAGCATGCGGGTGAGCGGCTGCGGGTCGGTCTCGCTGACGAATTGCGGCAGGAAGGCCAGGAAGAAAATCGACAGCTTCGGGTTCAGCACATTGACCAGCACCGCCCGCAGGATCATCCGGCCAGCGGTGCGCCGTGTCCCGTCCGTCTGAACGCTCAACGCCCCCTGCTCCTTCAGCGTCGCCCAGGCCATGTAGAGCAGATAGAGCACGCCCAGGATCTTCAGCCCCTGGAAGGCCACCGCGCTGGTGTGCAGCAATGCTGCCAGCCCCAGCGTCGCCGCGGCCATGTGCGGCACGATGCCCAGCGTGCAGCCGAAGGCCGTAACCGCACTGGCCCGCGCCCCCTGCGACAGCCCCGCCGCCAGCGTCAGCAGCACCCCGGTTCCGGGCGAGGCGACGACGATCAGGGAGGTGATCAGGAAGTCGGGAGTCATGACCGGGGGCCTCGCGCGGGTTGTGGTTTCGCGAAATGGAACCATGCCACAGGACCGCCGCCAAGCCGAATGAGCGGAAGAATGCTCCCCAGCCTTACGTGAAGGGCCGCAGGTTCGACAGGAACTGTTCGGCCGAGCGGCGCCAGGAATAGCCCAGCGCATAGTCGCGGCAGGCCTGCGCCGGGATCGCCAGCGCCCCTTCGACCGCCCGCTTCAGATCCTCGTCCAGGCAGCCGGCGCCGGAGCCGTCCACCACGTCCAGCGGTCCAGGCACCGGATAGGCCGCCACCGGAACGCCGGATGCCAGCGCCTCCAGCAGCACCAGCCCGAAGGTGTCGGTGCGCGACGGGAAGACGAAGACGTCGGCGGCGGCGTAATGCATGGCCAGCTCCTCGCCATGCTTGGCGCCGACCCAATGGACGGCCGGGTATTTGCGCTGCAACTCTTCCCGCGCCGGGCCGTCGCCGACCACCACCTTGGTGCCGGGCAGGTCGAGGCGCAGGAAATCCTCCAGGTTCTTCTCCACCGCGACGCGGCCGACATACATCGAAACCGGGCGCGGCAGATCGAGGAAGTCCTTGTCGCGGGGCCGGAACAGCTCGGTGTCGACCCCGCGGGTCCAGCGGCGGATGTTGGCGAAACCGCGGGTCGTCAGCGCGTCCTCGATGGTCTGGGTCGCCACCATCACCGCCGAGGACGGCTTGTGGAAGCGGCGCACCACCGCATAGGACAGCGCCAGCGGGATCGGCGCGCGGTCGCGCACATATTCGGGAAAGCGGGTGTGGTAGGCGGTGGTGAAGGGCTTGCCGTGCTTCAGGCAATAGGAGCGTGCGGCAAAGCCCAGCGGCCCTTCGGTGGCGATGTGGATGCAGTCGGGCCGCAGGCCGTCGATCATCGCCCACAAGCGCCGCTTCGCCCCCAGCGCCAGCCGGATCTCCGGATATGTCGGCATCGGCAGGGTGCGGAAGCGGTCGGGGCCGATCACCTCGACGCTGTGGCCCATCGCCTCCAGTTCCGCGCGCACGGTGCCGATTGTGCGCACGACGCCGTTCACCTGCGGGTGCCAGGCGTCGCTGACGATCAGGATGTTCACGCCGCTTCCCGTTCCTTCGCCGTGATCTTGCCGCCGGTGGGGGTGCTGCTGGGACCGGTGGTGGCTAGCCGCTGCGCCATGACCTCCGTCCAGTGGATGATTTCCAGCGCGCCACTGTCGTGCTCGACCAAGGCGGTGCAGGACTCGACCCAATCGCCGTCGTTGCAATAGAGGATTCCTTCGATGTCGCGCATCTCGGCGGTGTGGATGTGGCCGCAGACGACGCCGTCGACCTTGCGGCGGCGGGCTTCCTCGCCGAGCGCCTCTTCGTACTTGCCGATGAATTCGACCGCGGTCTTCGCCTTGTGCTTCAGGTAGGCCGACAGCGACCAGTAACTGAAGCCCAGCTTGCGGCGGACCCAGTTGAACAGGGTGTTGACGTGCAGCAGCGTGACGTAGGCGTGGTCGCCGAGCAGGGCCAGCCACTTGGCGTAGCGCACCACCGCGTCGAACTTGTCGCCGTGGGTGATCAGCAGGCGCCGGCCGTCGGCGGTGGTGTGGACCCATTCGTCCACCACATGCACGCCGCCGAACTGCAGCCCGACATAATCGCGCGCCGCCTCGTCATGGTTGCCGGGGATGTAATAGACCTCCACCCCCTTGCGGGCGCGGCGCATGATCTTCTGCACCACGTCATTGTGGGCCTGCGGCCAGTACCAGCTTTTCTTCAGCCGCCAGCCGTCGACGATGTCGCCGACCAGGAACAGGTGATCCGATTCGGTGTGTTTCAGGAAATCGAGAAGCATTTCCGCCTGACAGCCGCGCGTTCCGAGGTGAACGTCGGATATCCAAATGCTGCGGTAACGCTTGACCGCTGGGACGGCGTCCATCTTCCGCTCCGTCGTCGCCATGGCCGGTGGCCATCAAGACAACTGCCGTATAAAGGAAAGAGGAGTGTCTTGACAACCATTTGAAACAGACGCACCTATTCGTCACAACGATTTGGGCTATCGTCACACCGTCGCAGTTTTACTGTAATGGAACCGCCGTGAGCCCTTCACTGTTCTGTAACAGAAGGCGCACTTCGCGCCGGCCAGGGAGAGCGAATCGGTGCGCGACACGGTTCTGATGGATGAAAGCCCGGCGGTTGGCACAAGCCGCGGCGAGGATGCCGCCTTCGACGTTCGGCGGCTGCTGGTGATTCACAATCCGACCGCCGGCGGACGGCGGGCGCGGCGGCTTCGCGCGGTGGTCGCCCGGCTGGAGGCGCGCGGCATCGGCGTCACCGTCAGGCCGACCGGCAGGCGCGGCGATGCGGAGGAGTTCGCCCGCTCGGCCGATCCCGCCGAGGTGGATGCGGTGGTGGCGGCCGGCGGCGACGGCACCATCAACGAGGTCATCAACGGGCTGGCCGCCCATGCCAAGGCAGGTCGGCCGCTGCCGCTCGGCATCGTACCGATGGGCACCGCCAACGTGCTGGCGGCCGAACTGGGCCTGACGATGGATGCGGAGCGCATCGCAACGGCGATTGCCAGCGGACGGCGGACGACGATCTGGCCGGCGCAGGCCAACGGACGGGTGTTCTCGCTGATGGCCGGGGCCGGGCTGGACGCGCGGGTGGTGGAGCGGGTCGATCCCAGGGTGAAGCGGCTGATCGGCAAGGGCGCCTATGTCGCGGAGACGCTGGTGCAACTGGCAACCCGGCCCGACCATCGCTATCGGGTCACTTTGGACGACGGGGAGGCGCAGGAACTGGCGTCGGTCATCGTCGCCAAGGGGCATTTCTACGGCGGCCGCTTCATCTGCGCGCCCGATGCGCGGCTGACCGAGCCGGAGCTGCATGTCTGCCTGTTCCCGCGCGGTGGCCGGCTGAATGCGCTGCGCTATGTCTGGGGCGTCACCGCCGGACGGCTGGCGCGCTTTCCGGATTATCGGGTGGTGACGGCCAGGCGCGTGCGGATCGAGGGGCCGGCAGGCGACGGGCTGTTCGCCGACGCGGTGCAGGGCGATGGTGACGTGCTGGCCCGGCTGCCGGTGGAGATCACGCTGGCGGGATGGCGGCTGCCGGTGCTGGCCGGGTGAGAGCGATCACCGCGACGGTGGCAGTCCCCGCGCAGCCCTCGCCTGCTCCTGCAAGGCCACGTAATGGTGCCAGACCAGCCGCGCCGCCAGCGAGCGGTAGGGACGCCACGGCTCGGCCACTTCGATCAGCTGCTTGGCCGTCGGCTTGTCCGCCCAGCCTTTCAGCCGCTGGACGCCCAACTGGATCGCCAGATCGCCGATGGGCCAGATGTCCGGCCGGTCGAGCGTGGTCATCAGATAGACCTCCGCACTCCAGCGGCCGATGCCCTTCAGCGCGACGAGTTGGGCAATCGCCTCCTCGTCGGGCAGGTCATGGATGATGTCGAAATCGAGCCGGCCGCTCGCCACCGCCTCGGCAAGGCCGCGGGCATAGCCGATCTTCTGGCGGGAGAAACCGCAGGCGCGCAAGGTTTCGTCGTCCAGCGCCAGGATGGCGTCGGGGGTAACGGCGCCGCCCAGCCGGTCCTGCAGCTTGGCCCAGAGCGCCAGCGCCACCTTGGTGGAGAGTTGCTGCTCCATCACCATGCGCAGCAGGCCGACGAAACCGGTCGGCCGGCTGAAATCACGGATCACCGGACCGCCGACGCGCAGGCATTCGGCGAAAATTGGGTCGAGCGCGGCCAGATGGTCAACACTCATCTGCCGCGCTCCACTCCGAAAACCGCTGAATCAAGAAACCGCTGAATCAAGACTGCCGACGGATCAGGCCACCAGCTCGATGGCGTAGTCCTCGATCACGGTGTTGGCGAGCAGCTTGCTGCACATCGCCTCGACCTCCTTGCGGGCGGTCGCCTCGTCGGTGCTCTTGAGCTGCAGCTCGATCACCTTGCCGGCGCGGACGTCCTCGACGCCGTCGAAGCCCAGCGTGTGCAGCGCGTGCGCAATGGCCTTGCCCTGGGGGTCGAGAACGCCGCGCTTGAGGGTGACGTGAACCTTGGCCTTCATCGGATGTCCGCTCGCTTTACGGTGTTGGGTGGAGGGGTGGTAGGTGGATGGATGGCGGTCACTGGATCGTCTTCGGACCCTTGACGTCGCTCGGCCCGCCTTCCGGCAGGATGCCGAGGCGCCGCGCGACCTCCTGATAGGCTTCCTCGACACGGCCCAGATCCTGGCGGAACCGGTCCTTGTCCAGCTTCTCGTTGGTCTTGACGTCCCACAGGCGGCAGTTGTCGGGGCTGATCTCGTCCGCCAGGACGATCCGCATCTCCTCGTTCTCCCACAGCCGGCCGAACTCCAGCTTGAAGTCCACCAGCTTGAGGCCGATGCCGAGGAAGAGGCCGGACAGATAGTCGTTCACGCGCAGGCTGAGCGCGACCATATCGTCGAGATCCTGGGGAGCCGCCCAGCCGAAGGCGGTGATGTGCTCCTCCGACACCATGGGGTCGTTCAGCTCGTCCGACTTGTAATAGTATTCGATGATCGACCGCGGCAGCGGCGTGCCTTCGGGAATGCCGAAGCGGCGCGACAGGCTGCCGGCGGCGACGTTGCGGACGACGACCTCGATCGGGATGATCTCCACCTCGCGCACCAGCTGCTCGCGCATGTTCAGGCGGCGCATGAAGTGCGTGGGCACGCCGATCTCGGACAGCCGGCTCATCAGATACTCGGAGATGCGGTTGTTCAGCACCCCCTTGCCGGTGATGACGCCCTTCTTCTGGTTGTTGAAGGCGGTGGCGTCGTCCTTGAAGTACTGCACCAGGGTGCCCGGCTCCGGCCCTTCGAAGAGTACCTTGGCCTTGCCTTCGTAGATGCGCCGGCGTCGTGTCATCGTATCTTCGTCCAAATACGTAAGGACCGGTCAAGCGAGCTTGCCGGCCCAGGAATGTGCCTGAGTGATATAGCAAGCTGGGTGCACGAACACAACGACGGGGGCGGGAGGGCAGGATTGTGCGGTCGCGGATCCCGAGGGTGCAGCGGCGGGGTAAAAGATCTCCACGGATTTGACGGATGTGGCGCTCCGAACTCATGGCTTTCGGGAAAGGCCGAGATCTCGGCAAGCTCAAGAAATCCATGAAATCCGTGTATAAATCCGTGACATCCGTGTATAAATCCGTGACATCCGTGGAGATCTTGCCCGCCGGTACGCAACTGACCAGGCAATCGCCCCCCTCACAGCTCTACCGGCGTGTAATTCACCGCGTGCGGACGGCCGGGGGCGAAGTGCCAGATCGGGTTCAGGTCGGGACGCTCAACCCGCGGCACCGCCAGCAGCGAACTGGACGAGGTGCCGAAGCCGCTGGACAGCAGGAAGTCCATGGCGCCGCGCTCGTCCGGCGTGCCCTCCCAGATGCGGCTGCCCATCAGTTCCGGCCAGCCGCCCCAGGCGAAGGTTTCCGCGTCGAGCGCGTCGAGGGTCGGCGGCACCGCATGCTCGAACAGTGGGTGGTAGAAGGCGGTCCGCGGGTCCTGCGGATCGTCCAGTTCGAAGGCGGTCAGCATGTGGACGCCGGCGGGGATCGACGACACCTCCGGCCGGTGGCGCGGGTTGGCGCCGCGGTGGACGACCAGGAAAGCGTCGCGGTTGTCGGCGATCACCAGATTGAACGGGCGATAGGCGCGGATGTCGAGGTCGGCGAAGCTGCGCGCCGCATCGGCAGCGTCGGCATGGTCGAGCGCATCCAGCACCAGTTCGCCGCGCGACCGCTTGCCGGCCTCCGGCCCCAGCGTTCCGAAGCGGTTGAGGATGACCGCCACCACCCCCTCGTCGTTCAGCCCCATCCAGGAGCCTCCGGCCAGCTCGTCCAGCCCGGCGACCACGTTGGGGCGATCGGGCCAGTGGCGGGCCGGGGGCAGCCAGGGGCGCCCCACCATCTCGTCACGGTTCCCGGCGACGACCAGCGGCCAGATTGCATCGGGTCGCCGCAGGAGAATCACACTGCACATGCCTTGCCCTGTCTTCGGTTGCGTCTCTGGGGATGCCGGTATCTGGCGGGGAAGCCCATGGATGTCGCCGGGGTTATCCTGCCACCCGGAGGCCCTGCGGAATATCCGCGGGTGCGACGCGGCGGGGCAGTGACGACAACCGGTTCCAGGCTATATTATCCTTATATACGGGAGCGAAACCAATAAAGGAGCCTGGGTCCCCATGACGACCTTCGACGACCGCGAAAAGGCCTTCGAGAACAAGTTCCAGCACGACGAGGACCTGCTCTTCCGCATCCGCGCCCGGCGCGACCGGCTGGCCGGCGAATGGGCCGCCGACCTGATGGGGCTGTCCGGGGGGGAGGCCGAGGCCTATGCCCGCCAGATCGTGGACACCGACATCGCGACCCCCGGCCCGCACGACATCCGGGACAAGCTGAGCGCCGACCTGCACGCCCGCGGGGTCGACATCTCCGACCACCGCGTCGAAAAGCAGATGGCGCATTTCCTGGACGTCGCGCGCCAGCAGGTCACGCAGTCCTGATGGAAGGGGCCTGACAGGAACGGAATCGAGCACGCCCTTCGCCGCCCCGATGCCGGCGGGGCGGCTATTCCGCTGCGCGGCTCAGAACACGTTGACCGGCATAGTCGGCGATGCGGCGGATCAGCGTGTCGATGTCGCCCTTCAGCCGGGCAAATCCGGCGTGGCGCTCCAGCGTCTCCTCGTTCATGTAGAGGCGCCGGTTGATCTCCAGCTGGATCGAATGGCGGCCGCGTGCCGGCTCGCCATAGCGCGCCAGCAGTTCCACGCCCTTGTAGGGATCGTTGATCGACACCCGGTGGCCGAGGCCGCGCAGGGTGTCCGCCACCAGACGGACGAAACCCGGCTCGCTGGTGGTGCCGTCGCGGTCGCCGATGACGAAATCCACCGCCAGCGGATCGCGCCCGTCCGGTCGCAGCGACGACGGCATGGAATGGCAGTTGACGTGCCATACGGCGCCGAACCGCTCCGCCAGGCCGTCCAGCGTCATCCGCATCTGGGCATGGTAAGGGCGGTAATAGCGGTCGATGCGGTCGGCGACCAACGATGCCGGCAGCTTGCCGTCATAGAGCGGTATGCCCGGCCGCAGCATGGCCCGGATCAGCCCCATGCCCAGCGTGCTGCGCGGCGTCGGACGCAGCCGCAGCGGCAGGTCGCCGTCGATCATCGCCGGATCGATGTCGTCGACGGCTCGGTTCACGTCGATGCACGTCCGTGGGAAAAGCGCGCACAACAGTGTGCCGCCATGGTCGGGGGCCGTTGCGAACAGCTCCTCGACATGGGTGTCCTCGGCCTGGCGCAGCAGCGGGTGCGGGCAGATCACCCGGAAATCGTCGGGATAGACGCTGCCGCTGTGCGGCGAATCGAACAGCACCGGAAGGCGCGGGCCAACCGGGTCGTTGCGGACCAGAACGTCATCGATCACGAAGCTCATCGACCGGCCCCGACCAGATAGCCCCCAATCAGATCGCCCCCAATCAGATAGCCCCCACCTGGAAAACCCGAGTGGAACAACCGCCAGTTCAAGTGCCGCAACGCCCACCGCCGCCCTTATCGATCCGGCGGATCCTATAACCCATGCGTCAACTCGCAGTCGACGGCCATTCGTCATGATGCTGCCATGCTGCCGCAACATTGCGCCAGACGCATCAGCCAAAAAAACCGCGGCAGCGCACCGGCCCGCACTGGCGTGGAGTCGCTTGGTTCGCCATACTGTTCGGAGCGCCCACCGCTGGCGAGCTTGCCGCTTGACCGATCCGCTCTTCGCCCCCGTAGAACTGACGCCGCCGGACATCGCGCCCTATCGGCGCGGCAACACCGGCATCGACCACGTCACCAGCCTGCCGGCGGCAGAGCCCGGGCCCCATGTGGTGCTGAACGCGCTCGTCCACGGCAACGAACTGTGCGGCGCCATAGCGCTGGACGCCCTGCTGCGCATGGGATTGCGGCCGACGCGGGGGCGGCTGACCTTCGTCTTCGCCAACGCCGCGGCCTACGCCACATTCGACCGCCAGAACCCCTACGCCTCTCGCTATCTGGACGAGGATTTCAACCGGCTGTGGTCGCCGGAGCAACTCGACGGCCGGCGGGACAGCATCGAGCTCCGGCGGGCCCGCGCCCTGCGGCCGGTTTATGAATCGGCTGACCTGCTGCTCGATCTCCATTCGATGACGGCGGACACCGCACCGCTGACCCTGTGCGGACGGACAACCCGCGGGCGCGACCTGGCGCTCGGCCTCGGCTATCCGGCCTGGGTGGTGGCGGACGGCGGTCATGCCGGCGGCAAAAGGCTGATCGATTACGGCAACTTCGCCGAACCCGAGGGGTCGCACACCGCCATCCTGGTCGAATGCGGCCAGCATTGGCGGACGGAGACCGCGACGGTGGCGCTGGAGAGCTGCCTGCGCCTGCTTCTCGGGCTGGAGATGATCGACCTGCCGGCGAACGGTCCGCGCATGCGCCCGCGCAACCAGCCGCAGCGGGTGGTCGAGGTCACCGAGGCCATCACCGCCGCCAGCGAGCGCTTCCGCTTCACCGCCCCCTTCGTCGGGATGGAGGTGATCGGCCGCGCCGGCACCGTCATTGGCTGGGACGAGGGTCACGCGATCGTCACCCCCTATGACGACTGTGTCCTCATCATGCCCGCCCGCCGCGTGAAGGCCGGCCAGACGGCGGTAAGGCTGGGTCGGATCGTCGGGTGAGTTCGGTCGCCCCTTGGGGTGTCCTTAGTGTGCGGGCAAGATCTCCACGGATGTCACGGATTGAAACACGGATTTCACGAATGTGACGTCGCCAAAGCCTTCACCTCCTTGAGAAGCCGGGGCTTAGCCGCGATCAAGAAAAATCCGTGTAATCCGTGTCTAAATCCGTGACATCCGTGTCAATCTTTCCCCCGGATCTGAAGCACCCCAAGTAGCCAGCGCCCCTTACTTCGCCGTCGGTTTGCCTTTCGTCCAGGCCGCATTCGCGCTGAACAGCGGCACGGTGGAGATCGAGGTCTTGGCCGAAGCGTCCTTCACCTGTCGGCTGTACACCACATAAACCAGCGTGTCGTTCGGCCGGTCATAGATGCGGCGGATGGCGATCGACTTGAAGATCAGGCTCTTCCGTTCGGAGAAGACCTCCTCCCCCTTCTGCGACAGGTCGATGTCGCCGACGGTGACCGCCCCGGTCTGGCGGCAGGCGATGGAGGCGTTGGACGGATCCTCGAACCAGTTGCCCTTGCTCAGCCGGTCGATCAGGCTGCGGTCGAAATCGACCAGATGGCAGGTGATCCCCTTCACCTTGGGGTCCTCGATGGCCTGGACCTGGAGGCCGTTGCCGGTCCAGTCGTTGGAGAAGCGGCCGATCACGTCGTCCGCCAGCGCCGCCGAAGGCAGTGCGAGCCCGGCGGTCAGCAGGCCCAGAACCAAAAGGCCGGCGGAAACGTTCATCAGGGGAAACGGGCTGCGCATCGCGACTGGGTCTCCGGCAAGGACGGGCGGGGACCGCGGGCCGCGCGGTCCGGCAAAACACTCCCCTAGATCGGAGGATCGGGCGCCACCGTCAAGCGCCCACCTTCGGAGGTCCGGCCACCGCGATGACAGACCGCAGCCAGTTCGCCTCGATCCCCCCTGCGCTTCCCCCCGCGCCGGAGGCTCCGCTCGCCGGTACGCCGGAACCGGCGACCGAGCCAGTGCCTCCGCCCGGTCATCGCCGCAATCCGCAAACCATCGCCACCGTCGGCCTGTTCGTCATCGCCCTGCTGTTCACGCTGTATTTCGGGCGCGACGTGCTGCTGCCGATCATGCTGGCGCTGATCCTCAGTTTCCTGCTGCGGCCGCTGGTCCGCGCCCTCTACCGCGTCCGCGTGCCGGAGGGCATCGGCGCCGCCATCATGGTGCTCTCGCTGCTCGGCGGCGTGCTGCTGGCGGTCTACACCCTGTCGGGCCCGGCGGCGGAATGGGTCAACCGCATGCCGCGGGTCATGCACGAGCTGGAGTTCAAGCTGGGCGACATCCGCGCCGGCATCGAACGCGCCCGCGAAGCGTCGCGCCAGATCGAGCAGATCACCAAGGAGACGGGCAACGAGGCCGGACCGGTGCGCGAGGTGGTGGTGCGCGGCCCGACGCTCATGGAGCAGGCGGTCAGCCAGGTCGAATCGGTGCTGGCCAATGTCGTGATCCTGCTGGTGCTGCTTTACTTCTTTCTCGCCCGTGGCCGCCATTCGCTGGAGGCGCTGATCGGCACAATGCGCGATATCGACGACCGGGTGCATTACGCCATGGTCGCGGCGACGCTGCAGCAGAACATCGCCGCCTATCTGATGACCATCACCGCCATCAATGCCATCCTGGGGCTGGCGACCGGCCTGTTGATGTGGTTGTGGGGGCTGCCGAATCCGGCCCTGTGGGGGGTGATGGTGGCGCTGGCCAACTACATCCCCTTCATCGGCCCGGCGGTGATGACCGGCGTGCTCTTCCTGGTGTCGGTCCTGACCTTCGACAGCCTCGGCACCATCATCCTGCCGCCGCTGTCCTTCGTGGCGCTGACGACGATCGAGGGCAATTTCCTCACCCCGATGATCGTCGGCCGGCGGCTGTCGCTGAACCCCATCGCGGTGTTCGTGTCGATCCTGTTCTGGGGCTGGCTCTGGGGCATCCCCGGCGCGCTGCTGGCCGTGCCGATCCTGGCGATCCTGAAGATCCTGTTCGACGCGCACGAGCCGCTGAAGCCGGTCGGGGCCCTGCTGGGCGACTGAGGGGGAGCCAAGGCCCCCTCATGTCCCTTCACGCCACCGAGGCCAGCGGCAGGTTCACCAGCAGGTTCTGCGGCTTCAGCTTCAGCCGCCGTCCGTCCGTCATCGCCAGCCCGAGATAGACCGGCCGGCCGGCGAGGTCGGGGCGCATGGCGGCGGGATCCGCGAAGTCCAGGTGGAACAGGGCGAGGATGCGGGCCAGCCGCTCCTCCCCCACCTCGACCCCGTTGTAGAGGTCATTCAGGATCGCGGTGGCGGCGCTGTCCAGCCCGACATGCCAGACCCAGCGGTCGTCGCGGATGTTCTGCACCGGCTGGATGGCGACGGCCACGCCGAGGAAATGCCCGACCCAGGCCTCCAGCACGCGGGCCAGCGCGTCCAGCCCGGCGGCAGCGAAGGTGATGTCCAGCACCGTGTCGTGCCGGCCGTCGCGGCCCCAGTAGAGCGGGTGGTTGGTCTCGTCGAGAATGTCCAGCTCGACGCTGCGCGGGGCGGTGCCGGCCTCCACCACGAGACGGCCGAGCGAGCCGAAGCCGCCGGAAGCCGCCATCGTCTCCACCGTCTCGGCATCGGCGACGCGGACGCGGCCATCCTCCACCGACACCGTCTGCTCGCGGAAGAACAGCTCCCCGGCCCGAGCGCGCAGGCCGGACGGCGTTTCGTCCAGGATGCCGCGCAGGATGGCGTGGACCAGCTGGTCGATGAACAGGCCGGGTACGCCGCGGGCACCCTCGCGGAACAGGCGGATGTAGCAGCCCTCCAGCGTCCCGGCGGCAAGCAGCCGGTCGCGGAAGCCCAGCCAGACCTGGAAATTCTCCCGCGCGTCCGCATCGGCGACGGCGTCGATCAGCGGAGCCGGCACGGCCCGCGCCGGATCGTCAAGCAGGGCTGCGTGCAACGTGCGCTCGGCGTCGCAGGCCTCCTCCGGCGGGCGCATCTCGGGCCGGAGCAGGTAGGCGCGCAGGAAATCGGGCGTCACCGCCAGATGGTTGTCGGCATCGCGGGTCAACAGGTGGAAACCGGACGCCGTCCAGAAATCGGTCATGCTGCTGGGCACCTTTGGTCCTGAAGGCGCCTATCCGACGACAGAGCCGCCGGCAGACGCAAGTGTCTTATGCTCGGCCCCAGCGCCGAGGGTCCTGTCGAGAAAGGCGTCGATATCCGCCCACACCCGGTCGCGGATGGCGTCGCACTCCATCAGCAGCTCATGCCGGGCGCCGGGATAGCCGATGAGATGGGCATTGCCGAGCCGGGCGGCCACCGAGCTGTGGGCTTCCGCCCGCACCACACGGTCCTCCGGCGCGCTCAGCAGCAGCACCGGCGTGCGCACCCGTTCCAGCGGCAGGACGCGGCGCAGCGCGTCCTCCGCATCCAGGGCGGCAGCGACCCAGGCGAAGCTGACGCCGCCGACGCGCAGCTCCTGCCGCTCGGCATAGGGGGTGTGGAAGGCGGCGTAGCGCCGTGGGTCGGCGGTGATCCTGTTGTCCGGACCGAAGCGCCCCTCCGCAGGGTTGTAATCGCCCTGCCCAAGCGCATAACGGGCCCCCCAACCACAGGCGAGCCCGAGGCTGGCCAGCCCCCGCACCAGCCAGCGCGGCAAAGGCCCGCTGTGGATGGCGTACATCGGCGCCGCCAGCAGGACCGCGGCGTAGCGGTCCGGATCGTCATCGGCATGGCGGACGAGCGCCAGCGTCGCCGCCAGCCCACCCATGGAATGGGCGAGCAGGATCACCGGTCCGCCCGTCTCCGCCGCGACCGGCGCCACCACCTGCCGATGGACCTCGTCGAGATCGTCCACCAGCGTGGTGAAATCGGTCAGGTGATGGATCTGCCGGTTGGGCAGAGGCCGGTCGGACAGGCCCTGGTTGCGCCAGTCGAACGCCACGACACGGAAGCCGCGGGCGGTCAGCGCCTCCGCGGTTTCGGCATATTTCTCGATGAACTCCGCCCGTCCGGTCAGCACCAGCGCCGTTCCGCGGGCCTGCTCCGGCATCGGCCAGACGGCGACGCGCAGCCGAACCCCGTCGGGCATCGCCACGTGACGCATCTCAGCCGGGGCGGGAACACCATTGGCGAGGCGATCCGCCGCAAATTCGGATGCAGTCCAGGCGGCATCATCGGCCATGCTTTCTCCCCTGACCGTTGTGTTGCAGGCCGGAAGGGCGCCCTCCAGGGTAACCCACTCCGAATTCGTCAAGATATTAGAAACCAGAAATAGTGGCGATATCTTGTCTCGACTCTGTGAGGGAACTCTTTTCCTTGAATGGCGTTGGTCCGCCGTTGGAGGTGTACCGATGAAGACAACACGCATCATCGTCCTGGCGTTGACCGCCGCGACCCTGAGCGGGACTGCCGTCCCGGTGCTGGCGAATGGAAAGGCCAAGGTTCCGCCCGTGCATGTAGAGCATGAGGATGGCGAGGAGATCCTTGTCCACAAGGGGGAAGCGTCCTTCTACAGCCAGAAGTTCCACGGCCGTACGACGGCGAACGGCGAAACGATGAACCAGAACAAGCCGACCGCCGCCTCGCGCACCCTGCCGCTGGGTTCCAAGGCCACCGTCACCAATCAGGAGAACGGCAAGAGCGTCGACGTCATCGTCAACGACCGCGGCCCCTATGTCGACGGCCGTGTGATCGACCTGTCGCGCTCCGCCGCCAGAAAGCTGGACATGATCGAGGACGGAACCGCCCCGGTGAAGGTCGAGGTCAAGCCGTCGGAACAGCCGACCGACACCGCCCGCGAAAAGGTTGAGGAGAAGGTCGACCAGCTGACTCCCGGCAGCCAGGTCGCCCAGGGCGACGGCAACCGGAACAACGGAAACTCCGGCGGCAGCAGAAGCGACACAGTGTCGCACTCCGGCTCCGGCAAGTAATGCTGCGACGCGGCGAAGAGGGCTTCCGATTCGCCGCGTCGGTCGCGATGCTTTTATTGCATCGCCGAACCAACAGTCACCATACAGTCAAACCATTGAAAAGGATGGGACTTCGTCGGTGGAATTCCAGCCGGCGGCGAAACAGTCGCACCCACGGCGCCACATCGTCCGGACCGGATCGAGCTTTTGCGATAAGTCCATGATCCGGCGTCATTTCTCCTGAAATACCTCGGCATGCAAGTAATCCCTTACCGCCGAACCGGCTTCCATTTTGCCAACGCCTATCGGAGGGAGCGGTCGGCCGCCCTGCGGACTTGTGCGGAACGTTAGAGATTTTTTTGCATTTTTGGAGGAGACGTGGTGCCATTCCCATCGCTGCGGTGCACACGACGCATTGCAGCGAACGGCACGGCGCCCGGGCGTCAGATGCCGGAACAGGCACCGAGAGAAAGAGGAATTGCTGCGATGGACGACGTGCGTCAGGTCCGCAAGGATACCGAAGGCTACTGCATCGAAGACCTGTCTGTCGGCATGACGGCCAGCTTCGCCAAGACGGTGACGGAAGCCGACATCGTCCTGTTCGCGGGCATTTCCGGCGACACCAACCCTGTCCACATCAACCAGGAATATGCCGCCACCACCATGTTCCAGGGCCGCATCGCCCACGGCATGCTGACGGTCGGCTTCATCTCGGCCGTTCTGGGCACCAAGCTGCCGGGGCCGGGCTGCATCTACATGAGCCAGACCCTGAAGTTCAAGGCGCCGGTCCGCGCCGGCGACACCGTCACCGCCCGCGCCACCGTCACCGAACTGATTCCGGAGAAGCGCCGCTGCGTCATCAAGACCGTCTGCACGGTCGGCGAGACCGTGGTGGTCGAGGGCGAAGCGCTGCTGATGGTTCCGTCCCGCGGCTGATCGCATACGGCCGATCGGCCTGCTTGCGAGCGCAAAACACGCCGGCGCGTTTACCCCGCGCCGGCGTCGGTCTATATAGACGCCCGAGCAAGCGGACCCGCCGAGGTCCGCCCACAGCACCGGGGCGCGCATGCGACTGTACAGACACACCGCCGACCTGCCGGCCGAAGAGCGGGGCGCCGTCGTGGCGCTCGGCAATTTCGACGGCGTCCATCGCGGGCATCAGACGGTCATCGGCACCGCCCAGCGCCTTGCCGCGGAGCTGGGGGCGCCGTCCGCCGTCGTCACCTTCGAGCCGCACCCGCGCAGCGTCTTCCGTCCCGACGACCCGCCCTTCCGCCTGACGCCCTTCCGCGTCAAGACCCGGCACATCGAGGCGCTGGGCGTCGACCAGCTGATCGTCTGCCATTTTGACGACGGCTTCCGCCACAAGACCGCGCAGGCCTTCGTCGACGAAATCCTGGTCGGCGGGCTGGGCGTGCGGCATGTCGTCTGCGGCTATGACTTCCTGTTCGGGCACAAGCGGTCGGGCGATCCCGCCTTCCTGCTGCAGGCCGGGCGCGCCCAGGGCTTCGGCGTGACCGAGGTCGGGCCGGTCTCCGACGAGCAGGGCGGCGTCTATTCCTCCACCCGCGTGCGCGACGCGCTGACCGCCGGCCGGCCGCGCGAGGCCGCCTATGTGCTGGGCCATCCGTGGGAGATCGAGGGGCGCGTCGTCCATGGCGACCAGCGCGGCCGCACCATCGGTTTCCCCACCGCCAACATCGAGCTGGGCGAGTATCTGCGCCCGGCCTTCGGCGTCTATGCGGTGCGCGCCGGCATCGACCGCGCCGGCGAGACGGTCTGGCTGCCGGGAGTCGCCAATCTCGGCGCCCGCCCCACGGTGGACGGCACGGTGGCGCGGCTGGAGGCCCACCTGTTCGATGTCGATCTCGACCTGTACGATCTGCATCTGCGGGTCCAGATGATCGACTTCCTGCGGCCGGAGATGAGGTTCCCCAGCTTCGATGCGCTGAAGGACCAGATCGTCCAGGATGCCGCCGCCGCCCGCGCCGTGCTGGCGGCCGGCTGACCGGGAGGAGCGTGGAATGGGCCAAGGGGTGGAACGCGTCCTGATGCTGCTGTTCATGCTGAACCAGGGCGGCCCGACCACGCTGGAGTTCGCCAGCATGGAGCAGTGCAAGGCGGCAGAGCCGATCATCATCCAGAATTACCGTGAGATGACCGGCAACACCGTGCTGTCGCGCTGCATCCGCATGGTGCTGCCGGCCAACTGACCGGACCGCACGCGCGACAGGCTTGAACGGCCGGCCGGCGATCCGCGCTGGCGGCGGTGGTTTCATCTGATACAGTGCCGCCCCGTCTCCGCTTCGCTCCAAAGTCACCGATGCCCCGCCCCGACTCCCTGACCATCCGCATCCTGCTGACGGCGCTGGTCGCCTTCGGCCCGCTGTCCACCGATCTCTATCTGCCGTCGCTGCCGACGCTGGTGCGGGTGTTCGGCACCGACGTCGCCACGGTGCAGCTGACCCTGTCGATCTTCCTGGTCGGCTTCGCGGTGTCTCAGCTGGTCTATGGCCCGATGTCCGACCGGTTCGGCCGGCGCCCTACCCTGCTGGTGGGGGTGACGATCTATCTGGCCGCCAGCGCCGTCTGCGCCATGACCAGCAGCATCGATGCGCTGATCGCGGCCCGCTTCTTCCAGGCGCTGGGCGCCTGCTGCGGCCCGGTGGTGGCGCGCGCGGTGGTGCGCGACGTGTTCGGGCGCGACCGGGCGGCGACGGTGCTGGCCTATATGTCGATGGCGATGGCGCTTGCCCCGGCGGTGGGGCCGATGCTGGGCGGCGTGCTGACGGAATGGTTCGGCTGGCGCGCCAACTTCGTGCTGCTGACCGTCTTCGCCTGCTGCATCCTCGCCGCCGTTTGGTCGATGCTGGGCGAGACCAACGCGCATCGCGACGAGGACGCCTTGAGGCCAAGCCGGCTGGCGGCGAACTATCTGCTTCTGCTGCGCAACCGCGGCTTCCTCGGCTATGTGCTGGTGGTCGCTTTCTCCTACAGCGGCATCTTCTCCTTCATTTCCGGCTCGTCCTTCGTGCTGATCGAGCAGATGCACCTGACGCCGGCCCAGTATGGCGCCAGCTTCGGCGCGGTGGTGCTGGGCTACATGCTCGGCACCTTCCTGGCCGGGCGGTTGACGCCGCGGCTGGGCGGGGCGCGGATGATCCGGATCGGCACGCTGCTGTCGATGGGCGGCGGGCTGGTCGGCGGCGGGCTGGCGCTGGCCGGGGTGCTGCACCTGCTGGCCATCGTGGTGCCGGTCTTCCTGTTCATCCTGGGCACCGGGCTGACCCTGCCGAACGCCAGCGCCAACGCCGTCGGTCCCTACGCCACCATGGCCGGGCTGGCCTCCTCGCTGCTGGGCTTCGCACAGATGGCCATCGCCGCGGTCATCGGCATCGTCGTCGGCCACATGAACGACGGCACCGCCCTGCCGATGATGGGCGCCATCGGGCTGGTCGCCCTGGGCGCCCTGCTGGCGCACCGTCTGCTGGTCATCCCCGCGGCGACGAGCGGGCGATCCGCCTGATCCGGCCCTGTTGGGAGGCATGACGGGAGGAATGGCGGGAGGTGCGGCGGCGCTTCCGAGCTTTCCCGGCATCGTCACCGTCCTCTTTTCCCAACTGCGGGAAACGATCCAGCAGGATCGTGAACAGGATCGTCACGATCAGGCACAGGCCCAGCGTCATGCCCGCCAGCATATAGTATCCGGCGCCGCAGGCGATCCCGAGCGCGCCGGCCACCCAGATCACCGCCGCGGTGGTCGCCCCGCGCACGCTGTCGCCCGAGCGGAACATCACGCCGGCGCTGATGAAGCCGACCGCCTGGGCCACGCCCTGGATGACGCGGACGGGATCGCTCGGCCGCTCGTCCCCCGTCGCCTGCAGCCCGGCGTAAAGCTCCAATGCGACCAGCGTGGTCAGCGCACAGCTGATGGATATCAGCGTATGCGTGCGCAACCCCGCCGCCTTGCCCCGCATCTCGCGGTCGAGTCCAAGCAAAGCGCCGCACAGGGCTGCCGCCAGCAGCCGCAACCCGATTTCCTCGGCAGTCAGGACACTGGTCAAGCCCATGAAATCACTCCGGTTTTTACGCCCTCCAAACGGCCTGCCACTTTTTTGGGGCAGACGGCATTTTTCACTTTGAAATCGTTCGCGTTGGATCTATGTAACGCGAACTCGCAAGCGCACGTGCCGCTGGCCCGCCCCTCGGCGTCTCCGAGATGTGGTTATGCAACGACGTAACGCGTGATCCCCGACCGTCCCTTAAACAAGGCGGCGACTTGGAGGTTACGATGGTTGATGTTGTTGTGGGTGGGCGCGTGCTCACCCGTCTCCGAAATTTGTCGCTCCTGGACCATACGGACAGAACAGGGTTCTGTACGGGGCAATCCAGTATTGGCGGCTTGAGCGCCTGATCAGCTTTTTCAGTTGCTGATCGGCCCGCTCGGCCGCTCCGTTCCCCCCGACCTCACCCGTTCCGTTCCATCATCTTGCGTCCCAGGAGACCTCGATGACCCAGAAGATTGCGCGCTTTTTCGAAGAGCAGCGCCCGCAGACCCCTTGCCTCGTCATCGATCTGGACGTCGTCGAGCAGAACTACAACGATCTGCACGACGCCCTGCCCGACGCCCGCATCTTCTATGCGGTGAAGGCGAACCCGGCCGCGGAAATCCTCAGCCTGCTGGCCCGCCTCGGCTCCGCCTTCGACTGCGCCTCGGTTCCGGAAATCCAGATGGCACTGGCTGCCGGCGCCTCCCCGGACCGCATCTCCTTCGGCAACACCATCAAGAAGGAAAGCGACATCCGCCGCGCCTTCGAACTGGGCGTGCGCCTGTTCGCCTTCGACAGCGAGCCGGAACTGGAGAAGATCGAGCGCGCCGCCCCCGGCGCCCGAGTCTTCTGCCGCATCCTGACTTCGGGCGAGGGCGCCGAATGGCCGCTGTCGCGCAAGTTCGGCTGCGACCTGAAGATGGCGCGCGAGCTGCTGCTGAAGGCCCGCGACATGAACGTGCAGCCCTATGGCGTGTCGTTCCATGTCGGCTCGCAGCAGAAGGACCTGATGCAGTGGGATCACGCCATCTTCCAGGTGGCGCAGCTGTTCCGTGAGCTTGAGGTGCTGGGCGTCGACCTGGGCATGATCAACCTGGGCGGCGGCTTCCCCACCCGCTACCGCACCGACGTGCCGGAATGCACCGCCTACGGCCAGGCGATCTTCGACTCGCTGCGCACCCACTTCGGCAACCACCTGCCGGAGACGATCGTCGAGCCGGGCCGCGGCATGGTCGGCAGCGCCGGCATCATCGAGAGCGAAGTGGTCCTGGTGTCGCGCAAGTCGGCCGAAGATCCGAAGCGCTGGGTCTATCTCGACATCGGCAAGTTCGGCGGTCTGGCCGAGACGATGGACGAGGCGATCCAGTACCCGATCGAGGTGCTGGGCGATGATCTGGAGAGCGACCGCGAGGCGGTGATCCTCGCCGGACCGACCTGCGACAGCGCCGACGTGCTGTACGAGCGTGCCGACTACAAGATGCCGGTGGACCTGAAGTGCGGCGACCGCGTGCGCATCCACGCCACCGGCGCCTACACCACGACCTACTCGGCCGTCTGCTTCAACGGCTTCGAGCCGCTCAAGCACTACTGCATCTGAGGATATGGGCGGGGCAATGCCCTGCCCGTCCTCGGTCCGCCAAGAGAAAGCCCGCCTGCCGGTTCATCCGGCTGCGGGCTTTCTCTTTTCCGGACGGCTATTTTTTATGCAGCCCATTTTTTGAGCAGCCCCAAGTATCGGGCAAAGAAAAAGGCCGCCTCCGATCAACGGAAGCGGCCTTTTTCTTTGCGTTCGCCGGCCGGCGTACAGGCGCTCATTCGCGCCAGAACGGCTTCGACATCTCGCGCTCGGCATCCAGGCGGCTGAAGCCGATGTCCTGGAGCATGCGGTCGTCCAGATAGCCCAGTTCGCGGCGGGTGACGACGCGCTGGCGCCACAGGCCCAGCAGATTCGAAGCGATTTCGACGACATGGCCGAAGGTGGTGGTGGCGTGGCCGGTCTCGGCCGAGTGCAGAAGGGTTGCCATGATGGAGATTCCTGAGATGTCTTGTTTTGGAGGGTCCGCCGGTCGGCGATCACGTCCCCCTTGTGTGGAAATATAATTACGCTCCTTTGAGCCATGTTGCCACCCCCAGCGGCAACATGCCCGCTTTGCAGGCAGCGAAGAACTCGCCATGGAATGTCACCGATCTGTGGCAAAATCGTCATTGCGGATACTTACGGTTCGCCAGACTGACAATAAAGGACCCCCACACCGACACCCCCTGGACAAGACAGGCTGACTTGGGCGATGTATTGTTTTACTTACGGATCAATCCAGCGGACCAGTGGACAGGCTTATGAGCAGCATCCCCAGCCCCGCCGGCGCGCCCGCCGGCCAGCAGTTCGAGACCATCGGCTTCGATGGCGACGACACGCTCTGGCACAATGAATCGCTGTTTTCGATGACGCAGGACCGCTTCCGCGCCCTGCTCGCCCACGCCGCCGACCCGACCGACCTGGACCGCCGCCTGCTGGAGGCGGAACGGGCGAACCTCAGCGTCTATGGCTACGGCATCAAGGGTTTCGTGCTGTCGATGATCGAGACGGCGATCGCCGTTACCGACGGCCATGTTCCCGCCCGCGACCTGCAAAGCCTGATCGACTTCGGCAAGGCGATGCTGGAGCACCCGGTGGAACTGCTGCCCGGCGTGAAGGAGGTGGTGGAGACGCTGGCCGGCCGCCACCGGCTGGTGCTGATCACCAAGGGCGATTTGTTCGACCAGGAAAGCAAGATCGCGCGCTCCGGCCTGTCGGACCTCTTCCACGCGGTGGAGATCGTCAGCGAGAAGGACCCGGCGGCATACCGCCGGGTGATGGACCGCCACGGCATCGACCCGGCCCGCTTCCTGATGGTCGGCAATTCGGTCCGCTCCGACATCCTGCCGGTGCTGGCGACCGGCGCCCACGCCGTCCACATTCCCTACGCCATCACCTGGGCGCATGAGGAGGCCGACGTGCCGGATGAGCATTACCGCCGGCTGGAGTCGGTCCGCGACCTGCCGGCTCTGCTGGCTGACTGGTGAGGAGACCCGACGATGACCCTGTCCATCCCCTTGTCGGTCTTGGCCGACCTCGACGGCATCACCCCCGAAGCCGGCGCACCGGCAGCCGAGCGCATCCTCTCGGGCACGCCGGTCTTCACCACCTGGAACGGCTACGAGTCGCCCGATGGCAAGCGGTTCGCCGGCACGTGGCGGTCGACGCCCGGTTCCTGGCGCATCGTCTATGACGAGTGGGAGTATTGCGAGATTCTGGAGGGCGAAAGCATCCTCGCCCATGACGACGGCCGGTCATGGACCTTGAAGGCCGGGGACCGCTTCGTCATCGAACCGGGCTTCCAGGGAAGCTGGACGGTTATCGAGACAACCACCAAGCGCTATGTGGTGATCCTGCCCTGACCCTAACCGGCGATCTCGACGGACTGCTGGGCGGTGTTGTGGCTGAGGATGGTGACAGCCTTGCGCCCGATCTCCACCGCCAGCACTCCCAGGACCAGGATGGAAGCGACCAGCATCAGGCGGGCGATGTCGCGGGACCAGCCGCGCTTGCGGGCATTGGCCCGGCGCTGTGCGCTGAGCACCGCCTGAGCGGCACGGCCGGGCAGACGCTGTCCCATCCAGGCGGTGGCAGCCATGATGCGCTCCCTCACCATTCCAAACAATCGATATGCTTTTATATAAAATTTTATCTTGTTTGGCAAGAGACGAGTCCCGCAGCGAATCGCCGCAGGACTCGCTGAGCAGGGGCGATGCCTACTCCTTGAAGGCCACCTCGCGCTGGCGGCGGAAGGCCGGCAGCAGGATCAGGGCCAGCAGGCCGACGGCCACCGCCATCAGGCCGGCGCTGATCGGCCGGGACACGAAGATGCCCAAGTCGCCATGCGACAGCAGCATCGCCCGGCTCAGATTCTCCTCCAGCAGCGGACCGAGGACGAAACCGAGCAGCAGGGGCGCCGGTTCGCAGTCCAGCTTTTTCAGCACATAGCCGAACAGGCCGAAACCGGCCATCATCACCACGTCGAAGACGTCGTTGCGCAGGCTGTAGGTGCCGATGCAGCAGAAGACCAGGATGGCCGGGAACAGGTAGGCGTAGGGAACGCGCAGCAGCCGCACCCAGATGCCGATCAGCGGCAGGTTCAGCACCACCAGCATGATGTTGCCGACCAGCATGCTGGCGATCATGCCCCAGAACAGGTCGGGCTGCTTGGTCATGATCTGCGGGCCCGGCGTGATGCCGTGGATCATCATGGCACCGATCATCAGCGCCATCACCGCGTTGGACGGGATGCCGAGGCTGAGCATCGGGATGAAGCTGGCCTGGGCGCCGGCATTGTTGGCGGCCTCCGGCCCGGCGACGCCCTGGATGGCGCCCTTGCCGAAGGCGGCCGGATCGCGCGCCACCTTCTTTTCCAGAGCGTAGGAGGAAAAGGCGCTCAGCGTCGCCCCGCCGCCCGGCAGGATGCCGAGGAAGGCGCCGAGAGCCGTGCCGCGCACGGCGGCCGGCCAGGCGTCCTTGAAGTCCTGCCACGTCGGCCACAGCCGGTGGATCGGCGATGGTTCGATGCCGCGCCCCTCCGTCTCCTCCAGGTTGATGATGATGTCCGCCAGCCCGAACAGCCCCATGGCGAGCGGCACGAAGTCCAGCCCGTCGTAAAGCTGCGGAATGTCGAAGGTGAAGCGCATCTGCCCGGAATTGACGTCGGTGCCGACCATCGACAGCAGCAACCCGATCAGGATCATCGCCACCGCCTTGATGACGGAGCCATGGGCGAGGATCACCGCACCGATCAGGCCGACCAGCATCAACGCCACATATTCCGACGGTCCGAAGGCCAGCGCCACTCCGGCCAGCGGCGGACCGGCGATGGCGATGACCAGCGTGGTTGCGACACCGGCGAACAGCGAAGCCAACGCCGCGGTCGCCAGCGCCACGCCGCCGCGGCCCTGGCGCGCCATGGCGTTGCCGTCCAGGCAGGTCATGACGGATGAGGATTCGCCCGGCAGCTTCACCAGGATGGCGGTGGTCGAGCCGCCATACTGGGCGCCATAGAAGATGCCGGCCAGCATGATCAGTGCGCCGACCGGCGGCAGGTAGAAGGTGATCGGCAGCAGCAGCGCCACCGTCGCCGTCGGCCCCAGCCCCGGCAGAACACCGATCAGCGTGCCGATCAGGGCACCGAGGAAGCAGTAGAGCAGGTTCATCGGCTCGACCGACACGCCCAGCCCGAGCCAGAGATTGGCGAAGACGTCCATCATGGCCAGATCTGGAGCGGCAGGCCCAGTCCCCAGGAGAAGATGGCGACACAGGCGGAGGCCAGCGTGGCCCACAGCGCGGTGAAAGGCCCCGGGCGCAGCGGCCGGCCGGCCAGTCCGCCGATCCCGATCAGAGCCAGGATGGCGAGCACCAGTCCCAGCTTGTCGAGCAGGGCGGCGAAGGCCACCACCGCGACGGTGATGGCGACCGACGGCCGCCATGCCCAGGCAAGCGCAGCCGGCGCCTCGACGGTCAGGCCGCGAAACATCGTCGCGAGCCCCGACACCAGCAGGAAATAGCAGACGAGCCGCGGGAAAAAGCCGGCCTGCATCATGGCCAGCGACCCGGCCTCCCAATTGCGCGCCAGCCACAGCCCGCCGAGTGCGATGGCGGCGAGCAGCAACCCGGCCGCAAGGTCCTGGGGCGATCTCAGCCGGAAGGCAGCCGGCCGTGGCGATCTCAGGGTATGTGTCATTGGATGGATGTCCGCTCTCTCAGGCACGCGACGGCGAGTAGGCCAGATGCAGCGCTCTCGCTTCGTGGAACGAGTTCATCGGACGAGGAGCACGGGAGGGAGCGGGCCCGCCCCGAAACGGGCGCAGTCCACTCAGGCCGTTCCGAATCCTCGGCACCCGAATCCGCGGGTTGCATTATCGTTGCACACAGCAGCGCAGTCGAGCGTCATATGCATGCAGATACGCGCTTTAATTCTCATCGTAAGGGATTTTTCAAATCTTATCCGCGGCATTTTGCGCAAGGACACCCTTCTCGATATCGATAACTTTACTCAATGCACGCATGACCACCGATGTGTGGGTTCGGATGCCTGAGGCGAGCGGAGCCGGCGCAGGACGCATCCGCATGAAAGAAGGGATGGAACGATGACAGCAGCGACCCGATTTCTGCGCATGGCCGGCGGCTGTGCCGCATCCCTTCTCGGCACGGCACTGACGGCGTTGGTTCTGTGCGCCGCGGCCGGCCCGACGGCGCAGGCTGCCTATCCGGAGAAGCCGATCACCATGATCGTGGCCTATGGGGCCGGCGGATCAACCGACGTGACGGCCCGCATGCTGGCGCCCTACATCGAGCGGTATCTGAGCGGCGCACGGATCGTCATCCTGAACCGTCCAGGCGCTGGCGGGGAGATCGGCTTCGCCGCCATCGCCGACGCTGTGGCCGACGGCTACACCATCGGTTTCATCAACACGCCCAACCTCATCACCATCCCGATCGAACGGCAGGCCCGCTATGGCCTGGACCGGTTGGATCCGCTGGTGAACATCGTCGACGATCCCGGCGTGATGACCGTCCGCGCCGACAGCCCGTTCCGCACGGTCGCGGACGTGGTCGCCCAGGCCAAGGCCAATCCTCGCGCTCTCACCGTCGGTTCGACCGGCATCGGCTCCGACGATCATCTCGCCATGCTCATGCTGGAACGGCAGGCCGGGGTTCACCTCACCCACGTGCCGTTTCCCGGCAGCGCCGAGAATTACCGGGCGATGCTGGGCCAGCACATCCAGATCTGCGACCAGAATCTGGGCGAGGGGCTGCGCGGAATCGCCGGCGGCGATCCGGTGCGGATGCTGGGTGTGATGAGCCGCTCGCGCTGGGACATGGCACCCGATTTGCCGACCTTCCGCGAGCAGGGCTATGACATCGACATGGTGTCGATGCGCGGCATCGGCGCTCCGAAAGGCCTGCCGCCGGAAATCCGCCGCATCCTGATCGAGGCGATCACCAAGGCCGCCATGGACCCGGAGTTCCAAGCCAAGGCGCGCGAGACCTTCCAGCCGCTGCGCATCGTCGGCCCCGACGCCTTCGCCGCCGAACTGAAGCGGTTGGATGACGAATTCCGCAGCCTGTGGACCGAAATGCCGTGGAAGTGAAGACAGATTGCGAAACGATCCCTGCCGTTACGATTTCATTCCGGTATCGTAACGGATCGGATCGGTCGTTCCGGCCTCGGAAAAGCCTTTGAGTCGCAGCAGGCAGCTGTCGCAGGCGCCGCAGGACAGCCCTTCCGGCGTCGGGTCGTAGCAGGAATGGGTGAGGCTGTAGTCAACACCCAGTTCCAGCCCGCGGCGGACGATGGCAGCCTTGTCCAGCGTCATCAGGGGCGCATGGATCTTGAAGCGGCTGGTGCCCTCCACCCCCGCCTTGGTCGCGAGGTTGGCCAGGGTTTCGAAGGCCGCGATGTATTCGGGGCGGCAGTCGGGATAGCCGGAGTAATCCAATGCATTGACGCCGATGAACAGGTCGGATGCTCCCAGCGTCTCGGCCCAGGCCAGCGCAAAGGACAGGAAGACGGTGTTGCGCGCCGGGACATAGGTGACAGGGATGCCCTCGCCCAGCCCGGCTTGCAGGTCGGCGGCGCTGCCGTGCTTCGGCACGGCGATGGAGTCGGTGAGGGCCGAGCCGCCGAAGGCGCGCAGGTCGATGTCGGCGATCACATGCCGCTCCACCCCCATCGCCGCGACCACCCGCCGTGCCGCCTCCAACTCCACCGCATGGCGCTGGCCGTAGCGGAAGCTGAGCGCATTGACCCGATAACCCTCGGCCTTGGCGATGGCGAGCACCGTCGTCGAGTCGAGCCCGCCGCTGACCAGCACCACCGCGTCCCTGACACCGTTCCGATCCGCCATCGCACACCTCTGCTTTTCCGAAGCCATCCGCCCGACCGGGCGAATTCCCGCGACAGCTTCTGGCACATCCGGGCGGCGCAGGCCAGTTCAGGACATCGACGCCAGCAACTCCGCGATGGTCATGACGCGCGACGGCGGCAACCGGATGGTGGCGGTACAGCCCTGCTCCGGCGCACTGTCCAACGTCAGCGTGCCGCCATGCGCCTCCACCAGACGCAGCGCCAGCGGCAGGCCGAGACCGATGCCTTCGTGACGGCGGGTGACGGTCTGGTCGATCTGGCCGAAGGGGGTGAGCGCCTGCGCGACGTCCTCCTGCCGCATGCCGACACCGCGGTCGCGCACCGACAGTTCCAACCAGCCATCGGCGGCGAAACCGGCGGTCAGGCTGACCGGCGCATCCGGATGGCTGAATTTGATGGCGTTTGACAGCAGCTTTCCCAGGGCCTGCCCAAGCCGGCGGTCGTCACCGCGGATCGGCGGCAGGTCGCCGTCGGCCACGACCTCGACCGTCACGCCCCGACGGGTGGCGTGGAAGCGCAGATCCGCCACCACGCGCTCGACAAGCGCCGACAGGTTCACCGATCCTTCGACCAGCGACAACCCGCCGGCCTCGACGCGCGCCATGTCGAGGATGTCGTCGATGATCGCCAGAAGCTGTTCACCGGCCTGCCGGATCGCTCCGACGCAGTCAGTCACCAAGTCATGTTGCCGCCCGCCCGCCCCAGTGGTCCCGGCATGCGTCTCCAACAGTTGGGAGAAGCCGATCACCGCGTTCAGCGGGGTCCGCAACTCATGGCTCATCGCCGCGATGAAGGTCGATTTCGCATGGTTTCCGGCCTCCGCCGCCTCCTTGGCGGCCAGAAGCTCGGCCTCGGCCCGCCGGCGCTCGGTCACGTCGCGAAGAATGGCGGTGTAAAGCCGCCGCCCCTCCACCTCGCTGGCGCTGACCGACAGCTCGATTGGAAAGCGGGTGCCGTCGGCACGCTCCGCCTCCGCGGCACGGTCGCGGGCGACCAGGGCCGTGGTCTGGCCGGGCGCGAACTCCAGCCGGACGCCACCCTCCTCCCGCAAATCGGCCAGCGGGATCAGGCGGTCGAGCGGCCGCCACAGCAGGTCACCCGCGGCAATGCCGAACATCGCCTCCGCCGCACGGTTGAAGCTGAGCAGCACACCCGCCTCGTCGACGGTCAGGATCGCATCGGCGGCGGTGTCGAGAACCGCCTCGTTGCGCGCCTCCGACAGGCGGAGCGCGTTGGCGGTGAGCACATATTCGCTGACGTCGGTGATGGTGGCGATGGTGCCGCCATCCTCCAGGCGGATGCGTTGGCACAGCACCCGGCGGTCGGTCCCCGTCCCGTCCGGATCGTGGAAGCGGAAATCGGTCGCCGCGGCGTCGCAGCCCGAGTCCAGCCGCCAATCCGCTGCCACCCGTTCCCGGTCCTCCGGATGCACCGCGTCGAGCCATCCCCGGCCGAGCAGCCGGTCGGGTTCCAACCCGGTGATCCCGGCGAGCCGGGCATTGGCGAACTGGACCTGCCCGTCGGCGTCGGCCTGCAGAATGCCGACCGGCACCGCCTCCGCCAGGGTGCGGTAACGCGCCTCGCTGGCGCGCAGCCGTTCCGACAGGGCGATGTGGTCGCTGATGTCGCGGATGTTCAACACCAGCCCGCCGATGGCCGGATCGGCCAACTCGTTGCGGGTGGTGACCTCCAGCCAGCGCCAGCCGCCGTCGGCATGGCGGAAGCGGAAAGCGGCGCGGCCGCTGCTGCCCGCGGGAGCGTTGATGCGAGGTTGCAGCCGGCGCTGCGCCTCCGCCACATCGTCGGGATGGATATGCTCGGCGAGCGATGCCCCGGTCAGAGCCTCCGGCGCATAGCCCAGAAGATCGCCTGCGGAGTCGCAGATGTGGCGTACCCGCCCGTCCGGCGACAGCACCGCCACGAGCTCGCGGCGATCCTGGAGCAGGCCGCCGATCCTGAGTTCCCTGGAAAGGCCATCCTGCAAGACGACACCCCCGACCCTGATGCGGACGGCGGGATTGCGCTCGATCCCGCCGTCCGCAGGGTAATCAGAGGGCGTTAACGGTTCATGTCAGGATCAACCCGACTCCGGGTGCATGATTTCCGCTTTGAAACCCCTATCCCCGCCGCAGGGACAGGAAGGATGTCAATGCTTCCAGCACCGCATCGGGTGATTCGGTCATCACCATATGCCCGGTCTGCGGCAGGACGACGACCTGCGATGTCTTGACGCGGGTGGCCAGCGACCGTCCGGCCTTTGCCGGGGTCATCCTGTCGAGAGCACCCAGCAGGAACAGCGCCGGGCAGGCGACCATCTGAGCGGCATCGGCACCCTGCCCATAGTCGTTGCAGGCGGCGAGATCGACGCCCAGCACGCCCGGTCGCACGGAAGCCATCAGCCGGCGCCCGCCGGGAATCAGCGCCAGCCCCGGCGTCGGGCAGCCGCCGCCCTGGGCGCCGCCATGGCCGCGCGGGCCGGAGCCCCAGCCGATCACCATCTCGATTGCCGACTGTTCCCCGGCATGGGCGGCGGACAACAGGTCCGGATGGACCGGCATCCGTTCCGACACACCCAGCAATGCCACTGCCTCCACCCGCTCTCCATGACGGGCTGCGGCGTCCAGTGCCACCAGCGCGCCCATGGAATGGCCGACAAGCGCCGCCCGCTCCAGCCCGGCGGCGTCCAGCAGGGAAATCACCCAGTCGGCGATGGCGGCGATGCTGTCCAGCGGCTCCCCGCCGGAGCGGCCATGGCCGGGCAGATCGACCGCCAGGACGGAGCGGCCATGATGGGCGAGATAGCGGCTTTGCAGACTCCAAACGCTGTGGTCCATGCCGGCGCCATGGATCAGCACGACGGCCGGACGCGCGGGGTCGATCTCCCGGCCGCCGGTGTGGACGAAGACGGGGTTTCCGTTGACGGTCAGCTGCATGGCGCGGCCCTCAGCCCTTGGTGGCGGCGCGCAGCGCCTGCTTCAGATCGTCGATCAGGTCTTCGCAATCCTCCAGCCCGATGGACAGGCGGATCATGTCCTCCCCCACCCCGGACGCCTTGAGCGCCTCGGCATCGAGCTGGGCATGGGTGGTGCTGGCCGGATGGATCACCAGCGACTTGGCGTCGCCGACATTGGCGAGGTGCGAGAACAGAGTCAGCGACTCGATGAAGCGGCGTCCGGCCTCGCGGCCGCCGCCCTGCGCGCCGGCCCGGATGCCGAAGGAGATGATCGAACCGGCGCCATGCGGCAGCAGCCGGGCGGCCAGCGCATGGTCGGGATGGTCGACAAGCTCCGGATAGGAGACCCAGGCGACCGCACCCTTCTCGGAACTCAGCTCCCCTTCCAGGAAGCAGACGACCTTGCGGGCGTTGTGGATGTGGCACTTCATCCGCAGCGGCAGCGTTTCCACGCCCTGCAGGATCTGGAAGGCGTTCATCGGGCTCATGCAGGCACCGAAATCGCGCAGCCCCTCGGCACGGGCACGGGCGATGAAGGCGGCCGGGCCGTATTCCTCGGCGAAGTCGATGCCGTGATAGCCGGCATAGGGCTCGGTCAGGGTCGGGAACTTGCCCGATGCCTCCCAGTCGAAGCGACCGCCGTCGATCACCACGCCGCCGATGGCGGTACCATGCCCGCTCAGCCACTTGGTGCAGGAATGCATGACCAGATCGGCGCCATGCTCGAACGGACGGCAGAGATAGGGGGTGGTGAAGGTCGAGTCGATCAGCAGCGGGATGCCGGCCTCATGGGCGATGGCCGCGACCTTCGGCACGTCCAGCACCTCCAGCCCCGGATTGCCCAGCACTTCGCCGAAGACCAGCCGGGTTTCCGGACGGATTGCGGCGCGGATGCCGTCGAAGTCGCGCGGGTGGACGAAGGTCGTTGTGATGCCGAAGCGCGGCAGCGTGTAGGCCAGCAGATTGCGGCTGCCGCCATAGATGGAGGAGGAGGCCACGATGTGCCCGCCCGCCCCCATCAGCGTCATGATGGCGAGCGTCAGCGCCGCCTGCCCGCTTGCGGTGCAGACCGCGCCGACACCGCCTTCCAGCGTCGCCAGCCGCTCCTCCAGCACCGCGACGGTGGGGTTGGAGATGCGCGAATAGATGTGGCCGGGCCGCTCCAGGTTGAAAAGCGCCGCCGCCTGATCGACGTCGCTGAAGACGTAGGAGGAGGTCAGGTGGATCGGAACCGCCCGCGCCCCGGTGGCCGGATCGGGCTTCTGCCCCGCATGCAGGCTCTGCGTGTCGAACTTCAGGAACTTGGCGCCAGCCATGCTCCCCCTCCCCTCGAAGTTGGCACCGAAAATTAAAAGAGGGCCGCTTGCGATGGAGCGGCCCTCTTTGCTTTTCAGCGTCTTATTTGCCAGCCCTGTTCAACCCGCATTCCTGCGGCATCGACGGTGCGGAAGCGTATGGAGACGTGACGCGCGCGTCAAGGTGGTTGGATCGACGAAAAAGCCGGCGGATGGACAAGTTTACGCGAATGAGAACAAGTTGCAACAAGTGGCGGGAGGGACTAAAAGGCGGCGATGGCTTGGTCCCTCAGGGCCCGGCCTGTCCGAAGAAGAGGTTGGAATGAAGATCTCCCGCTCCCGGTTCGTCCGGTCGCTCGCCCTTGCCTCCGCTCTCGCCGCCCTGCCGGCGGTGGCCCTCACCGGGTCCGCTTTGGCGCAGACGGCGCCGAGTGCCGATGGCATCACGGTCTACAACGCCCAGCACGCCAGCCTGACCAAGGAGTGGGTGGAGCGCTTCACCCGCGAGACCGGCATCAAGGTGACCGTGCGCAACGGCAGCGACATGGAGCTGGGGAACCAGATCGTGCAGGAGGGCGCCGCCTCCCCCGCCGACGTGTTCCTGACGGAGAATTCGCCGGCGATGGCCCTGGTCGACAATGCCGGGCTGTTCGCGCCGCTCGGCGCCGAGACGCTGGCCCCGGTGCCGGAGAGCTTCCGCCCGGCCAACGGCCATTGGGTGGGCATCGCCGCCCGCTCCACCGTCTTCGCCTACAACACCGGCAAGCTGACGCAGGACAAGCTGCCGAAGTCGCTGCTGGACCTCGCCAACCCGGAGTGGAAGGGCCGCTGGGCCGCCTCGCCCGCAGGTGCCGACTTCCAGGCCATCGTCGGCGCGCTCCTCCAGTTGAAGGGCGAGGCGGCGACCGCCTCCTGGCTGAAGGCGATGAAGGAGAACGCCAGGCCCTATCGCGGCAACAGCGTCGCCATGAAGGCGGTGAATGCCGGCGAGGTCGAGGGTGCCGTGATCTACCATTACTATTACATCGGCGATCAGGCCCGCACCGGCGGCGAGAACAGCAAGAACGTTGCCCTGCACTATTTCCGCAACGGCGATCCCGGTGCCTTCGTCAGCATCTCCGGCGCCGGCATGCTGGCATCCAGCAAGAACAAGCGCGAGGCCGAGGCCTTCGTGAAGTTCCTGACCGGCAAGGGCGGGCAGGAAGTGCTGCGCGACGGCGATTCCTATGAATACGCCGTTGCCGGCGGCATCGCCTCCAACGCCAAGCTGGAGCCGCTCGACAAGCTGCAGGCGCCGAAGGTCAAGCCGGAGGCCCTCAACAATAAGGCCGTCACCGACTTGATGACTGCGGCCGGCCTGCTGTAATCCAATCTGCCGTCGCCTGCGGCATCCAACCTGCGGGCGGCGGCAGTTCAGGCCCGTCCATCCGGACGGACCCGGAGCCGGTCCGGAGTTCACCGTCATCGCTCTTCACCCGCACTCTTCCCAGCCGCAGGCGGACCGCGACCGCCCCACGCTCCACGCCGCGGCCTCCCTCGTCACCGCACGCCGTCCCAAGCAGGCGGCACTGCCGGTCCTGGCCGTCACCTCGGTGGTCGCCGCGCTTGCGCTGATGCCGCTCGCCTTCATCGTCTGGATCACCATCCAGACCGGATGGGACACAATGGTCGAGCTGGTGTTCCGCCGCCGGGTCGGCGAACTGCTGGCGAACACGCTGCTGCTGGTCCTGCTGACCCTGCCGCTTTCCATTCTGGTGGCGGTCACGCTGGCCTGGCTGACCGAACGGTCCGATTTGCCGGGACGGCGGTTCTGGGCCTGGCTGGCGGTGGCGCCGCTGGCGGTTCCAGCCTTCGTCCACAGCTATGCCTGGGTCACCGTTGCGCCGGGGCTGCACGGGCTGGCGGCGGCGGTGCTGGTTTCGGTGCTCGCCTATTCCCCCTTCCTCTATCTGCCGGTGGCCGCCCAGCTGCGCCGGCTCGATCCGACGATGGAGGATGTCGCCGCCTCGCTCGGCCACGGCCCGTGGCGGGTTTTCCTGACCGTGGTGCTGCCCCAGCTCCGGCTGGCCGTCTGCGGCGGTTCGCTGCTGATCGGCCTGCATCTGCTGGCCGAATACGGCCTCTATGTCATGATCCAGTTCGACACCTTCACCACCGCCATCGTCGACCAGTTCCAGTCAGCCTACAACGGCCCGGCGGCGAACATGCTGGCCGGCGTGCTCGTGCTGCTCTGCATGGGGCTGATGGGCGGCGAGGTGCTGCTGCGTGGGCAGGAGCGCTACGCGCGCGTCGGCAGCGGTGCGGCAAGGCGGGCGGCGCCGGCCGAACTCGGCCGCGCCACCCTGCCCTGCCTGCTGATCCCGCTGCTGTTCGCCGCGCTCTCGCTCGGCGTCCCACTGCTGACGCTCGGCCGCTGGCTGTCCATCGGCGGCTCGCGAATCTGGCAGGGGGCCGACATCGGCGGTGCGATCCTGCAAACCGTAGGGTTGGCATTGGCCGGCGGGCTACTGACCACGCTGGCCGCCGCACCGATGGCCTGGCTGTCGGTGCGCGCGCCCGGCCGGCTCCAACGGGTTCTGGAAGCCTGCCATTATTATGTCGGCTCGCTGCCGGGGGTGGTCGTCGCGCTGGCGCTGGTGACGATCACCGTGCGGGTCGCCCTGCCGCTCTACCAGACCGTCGGCACCGTGCTGCTGGCCTACCTGCTGCTGTTCCTGCCGCGGGCCCTGGTCGGGCTGCGGGCCAGCCTGGCCCAGGCGCCGGTCGAGCTGGAACGGGCGGCCATGGCTTTGGGCCGGACGCCGTTGCAGGCGGTGCGCCAGATCACCTTCCGGCTCGCCGCCCCCGGTGCCGCCGCCAGCATGGCGATGGTGGCGCTCGGCATCACCAACGAGCTGACGGCGACGCTGATGCTCGCGCCAAGCGGCACACGCACGCTCGCCACCGAATTCTGGTCGCTGACCAGCGAGATCGACTATGCCGGGGCTGCCCCCTATGCGGTGATGATGGTCGCCGCGTCGCTGCCGATGACGATCCTTCTCCACATCCAATCGAAACGGGCCGCCGGACGATGAGCTTCCTTCAGGTTCAGGGACTGGGAAAACGGTATGGCGACGCGGTTGCGCTGGAGGATGTCGACCTCTCGGTGCATGCCGGCAGCCGCACCGCCATCGTCGGCCGCTCCGGTTCGGGGAAAACCACGCTGCTGCGCATCGTCGCCGGCTTCGAGTCCGCCGACAGCGGCCGGATCCTGCTCGACGGGCGCCCCCTGGTGGATGGCCCCGGCGTCGTGCCCGCCCATCGCCGCGGCATCGGCTATGTGCCGCAGGACGGCGCGCTGTTCCCGCATCTCAGCATCGCCGACAACATCGGCTTCGGGCTGGAGCGCGGCGATGCCGGCCGGCGGAGCCGCATCCTCGAACTGCTGGATGCGGTGGAGCTCGATCCGCAGATGCTGGAACGCCGGCCGCACGAACTGTCGGGCGGCCAGCAGCAGCGCGTGGCGCTCGCCCGCGCGCTCGCCCGCAAACCGGCGCTGATGCTGCTGGACGAGCCCTTCTCGGCGCTCGACACCGGCCTGCGCGACTCCCTGCGCCGGACCGTCGCCCGCGTGCTCTGCGAGGCTGGGATCGCGACGATCCTCGTCACCCACGACCAGGCCGAGGCGCTGTCCTTCGCCGATCAGGTGGCGGTGATGCGCGAAGGCCGCCTGACACAGGTCGGTTCGCCCCAGGAGCTGTACCGGCGGCCACGCGACCGCGAGACCGCGGCCTTCCTGGGCGATGCGATCATCCTGCCGGCTGACGTCGACAATGGCTGGGCGAGTTGCAGCCTCGGCCGTCTGGCGGTGACCGCCGGTTCCCGGCGCGGCGCGGCCGAGATCATGCTGCGTCCCGAACAGCTCCGGCTGGTGGTCGACGACCGCGACACAGCACCGAACGTCGCGGAGGGCGCCGCCGAAGGCTGGGGCCGGGTCATCGACGTCGAGTTCGGCGGCTCCGTCTGCAAGGTCGCGGTGGCGCTCGGCAATGTGCCGGGGCAGCGCAATCCGCTGCTCCTGCGCCACTCCAGCCTGGACCTGCCGAGGATCGGCAGCCGTGTCCGCATCCACGTCGAGGGCGAGGCGCATCTCTTCGACACGCCCCTGCGCTGAGAGCCTGTCGGCGTGTCAGGCGGCGACGCCCGTCGGTGACGGCTCGCCCCGCACGCCCACCATCGTCTCCTCCGCCAGCCAGTCCACAACACGGCGCAGCGCCTCGTCCTCGCTGGCGCCGTCGGCAAGCGCCGCCTGGAAGATTTCGATCTGACGGTGCGCGCTGGTGCCGCGCCGGAGGATGTCGCGGGCCCGCCCGACCTCGGCGGTGCAGCCGAAATGCTCGGCATCCTCGCGGGTCAGGTCGATGATTTCGTCCAGCAGGTCGGCATAGGGCACGATGCGCCCCTGTCCGAAATCGACCAGCCCGCTGTCCAGCCCATAGCGTTGGGCGCGCCAGCGGTTTTCCTCGATCAGCAGGTTCTTGTAGGGCCGCCACGTCACATTGCGCAGCTTCAGCCGCCACAGCATGCGCAGCAGGCATCGATACAGCGCCGCCACCGTCACCGCATCGTCCAGCCGGGTGCAGATGTCGGTGATGCGCATCTCCAGCGTCGGGAAGCGCGAGGACGGGCGGATGTCCCACCACAGCTTGCTGGCATCCTCGATCACCCCGGCATTCACCAGCACCGCGACATGGCTCTGGTATTCGCCATAGCTCTGGAAACCGGCGGGCATGCCGGTGCGCGGCAGCTCGTGCCAGACGCTCAGCCGGTAGGAGCGGCGCTCCATGTCGCGCCCGCGCCAGAAGGGCGAGGAGGTCGACAGCGCCAGCAGATGCGGCAGGAAATAGCGGACCTGGTTCATCAGGTCGATGCGCAGGTCGTCATCCTCGATCCCAACATGGACATGCATGCCGCAGATCATCAGCCGGCGGGCCGGCGCACCCAGGTCGCGGGCCAGCATGTTGTAGCGGTCGCGGTTGGTGTGCTTCTGCGGCTCCCATGCGGCGAATGGATGGGTCGAGGCGGCGATGGGCGCCAGCCCATAGCGGTCGGCCACGCCCGCCACCGTGCCGCGCAGCGCCGCCAGCTCGGCCCGCGCCTCGTCCAGCGTCTGGCAGACCGGTGTTCCCACCTCGATCTGGCAGCGCAGGAATTCCGGATGGATGCGGCCGGGCGCCTGTTCCTGGCAGGCTTCCAGCATCTCGTCCGGCGGACTGGGCACGATGTCGCGCGTGCCGCGGTCGACCAGCAGATATTCCTCTTCCAGGCCGAGGGTGAAGGAGGGTTCGGTCACGGTGCTTTCCATGCGGTGTTCAGGCCCGGGGATAATGGTGGACGACCGTCAGGGACGGCAGCGACAGCAACGGTTGCAGCGCATCGCCGATCACCTGTGCCCAGAGATCGGCGCCCTCCGGCGTGGCGATCAGATCCTGCCGCACCTCCAGCAGGACGTTGGGATAGCCGGCGGGAGTCGCATGGGTCTCCACCGTGCCGCCCAGCGTACCGCGACCGGAATAGGGTTGGTTGTCGCCGACGCACCAGCGGCCGTCGGCCTTCAACGCCTCGATCAGCGGCACCGGCAGGCGCGGATCGTTGTCCCACAGGATGCCGATGTGCCAGGGCCGCGCCACCCCGCGCATGGCCGGGGTAAAGCTGTGCACGGAAACCAGCACCGGCACCTGCCCGCGGGCGCGGATCGCTGTGACCGCCGCCGCCACCGCGGCGTGGTAGGGCTTGAACAGTGCCTCCACCCGCTGGGCCTGGGCCTCGGCATCGAGTGCACGGTTGCCGGGGATCACAACGTCGTCGCTGACCACCGGGATGGCTGTCGGATCCTCAAGCGCCCGGTTCGGATCGATCACCAGACGGGAGAATCCGGACAGCACCGCGGTGGCGCCGAAACGCTCCGCCAGCCGCCGGGTCACCTCGGCCGCGCCGATGTCGTAGGCGATGTGGCGACAGAGCTGTTCCTCCGGCAGACCAAGGTCGCACAGCGACCGCGGAACCGCGCGCGATGCATGGTCGCACACCAGCAACAGCGGTCCGCCGGCATCCGGGTTCAGCGTGGTCGCGGGCGGCGGATCGTCCGGTCCCAGCAGCGGAGTGGCGCCGCGCGGTGCAGGTACGGGCGCGGTGACGGGCTGGCGATGTTCGGAAGGTGATGTGGCCATATGCCACACTAACGCAACCGCCACGCCGGGCGGAAGCGCGGCCGATGGTGGTAGCCCGAACGGCAAGCTGCTAGGCTGTCGTTCCCTCTCCCGCGCGAACCCACCCGGAAGACGACCCGCATGCTTCGCCTGCTTTCCCTCTGCCTTGCCGTGATGGCGCTGCTCAGCGCTTGCGGACCCGTTTACGAGACGCAGTACAGCCTCGTCCCGCCAAGCTCGGCCGAAGGGCGGCTCTGCGTCAACCAATGCCAGCAGAACCGCAACTATTGCCGCCAGAATTGCGGCATGTCGCAGCAGGCCTGCGTGAACGAAGCGCGGTCGCGCGCCCTCTACGAATATCAGGCCTACGTCAATCGCCAGCAGGCCGAGAAGAAGCCGATCAAGAAGTCGGTCGGCGACTTCGACCGCTCCTACTCCTGCGGCAACAGCAGCTGCGAAGCGCGCTGCGAGTCGGACTATCGCGACTGCTTCGGCGGAAGCTGCGGCGGGCAGGTGATCGCCAAGCGCGTCTGCACCGCCTTCTGCGACCAGGAAAAGCCGGCGCCCGCCGCGCCGATGCTGAGCCCCGTGCCGCCGGGCGGCGTCCAGACACCGATGGTGCAGGCACCGGTGGGAACGGCTCCGATGTCCAGCAACGGTGGCTATGCCGCCGGGTCGTCGCTGTGCCAGCCCGGCATGCGGGTGTCGGTGGAATGGAAGGGCGACTGGTATCCGGCCACCGTCAAGGACCATCCCCGCAAGGACGGCCGTTGCCCGGTCCACTATGACGATTTCGGCTCGGAGGACGACGAGTCGGTCGCGCTGCGCCGCATCCGTCCGCGCTGATCCGCCGTATCCCGGCCACTGCTCCTCCGGCCGCCGCCAGCAGCCTCCGGAAGAGTTCCGGAGGCGCACGGCAGCCATGACTTGCGTCGCGCTGGTCCGGCGACCGGGCGGCCGTTATAAGCGGTCCATGCCAGACGCCAGTGCCTTCCCAACCGATCATGCGTACCGGACCCAGCGCATCGCCCTGATCGCGCTGCTGGTCGGCGCCTTGGGAATCGCCTTCGCCCCCATCTTCGTCCGGCTTTCGGAGGTCGGACCGGTCGCCACCGGCTTCTGGCGGACGGCACTCGCGATGCCGGCACTGGGGCTGTGGATGGCTGTCGAGTCGCGGCAACAAGGTGGACGCTCGAGCCGCCGCCCCTCCTCCTTTTCCGACTATGCCCGCCTGTCGCTGGCCGGCCTGTTCTTCGCCGGCGACCTTGCGATCTGGCACAGTTCGATTCGCTACACCTCGGTTGCCAATTCCACGCTGCTGGCGAACTTCGCCCCGCTCTATGTGGCGCCTGCCGCCTGGTTCCTGTTCAAGGAGCGTATCACCCGCCGCTTCGTCATGGGCATGCTGCTGGCGCTGGCCGGCGCCATCGTGCTGATGGGTGAGAGCTTCCACCTCGACGCCGACCATCTGTTCGGCGATGGGCTGGCCCTGCTCACCGCCGCCTTCTATGCCGGCTACATCCTGTCGGTCGGGCGGCTGCGCGCGGAATTCTCCACCGCCACCATCATGACCTGGAGCGGCGCGATATCCGCCTTGGTGCTGCTTCCGATCGGCCTGTATGACGGCGAGGCGATGCTGCCGGCGAGCGCGTCCGGCTGGGCCATGCTGGCGGGCCTGGCCCTGTTCAGCCATGCCTGCGGCCAGAGCCTGATCGCCTACGCCCTGGCGCATCTGCCGGCGTCCTTCTCGTCGGTCAGCCTGCTGCTTCAACCGGCGGCGGCGGCTGTCCTCGCCTGGATTCTCCTGAACGAGCCCCTGGGCACCTTGCAGGCGTTGGGAGCCGCGGTGATCCTGGCGGGTATCCTGCTGGCCCGTCCCGGCGGCCGCTAAGGCCCGGCGCGGCGCGATTGCCCATCGCCAGTGCCGCCATAGTTTTCCATCCCGCGGGCAAGGCACCGCAGCGCGGCGGTCGGGCATTGACCGCACCCGCCGGGACCGTTACCGGTATGACCATCCAGCAATGAACCGTCTTCCGACCAAAGGGGAACAACCCGTGCCCGGCACCGACGACAGCGCTCACGTCCCCTCCTCTTCCCAGCGCATTTCGGAGTGGGTGGCGCAACAGCTCCTCGACCGCATCGCGCGTGGCGAGCTGGTGCCGGGGGAACGTCTGCCGGGTGAGCGCCAACTTGCGGAACAGCTGCATGTCAGCCGGGTGTCGGTCCGTGCCGCCCTGCAGAAGCTGAAGACGCAGGGCTTCCTGACCGCCGTCCAGGGCGGGGGCACTCGTGTCGTCTCATCGGCAGGCGTGATGGACGGGGCATTGACCGCCATGGTCCGCAGCACCCACCAGAACCTCTGCGACCTCGTCGAGATCCGCATGGCTCTGGAAAGCTGGGCGGCCCGTCGTGCGGCCGAGCGTGCGACGCAGGAACAGATCGACACCATCGGCCGCATTCTGGCGGCAATGACCGAGACCAACCGCGACGGCGGACGCGCCGCCGACGATATGGATTTCCACGTCGCCGTTGCCCAGGCGTCGGGCAGCCCGGTCTACCTGCACCTGTTGTCGACCATCCGTGACATTCTCGGCAACATGGTCGAGATGAAGCATACGGAACCCTTCATGGAAAACCATGAAGCGCTGATGATCGAGCATCACCGCGCCATTCACCAGGCCCTCGCCCGCCGCGACCCGGACGGCGCCGCGAACGCCGTTACCGCCCATCTCGGCTGGATCCTGGCGCGCTACCGCACGATGTCCGACCAATCCGCGCCCGGTACGGACGGCGCGACCGACGCCTCCCCATCCGCCAACGCCAATTGATCCCGGCAAGCCGATCCAAAGCAGGCAATAAGAAAGGCCGCAGCCTCCGAATGGAGACTGCGGCCTTTTCCTATCCAAGCGGTGGCGATCCTCAACTGGCGAGGATCGTCCCGATCTGCTTGGTAACCTCATCGATGTCGGCCATGCCGTCCACCACCTTCAGCACGCCGCGGCCCTGGTAATAGGGCAGGATCGGCGCGGTCTGCTGGTGATACTGGCCCAGGCGGGTGGTCACCGTCTCCGCATTGTCGTCGGCGCGCCGCTTGAACTCGGTGCTGCCGCAGACGTCGCAGACGCCCTCGACCTTCGGCTTCTCGAAGCTGTCGTGATAACCCTTGCCGCACTTGGCGCAGGTGTAACGGCCGGTGATACGGTCCACCAGCACATCGTCGACAACCCGCATCTCAATCACGTGATCGAGCTTCAGGCCCTTCTCGTCCAGCATCCGATCCAGCGCCTCGGCCTGAGCGACCGTGCGCGGGAACCCGTCGAGGATGAAGCCGTTCTTCACGTCGGGCTTCGAAATGCGTTCGGCGATCATGCTGACCATCAGCTCGTCCGGCATCAGCTTGCCGGCGGCCATGATCTCCTTCGCCTGCTGCCCGAGCGGCCCGCCTTCCGCCACCATGGCGCGGAGCATGTCGCCAGTCGACAACTGCACCAGACCACGAGTGTCTTCCAGACGGCGCGCCTGGGTCCCCTTCCCGGCGCCCGGCGGACCGAGCAGTATGAGGTTCATTACTTTCTCCCCCGAAGCTTCGATTTCTTGATCAATCCCTCATACTGGTGCGCCAGCAGGTGGGAATGAATCTGCGCAACCGTGTCCATCGTGACGGTGACCACGATCAGCAGGCTGGTGCCGCCAAAATAAAACGGAACCGAGTGCTGGGATATCAGGATTTCGGGGAGGAGACAAACCGCCACAAGGTAGGCGGAGCCGATGACCGTCAGCCGCGTCAGAACATAGTCGATGTGATCGGCGGTGTTCTTGCCCGGACGGATGCCGGGGATGAAACCGCCATACTTACGCAGGTTGTCGGCCGTCTCCGTCGGGTTGAAGACGATGGCCGTGTAGAAGAAGCAGAAGAACACGATCAGCGAGGCGTACAGCAGCATATAGAGAGGCGTGCCGTGCGCGACGTAGCGCGACACCGCCTGCAGCCACTCCGGGCCCTCGCCTCCGGCGAAGCCAACCGCGGTCAGCGGCAGCAGCAGCAGCGACGACGCAAAGATCGGCGGAATGACGCCGGCGGTGTTCATCTTCAGCGGCAGGTGCGACGCTTCGCCGCCGAACACCCGGTTACCGACCTGACGTTTCGGATATTGCACCAGCAGACGACGCTGGGCGCGCTCCATGAAGACGATGAAGAACACCACCGCGACCGCCATCACCAGCATCAGGATGATGAAGACGGTGGACAGCGCGCCCTGGCGGCCGAGTTCCAGCGTGTTGACCAGCGCGCGCGGCAGTTCCGCGACGATGCCGGCGAAGATGATCAGCGAGGTGCCGTTGCCGATGCCGCGGGCGGTGATCTGCTCGCCCAGCCACATCAGGAACATGGTGCCGCCGACCAGCGTGATGACCGTGGCGATGCGGAAGAACAGGCCGGGGTCGATGACCGCGGCACCCGTGGAGCCGCGCATCGACTCAAGCCCGACGGCAAGGCCATACGCCTGGACGGTGGCGAGAACGACGGTGCCGAACCGGGTGTACTGGTTCAGTTTCTTGCGCCCGGCCTCGCCTTCCTTCTTCATGGCCTCCATCTGCGGCGACACGGCGGTCAGCAACTGCACGATGATGGACGCCGAGATGTACGGCATGATGTTGAGCGCGAAGATGGTCATGCGGTGGAGCGCACCGCCGGCCAGCATGTCGAACATCCCAAGGATACCGCTGCCCTGCTGCTTGAAAACGTCCTGCAGGATGTGCGGATCGATGCCCGGAATCGGGATGTAGGTGCCCAGCCGATAGACGATCAGGGCCGCCAAGGTGAACCAAATCCGCTTTTTCAGCTCGGTCGCCTTGGAGAAAGCCCCGAAATTGATGTTGGCGGCAAGCTGCTCGGCCGCTGATGCCATGGTCCAATCCCTGTCCCGTAAGCGCGAACGGGGCGGCACTGCATGACGCAGGCCGCCCCTCGCGACTTCGCTTTTTGTAGTGCCCCGAAAGCCCGTGCGCAAGCACGGGCTTGTCGCGGAACTTTACTCGGCGGCTTCGGCGGCGGGAGCGGTCAGCGTGACGCTGCCACCCGCCTTCTCGACGGCCTCGATCGCCGACTTGGACGCGCCGGCGACCGTGAAGGAAACCTTCGCGGTCAGCTCGCCCTTACCCAGCAGACGGACACCGTCCTTCTTCACCTTGCCGGTGACGCCGGCAGCGTTGAGAGCTGCGGCATCGATGGTCTCGGCGGCGTTCAGCTTGCCCAGGTCGATGGCCTTCTGGACCATGCCCAGGTTAACCACCGAGTACTCCTTGGCGAAGATGTTCCGGAAACCGCGCTTCGGCAGGCGGCGGTGCAGAGGCATCTGCCCGCCTTCGAAGCCGTTGATCGCCACGCCGGTGCGCGAGGTCTGACCCTTCACGCCGCGGCCAGCGGTCTTGCCCTTGCCCGAACCGATACCGCGACCGACGCGCATGCGCGCCTTGCGGGCACCGGCGTTGTCACGCAGGTCATTAAGCTTGGTCATGATCTCAGCCCTCGTTCTCGACGCGGACCAGGTGCGCGACCTTGGCGATCATGCCCCGCACGGCCGGAGTGTCCTCCAGCTCGCGGGTCCGGTGCAGCTTGTTGAGACCCAGACCGACCAGCGTTTCGCGCTGGTCGTGCTTGCGGCCGATCGGGCTGCCGATCTGGGTCACGACGACGGTCTTCTTCTCCGCCATGATCAGGCCTCCTGTCCGGCGCCGGCCTCACGACGGCCGAGGATGTCGCTCACGCGACGACCACGACGCGCCGCGACGGACCGCGGGCTGGTGACCTGGGTCAGGGCGTCGAAGGTCGCCTTGATCATGTTGTGCGGGTTCGACGTGCCGATCGACTTGGTCACGACGTCAGCGACGCCGAGAGCCTCGAAGATCGCGCGCATCGGACCACCGGCGATGATGCCGGTACCGGCCGGAGCGGCCCGCAGCACGACCTTGCCGGCACCGAAGTGGCCGTTGGTGTCATGATGCAGCGTGCGGCCTTCGCGCAGCGGGACGCGGATCATGCCGCGCTTGGCCTGATCGGTCGCCTTGCGAATGGCTTCCGGGACCTCGCGGGCCTTGCCCGAGCCGACGCCGACACGACCCTTGCCATCGCCAACGACGACCAGAGCGGCGAAGCCGAAGCGACGACCACCCTTGACCACCTTGGCAACGCGGTTGATGCCGACGAGCTTTTCGATCAGCTCGCTTTCTTCCCGCTCGCGCGGCTGCCGGTCGCGGTTGTCCCGCTCCCCACGTTCACGTGCCATATCCGGGCCTCCTTAGAACGACAGCCCGCCCTCACGGGCGGCGTCGGCCAGGGCCTTGACCCGGCCATGGTAAATGTAACCACCGCGGTCGAACACGACCTCGGTAATCCCAGCGGCCTTGGCGCGTTCGGCGATCAGCTCGCCGATGCGCTTGGCAGCATCGACGTTGCCGCCGTGCTTGAGCTGCTCGCGCAGCTCCTTCTCGAGCGACGAGGCGGACGCGAGCGTCTGGCCGTTCACGTCGTCGATGATCTGGGCGTAGATGTGCAGATTGGACCGGAAGACCGAGAGGCGAACGCGCCCGCCGGCCTTCTTGGCAATCTGCGCGCGCACGCGCTGCTTGCGGCGCTCGTGGAGTTGCTTTGGCTTCAGCATGGCGGTTACTTCTTCTTACCTTCCTTGCGCAGGATGGTTTCGGTCTCGTACTTGATGCCCTTGCCCTTGTAGGGCTCCGGCTTCTTCCAACCGCGGATCTCGGCGGCGACCTGGCCGACCTTGTGCTTGTCGTAGCCGCTGACCGAGATGGCCGTCGGCTTGTCGCACTTGATCGTGATGCCTTCCGGAATCGGGTACTTCACGTCGTGCGAGAAGCCGAGCTGGAGAACCAGCTCCTTGCCCTGCACGGCCGCGCGGTAACCGACGCCGTTGATTTCCAGGTTGATCGTGTAGCCCTGGCTGACACCGGTGACCATGTTGTTGATCAGGGTGCGCGAGGTCGCCCACATGACGCGGGCGCGCTTGCTGTCGTTTGCCGGCTTCACCACCACCTTGCCGTCTTCCAGCGAGGCGGTGATGTCGTCGATCAGGGTCAGGCTGAGTTGCCCCAGCTTGCCCTTGGCCGTCACCTGCTGACCGTCGACCTTCACGTCGACGCCAGCCGGGACCGGCACGGGATGCTTGCCAATGCGCGACATCTGCCAATCCCCCTTAGAACACGCGGCAGAGGACTTCACCGCCAACGTTGGCGGCGCGGGCCTCATTGTCCGACATCACGCCGCGCGGGGTCGACAGGATCGACAGACCGAGCCCGTTGTAGACACGGGGCAGGTCGGCGATCTTCGAGTAGACGCGGCGGCCGGGCTTCGACACACGGGCGATCTGCTTAATGACAGGCTCGCCTTCGTGGTACTTCAGCTCGATCTTCAGGTTCTTGACGCCGGGACGCAGTTCTTCCTCGGACCAGCCGCGGATGAAGCCTTCACGCTTCAGAACTTCCAGGACGTTGACGCGCAGCTTAGACGCCGGGGAAACCACAACGGACATGCGGGCGTGCTGACCGTTGCGGATGCGGGTCAGCATATCGCCGAGCGGATCGCTCAAAGACATTCTCGGACCCTCCTTACCAGCTCGACTTCGTCATGCCCGGAATCTGGCCGGTCGAGGCCAGTTCGCGGAGCGTGACGCGGGACAGCTTGAACTTGCGATAGAACGCGCGCGGACGCCCGGTCATTTCGCAGCGGTTCCGGATGCGCACCTTCGAGGAGTTGCGCGGCAGTTCGGCCAGCTTGAGGCGGGCGGCGAATTGCTCTTCCGGGGGGAGGGTCTTGTCGTTCGCGATGGCCTTCAGGCGCGCACGCTTGTTCGCGTACTGCTTGGCCAGCTTGGCGCGACGCTTGTTCTTTTCGATGGCACTGGTCTTAGCCATGGTCGTGCTCCAGCCTCAGCTCACGAACGGCATGTCGAAGCCCTTCAGGAGAGCCTTGGCTTCCTGATCGGTCTTCGCCGAAGTGACGATGATGATGTCCATGCCGCGGATCTGATCGATCTTGTCGTAATCGATCTCCGGGAAAATGATCTGTTCCTTGACGCCCATGGCATAGTTGCCACGGCCGTCAAAGCTGTCACCCGGGATACCGCGGAAGTCACGGACGCGCGGCAACGCAATCGTCACCAGGCGATCCAGGAACTCGTACATGCGGTCGCGGCGGAGCGTGACCTTGCAGCCGATCGCCATGCCTTCGCGCAGCTTGAACTGGGCGATCGACTTGCGCGACTTGGTCACCACCGGCTTCTGACCGGTGATGGCGGCCATCTCGGCCACGGCGAGCTGGATCTTCTTGGAGTCGGCGACAGCCTCGCCGACACCCATGTTGACCACGATCTTCTCGATCCGCGGAACTTCCAGGTCGTTCTTGTAGCCGAATTCCGACTTCAGAGCGGCGCGGATCTTGGAATCGTAAACTTCTTTCAAACGTGCGGTCATGCCCGGGTCCTCACAGGTCAATGACTTCGCCGGACCGCTTGGCGACACGCACCTTGCGGCCATCCTCAAGGATCTTGAAACCGACTCGGGTCGGCTTGCCATCCTTGGGATCGACGTGAGCGAGATTGGAGACGTTGATCGGCGCCTCCATCTCGATGATGCCACCCTGCGAGCGGGCGCTGGCACGCTGGTGCTTCTTCACCACGTTCACGCCCTGCACAACGGCACGGTTCTCCTTGGGGAAAACCTTCAACACCTCGCCGGTCTTGCCCTTGTCGCGGCCGGTCAGGACAACGACCTTGTCCTTGGTCTTGATCTTGGCGGCCATTACAGCACCTCCGGCGCCAGCGAGATGATCTTCATAAACTTCTTGCCGCGCAGCTCGCGAGTGACCGGCCCGAAAATACGGGTGCCGATCGGCTCGCCCTGCTTGTTGATCAGCACGGCGGCATTCCGGTCGAAACGGATCGCCGACCCGTCCTCCCGACGCAGTTCCTTCGCGGTGCGGACGATGACGGCGCGATGCACGTCACCCTTCTTGACGCGGCCCTTCGGAATGGCCTCCTTGACCGAGACGACGATGACGTCGCCCACGGTCGCGACCTTCCGCTTGGACCCGCCAAGCACCTTGATGCACTGCACCCGGCGCGCCCCGCTGTTATCGGCGACTTCCAGGTTGGTTTGCATCTGGATCATTGTTTACGACCTTTCGTTATCACGCGGCGCCGCTGTCGGCGGCGGACTCCGTCACGACCGTCCAACGCTTGGACTTCGAGATCGGGCGGCATTCGATGATCGAAACAGTATCGCCGACCTTGAACTGGTTGCCCTCGTCGTGGGCGGCGTACTTCTTCGACTGACGAATGAACTTCTTGTACACGGGGTGCATGACACGGCGCTCGACAAGAACCGTAACGGTCTTGTCGCACTTGTCGCTGACCACCGTGCCCTGCAGAACGCGGCGAGGCATGGATGATCCCCCTTACTTGCCGGCGTCGGCGGAGCGGGCACGCTCGCCGAGGATGGTCTTGATGCGGGCGATGTCGCGGCGCACCGTGTTCACCCGCGCGGTGTTCTCCAGCTGGCCGGAGGCCTTCTGGAAACGCAGGTTGAACTGTTCCTTCTTGAGCTGGATGAGCTGATCGTTCAGCTCATCCGCGCTCTTCGTACGAATGTCTACGGCCTTCATGCCGCGGTCTCCTCGACACCGCCCAGGCGGGTCACCAGCTTCACCTTGATCGGCAGCTTCGCGGCCGCCAGAGCGAAGGCGGTTTTTGCCACATCTGCCGGCACGCCGTCCAGTTCAAACAGGATGCGACCGGGCTTCACGCGAGCCGCCCAGTACTCCGGCGAACCCTTACCGGAACCCATGCGGACTTCGGCGGGCTTGGTGGAGACGGGGAGATCCGGGAAAATGCGGATCCAGACGCGACCCTGACGCTTCATCGCACGGGTGATCGCGCGGCGGGCCGCTTCGATCTGGCGGGCGGTGATGCGCTCCGGCTCCAGGGCCTTGAGGCCGAAGGAGCCGAAATTCAGGGCGGTGCCGCCCTTGGCGTTGCCGTGGATACGGCCCTTGTGGGCCTTACGGAATTTCGTGCGCTTGGGAGAAAGCATCGCTCGGCCCCTTTACTCGCGTTCGGAGCGCTCGGAGCGCTCGCGACGGTCGCGGCGATCGTGCCGCTCGCGGCGCGGCTCGCCATCGGTCGACACCGGCTCGGAACCCATGCGCTTGTCCTGCGCCATCGGGTCGTGAGCCATGACCTCGCCCTTGAACACCCACACCTTGACACCGCAGGTGCCGTAGGTGGTCTTGGCGGTGCCCACACCGTAATCGATGTCAGCGCGCAGGGTGTGCAGCGGAACGCGGCCTTCGCGGTACCACTCCATGCGGGCGATTTCCGCACCGCCGAGACGGCCAGAGCAGTTGATCCGGATGCCCTGGGCGCCCAGACGCATGGCGGACTGCACGGCGCGCTTCATGGCGCGACGAAATGCCACACGGCGCTCGAGCTGGCTGGCGATGTTCTCGGCGATGAGGCGAGCGTCGATTTCCGGCTTGCGGATCTCGACGATGTTCAGGCTCACCTCGCTGCCAGTCATCTTCGACAGCTCGAGACGCAGCTTCTCGATGTCCGCACCCTTCTTGCCGATCACCACGCCCGGACGAGCCGAGTGGATGGTGATGCGGGCCTTCTTGGCCGGACGTTCGATGACGACGCGCGAGCAACCGGCCTGCTGCAGGCGACCCTGCAGATAGCCACGCAGCTTCAGGTCCTGGTGCAGCAGGTTGGCGTAGTCGCGCTTGGCGAACCAACGGCTGTCCCAGGTCCGGTTGATGCCGAGGCGCAGCCCGATCGGATTGATTTTCTGACCCATTACTCGGCCCCCTCGGCAACGGCGGCGTCACGCTCGCGGACGATGATCGTCAGGTTGCTGAACAGCTTCTCGACCCGGGCGCCACGACCGCGGGCACGGGCGTGGAACCGCTTCATCACCAGAGCGCGACCGACCGTCGCCGACGACACGTACAGACGGTCGACGTCGAGCTGGTGGTTGTTCTCGGCGTTCGCGATCGCGGCCTGCAGGACCTTCTTCACCTCGCCGGCGATGCGGCGCTTGGAGAAGGTCAGCTCGGCCACGGCGCGGCTGGCATCCATGTTCCGGATGAGCTGGGCGACGAGGTTGAGCTTCCGCGGGCTGGTGCGGATCATCGGATTGCGGGCCAGAGCCTCGTTCTCCGCGACCCGGCTGGGGTTGGCAGACTTGCCCATGGCTTACTTCCTCTTCGCCTTCTTGTCCGCCGCGTGGCCATAGAAGGTCCGCGTCGGAGCGAACTCGCCGAACTTGTGACCGATCATGTGCTCGGTAACCAGAACCGGCAGGAACTTGTGGCCGTTGTAGACGCCGAACGTCAAACCGACGAACTGCGGCAGGATGGTCGAACGACGCGACCAGATCTTGATGATCTCGTTGCGACCCGAAGCCCGGCTCTTGTCCGCCTTCTTCAGCAGATAGCCGTCGACGAACGGGCCCTTCCAAACGGAGCGTGCCATCGTTCGACCTCCTTACTTCGAATGACGGCGGCGCAGGATCAGGCCATCCGTCTTCTTGTTGTGACGAGTCTTCTTGCCCTTGGTCGGCTTGCCCCACGGCGTGACCGGATGACGGCCGCCCGAGGTGCGACCCTCACCACCACCGTGCGGGTGGTCGATCGGGTTCATGGCGACGCCACGGACCGACGGACGCTTGCCCAGCCAGCGGTTGCGACCGGCCTTGCCAAGGTTGGTGTTCATCTGGTCCGGGTTGGACACGGCACCCAGGGTGGCCATGCACTCGCCACGAACCATGCGCAGCTCGCCGGACGGCAGCTTCAGCTGGGCGTAGCCGCCGTCGCGGCCGACCAGCTGCAGGTAGGTACCGGCGGAACGAGCCACCTGACCACCCTTGCCGGCCTTCAGCTCGACGTTGTGCACGATCGAACCGACCGGGATGTTCTTCAGCGGCATCGCGTTGCCGGGCTTCACGTCGGTGCGCTCGCCGGAGATCACGGTGTCGCCGACCTTCAGGCGCTGCGGCGCCAGGATGTAGGACAGTGTCCCATCCTGGTACTTGATCAGCGCAATGAAGGCCGTGCGGTTCGGATCGTATTCCAGCCGCTCGACGGTGGCCGGAACGTCGAACTTGCGACGCTTGAAGTCCACCAGACGGTAGGTACGCTTGTGACCGCCACCCATGCGGCGCGCAGTGATGCGGCCGGTGTTGTTGCGGCCACCAGACTTGGTCAGGCCCTCGGTGAGGGTCTTGACCGGCTTGCCCTTCCACAGCTCCGAGCGGTCAACAATGACCAGCTGGCGGAGCGACGGCGTAATCGGGCGGTATTGCTTCAGAGCCATCGGATCACACTCCCGCTCAGATGCCCGTGGTCACGTCGATCTTGTTACCCTCGGCGAGGGTGACGACGGCCTTCTTGAAGTCCGAGCGACGGCCGATGGTGCCGCGGAACCGCTTGGTCTTGCCCTTGGAAACCAGGGTGTTGACCGCGGTCACCTTGACGTTGAAGAGACCTTCAACGGCGGCCTTGATCTCCGGCTTGGAGGCCGTGAGCGGCACGCGGAACGTGACCTGGTTATGCTCCGACACCAACGTCGACTTCTCGGTGATGACGGGAGCGAGGATCAGGTCGTACATCCGCTCCTGGCTCACCGCAGGTTTCGACTGCTTGCTCATTTCAGGCGAGCCTCCAGTTGCTCGACCGCGTTGCGGGTCAGGACCAGCGTATCGCGGCGGAGAATGTCGTAGACGTTCGCACCCTGCTCCGGCAGCACGTCGATCAGCGGGATGTTGCGCGAAGCCTTGGCGAAGTTATCGTCCAGGTTCGAGCCATCGATGATCAGCGCCGAAGTCAGGCCGAGGGTGGCGAGACGGGCCGCCAGTTCCTTGGTCTTGTGCGTCTCGGCGGCCGCAGCCTCCAGGACGATCAGCTTGCCCTCGGCGGCCTTGGCCGACAGGGCCGTCTTGAGCGCCAGCTTGCGGACCTTCTTGGTCAGCTCATGGGCGTGCGAGCGCACGACCGGGCCGAAGATGGTCGCACCGCCGCGGAACTGCGGCGAACGGATGGAGCCCTGACGAGCGCGGCCGGTGCCCTTCTGCCCATAGGGCTTCTTGGTCGTGCCGCTGATTTCGCTGATGCCCTTGGTCTTGTGGTTACCGGAGCGGCGCTTGGCCAGCTGCCAGTTCACCATCCGGGCCAGCAGGTCGGTGCGGGTCGGCAGGCCGAACACGGCGTCCGACAGCTCGATCTCGCCAACGGCTTCGTTGTTCAGGTTCTTGATCGTGGCCTTCATGGCGCTCACTCCTGCGTCTCGGCCGGGGCTTCCGCCGCCGGAGCAGACTTGATGCCGGCCGGGAAGGGCAGGCCTTCCGGAGCCTTCTTCTTGACGGCGTCACGGATGCGCAGCCAACCGCCCTCGGCGCCGGGGACGGCACCCTTGAGCATGATCAGACCACGGGCTTCGTCGACGGCGACGACCTGCAGGTTCAGGACCGTAACGCGCTCATCGCCGAGATGACCGGCCATCTTCTTGTTCTTGAAGACCTTGCCGGGGTCCTGACGGTTACCCGTCGAACCGTGCGAGCGGTGCGACACCGACACGCCGTGCGTGGCGCGCAGACCACCGAAGTTCCAGCGCTTCATCGCACCGGCAAAGCCCTTGCCGATGGAGGTGCCGGTAACGTCGACATACTGGCCGGCTACGAAGTGGGTGACCGACAGCTCGGCACCGACTTCGATCAGGGCATCGGCATCGACGCGGAACTCGACCAGCTTGCGCTTCGGTTCCACACGCGCCTTGGCGAAATGCCCACGCTCAGGCTTGTTGACGTTCTTGACCTTGATGGCGCCCGCGCCGAGCTGGACGGCGGTGTAGCCATCCTTTTCCTCGGTGCGAACGGCGACGACCTGGCAGCTGTCGACTTTCAGCACAGTGACCGGAACATGCTGGCCGTCGTCCGTGAAGACGCGGGTCATGCCGACCTTCTGCGCGATCAAACCGGATCGCATTGTTCTTTATCTCCTGACCAGGGACATCCGCTTACCGGAGAGGTCCCTTACCAACCAAAATCAGAGCTTGATCTCGACATCGACGCCGGCGGCGAGGTCGAGCTTCATGAGCGCATCCACGGTCTGCGGCGTCGGATCGACGATGTCGAGCAGGCGCTTGTGGGTGCGGATCTCGAACTGCTCGCGCGACTTCTTGTCGATGTGCGGCGAACGGTTCACGGTGAACTTTTCGATGTGCGTCGGCAGGGGGATCGGGCCCCGCACGCGCGCGCCGGTCCGCTTGGCGGTGTTGACGATCTCGCTGGTCGACTGGTCGAGCACGCGATGATCGAACGCCTTCAGACGGATGCGGATGTTCTGGCTGTCCATGTCCAAACGTCCCTTGCACCTTCTAGCGATGACGCGGACGCGTCACCGGAACTCCACGAGCTTGCTTCGGGGCATCGCCGACAGCGCAAGGCCGCGCGCCGAACCACCGAAACGGGGCCGACGGGCGACGCTGTGACCGATGCGACGGGCCGATACGAAAAAGAACATCCCCTGCGCGGAAGGCGCTGAGGGGATGTTCCGATCAGCAGACGGCGCGCCTCCCATGGAGGCGCGCCGTGCCGTTCGTCTCGGGCTGCGTCTAGGCCGAAGCTGCCTACCACCAACCCAAAATCCAGAGGGCGTATTCTCTAGGCGTTCAGCGCCCGCGTGTCAATCCTGAATCTCCCCCCGTATCGGAGGAAGCTGGGTTGACAGGCCGACGGGTCCGAACACCGACGCCCGATGGCTAGAACCGGGCGGGCCGCCCTTCCTGCATGCGCGGTGAGGACGGCCCGTCTCTTATATCCGGTGGCCGGATCGCCCCGGCCACCCTACCCTTCCCTCTCCGGCGGTCGTCTCTCGACGGCTGCCGGATCGGTCATCACTCGACGATCTTGGCAACGACGCCGGCACCGACGGTGCGGCCGCCTTCGCGGATGGCGAAGCGCAGGCCTTCGTCCATGGCGATCGGGGCGATCAGCGCCACTTCCATGGCGACGTTGTCGCCCGGCATCACCATCTCGACGCCTTCCGGCAGCGAGACCATGCCGGTCACGTCCGTCGTGCGGAAGTAGAACTGCGGACGGTAGTTGGTGAAGAACGGGGTGTGACGGCCGCCCTCTTCCTTCGTCAGGATGTAGGCTTCGGCCTTGAACTTGGTGTGCGGGGTGATCGAACCCGGCTTGGCCAGAACCTGGCCGCGCTCGACGTCCTCACGCTTCGTGCCGCGCAGCAGCGCGCCGATGTTGTCGCCGGCCTCGCCCGAGTCGAGCAGCTTGCGGAACATCTCGACGCCGGTCACCGTCGTCTTCACCGTGGCCTTCAGGCCGACGATCTCGACTTCGTCACCGACCTTCACGATGCCGCGCTCGACACGGCCGGTCACCACGGTGCCGCGGCCCGAGATCGAGAACACGTCTTCGATCGGCATCAGGAACGGACGGTCCTTCGGACGCTCCGGCTGCGGGATGTACTCGTCGACCGTCTTCATCAGCGCCAGGACGGCGTCACGGCCGATCTCCGGCTGACGGTCTTCCAGCGCGCACAGCGCCGAGCCCTTGGTGATCGGAATGTCGTCGCCCGGGAACTGGTAGGACGACAGAAGCTCGCGCACTTCCAGCTCGACCAGCTCCAGCAGTTCCGGATCGTCGACCATGTCGACCTTGTTCATGAACACGACCAGGGCCGGAACGCCAACCTGGCGGGCCAGCAGGATGTGTTCGCGGGTCTGCGGCATCGGGCCGTCGGCGGCCGACACGACCAGGATCGCGCCGTCCATCTGGGCGGCGCCCGTGATCATGTTCTTCACGTAGTCGGCGTGGCCCGGGCAGTCGACGTGCGCGTAGTGGCGGTTGGTCGTCTCGTACTCGACGTGCGCCGTCGAGATCGTGATGCCGCGCGCCTTCTCTTCCGGCGCCTTGTCGATCTGGTCGTAAGCGGTGAAGGTGGCGCCGCCGGACTCCGCCAGCACCTTCGTGATCGCCGCCGTCAGCGACGTCTTGCCGTGGTCGACGTGGCCGATCGTGCCAACGTTGCAGTGCGGCTTGTTCCGCTCGAACTTTGCCTTCGCCATGGGGTGGTCTCTCCGTTTCTCAATCGTTCCAGCGGTCTTCAGGCCACCTTGGCGCGGACGCCGTCCGCGATGGCCTGTGGCACCGGCTCATAATGGTCGAACTGCATGCTGTACTGCGCGCGGCCCTGACTCATGGAGCGCAGGGAGTTCACATAGCCGAACATGGCCGCCAAGGGAACCAGTCCCGTGACGATTCGCGCGTTGCCGCGCTGATCCATGCCGGTGATCTGTCCCCGGCGACCGTTCAGGTCGCCGATGACGTCGCCCATATAGTCGTCCGGCGTGATGATTTCGACCCGCATCAGCGGTTCCAACAATGCCGGAGCGGCTTTTGTCATAGCCTCGCGGAAGGCGGTCCGTGCCGCGAGTTCAAAGGCGAGCGGCGAGGAGTCGACGTCATGCGCCTCACCGGCGGTCAGGGTCACCTTGACGTCCATCACCGGGTAACCGGCGACGACACCGCTGTCCTTTGCGGCTTCCAGCCCCTTCTGCACGCCGCCGATGAAATCGCGCGGCAATCCCGCCGCGCGGTTCTCGAAGACGAAGCCGGCACCGCGGTGCAGGGCCTCCAGCCTCAGCGTCACGCGCGCGAACTGGGCGCGGTCGCCGGTCTGGCGTGCGTGCACATGGTCGACCTCGGCCGAACGCAGCACGGTCTCGCGATAGGCGACCTTGGGCGCACCGACGGCCGCATCGACGCGGAACTCGCGCCTCATGCGATCGACGATGATGTCGAGATGCAGTTCGCCCATGCCGCGGATCACGGTCTGGCCGCTTTCGCGGTCGACGGTCACCTGCAGCGAGGGATCCTCGTGGCCGAGGCGATTCAACGCCGCCGCCATCTTGTCATGGTCGGCGTCGGTGCGCGGCTCGACGACGATCTCGATCACCGGCTCGGGAACGTCGAGGCGCTCCAATACGATCGGCTTGGCGGGATCGCAGAGCGTGTCGCCTGTCGCCGTGTGCTCCAGACCGGCGAAGGCAACGATGTCGCCGGTATGGGCGCGCTCGATGTCCTCGCGGCTGTTGGCGTGCATCAGCAGCATGCGGCCGATCTTCTCGCGCTCGCCCTTCACCGGGTTCAGCAGCGAATCGCCGACGCTGACAGTGCCTGAATAGATGCGGCAGAAGGTGAGCGTCCCGACATAGGGGTCGTTCATCACTTTGAAGGCGAGGCCCGAGAAGGGTGCGCTGTCGTTGGCGGCACGTTCTTCCGCACGGTCGCCACCGACCGCGTGGCCTGTCACCGCGCCGATGTCGTTCGGCGCCGGCAGATAGTCCACCACGGCATCCAGCATCGGCTGGATGCCCTTGTTGCGGAAGGCGGATCCGCACAGCACCGGAACCATGGAGCCGGCAATCGTGCCTTTACGGATCAAAGCGCGCAACGCATCGGGCGCCGGCTCCTCGCCGCGATCAAGGTAGGCGGCCATAGCCGTCTCATCGAGGTCCAGCACGGCGTCCAGCAGCGCCTGACGGGCGCTCGCAGCCGGTCCGGCCAAGTCCTCGGGAATTTCGGTGTGCTGGAATTCGGCGCCGAGCGTCTCGGCCTTCCAGATCGTCGCGCGCATGGCGACCAGATCGACAATGCCGGAGAAGCCGGCCTCGCTGCCGATGGGAAGCTGAACGACCAGCGGCTTGACGCCCAGGCGGTCGGCCATCATGGCGACACAGCCGTCGAAATCCGCGCCGACGCGGTCCATCTTGTTGACGAAGGCCATGCGCGGCACGCCGTACTTGTCGGCCTGCCGCCACACGGTCTCGGTCTGGGGCTCGACCCCCGCAACCGCATCGAAGATGGCAACGGCGCCATCCAGAACGCGCAGCGACCGCTCGACCTCGATGGTGAAATCGACGTGGCCGGGCGTGTCGATGATGTTGATGCGGTGGTCGCGCCAGAAACAGGTCGTGGCCGCCGAGGTGATGGTGATGCCCCGCTCCTGTTCCTGCTCCATCCAGTCCATGACGGCGGTGCCGTCATTGACCTCGCCCATGCGATAGGACTTGCCGGTATAGAACAGGATGCGCTCGGTCGTCGTCGTCTTGCCGGCATCGATGTGAGCCATGATGCCGATGTTGCGGTAACGGTCGAGGGCGTGCGAGCGGGGCATGCAAAATCACCAGGACAGGCGTTAACCTTACCAGCGGTAGTGCGAGAACGCCTTGTTGGCTTCCGCCATGCGGTGCGTATCTTCGCGCTTCTTCACGGCAGTGCCGCGCTGGCTGGCGGCGTCGAGCAGCTCACCCGACAGACGCTCGGTCATGGTGTTTTCCGAGCGGGCGCGGGCGGCGCTGATCAGCCAACGGATGGCCAGGGCCTGGGCGCGGTCCGAACGGACCTCGACCGGAACCTGATAGGTCGCACCGCCGACGCGACGCGAACGCACTTCGAGGTGCGGCTTCACGTTGGCGAGGGCATCATGGAAGACCTGAACGGGGTCGTTCTTGGTCTTGACCTCGATACGGCCCAGAGCACCGTAAACGATGCCTTCGGCGGCCGACTTCTTGCCGTCCAGCATCAGGCAGTTCATGAACTTCGTCAGGACGCGGTCGCCATACTTGGCGTCCGGCAGGACTTCACGCTTCTCGGCGCGATGACGACGGGACATCGTGAGTTCTCCTTACTTCGGACGCTTCGCGCCGTACTTCGAACGACGCTGCTTACGATCCTTGACGCCCTGGGTATCCAGCGTGCCGCGAATGATGTGATAGCGAACGCCGGGAAGATCCTTCACACGACCGCCGCGGATCATGACCACCGAGTGTTCCTGGAGGTTGTGGCCCTCACCAGGGATGTAGCTCGTCACCTCGAAGCCGTTCGTCAGACGAACGCGGGCGACCTTACGGAGCGCCGAGTTCGGCTTCTTCGGGGTGGTGGTGTAAACGCGAGTGCAGACGCCACGCTTCTGCGGGCAGGCCTCCATCGCGGGAACCTTGTTGCGCGCGGCCAACGGCTCGCGCGGCTTACGGATCAACTGGTTGATCGTCGGCATATCTGCCCTTCATCCCTTCAAGATCACTCGGCCGGACGAGCCGGACGAAGCAAAAGCCCGCCTGCGAAACGTTGCCGTTCCGAGCGGGCTGAATGAGCGAAAGCCGACCGGAGGACTCCGATCGGCGGGATCGGTGGATTCAAGCGGACGCACGGAGAGCCCCGGCATCCTTTGAAGTTCGCGGACTTTAGGGAAAGGCCGCAGGAGAGTCAAGGGCGGTATTAAAGCTTACAGGCGCCCCGATTTTCAATCCGCAAGTCCCCAGGAAAAAGGGCGCGTCCCCTGCGGAACGCGCCCTCTTCCCCACTCGATCACTCCGGCGGATCAGGCCGCGGAGCTTTCCTCGCCCGGGGTCGGCAGGGCCGGAGTTTCCTCCGGCGCGCCGGCCTCCAGGGCCGCTTCGCGGTCACGCTCGGCGGCGATCAGCTTCAGGCGGTTCACCACGGAGCCCGTGCCGGCCGGGATCAGGCGGCCGACGATGACGTTCTCCTTCAGGCCTTCCAGATTGTCGACCTTGCCGCCGACGGCCGCTTCCGTGAGGACGCGGGTGGTTTCCTGGAACGACGCGGCCGAGATGAAGGACCGCGTCTGCAGGCTGGCCTTGGTGATGCCCTGGAGAACCGGATGGCCGTGGGCCGGCTGCAGACCCTCGGCGACCGTCTTCTCGTTCTCCTCGTCGAACTCCTGGCGGTCGACCTGCTCGCCCACCAGGAAGGTGGTCTCGCCGGCGTCGGTGATCTCGACCTTCTGCAGCATCTGGCGGACGATCACCTCGATGTGCTTGTCGTTGATCTTCACGCCCTGCAGTCGATAGACGTCCTGGATTTCGTTGATCAGGTAGTCGGCCAAGGCCTCCACACCCATCACCGCCAGGATGTCGTGCGGCACCGGGTTGCCGTCCATCAGCAGATCGCCGCGTTCGACATAGTCACCCTCCTGCACGGAGATGTGCTTGCCCTTCGGGATCAGATACTCCTTCTCGTCGCCGGTCTCGTCGTTGCGGACGACGATGCGGCGCTTGGTCTTGTAGTCCTTACCGAATTCGACGCGGCCGCTCATCTCCGAGATGATGGCGAAGTCCTTCGGACGACGCGCCTCGAACAGTTCGGCCACGCGCGGCAGACCGCCCGTGATGTCGCGGGTCTTGGACGACTCGCGCGGGATACGGGCCAGCACGTCACCGGCCTTCACCTCGGCACCGTTCTCCACCGACAGGATGGCGTCCACCGACATGAAGTAGCGGGCTTCCAGGCCGTTCGGCAGAGTGATCAGTTCACCCCGGTCGTCCACCAGCGCGATGCGCGGCTTCAGATCGGCACCACGCGGCTGCTGCCGCCAGTCGACGACCACCTTGGAGCTGATGCCCGTCGCCTCGTCCATCACCTCGCGCATGGAGATACCCTCCACGAGGTCGATGTAACGGGCGGTACCGGCACGCTCGGTGATGATCGGCAGGGTGTAAGGATCCCACTCGGCCAGCTTGGCGCCGCGCTCGACCTTCACGCCCTCGTCGGCCAGCAGCTTGGCACCGTACGGCACGCGGTGACGCGCCCGCTCGCGGCCCTGCTCGTCGAGCAGGATCACTTCGGTGCTGCGGCCCATGACGACCGGGATGCCCGACGAGTTCATAACGACGTTGCGGTTGTTGATCCGCACCGTCGCGTCGAACGCCGCCTCGATCTGGCTCTGCTCCGCACCGCGCTGCGCCGCACCGCCGATGTGGAAGGTGCGCATCGTCAGCTGGGTGCCCGGCTCGCCGATCGACTGCGCCGCGATGACGCCGACCGCCTCGCCGGTATTGACCAGCGTGCCGCGGGCGAGATCTCGGCCGTAGCACTTGGCGCAGACGCCGTCGCGGGTCTCGCAGGTCAGAACCGAGCGGATCTTGACCGAATCGATGCCCGACCGCTCGATGCGGTCGACCGTCGGCTCGTCGATCAGGCCGCCGTCCTCGACGATCAGTTCGCCGTTCAGCGGGTCGATCACCGCCCCGACCACGGTGCGGCCGAGGATGCGGTCGCCCAGCGGGCTGATGACCTCGCCACCGTCGATCACCGCCTTGACGGTGATGCCGCGCTCGGTGCCGCAATCATGCTCGACGATGATGGCGTCCTGCGCCACGTCGACCAGACGGCGGGTCAGGTAACCGGAGTTCGCCGTCTTCAAGGCGGTGTCGGCCAGACCTTTGCGGGCGCCGTGGGTGGAGTTGAAGTACTCCAGCACGGTCAGGCCTTCCTTGAAGTTCGAGATGATCGGCGTCTCGATGATCTCGCCCGACGGCTTGGCCATCAGGCCGCGCATGCCGGCCAGCTGACGGATCTGCGCGGCGGAGCCACGCGCACCGGAGTGGGCCATCATGTACACCGAGTTGACCGGCTTGCCGGCCTCGGTGGTCGAGATCGCCTTCATCATCTCGGACGCGACCTTCTCGGTGCATTCCGACCAGACGTCGACGACCTTGTTGTACTTCTCGCCCTGGGTGATCAGGCCGTCGAGATACTGCTGCTCGAACTCCTTCACCCGCTCCTTCGACTCGTTGACCAGCTTCTCCTTGGCGGCGGGGATGACCATGTCGTCCTTGCCGAAGGAGATGCCGGCGCGGCAGGCGTGGCCGAAACCGAGCTTCATCAGGCGGTCGGCGAAGATCACCGTCTCCTTCTGACCGCAATGGCGGTAGACGGCGTCGATGACGTTGCCGACGTCCTTCTTGGTCAGGACGCGGTTGATCAGCGAGAAGGGCACCTTCGGGTGACGCGGCAGCAGCTCCGACAGGAGCATGCGGCCCGGCGTCGTCTCGACGATGCTGATCTTCTCGTTGCCCTCGTCGTCCACGCCGACGTAGCGCGCCTTGATCTTCGCATGGATCGACAGGACCTTGGCGTTCAGCGCCTGCTCGATCTCCGAGACGTTGGCGAACACCATGCCCTCGCCCTTCTCGCTCGGGCGGTCCATCGAGATGTAGTAGATGCCGAGCACGATGTCTTGGCTCGGCACGATGATCGGCTTGCCGTTGGCGGGCGACAGGATGTTGTTGGTCGACATCATCAGGACGCGCGCTTCCAGCTGGGCCTCAAGGCTCAGCGGGACGTGCACGGCCATCTGGTCGCCGTCGAAGTCGGCGTTGAAGGCGGTGCAGACCAGCGGGTGCAGCTGGATCGCCTTGCCTTCGATCAAGGTCGGCTCGAACGCCTGGATGCCGAGACGGTGCAGCGTCGGCGCGCGGTTCAGCATCACCGGATGCTCGCGGATGACCTCTTCCAGGATGTCCCACACCTCGGGACGCTCCTTTTCCACCATCCGCTTGGCGGCCTTGATGGTGGAGGCGAGGCCGTAGAGTTCCAGCTTGGCGTAGATGAAGGGCTTGAACAGCTCCAGCGCCATCTTCTTCGGCAGGCCGCACTGGTGCAGCTTCAGCTCCGGACCGACGACGATGACCGAACGGCCGGAATAGTCGACGCGCTTGCCGAGCAGGTTCTGACGGAAGCGGCCCTGCTTGCCCTTCAGCATGTCGGACAGCGACTTCAGCGGACGCTTGTTGGCGCCGGTGATGACGCGGCCACGGCGGCCGTTGTCGAACAGAGCGTCGACGGCCTCCTGCAGCATGCGCTTCTCGTTGCGGACGATGATGTCCGGCGCCTTCAGCTCGATCAGCCGCTTCAGACGGTTGTTGCGGTTGATGACGCGGCGGTACAGGTCGTTCAGATCGGACGTGGCGAAACGGCCGCCGTCGAGCGGGACCAGAGGGCGCAGCTCGGGTGGGATCACCGGAATCACTTCCAGGATCATCCACTCGGGGCGCGACTGCGAGGCAAGGAAGGCGTCGATCAGCTTCAGGCGCTTGACCAGCTTCTTGCGCTTGGCTTCGGAGTTGGTGTCGCGCAGGTCCTCACGGCAGCGCTTCTTCTCCTCGTCGAGGTCGAGCGCGGACAGCATGATGCGCAGCGCTTCGGCACCGATCGACGCGGTGAAGGCGTCCTCGCCATACTCGTCCTGGGCGTTCATGTACTCTTCCTCGCTCAGCAGCGAATGCAGCTTGAGCGGGGTGAGGCCGGGCTCGATGACGACGTAGTTTTCGAAATAGAGGATGCGCTCCAGATCCTTGAGCGTCATGTCGAGCAGCAGGCCGATGCGGCTCGGCAGCGACTTCAGGAACCAGATGTGCGCGACCGGGGACGCCAGCTCAATGTGGCCCATACGCTCGCGCCGGACCTTCGACAGCGTGACCTCGACGCCGCACTTCTCGCAGATGATGCCGCGATACTTCATGCGCTTGTACTTGCCGCACAAGCACTCGTAGTCCTTGATCGGGCCGAAGATGCGGGCGCAGAACAGGCCGTCGCGCTCCGGCTTGAAGGTGCGGTAGTTGATGGTTTCCGGCTTCTTGATCTCGCCGTAGGACCAGGACCGGATCCGCTCGGGGCTCGCGATCTGGATGCGGATCTGATCGAAGCTCTGCGGCCCCTGGACCTGGCCGAAAATGTTCATCAACTCATTCATGACCGTCTCCCGCTGGCATCGCCGCGTTGTCGGTTAAGGGCAGTGCATGACCCCGGAACGGCGAACACGCCGTTCCGGGGTTTGGTCGCGTCAAATCGGCTCAGTAGGACCGCTGGTTCAGTTCGACGTTCAGGCCGAGCGAGCGCAGCTCCTTGACCAGCACGTTGAACGACTCCGGAATGCCGGCCTCGAAGTTGTCGTCGCCGCGGACGATGGCCTCGTAGACCTTGGTGCGGCCGGACACGTCGTCCGACTTCACCGTCAGCATTTCCTGCAGCGTGTAGGCGGCGCCATAGGCTTCGAGCGCCCACACCTCCATCTCACCGAAGCGCTGACCGCCGAACTGGGCCTTGCCGCCCAACGGCTGCTGCGTGACCAGCGAGTAGGGACCGATCGACCGGGCGTGGATTTTGTCGTCCACGAGGTGGTGCAGCTTCAGCATGTAGATGTAGCCGACGGTGACCTTGCGGTCGAAGGTCTCGCCGGTGCGGCCGTCCACCAGCGTCGACTGGCCCGACCGGTCGAAGCCGGCGCGTTCCAGATGGACGCAGATGTCCTCCTCGCGGGCGCCGTCGAAGACCGGCGTCGCGAAGGGCACGCCCTTTCGCAGGTTGCCGCCAAGCTCCAGCAGCTCGCCGTCGGTCATGTCGGCGATGTCCTCGTTGTAGGTCACCTCGCCGTACGCCGACTTCAGCGTGCCGCGCAGGGCCTCCAGCTGGGGAGCACCTTCGGCCTTCTGGCGGATCGCCAGGCGATACTGGTCGACCGCACGGCCGATCTGTTTGCCGAGACCCGAGGCCGCCCAACCGAGGTGGGTTTCCAGGATCTGACCGACGTTCATGCGCGACGGCACGCCCAGCGGGTTCAGCACCAGATCGACGGGAGTGCCGTCCTCCAGGTAGGGCATGTCCTCCTGCGGGATGATGCGCGAGACGACACCCTTGTTGCCGTGACGGCCGGCCATCTTGTCGCCCGGCTGCAGCTTGCGCTTCACCGCGACGAAGACCTTGACCATCTTCATGACGCCCGGCGGCAGTTCGTCACCGCGCTGCAGCTTGTCGACCTTGTTCTCGAAGCGGTCCTGCAGGGCCTTGATCGAGTCGTCGAACACCTTGCCCAGGTTCTCGACGGTCTCCATCACCTGCTCGTCGGCGATGGCGATCTGGCGCCACAGGCCCTTCGACAGGCCGGCCAGCACCTCGTCGGTCAGCACGGTACCGCCCTTCATGCCCTTCGGGCCGGACTGCGCGGTCTGGCCGATCAGCACTTCCTTCAGGCGGGTGTAGAAGCTGCGCTCCAGGATGCCGCGTTCGTCGTCGCGGTCCTTGGCCAGCTTCTCGATCTCGGCGCGCTCGATGGCGAGCGCGCGCTCGTCCTTGTCGACGCCGCGGCGGCTGAACACGCGGACCTCGACGATGGTGCCGACCACGCCCGGCGGCAGGCGCAGCGAGGTATCGCGGACGTCGGACGCCTTCTCGCCGAAGATGGCGCGCAGCAGCTTCTCTTCCGGCGTCATCGGGCTTTCGCCCTTCGGCGTCACCTTGCCGACCAGGATGTCACCCGGACGGACTTCGGCGCCGATATAGACGATGCCGGCCTCGTCGAGGTTCTTCAGAGCTTCCTCACCCACGTTCGGAATGTCGCGGGTGATTTCCTCCTGGCCCAGCTTGGTGTCGCGGGCCATGACCTCGAACTCCTCGATGTGGATCGAGGTGAAGACGTCGTCCTTGACGATGCGCTCGTTGATGAGGATCGAGTCCTCGAAGTTGTAGCCGTTCCACGGCATGAACGCGACGAGCACGTTCCGGCCGAGCGCCAACTCGCCCAGATCGGTCGACGGACCGTCGGCCACGATGTCGCCGGCGTTCACCCGGTCACCGACCTTCACCAGCGGGCGCTGAGTGATGCAGGTGTTCTGGTTGGAGCGCTGGAACTTCAGCAGGTTGTAGATGTCGACACCCGGCGCCGTGCTGTCCGAGCTGTCGGTGGCACGGACGACGATGCGGGTGGCGTCGACCTGGTCGACGACGCCCGAACGCTTGGCGACGATGGTCACGCCGCTGTCGCGGGCGACCGTCGCCTCCATGCCGGTGCCGACCAGGGGGGCGTCGGCCTTGACCAGCGGCACGGCCTGGCGCTGCATGTTCGAGCCCATCAGCGCGCGGTTGGCGTCGTCGTTCTCCAGGAACGGGATCAGCGCCGCGGCGACGGACACCAGCTGCTTCGGCGAGACGTCGATCAGGTCGATGGCTTCCGGCCGGAACATCAGGTACTCGCCGCCCTGGCGGCAGGACACCAGATCGGCAGCGAAGCTGTTGTCCGGGTTCAGCTCGGCGTTCGCCTGGGCGACGACGTAGCGGCCCTCCTCCATCGCCGACAGGTAGACCACCTCGTTGGTGACCTTGCCGTCGATGACCTTGCGGTAGGGGCTCTCGATGAAGCCGTACTGGTTCACGCGGGCGTAGGTCGCCAGCGAGTTGATCAGGCCGATGTTCGGGCCTTCCGGCGTCTCAATCGGGCAGATGCGGCCATAGTGCGTCGGGTGCACGTCGCGCACCTCGAAACCGGCGCGCTCGCGGGTCAGACCGCCCGGGCCCAGCGCCGAGAGACGACGCTTGTGCGTGATCTCGGACAGCGGGTTGGTCTGGTCCATGAACTGCGACAGCTGCGACGAACCGAAGAACTCGCGCACGGCCGCGGCGGCCGGCTTGGCATTGATCAGGTCGTGCGGCATCACCGTGTCGATCTCGACAGAGCTCATGCGCTCGCGGATCGCACGCTCCATACGCAGCAGGCCGACGCGGTACTGGTTCTCCATCAGCTCGCCGACCGAGCGGACGCGGCGGTTGCCGAGATGGTCGATGTCGTCGATCTCGCCGCGGCCGTCCTTCAGGTTCACGAGAACCTTCAGGATTTCCAGGATGTCCTCCTTGCGGAGAACACGCATCTGGTCGTCGGTCTGGAAGTTCAGGCGCGCGTTCATCTTGACGCGGCCGACGGCCGACAGGTCGTAGCGCTCGCTGTCGAAGAACAGGCCGGAGAACAGCGCCTCCGCCGATTCCAGGGTCGGCGGCTCGCCCGGACGCATGACGCGGTAGATGTCGATCAGCGCGTCTTCACGGCTGGCGTTGCGGTCCGCATTCATGGTGTTGCGGATGTAGGCGCCGACGTTCAGATGGTCGATCGCCAGCACCGGCAGCTCGTCGACGCCGGTCTTCTCCAGCTTGTCGAGGTCGCTCGCCGACAGCTCGTCACCGGCTTCGAACAGGACTTCGCCCGTGCGCTCGTTGATGATGTCGACGGCGAGATAGCGGCCGGTCAGCTCCTCGGTGGAGACCTGCTGCTCGGTCAGACCGGCCTCGACCAGCTTCTTGATGGCACGCGGCGTCATCTTGGCGCCGGCCTCGGCGACGACGGCGCCGGTGGCGGCATCGACCAGGTCGGAGATCAGCTTGACGCCCTTCATGCGCTCGGCGCTGAACGGGGTCTTCCAGCCGCCGGCGGAGCGGGTGTAGGTGATGGTGTCGTAGAAGTAATTGAGGATCTCCTCCTTCGACATGCCCTGCGCCTCGTAGGGCAGCAGGTCCTTGCGGTTCGCCTTGCGCTCGGCGCGCAGCGCCTCGGTCTCCGCGCCGTCCAGGGCGAACAGCAGCGTGGTGGCCGGCAGCTTGCGGCGGCGGTCGATGCGGACGTAGACGAGATCCTTGGCGTCGAACTCGAAGTCGAGCCAGGAGCCGCGGTAGGGGATGACGCGGGCGGCGAACAGATACTTGCCCGACGCGTGGGTCTTGCCCTTGTCATGGTCGAAGAAGACGCCCGGGCTGCGGTGCATCTGCGAGACGATGACGCGCTCGGTGCCGTTGATGACGAAGGTGCCGTTGGCCGTCATCAGGGGCATGTCGCCCATGTAGACGTCCTGCTCCTTGATGTCGCGGATCGAACGGAGGCCGGTGTCCTCCTCGACGTCGAACACGGACAGGCGCAGGGTGACCTTCAGCGGGGCGGCGAAGGTCATGCCGCGCTGCTGGCATTCCTCGACGTCGTATTTCGGCTGCTCAAGCTCGTACTTGACGAAATCCAGCACGGCGCGGTCGGAGAAGTCCTTGATCGGGAAGACCGACTTGAAGACTTCCTGCAGGCCCAGGTTCGCCCGCTTTTCCGGGGCGACGTCCATTTGCAGGAAGTGATCGTAGGAGCTGCGCTGCACCTCGATGAGGTTGGGCATCTGGGTGACTTCCGGGATGCGCCCGAAGCTCTTCCGAACACGTTTACGACCCGTAAAGGATTTGGCCATGGATGTCCCCAAACGTCTGTACGTGATGCGCGTTATACCGACCGTTCAACCGACCGTAGGATCGAGCCGACTGGTGTCGACCGGTCCCGAGGGCGCCCGCGCGGGCCATCCCCATGATGGGGACGGAAAGAGCCGGGCCGGGCGAGCCCGGTCCGGCGGAAGGCAGAAAATGCCGTGCGGCGGCCGGCTCCCGGGGGAACCGACCGCCGTCCGGCTTGGTACTGTGTTATCCGTACGCAACAAGGTCTTACTTAATATCGACCTTGGCGCCGGCTTCTTCAAGCTGCTTCTTGATCTTGGCGGCCTCGTCCTTCGTGGCGCCTTCCTTGACCGGCTTCGGAGCGCCCTCGACCAGGTCCTTGGCTTCCTTCAGGCCCAGGCCGGTGATCGCACGGACTTCCTTAATCACGTTGATCTTCTTGTCGCCGGCATCGGCGAGGATCACGGTGAACTCGGTCTGCTCTTCGGCCGGGGCGGCAGCGGCAGCGGCCGGGCCGGCGGCGGCAACGGCCACCGGAGCGGCGGCGGAGACGCCCCACTTCTCTTCGAGGAGCTTCGACAGCTCGGCGGCTTCCAGGACGGTCAGGGCCGACAGATCGTCGACGAGCTTCTGCAGATCAGCCATGTTACTACTCCAAACGACTTGAGTTCTGGGGATGTAAAAAACGAGTGACTAGGCCTGGTTAGGCCGCCGCCTCGTCGTCCTTCTTCGCGTAGGCAGCAAGCACGCGGGCGACCTGGCCGCCCGGAGCCTGGAGGACACCGGCGATACGGGTCGCCGGGGTCTGGATCATGCCCACGAGGCGGCCACGCAGTTCGTCCAGCGACGGGAGCGAGGCGAGGGCCTTGACCCCCTCCGCGTCCAGAATCTGGGTGCCGAGGCTGGCGCCGACGATCTTGAGCTTCTCGTTGGTCTTCGCGTAGTCGGCCACCACCTTGGCGGCCGCGACGGGATCCTTCGAGAAGGCAATCGCCGTCGGTCCCTTGAAGAGACCGTCCAGGCCCTCGAACTGCGTCCCCTGAAGGGAACGACGGGCGAGCCGGTTCTTCGTCACTTTGAAGCTGGCGCCAGCAGCCCGAACCTTCGCACGCAGGTCGGTGACTTCCTTCACCGTCAGGCCCAGATGGTGGGTGACCACCACCAGGCCCGTGTCCTGGAGCTTCGATTGCAGAGCCGCGATCGTCGCTTCTTTTTGTGTACGATCCACGGATCGCCTCCTTGCACAGAGGTGTACATGGACCCCCGCCCCCGAAGGGCCGGAGATCCGGCGAACCTGTCCCAGAAGTCAAGCCGTTCCTGAACCGGTTCCAGTCGCGCATGGCGGCGGGGCCGGAGGGGTAAACGGGTTCAACTCCTGTCTGCGCGGGTGAATTTTAAGCCCTTCCCGCCCCTTGCGGAGGGGGACGGACACCAGCGGTCTCGGACAGGGGTGGGCGGGTGCCTTCGGGGTTTTCCCATCAGGCGCTCCGCCCGGACGCCGCCGTTGCCCGAGAGCGGACGGCGGCGAAACGGGTCATCAGGCGGCGGCCGGAGCCGACACGCTGGCCAGGTCGAGCTTCAGGCCCGGGCCCATCGTCGACGAGAGCGAGACCTTCAGCAGGTACTGACCCTTGGCGCCGGTCGGCTTGGCACGGGTGATGGCATCGACGAACGCGCGGATGTTCTGGACCAGCGCCTCTTCCGAGAAGCTGACCTTGCCGACGCCGGCGTGGATGATGCCGGTCTTCTCGGCGCGGAACTCCACGGCGCCGGCCTTGGCGGCCTTCACGGCGCCGGCCACGTCGGGGGTCACGGTGCCCAGCTTCGGGTTCGGCATCAGGCCGCGCGGGCCCAGCACCTTACCGAGCTTGCCGACCACGCCCATCATGTCGGGCGAGGCGATGCAGCGGTCGAAGTTGATGTTGCCGGCCAGGATCTGTTCGGCCAGATCGTCGCCGCCGACAACGTCGGCGCCGGCGGCCAGAGCCTCATCGACCTTGGCGCCACGGGCGAACACCGCCACGCGGACGGTCTTGCCGGTGCCGTTCGGCAGGTTCACGACGCCGCGGACCATCTGGTCGGCGTGGCGCGGATCGATGCCGAGGTTCATCGCGATCTCGATCGTCTCGTCGAACTTGGCCTTGGCGGCACCCTTGACCAGGGTGACGGCCTCTTCCAGCGAGTAGAAGGAATCGCGGTTAACGGTCTTGTACGCGTCGGTCAGACGCTTGCCCAGCTTCGCCATAGGATCAGCCCTCCACCACTTCGAGGCCCATCGAGCGGGCGGAGCCGGCGATCATGCTCGCGGCGGCTTCGACGTCGTGCGCGTTCAGGTCGGCCATCTTCTTCTGGGCGATCTCGCGGATCTGCGAGGTCGTGACCTGGCCGACGAAACCACCCTTGCCGGGGGTCGTCGAACCCTTGTCCTTGCCCGAAGCCTTCTTGAGGAAGTAGCTGACCGGCGGGGTCTTGGTCACGAAGGTGAAAGTGCGGTCGCCATAGGCGGTGATGACCACGGGAATCGGCATGCCGACTTCCAGGTCCGCCGTCTTGGCGTTGAACGCCTTGCAGAACTCCATGATGTTCAGGCCGCGCTGACCGAGCGCCGGGCCGATGGGCGGCGACGGGTTGGCCTTGCCGGCCGGGACCTGCAGCTTGATGTAACCGACGATTTTCTTCGCCATCTCACAACCTCCTGGGACGACGCCTCACGCCCTTGACCGGATGGTCCGGCGCGGCGCCGCGGGGTTTTGCGGTTCGGCCATGGCGAGCCTCCCGCAACAGAATGGAGCCACCGATGCAAGCACCGGCAGCTCCGACTCATAAACTTTGGAACCTTGCGATCAGATCTTTTCGACCTGCGTGTATTCCAGCTCAACCGGCGTGGAGCGACCGAAGATCGACACCGCCACCTTGAGGCGGGACTTCTCTTCGTCGACTTCCTCGACGACACCATTGAACGAGGTGAAGGGACCGTCGCTCACTCGCACCTGCTCGCCCACCTCGAAGGTGATCGAGGGCTTGGGGCGCTCAAAGCCTTCCTGCACCTGATGGATGATCCGCTCGGCCTCGCGCTGGGAAATCGGCTGCGGCTTGCCGCCGCCACCCAGGAAGTCCGTAACCTTCGGCGTGTTCTTCACCAGCGACCAGGATTCGTCGGTCAGGTCCATCTTGACGAGGACATAGCCGGGAAAGAACTTGCGTTCGGTGTTGATCTTGGAACCCCGGCGCACTTCGACCACTTCTTCGGTCGGGACCAGGATTTCCTCGAACTTGTCTTCCAGACCCTTCTGAGCCGCCTTTTCGCGGATGGCCTGGGAGACCTTCTTTTCGAAACCCGAATAAACGTGAACCACGTACCAGCGCGCTGCCATGTCTCAGCCTCCCAGCCCAAGGATCAAGCGAACGGCAACCGCCAGCACCTGATCGACGACGAGGAAGAACAGGGCGGCGAGCACGACCATGACGAACACCATGGCGGTCGTGATGCCGGTTTCCTTGCGGGTCGGCCAGGTGACCCTGGCTACCTCGCGGCGGACCTCGCGCGCGAATTCTGCGGGATTGACTTTAGCCATCGTGCGAACCGTGCGAGCTCCGGAGCGACTGTGTGGGCGCCGCTTTTACCCTAAACCGTTATTGGGACGGGATGGCAGGAGTGGAGGGGCTCGAACCCCCAACCCCCGGTTTTGGAGACCGGTGCTCTACCAATTGAGCTACACTCCTATCTCCGTCCGCCCACACCTTTCGGCGTGGGAGGCCGCTTAAAGCATTCTTTAAGCGGCGGTGTCAAGGCCTTTCGACCTGACTTTCGGAAGAACTTTCAAACCGGCACGCCGGAAGCTCGACCAAACTCTTTACCCAGATAGAACTCCCCCGCCGGACCGGAGCCCGGCAGGGGAGGCAGGCTTATAGCATCACTCGACGATCTTGGCAACGACGCCGGCACCGACGGTGCGGCCGCCTTCGCGGATGGCGAAGCGCAGGCCTTCGTCCATGGCGATCGGGGCGATCAGCGCCACTTCCATGGCGACGTTGTCGC